>ENA-ORXF01000205-ORXF01000205.1-marine-metagenome-genome-assembly--contig:-NODE-205-length-45950-cov-5.580014_pt1 | contig 45950 bp, 45 predicted proteins | sample MGYA00237864_ERZ511476 | MGnify/ENA primary metagenome ERZ511476 (study PRJEB26306, sample SAMN06343908) | marine metagenome | isolation source: coastal waters | place: Atlantic Ocean: West Antarctic...
AAAGCAAAAAAAAAATTATTAGATAAATAAAGTAACATCTCCACCTAGAGTTTTATAATGAAAAAACTAATTTGCATTTTTGTTCTAAGTGAAATCTAAAAAGTTCAACGAAGTTAGACCTTACACATATTGGATACAAGACCGAGAAACACGGATTAAATATGTTGGTCTAAGGTATAACAATATTAGAAAAAATAGATCACCATTAGAGGACTTTGGTATTTACTATTTCACGAGTGGAGAATTAAAAAAAGATTTTAAAGTAAATCCAAAGGGTTTTAGAATTAAGCTATTATCTACCTATGACAGCATTGAAGAAGCAATTGCTCATGAGTTTGAGCTTACAAGAATAGCAAAAGGTAAAAAAAGTTACGCAAATATTGCTTCCTATCCTAGTATTAATTTCACACCAGAAGTAAGAAAAAAAATGTCAGTAGCTGCAAAGGGGAAAAAACGTTCAGAAGAACACAAAAGAAAAATATCAGAAGCTAATAAAAACCCCTCTAAAGAAACAAGAAGAAAAATGTCAGAATCTAAAAAGGGAAAAAAAGCTTCAGAAGAAACTAAAAGAAAAATGTCAATTGCTGGAAGTAATAGTTCAGAAGATCGTAATAGACAAAGGTCAGAAGCTGCTAAGGGAAGAAAACATTCGGAAGAAAGTAAAAGAAAAATGTCAAAAAAAAGATCAGAAGAAAGCATAAGAAAATCGGCAATAGCTAGAACGGGAATAAAACGATCAGAAGAAACTAAAAGAAAAATGTCAGAAGCTAGTAAGGGTAAAAAGAAATCAGAAGCAGCAAGAAAAAACATGTCAGAAGCTGCTAAAGGGAAAAAGAGAGGACCACCCTCAGAAGAAGCAAGAAGAAAAATGTCAATTGCTGCTAAGGCGAGAGAGGCTAAAAAACGCAATGTTTGAGATACCAGAATTCAAATATGATTTATTAAATGAAATAATTTTCCGCAAAATATTTTTGAAACTAACGTCAGCTTAAGTGTAAACGTTAGTATAATACCCTAATAGTAAGTACCCAATTTGAGATCAGAAGTGGTACCCTAAATAACTTCATGGCTCATTCAAGGTTCAATTGGTACCTCTATTGTTGGACTCAGTCTCGTCACAGTGCAATGATAGATAACTTTAGTAAAAAAGAGTACTATTTAAAAATGAAACGAAATGGTTGTACTCTAATAGAACTACTAGGTGTTGTAGCTATCATCGGTATTCTAGCTGCTGTAGGTGTTGTTGCTTATAATGGGTATACGGGTGCTGCGAGAAAAGCTGTAGTTAGGTCTAATCTTAATTCAGTAACTAAATTTGTTAGTACTGAATTAATAAAATGTATTGCTGGAGATCAAATAAGTACTTGGTCAGGTTCCACTGGTATTAACGGTAGTCCACCTAATATAGTTGTTCAAAGAGACTGCGATACTAGTGGTAATGCATTTTTACAAAATGCTGGATATGCTTTTATGGTTTTTAGTGAGGATATAACAAAATTTGCTAACCCATTTAATGCAAGTGATAATAATGGAGGATTTAGATGGGATTGGGATCCACCGGAACCAGAAGATATTGGAAGGGTTACGTGTGGCCAAAAACCTGGCGATACTTTTATATCGTGCTATGGTAGATGGGGTTCCGGAACGAATGATTTTGAAACTACAATCATCAATAATCCTTTATAAATATTTTTTGAAACCAACGTCAGCTTATCTACGTTAGTTAGTATTATACTGACTCTGTAAGTACCTATTTTGAAATAAGTTAAGGTACCCTAAACAACTTCGTGCCTCGTTGGATGCTCAACTGGTACCTCTATTAACCATCACACTCTCATCACAGTAGATCTTGATTAGAGATATGCTGGAGTATAGAATCAGGCTTATAAAGTATGAAAGAAAGTGTTGTTCCTAGCGAGGAATTCGAACCTTTGGTTCGAAAGTGTTCGCTTCCTGTTGGTTTCTTCATGAATTTTGGTGGGCCCGCAGGGATTTGAACCCCGGACAACCCCGTTATGAGCGGGGGGCTCTAACCAACTGAGCTACAGGCCCTTAAATTTTTTATACCACCTCTTAAAAAAAAGAAAAACAGATTAATTGTCTAAAAAACTTTTTAACTGTCTTGATCTACTTGGATGCTTAAGTTTTCTAAGAGCTTTAGCTTCGATTTGTCTTATTCTTTCACGTGTAACAGAAAATTGCTGCCCAACCTCTTCCAAGGTGTGGTCAGTATTCATTCCAATACCAAATCTCATTCTCAATACCCTCTCCTCTCTTGGAGTAAGGGATGCCAAGACTTTTGTAGTTGAGTTTTTTAACCCTGTTTGGATTGCTGCGTCCACAGGAATTAAAGCATTAGTATCCTCAATAAAATCTCCAAGGCTACTATCATCTTCATCTCCTACTGGAGTTTCTAATGAAATTGGCTCTTTTGCAATTTTAAGGACTTTTCTAACTTTCTCTAAAGGCATTGCTAATTTTTTTGACAATTCCTCAGGTGTAGGCTCTCTTCCGTACTCACTCATCATTTGTCTAGAGGTTCTTACAATTTTATTAATTGTCTCTATCATGTGGACTGGAATTCTAATAGTTCGTGCCTGATCAGCAATAGATCTTGTTATTGCTTGTCTAATCCACCAAGTTGCATAAGTTGAAAATTTATACCCTCTTCTATATTCAAATTTATCAACGGCTTTCATTAAGCCAATATTTCCTTCTTGAATTAAGTCTAGAAATTGAAGCCCTCGATTAGTATATTTTTTTGCAATAGAAATCACTAATCTCAAATTAGCTTCAATCATTTCTTTCTTTGCAATTCTCGACTCTCTTTCACCTTTTTTGATTTTATTTACTAAAATTTTAAAATCTGAAATAGAAATTCCAATATTTTTACTTAGGTCGGCGAGTTTTTCTCTTGAAATCTTAAATAATTTTTGTTCGTTCTTAAAAAATTTAGACCAATTTTTATCTTCGCTTAAAAAAGATTCAAAATTAGGGTTTAGCTCGTTCCCAACATAAAATTTAATAAAATCATCTCTTGAAATTCCATATTTAAGAGCCGCACGCATTAAATCTCCATCTAAATTGATTGCTTTTTTATTTTCATTATAATTTAAAGTAACCAGATCTTCTTGCGTTACTTGATTAAATTGCAAACCAAGCATCTCTTCCATAATTTCTTTTTTAATTTTTTCGTAATTTTTCTTCTTACTATCAGAAAATTTTTGACTACTTAATATGCATTGCAAGCTCTCTTCTTGATAGGCTATCAATTTTCTATAATTTTTTGAGATATTTTTAAAAGTTTCTAAGATCTTTGGTTTTAATTCAATTTCCAAAGAAGCTAAAGAAATATTGAACTCATCATCATCATCTACAATATCAGCGGTCGTTGTACTGGTTTCTTCACCTTTTTCTTTAGATTCTTTTTTCTTTAATTTCTCTTCTTTTTCTTTTTTTTCTTTAATTGATTTTTTTAATTTATCATCATCTAGGAAATTGGTATCAAGATCAATAATATCCCTAACTAACATCTCGTTATTGATTAATCTTTCTTCCCACTCAAATATCTTTTTAGCTGTAACTGGGCTTTCTGATAAAGAGCTTACCATTACATATTTTCCAGACTCTATTCTTTTTGCAATTGCAATCTCACCTTCTCTGGATAATAACTCCACTCCACCCATTTCGCGAAGATACATTCTAATAGGGTCATCGCTTCTATCTTGATTTTTTGGCTGCTTGGATATTTCAGATTCTAATTTCTTAACTTTGAAATCAGATTTCTTTTTAACAAAACAAATTGCTTGATCAAATATATGTACGACAGATTTTTCTAAACTTTCAACATTTGCGTTTCTTTTACCTAAAGATTTTTGTAATTCCTCATAGGTAATAAAGCCCCTGCTAAGGCCCTTTTCCATTAGTCGTTCAAATGATTTGGATATTAATTTTTCCACGTTTTTCCTTTGAGAACTTATATTTTTTTTTCAAAATTTAAAAAGATAAATCTATAAATTATTGCTATTTTTAAGTGAAATTAGCTCATTCAAAGCCTGTTCGCTCATATTGGAAGAAAAAGATTTTTCTAACTCCTCTATTTTCTTGTCTTTTTGAATTTTCTTCAATTGTAGCTCATAGTCTTCAATCAGACTTACAAATGTATCAGCATCAACATTGGTCATAAAGGAATTTGTATCCACAAATTTAAAAAAAGTGTCTATATTTTGAATATTTGCACCAAGCAAAATTTCTTTCATTTTTTCATAATTGCAATTATCTCCATTGATAGAGATATCCAGAAGAGCGGTGCGGATTTTTTTAGTAAGCTCTAGGCTGAGATCTATTTCTGATATTCTTTCTATATTTTTTTCCAACCATTTGGGAAATTTAATTAATAACTGGCATAAAGAAAATTCCTTTACTTCTAACTCCGACATTTCCAATCTGTCAATATCAAACTTACTGGAGATCTGAAACTTATTGAGCTTATTTTTATTTTTTTTAATTAAATTTTCAAAAATTTTATTTTTGAAAAAGGCTTTATAATACTTTTTGATAATCACATCTTCAATTGTGTCCGCAATATCCAATAGTTTTTTTTCTAAATCTGCAAGTGAGGAGGTGCTGTAATCTTGTAGCTGTTTAGTAGCATATTCAAATACAAATTCCGTAATATCTTTTTTTTTCTTAACTAAACTGTTAAAGCCATCTTTTCCAAACTTACCAACATAGTCATCTGGATCTAGACCTTGGGGCATGATCATAAATGAAACTGTATGATTTGCTTTTGATACTTTGATAAGTTTTTCTGCTGCGCGGTAAGCAGCAGCAAAACCACTCTTATCTCCATCAAAGCAAATAATAATATTTTTAAAATTTCTCCATGCTAGGTTTATTTGGTTGTCAGTAATGGCAGTCCCCAAGGACGCACACACATTTTTGATATCATGATTGTATAGGCTAACTACATCCATATACCCCTCAACGATCAAAAGATAATCTGTATTTTTATTTTCACTTTTGGCATTATTAAAATTGTATAGGTTGTTTCCTTTTTTAAAAAAAATAGTTTCTGGAGAATTGATATATTTTGCTGGAACTGAAGACAGCACTGTTCTTCCACCACAACCAATAAACTCTCCAAATAAATTCTTGATAGGAAAAATAATTCTATTTTTAAACCTTGGAATTAAAATATTTTTTTGCTCGTGTAAATAAAATAACCCCGTCTCAATCAATTCCTTTTCGTGATACCCAAGTTTTAAAAAATGATTACTTGCACGACTGCTTTCATCACAAAAACCTAATTGGAAATTCTCTATAGTAGCTTTTTTTAAAGATCTATTTAACAGATAATCTAAATGATTTTTGTTTTCTTCTGTAAAAATATTTTTGTGACAATAATTAAAAAATAATTGAAAAATTTTTTCAGACCGTTTTACTTTTTTTTCAGTTTCCACATCTAATTTTGAAAATTTATATTCTGACATTCCTGCTTTGGAAGCCAATCTTCTAACTGCGTCACCAAAAGTAAGCTTTTCAATTTTTGTTAAAAAATCAAAAATACCTCCATGTTCACCACTACTGAAACAATGATAAAAACCTTTTTCATCATTAACTGTGAAGGAAGGTGTTTTTTCATTGGTGAACGGAGACAGTCCTACAAATTCCTTACCTCTTTTTGTGAGCTTAACTGCAGATCCAACAACATCTGATACTTTTAGTCTTTGTGTAATTTCTTCAAGATATGATTTTGGATACTTCATTATCCTTGTAGCTGTTCTTTTAAAATCTTTCCTGCTTTTGCAAAGTCCATTTTTCCTAAATACTTACTTTTTAAAACCTGCATTACTTTTCCCATGTCTTTAATGCTTTGAGCGGAAGATTCTGCAATGGCTTCTTTGCAAACTTTTATAACTTCATCATCACCCATTTGCTCAGGTAAAAACTCTTCTATAATTGCAATTTCTGATTTTTCTTTTTCTATTAAATCCTTCCTTGCTCCCTTTTCATACATTTCAATAGATTCTTTTCTTTGCTTCATCATCTTGTTTAGAATATTTGTTACATCCGCATCTGAAACTTCTTTTTGATCTCCTGTTCTAAGCTCAATTTCTTTATCTTTTTTTTGAGACACTATGGATCTTAATGTTAAAACTCGATCAGAATTTTTTGCTTTAATTGCATCGTTGAGAGATAGGTTTATTTTTTTAAATATTTCTGACATTGGAATTTTTTTATACACTATTCTACTTTACTTGCTTGACGAGTTTAAGTCTTTTTCATATGTTCCGCCCAAGTTTTTTTTATACGAATGATTCTTTAACCTATGAGTTGTATTTTTGTTAAATAAAGAAATAACGGCAGAATCAGAATATTTATATAATCAACAATCTACAGGTATTTTAATTTTAGAAGACGGAACCTCTTTTCAAGGTTTTGGACTGGGTACGGAGTCGTATGCTGTAGGTGAGGTTTGTTTTAACACCTCCATGACAGGCTACCAAGAAATTATTACAGACCCCTCTTATTCAGATCAAATTATTAATTTTACCTTCCCTCATATTGGTAATGTTGGCACCAACTTGGAAGATACCGAGTCTAATAAAATATGGTTAAAGGGCGTAATTTTTGGAAAAGAAGTTACCGATCCATCTAACTATCGCTCTTTAGAAAATTTAAATGAGTGGCTTAAAAAGAATAATACTGTTGGAATTTCAGGAATAGACACTAGGGCATTAACTAATTTGATTAGAAAAAAAGGCTCCTTAAAAGGAACTATTGTACACGACAAAGCTAATAGCAAAACTAAAGATTTTTATTTAGAACAATGCAAGCAATGGGGAGGTCTAAAAGATTTGGATTTAACGCTCAAGGTTTGCTGTAAAAAAACCTACCAATGGGAAGATGTGGCTCTTTGGGATAAAAAATTAGGATACAAAAAAAATAACCAGCATTCGATTCATATTGTAGCCATTGATTATGGAATTAAAAAAAACATCTTAAGAAATTTTTCTAATTTAGGCTGTAAAGTAACAGTTGTTCCTGCTGACAGTTCTTTTGAAACAATTTCAAAACTTAGTCCAGATGGTATTTTTTTATCAAATGGTCCGGGCGACCCTGCTGCAACATCTAATTTTGCAAAAATTTGCATACAAAAAATATTAGACAAAAAGATTCCTCTTTTTGGAATATGCTTAGGACATCAATTGCTTGGTCACGCACTAGGTTGTACGACTAAAAAAATGCACCAAGGACATCGGGGTGCAAATCATCCAGTCAAAAATTTACTTGCTGGAAAAGTAGAAATCACTTCTCAAAACCATGGTTTTGAAATTGACAAATCCACTTTACCTAAAGACATCGACATAACTCACGTATCTTTATTTGATGGTAGTATTGAAGGGATTTCTTCCAGTGATAAATCTGCTTTCTCTGTGCAATATCATCCAGAAGCAAGCCCAGGACCTCATGATAGTAATTATTTATTTAAACAATTTATAGAAATAATAAAATCTAATGCCAAAAAGAGCTGACATTAAAACTATATTAATTATTGGTGCTGGACCTATTGTTATTGGGCAAGCTTGCGAGTTTGATTACTCTGGAACTCAAGCCTGTAAAGCACTGAAGGAAGAGGGTTATAAAGTTATTTTAATTAATTCCAATCCAGCAACTATTATGACGGACCCTAATGTTGCTGATAAAACTTATATTGAGCCAATTACATCTGAAATTTTAGAAGAGATTATCAAGATAGAAAAGCCAGATGCAATTCTGCCAACTATGGGTGGTCAGACAGGTTTGAATGCAGCCATGCTGCTCCACAAAAACGGCATACTAAAAAAATACAATATAGAGCTCATTGGAGCCAATGCGGAGGCAATTGATAAAGCAGAAGATAGACAAAAATTCAAAAAACACATGAATGAAATAGGCTTGGAATCTGCAAGATCGGTAATTTGTACCTCTATTGATCAGGCCAAAAAAATATTAGAAGAAATAAATCTCCCCGTAATTATCAGACCTTCATTTACTTTGGGTGGGACTGGTGGAGGAGTTGCAAATACAGAGGAAGAATATTTAAAAATATTAAAAAATGGCTTGTCTCTATCCCCTACACACGAAGTCCTGGTAGAAGAGTCCTTGGTGGGTTGGAAAGAGTTTGAGATGGAAGTGGTTCGAGATAAAAAAGATAATTGTATTATCATTTGTAGTATTGAAAATGTAGACCCGATGGGCATTCACACTGGAGACTCCATGACAGTCGCTCCCGCTTTAACTTTAACCGACAAAGAATACCAGGTGATGCGAAACGCATCTATTGATTGCTTGAGAAAAATAGGTGTTGAGACAGGCGGTTCTAATGTTCAGTTTGCAATCAATCCTGAGGACGGGAGAATGATTGTTATTGAAATGAACCCAAGAGTATCTCGATCTTCCGCATTGGCATCTAAAGCGACTGGTTTTCCAATAGCAAAAGTGGCCGCAAAGCTAGCCATAGGTTATACGCTAGATGAAATTACAAATGATATTACTGGAAATACTCCCGCATCATTTGAGCCAACTATTGATTATGTTGTAACCAAGATACCAAGATTTGCTTTTGAAAAATTTCAAAAATCAAAAGCAGTGCTTGGTACTGCCATGAAGTCAGTTGGTGAAACAATGGCTATTGGAAGGAATTTTAAAGAATCTTTACAAAAAGCATTGGTCTCTCTTGAGGTTGGGTTGGATGGCCTAGATTCAATTTCTATCAATAAAGAAGAGTTGAAAAAAAAGCTTAGTGAAAACATCCCTCAAAAAATACTTTATGTAGCAGAAGCTTTTAGAATGAATTTTTCATTAGAAGAGTTATACGAAATAACTAAAATTGATCCTTGGTTTTTAAAGCAGGTTAAGGAAATCACTGATATTGAAAAAAAAATGGGCAAAGCCGATGCTTTAGAAAATAAGGGTTTTTTTAAATTTATTAAATCATCTGGATTTAGTGATAAGCAAATATCTACATTAACGAATAAGCCACTATCTGAAATTACTTTAAAAAGGAATGCATTAGGAATTGTTCCTGTCTATAAAAAAGTTGATACGTGCGCTGCTGAATTTGATTCTCAAACTCCCTATATGTACTCAACATACGACACTGGAATTGATGATGCCAACGATTGTGAATCCAATCCTACTGCAAAAGAAAAAGTAGTAATTATTGGAGGCGGTCCTAACAGAATAGGGCAAGGAATTGAATTTGATTACTGCTGTTGTCAGGCAAGTTATGCATTGAGTGAATTAGATTACGAAACCATTATGATCAATTGTAATCCCGAAACTGTATCTACAGATTACGATACGAGTGATAGGCTTTATTTTGAACCATTGATTGAAGAATTTGTTTTAGAAATTTTAAAGAAAGAAAGTTTAAAGGGGAAATTAAAAGGAGTAATTGTTCAGTTTGGTGGCCAGACACCCTTAAAGTTGGCAAAAGCTATCCATGATAATGGCTACCCAATCCTTGGAACGCCTCTAGATTCTATTGATCTAACCGAGGATAGAGAAAGATTTAGTAATTTAATAAACAAGCTTGGCTTAAAACAAGCTGAAAATGGTTTGGCGAGATCTAAGGAGGAAGCTTTTGAGATTGCAAAAAAAATTAAATATCCCCTCGTGATTAGGCCTTCATACGTTCTTGGTGGTAGAGCCATGGAAATCATTCATGACGATGAGCAGCTCACAAGATATATTCAAGAAGCCGTAAAGGTTTCTGGAAATAATCCAGTTTTATTAGACCGTTTTTTGAATGATGCAATTGAAGTGGATGTGGATGCTATTTGCGATGGAGAGAGTGTTTTTGTTTCAGGTGTCATGGAACACATAGAGGAAGCGGGTATTCATTCTGGCGATTCTGCTTGCTGCATACCACCCTACTCTCTCTCTGAAGAAATAATTAATGAAGTAAAAAAACAAACTAAAAAATTAGCTACTAGCATTGGAGTTGTGGGATTAATCAATATACAATTTGCTATACAGGGTAAGAATATTTATGTTTTAGAAGTAAACCCAAGAGCTAGCAGAACCGTTCCTTTTGTTTCGAAAGCTTCCAACATTTCTGTAGCAAAAATAGCAACTAAAGTAATGTCAGGTTTGCAACTTAAAGATTTAAATATACCAAATAAACAATTGAAAACTTTTTCTGTAAAAGAAGCGGTCTTCCCTTTTAATAAATTTCCAGAGGTTGACACAATCTTAGGTCCTGAAATGAAATCAACAGGAGAGTCTATGGGAATAGACACTGACTTTGGTATGGCTTATGCCAAAAGCCAGATCTCTGCAGGTAATACACTACCAAAAGAAGGAACAGTGTTTATATCTGTAAATGACAAAGACAAACCTCATATTAAAAATTTTGCAAAAAAATTATTAGATCTTGGATTTAGCCTGCTCGCAACTAATAGCACTGCCGAGATTTTAAATTCTGAAAAAATCACTTGTAAAAAAATTAACAAAGCCACTCAAGGTTCTCCTCACGTAGTGGAATATTTGGATGATAAAAAAATATCAATTGTGATCAATACAACTTCCGGGAAAAAATCTATAGAGGATTCAAAGTCTTTGAGAAGATCCGCACTGAATAATGGCATTCCTTACTTCACCACACTAGCAGGAGCGATTGCTTGTACTGAGGCGATTATATCAATGAAAAATAAAAAAATGGGAGTTATGCCCATTCAGGATTTGTAGGCCTACAAAACGGGCCAATCAGTTTTAAAAGTAACATAATTTATTTGTATACATCTTCTGTCTTTTTGAATCGCTTTTTTTTCCATGCCATGCCAACTATTTTTGTCACTGCTAAAAAAATAACCATAGTTATTTTTGTAAGGAACTGTTTTAACCAATTCTAATTTGGAATTATAAAAGTCTGTTCCAAGATCTTCTGACTCTCCAAAACGATTTACAAAAAGGAGGCAAGAAAGCAATTTTTCCTTGATATCACAATGAGGTTTTAGCCAAAAACCTTTTCGATCACAAATTACCTCTAGTCTTACATGGGATTTTGACAAATCCTTGCCAATTAAAGAACCGATATGCTCATGTGTTTTTTTGGATTGTAACTCCTGAACTAGACTGAACAACTCTGGAAATTCTTGGGTGTTATGTTTTTCTAAAAAACATCTAAATTTTAATGCCTTTCCACCATCAGAAATTCCTTCCCTGAAATTTCCATCTCCTCCATCTATAGCTCTGGTTCCATCATAGTTAATTTCATATCTAGCAGGATCATCTATTTGGGTATTGTAAATTTCATCAATCATCTTTTCTGTAAGAGGGTTATTAAATTCCCAGTGAACAAAAGGATCGCTCAATTTGCTTGATTGATTTTTAACAGAATTTAAAAAGCTCATGACAATGTAATTTTATTTTTTAATAATTCGGCAATTCTTTTAGTCTCATAAAGCTTATCATAAGTCCAGCTATCTTCATTTGTTTCTAAATCTTTAATTATATTAAGTTTTTTAAATAATTCTAAAAAACTATTAAAACGATGATCATTCTTATACGATTTTAATTTAGCTAAATAAATTGGCACTCCTGTAGTGGCTGCCTCGGATAGCATGGAAATTGAATCGGAAGTGACGATAATTTTTTTAGCCTGGGCAAGAGCTTCGATATAGTTTTTTCTAGAGAGTGAAGAATCTACAATAACTTTCTGATTATCATTATACCTATCTCGTAAAAAACTTACTATTGATTCTGGTGTTCTTCTTGAGGAAATAATTTTAATTTCTTCAACCCTGTTAAGAAAAAGCAATTCTATTTTATGAAACAATCGCTTTAATTCCTCTAATGAAAAAGAATAATACTTATTCGGACCACCAAGAATTACAGTTAAAACATTTTTACTTATAGCCAGAGCTTTAGCGCCCTGAATTTCCTCGTCTGTAATATAATGAATAGCTCCCTTAGATTTAATAACATTCTCTCCTTCCAATCGATCGTGCTCAGGAACAACAATAAAATTAAAATTATTAATTTGTACTTTTGGATCTTGAATATGAATATTATAAACTTCCATATTATTTTTTGTATGTAAATAATTTTTAAAGACTATAGATGGAATAACACTTTTTCTTCCGCATGAAATTAAGAGAGTTGGGTTCTTGTTTTCTGAATTATCTTCAATAATATTAGAAAAATTAAAAGTATTCCTGCTTGTGGGTGATATTGAAGGTGGGATCAAACTCCAGAAAGAATTATAAACTATTTTTTTATGAATAAAATTTACGTTGAGAGCTTTTGCCAATCCTTCAACTTGACTGATCATGCCATGGGCACCCTCTGTTAATAACCAAGCATTAATATTTTTCATCAAGATATATATACCTAAATTAATTTTACTGATAATAAACTTAATAAATGAGTCAAAATAAAGAGTCACATTCAAAAGTATTAATTATAGGGTCGGGTCCGGCTGGATATACTGCTGCAATATACGCTGCTAGAGCTATGCTTAATCCAACTCTTATTTCTGGTATGGAGCCTGGTGGCCAACTAACCACTACTACTGATGTGGAAAACTACCCGGGGTTTTCAGATGTAATACAAGGTCCTTGGTTAATGGAAGAAATGAAAAAGCAGGCAGAGGCTGTTGGTACTATTTTTGAAAATGACATGATCAAAGAGGTAGATTTTAGCAATAGCCCATTTAAATTAATTGGTGAAAGTGGAACTACATATACAGCTGATACTGTTATCATAAGTACAGGGGCGCAGGCTCGCTGGCTTAACTTAGAAAGTGAAACTAAGTTTAGAGGATTTGGAGTTTCGGCATGCGCTACTTGCGATGGTTTTTTTTACAAAGATAAGGAAGTAATGGTTGTAGGTGGTGGTAATGCAGCAGTTGAAGAAGCTTTGTTTTTAACTAAATTTGCATCCAAGGTAACGCTAGTTCATAGACGGGATACTCTAAGAGCAGAAAAGCTTTTGCAACAAAAAATTCTTTCCCATCCAAAAATTGATATTCTTTGGGACAGTGCGGTAAAAGAAGTAATTGGAACTGAGAATCCAAAAGGAGTTACTGGAGTATTGTTAGAAAATACAAAAGACAAAACCACCAAACAATTAAATACACATGGTGTTTTTGTGGCAATTGGTCATGATCCAGCAACTAAAATTTTTAAAAATCAAATTAAAATGGATACTGAAGGATATATTCTCACAGATCCCGACTCTACCAAAACGAATATAAAGGGAATTTTTGCAGCTGGGGATGTAAAAGATAAAACGTTTCGACAGGCAGTAACTGCTGCAGGTATGGGATGCATGGCAGCCTTGGAAGCTGAAAAATTACTATCTGAAAAAAACTAAGATAGTTGCTTACAATACTCTTCGATTTTATCTAAAGCCTTAGAAAGGTTCTTCATAGAAGTCGCATAAGAAATTCTAAAATACCCCTCTTTTCCAAAGGCAGATCCTTGAACGACAGCCACACCTGTGTTTTCCAACAACGAAGTGACAAAATCTGTATCATTTACAATTTCTTTTTTATTAACGTCTTTTTTTCCAATGCAGTCTTTGCAATTGGGGAAAACATAAAATGCACCTTCTGGATTTTTGCAAGAAAGACCTTTTATAGAATTTAGTTTTTTTACAACAAAATCTCTTCTTTCTTTAAATGCATCTGATCGTATTTTTATAAAGTCCTGCGTTCCATTTAAGGCCTCTTCTGCAGCTGCCTGACTAATAGATGAGGTGTTGGTTGTGGATTGAGATTGAATCTTTGCAATGCCTTGAATGATATTTTCTGGTCCACCTGCATAGCCAACTCTCCATCCTGTCATAGCGTATGACTTGCTCAGTCCATTAATAGTGAGCGTTCTAGAAAAAAGTTCTGGAATTTGGGCAATGGTAAAAAATTTATTTTTCGTATAAAGAACATGCTCATAAATATCATCAGACATAATATAAACATTTGGAAATTTTTTTAAAATTTCTCCAATATCTTTTAGCTCCTGTTCTGAATAAACAGAGCCGGTTGGATTGGAAGGCGAGTTTAAAATAATCCATTTGGTATTTTTGGTAACATTCTTTTCTATTTGTTCTGGTAGAATCTTAAAGTCAGCACTTTCCTCACACTCAACTACTACAGGAGTGCCTCCGGCCAGCAATATAATGTCTGGATAGGACACCCAGTAAGGAGCTGGTATCAAAACCTCATCTCCTGAATTGATAGTTGCTAAAATTGCATTAAAAATAACATGTTTTCCACCAACTCCTACGCTCACCTGCTTTTCATTGTAAATTAAGTTATTTTCTCTTTTAAATTTTCCAATTACAGCTCTCTTGAGCTCGATAGTGCCATCTACCACTGTGTATTTTGTTTTTCCGTCTTTGATGGCCTGAATAGCAGCCTGCTTAATATTTTCAGGAGTATCAAAATCTGGCTCTCCTGCTCCTAATGATATTATGTCTTTTCCAGCAGATCTTAACTCTGTGGCCTTTTTAACCACAGCCATAGTAGGAGATGGTTTTATTCTAGATAAAGATTCTGATAGTATGCTCATTAAAATATTCTATATAAATGTCTAAATTATCAACTGTTAATACTCCAGAAGCGAACAACAAAAAAGAAAATTTTTTAAAAAAGTTAGAAGGTGGAAAAAAATTTAAACTAACTTCATCGTTCACTCCTGCTGGGGATCAGCCCACCGCAATAAAACAACTTCGTGAAGGCTTGCTCACTAGTCAAAAAAATCAGGTTTTGCTTGGAGTGACTGGGTCTGGAAAAACCTTCACTATGGCAAAGATTATTGAAGAGCTAAATAGACCAGCAATAATTTTGGCTCCCAACAAAACATTGGCTGCTCAACTGTACGGTGAGATGAAAAGTTTTTTTAATGAAAATGCAGTTGAATATTTCGTCTCTTATTATGATTATTATACTCCCGAAGCATATGTGCCAAGATCCGATACATTTATTGAAAAAGAATCTGCTATCAATGAACAAATAGATAGAATGAGACATTCAGCTACTAGATCTTTATTTGAAAAAGATGATGTTATAATTGTAGCAAGTGTTTCTTGTATCTATGGTTTGGGATCTCCTGATTCTTACTCAAAAATGACATTTACGTTTGAAAAAAACAATTCTTATAATAGGGAAAAAATAATCAAAGGTCTTGTTGAGTTGCAATACAAAAGAAATGATCAAAATTTTTACAGAGGATCATTTAGAGTACGTGGAGAAAATATAGAAATTTTTCCATCTCACTTAGAAGATAGAGCATGGCGAATTTCATTAGATGATGAAAAGATAGTAAGCTTAAAAGAGTTTGATCCTTTGACAGGAGATAAGACGGAAGATTTAAATATTATAAAAATTTATGCTAATAGTCATTATATTACTCCCAGACCAACCGTGCAGCAAGCTATAAAAGAGATCAAGGCAGAACTTGTTACAACTTTAAAAAAATTTAGAAAAGAAAACAAATTACTCGAAGCACAAAGAATAGATGAAAGAACAAGATTTGATTTAGAAATGATTGAAGCTACTGGAACATGTGCAGGTATTGAAAATTATTCAAGATTTCTATCAGGTAGAAATCCTGGTGAGCCTCCACCAACATTATTTGAATATTTACCTGACAATGCAATTATTTTTGTAGATGAAAGTCATGTAACTGTACCTCAACTTAACGGAATGTATAAAGGCGACCATACAAGAAAAAAAACTCTTTCTGACTATGGATTTAGATTGCCTTCTTGCATGGATAACAGACCTTTGAAATTTGAAGAGTGGGACATGATGAGGTCTGAAACTATATTTGTTTCGGCCACTCCTGGAAACTGGGAGCTAGATCAGTCCAAGGGTGTATTTGCAGAACAAATTATAAGACCCACAGGATTAACAGACCCAGATATTTTTATTCGTCCTGCAAAAAATCAAGTGGACGACCTGCTTTCAGAATGTTTAAAAATTGTTAAAAAAAAACAAAGAGTTTTAGCAACTACATTAACTAAAAAAATGGCTGAAGATCTTACTGAATATTTAGATGAAAATGGAATTAAGGTAAGATACATGCATTCAGAAATTGACACTCTGGAAAGAATTGAGATTATTAGAGACCTAAGACTAGGAGTTTTTGATGTTCTGGTAGGTATAAATCTTTTACGAGAAGGCTTGGACATTCCAGAATGCGCATTGGTAGCAATTCTAGATGCGGATAAAGAAGGCTTTCTGAGATCGGAAACATCGTTAATACAAACAATTGGTAGAGCAGCAAGAAATGTGGAGGGAAAAGTTATTTTATATGCTGACAAGGAAACCAAAAGTATAAAAAAAGCGATTGAAGAAACTGATAGAAGAAGGTCGAGACAGGAACTTTTTAATAAAAAAAATAATATTACAGCCCAAAGCATCCAGAAAGATATTGGGGATATTCTCGAAAGTGTCTATGAGAAAAATTACTTGAATGCTGAAAAAAATATAGAAATTGGTGGCAATTTAAAAAAGCACTTAAAATCTCTGAAAAAAGACATGCATATTTCAGCAGACAACCTAGAATTTGAAAAGGCTGCAAAAATAAGAGATGAAATTAAAAAATTAGAAAATTCGGATTTGGGATTGGCTATTAACTCAAGTATACAAAAATATGGACCCAATAACTCATTGTATGGAAGATCAACTCAGGGCAAAGCAGGTTCAAAAGTAAAGAAAAAAAGATAAATGAAAAAAAATATTTTAATTACTGGAGGGGCACAAAGAATTGGAAAGGAAATCTCTATTTTTTTTGCAAAAAAAGGATGGAATATAGCAATTCATTTTCATAAATCTAAAAAAGAGGCAACTGCTCTTAAAAAGAAAATTATTTCTATGGGGGTGTTGTGTGTAATTGTGCAGGGAGACCTATCAAAGCCCAATGAGACAAGATCTATATTAAAAGTAGCAAAGAAAAAAATGGGGGCAATAGATTGCCTTGTCAATTGTGCTTCAATTTTTGAAAATGACGATATCTTAAATTTTAACAATCAAAAGTGGCAGTCACACTTTGATGTTAACTTAAAAGCACCCGCTATACTTTCTGGTGAATTCGCAAAGCAAAAAAAAAATATTCAAGGCAATATTATTAATATTATAGATCAAAGAATCTTCAAGCTAACTCCCTATTTTTTATCTTATACTCTTAGTAAAGCTGGCTTGGAGACACTAACCAAGACGCTTGCTATGAAATTTGCTCCAAAAATTAGAGTCAATGCAATAGCCCCCGGCCCAGTGATGAAAAATAAAAGACAATCCCAAAAACATTTTGAAAAACAATTTAAAAATACGATTTTAAAAAAGCAAACAAAGGTCATAAATATTTGTAAAACAATAGAATTTATTTTAGAAAATGATTCTATTACTGGATTAACCATTCCAGTAGATAGTGGTCAAAATCTCGCCTGGAAAACTCCAGACCTTATCAATGTAAAAGAATAGAAAATGAAAAATCTCAAAAACAATAGAGCAATGCAACTTATTGAGAGGCCCGTCTCTTCAAAACTTGTCAAAAAAATTCTTATTAAAAATCTTATTATAAATACAATTTTTGGATACTACCCTAAAGAAAAAGTCCAAAAACAAAAATTGAAATTTAATATTAAGCTAGAGATTGATCATAAAATAAAATTTAATGATAACAATCTAAATACAATAGTGGACTACGATGACATCATGAGAATTATAAATAACATTTTAGATAAAAAAATTAATTTTTTAGAAATTTTAGGAGAATTAATAGTCAAAGATATTTTAAAAAATAAAAAAATTACAGCTATTGAGCTGGAAATAGAAAAATTAGATATTTTAAAAAAAGGAGCTTCAGTAGGATTTCAAATCAGTAAGCGTAAAAAGTAATGGATCTATTAGAAAGTGGTAAATTATTAGTTAAATCAAAGATCAAAAATATTCCTAATAGTCCAGGTATCTATAAATTTTTAGATAATAAAAATAAAATTATTTATATTGGTAAGGCAAAAAATCTTCCAAAGAGACTTCAAAACTACACATCTAGTTCTGGATTAGCGATTAGAACTCAACGGCTTATTTCCTCTATTAAAGAGTTAGAAATAATAACTACCAGCAATGAGTCGGAGGCTTTGCTTCTCGAAGCTAACTTAATTAAAAAATTTAAACCAAGATACAATGTCCTGCTAAAGGATGACAAATCCTTTCCCTATATACAAATACGCATGAGTGATTCTTGGCCACAATTGACAAAATTCAGAGGTACGCATAATGATCAAGACTTATATTTTGGTCCCTTTGCCTCTGTCGCTTCAGCTAATTGGACTATTAAAATGCTTCAAAAAGTTTTTCAAATAAGAGTTTGTGATGACCATACTTTTAAAAATAGGACGCGTCCCTGCATGCTATATCAAATTAAAAGATGTTCAGCTCCCTGCACGAATGAAATTGAAAAAATAAATTACAAAAAATCTGTTCAAGACTGTATTGATTTTTTAAATGGGAAATCAAGGTCTATACAAAAAAAATTTTCAAAAGAAATGGAAGTGGCTAGTAAAAAACTTGATTTTGAAAAAGCAGCGATATTTAGAGATAGAATTAAATCTTTAACTTACATTCAATCTTCCCAACGAATTAATAAAGATAATTTTATAGATGCTGATGTTGTAGTTTCTTATAGAAGTTCTAATATTTCATGTATTGTAGTTTTTTTTTATAGATCTAAACAAAATTGGGGTAATCAATGTTTTTTTCCCAAACACGATTCAGAAAATAGCGAATCTGAAGTTATGGATGCTTTTTTAGCTCAATTTTATGAAAACAAAATACCGCCAAGACAAATTGTATTAAATATCAAGCCTAAAAATTTAGACCTTTTACAAAAAGCTCTAGAGAGAAAAAATAAAAAAAAGATAAGTTTTAAAATACCGAAAAAAAAAAGTGAACTAGCCATTATCAATATGGCAGTTAAAAATGCCAAAGAAAGTTTGCAAAGAAAAATATTTGACTCAGACCAAAATAATAATTCGCTAACACTACTTGAAGATAAGTTTAACTTAGGTTTTACTCCAACTCTAATTGAAATTTACGACAACAGCCATACTCAAGGAACGAATGCTATTGGAAGTTTTGTAAGCTTTGGCAAAGAGGGATTTTTAAAAAATAGATATAGAAAATTTGATATAAAAAATAAAAATATTAATCCTGGTGATGACTACGGCATGATGAATGAGGTAATAGAAAGAAGATTTTCTAAACTAGTAAAGCAATCTGAAGGTGACAATGTCCCTGATCTTCTTCTTATTGATGGGGGTAAAGGTCAATATTCCGTAGTAAGAGGCAAACTAGATCAATTAGGTTTTCACCAGTTACCAATTATTGCTATCGCTAAAGGAAAAAATAGAAATGATGGAAATGAAACATTCATCTACAATAATCAAATAATTAAATTAGAAAAAAATAATCCACTCCTTTTTTTTATGCAAAGACTCAGAGATGAGGCTCATAGATTTGCAATATTCACTCATAGAAAAAAAAGGAAAAAATCTTTTTTAATATCTCCATTGGATGAGATACCTGGAATCGGACGTAATAGAAAAAAAACATTATTAAATCACTTTGGTTCAGCAAAAACCATCGAAGGAGCTAGCCTTGAAGATTTAAAGAAAGTGGATGGAATTAGTGAATTAATAGCAAAAAAAATATATAATTACTTTCATCTTAATAAGAATTTTTTATGATTTTTAAAATACCTAATATTCTAACTATTGGACGGTTAATTTTAGTTCCTTTTCTAGTATTCGCATTTTTTCTTCCTGGAAGTTTGGGCAATTGGTCCTCTTTTTCAATTTTTGTACTTGCAAGTTTTACCGATTTTTTAGATGGCTTTTTTGCAAGGTTACTAAAACAACAATCTAAACTTGGAGAATTGCTAGATCCTATCGCAGATAAAATTATTGTTGTTACTGCCCTCGTACTTTTGGTTTCAAGTAATCAGATAGAAGGGCAGGATGTAATTGCTGCAATAATTATAGTTTCTAGAGAAATTTTAGTATCTGGTTTAAGGGAATATTTGGCAAAATTTAGATTAGAAATGCCAGTATCCAATATGGCCAAAATGAAAACTTTTTTTCAGATGTTCGCTATTTCTGTTTTGCTTGCCGGATCCTCAGGAGACAAATTGCTTTTTAACTATGGGTCTGAAATAGGAATTACGTTGCTTTGGTTCTCAGCTTTTCTAACTTTAATTACTGGATATTCGTATATTAAAAAAGGAATAAATCACGCAATTGATTAAGTAACTATTTTTTTCTCACTAGCAATTGATACTCATCCGACAGTTTTTCAATTATATCCAAAACCTTAAAAGAATAAGCTCCTATTTGTGATACGGGCGTTACCTCTGCTGCAGATCCAGTTAAAAAACAACCTGTATAATCTTTTAAATCATCTGGCTTAATTTTTTTTTCAATAACTTTTAATTTTAATTTTTTTGCTATTTCAATAACTGTTCTTCTTGTAATCCCATCTAAAAAACTATCAGCAACAGGTGTATAAATTTCCGTTTGCTCCTGATTGATAAAAAATACATTCGCTCCAGTAGCTTCGGCAATATTTCCCTGATAATCAAGCATCATAGAATCGTTAAATCCATTTTTTTCAGCCTCGTGTTTAGACAGTGTATTGATCATGTAGTTTCCTGCAGCCTTAGCATCCCATGGTATTGAGTCTGGAGCTGGCTTTTTCCATTTGGAAATATCTAATTTAATGCCGTTCAATTTAATTTTTGGATCAAAATAAGATCCCCATACCCACGCAGCTATGGCAAAATGAATAGTATTGTTTTGTGCTGATACTGCCATCATTTCACTACCTCTCCATGCTATGGGTCTTACGTATCCATTTTCTATTTTTTGAACTTTAACAACCTCCTTACAAAATGAATTAATTTCATCAACTGAATAAGGTATTTTGAAACCTAGTCTGCTTGCAGAATAAACGAGTCTTTTACTATGTTCCGTTAGTTTAAATATTTCACCATCGTATACACGCTCTCCTTCAAAAACCGAACTTGCGTAATGTAGGCCATGAGTTAAGACATGCAACTTTGCTTGTCCCCAGTCCACAAGATTGCCATCAAGCCATATTTTTCCAGTCATTTGATCGTAAGGGATGTTGTTCATGTATAAATTGTTTTCAATTATTTTTAATTCTAATATAATATATGTCAGTAATGCTGACTACATAAATAAATTTATGAATGATTTTTTATATTTAAGAGAAAATAACATCAAGGAAATTATTGAACTAATGCTAGAGGCATATACCGAATCTTATTCGGATCCTTATGAAATTCTGAAAAAAAATTCTTTCGGTAGAGCCCACCATAGACTTATTTGCACTGTGGATGCCAATCCTGGAATTAAAGTGGCTGATTTAATCAAAAAATTAAAGATTACAAAACAAAGTTTAAGTCGTGTGTTACAAGAGCTTATAAAAGACAAAGTTATTTCACAGTCCAAGGGTCAGATTGATGGAAGACAGAGGTTGCTTCATCTTACAGAAAATGGAGAGAAAATTAGTGAAGAAATATTCAATATTCAAAAAGGGAGGATACTTGAGGCATTTAAAAAATGCGATTCTCAGGAAGTACTTAACTTTAAAAAAGTATTAAAAAAAATTATTAATAGTTAAATGAAAATAGAAGAAAAGAAGCATATCTTAATTGTAGACGATGATGACAGAATAAGAGAGCTTACAAAAGAATACCTTGAAAATAATAATTTTTATACAAATACTGCTAAGAATTCTGAAGATGCAAAAAATAAAATAAAATTAATTAAATTTGATTTAATTATTTTAGATATTATGATGCCAGGTCAAAATGGGTTAGAGCTAACAAAAGAAATCAAAACAACTAGCGATCAACCTATCATCCTACTTACAGCAATGGGAGGTACTTCCGATAGAATTTATGGGCTAGAAACAGGTGCTGATGATTACTTACCGAAACCATTTGAGCCCAAAGAACTTCTTTTAAGAATAAAAAATATACTTAAGAGGGTAAAAAAAAATAAACATTTGAATCCTATACTAAGGTTTGGAGATATAAGAGTTGATTTAGAAAAAATGTCTATCAAATCAAAAACTGGGGAGACAAAACTAAATACTGCAGAAAAATCTCTCTTGGAAAATATGATTCTATCAGTTGGACAAATTTTTCACAGAGAGCAAATATCCAAAATAGTTCATTTAACTAAAGAAAGAGCTGTCGATGTTATGATTACAAGATTGAGACAAAAGATAGAGCCAGATCCAAAAAATCCAAAATATTTGCAAACTATCAGAGGCAACGGTTACATTCTTTGGACTGATTAGAAATGTTAAAAAAATATTTACCTAAAACTATTTTTTTTCGATATTTATTTATTATAATAACTCCCATTGCGTTACTACAGCTCATTCTGATTGTGGTTTTTTTTGACAGCTTATGGATTAAAACTAATAAAGAATTAGTAAGAACTTTAGCTGGTGAAATTAATGCAGTAACTGAGGTTTATATAGATCCTAAAACAAGAAAAGACTTCAATTTTATAAGAAGTGTTTTAGAAAAAAAACTAATTTTAAAAATAAATGTTAAAAAAAATCATAAGCTTCCTAAATTAAAAAACACCTTTGCGTATAGTTTACATGATCAACTTTTGGAAGAGCGGCTAAGTAAAGACCTAAGAGTACCATTTTGGTACGATACCAAAAGCAAAAAGGATGTTGTTGATATTAGAATTAGCACTAACAAGGATGTAATTCAATTTATCGTTTTAAAGTCTAGAATCAGGAATTCCTCTGCAAGGATTTTTATTTTATGGATCACTATCCCATCTTTTTTCTTACTCTTAATATCCATTCTTTTTTTAAGAAACCAAGTTAAACCCTTTTCTATTCTTGCAGATTCTGCTGAAAAATTTGGTAAGGGCCAATATGTTCCTGAGTTAAAACCAACTGGTGCGGTTGAAGTCAGAAAAGCAATCATTGAATTTGAAAAAATGAAAAGGAGAATCTTACGTCATATCAGTCAAAGAACAGCTATGCTTTCAGGTATTAGTCATGATCTTAAAACACCTTTAACTCGATTAAAGTTGCAGATTGAAATTTTAAATAAAAATAACTCTTTAAATAAAATTAAAGATGACATTCTAGAAATGGAAAAAATGATCTCTGAATATTTAGACTTTTCGACCACTCAAGAATCTATCAATTCTATAAAATTCAATCTTTCGAATTTAATGACAGAAACTATTCACAAATATTCCAACAAATCTCTTGTTCTGCAATGTAACGAAAATATATTCATGACTGGGAGACAGCACTTGATAAAAAGATGCGTATACAATCTAATTGATAACTCATTAAAATATGCCGGTAATGCTGAAATTGAAATTGAAATAAAAAAAACAAAATCACAAATAGAAATTGCAGTTGAAGACAAAGGCCCAGGCATACCTGAAAATGAAAGAGGAAGAGTATTAAGGCCCTTTTATAGATTGGACAAAAGTAGACAGATGTCTGAAGGCAGCGTTGGCTTGGGCTTGTCTATAGTCCAAGACATAGTTAACTCTCATGGAGGAACCATTAAACTCTCCGAAGGTAAAAATAAATCAGGGCTTAGAGTGGCCCTAACATTCCCAGCGTAATGATTGTTCATAACTTTGATCCTGTCTTAATAAACTTCGGATTTCTTTCTATACGATGGTATTCGCTAGCATATATTTTTGGAATTTTGCTCGGTGTTTATTGGGGAAAATATTTAATAAAAAAAAACTTTTCAGATGCAAATTTGTCTGAACAAAACCTTGATGACTACGTCGTTTGGGCGGTCTTAAGTATAATCGTTGGTGGTAGGCTTGGATATGTTTTTTTTTATGATTTTGGTTTTTATTCCTCAAATTTGGCAGAAATTGGAAAAGTCTGGAATGGTGGAATGTCATTCCACGGAGGCTTAATTGGTATAGTAATATCATCTTTTTTATTTTCTAAAAAAAACAAAATAGCATTTTGGTCATTAACGGATGTTTTGGCGTGCCTATCTCCAATTGGTATTTTTTTAGGAAGAATATCAAATTTTATAAACGGGGAGCTAGTAGGAAAACCAACAGATGTTTCTTGGTCATTTATTTTTCCAAAATACGATCAAATACCAAGACATCCATCTCAGCTATATGAAGCATTGCTCGAAGGGTTATTTTTATTTTTTATTATGAATTTTTTAGTTAAGAAATTAAGTAAAAAAAATGGCTACTTATCTATTGTTTTTTTAATGAGCTATTCTTCTTTTAGAATCATTGGAGAAGTTTTCCGAGAACCAGATCAACATTTGGGTTACTTATATTTTGGACTTAGCATGGGAACAGTACTTAGCCTTTTAACAATCTCTTTCGGAAGCTTTTTTATAATATTTAATACAAAAAATGATTTTAGAAAAAATTAAAAAAAAAAAAATTCTTCCTCTAGATCAATATATAGATTTTTGTCTCTATAAATTCAAAGAAAGCTATTATCAAAAAAAAACAAAATTTGGGCATAATGGAGATTTTGTAACTTCCCCGCATATATCAAGTATATTTTCTGAAATGCTAGCTATTTGGATTGTTCTTTTTTGGAATAAAATTAAAAAACCAAAGACTCTAAATATATTAGAGCTGGGGCCTGGAGATGGAACTATGAGCAAAGATATAATTTCAAGCTTAGGTAAAATAAATTTTTTTAAATCCAAAGTTAATTATTATTTTTTAGAAAAAAGTAAAAGTTTAAAAAAAATTCAGAAAAAAAAACTTAAAAATGAAAAAAATATTTACTGGATTGATAATCTTAGAAGCTTTAAAAAAGATAATCTAATTATTCTTAGCAATGAGTTTTTTGATGCTCTGCCAGTGAAGCAATTGAGCAAAAGGAGAGATTCCTGGTTCGAAAAATCTATATCCTTGAATAGAAAGAAAAAACTTATCTTCCTATTTAAAAAAGCTAAGCTAGAAACTATAAAAAAAATTAAAAAAATTTATAATTTAAAAATAAATAAATTTATTGAATATCCACCGATCTTAGAAAATATTGTAAAAAATATTTCTAATCTTTTAAAAAAAAAAAATTCTATTTTTTTAACAATTGATTATGGCGAAGACTCAGAGATTTGCAATGATACAGTTCAAGCTATTTACAAAAATAACAAATCTAATATTTTACAAAATGTGGGTGAGAGTGATATTACATATCAGGTAAATTTTTTTCACTTAATCAAGTTATTCAAAAAAAATAAGTTACATCTAGTTGAATTTACTACTCAATCAAACTTCTTACAAAAGCTGGGGATTAAAGAGAGAGCAAGCAATGCCATAAAAAACCTAGAAAAAAATCAACAGTTGCTTTTGGAGCGCGCAATAAAAAGACTTTTACACCCCTTGGAAATGGGAAGTCTTTTTAAAGTTTTGATAATATCCAACAAATACAATGCTGACTTTAAAATATGATATTTAAATCAAATTCATTTACTAAAAAAAGTGATATTTGGCATGCCTTTTTTTCTAGAAAAAATGGAACTTCCAAAGGTATTTACAAATCATTAAATTGTGGATTAGGATCCAAAGATAAAAAAAAAAATATTTATCAAAATATAGAGCTAGTCAAAAAAAAAATTAATACCAAATTCTTATTTCTGCTTCATCAAAAGCATAGCGCTAAAATAATAACTCTAAAAAAAATACCGTTAAAAAATAAAATAAATATTGGACATGGGGATGGCATATTCACTGATCTTATAAAAGTTGCTATAGGTGTTCTTACGGCTGACTGCGCTCCAGTTTTATTCACAGACAAGTCAAATAAATATATTTGCTGTGTCCATGCTGGCTGGAAAGGAGCTTTTGGTGGTATTATTAAAAATGCCTCGATGCTGTTTAAAAAAAATAAAATTAAAGCAAGAGATATCAGAGTATGCGTGGGTCCTTGTATTTCTAAAGAGAAATATGAAGTCCAACTAGACTTTTATCATAAGTTTATTTCTAATAATAAAAAATACCACAAACACTTTTCCTTTAAAAAAACCAAAATTTTTTTTAATTTAAGATCTTTTATAGTCGAACAAATATTGAAGGCTAGAATCCCAAAGTCAAATATTACTCATATAATAAAGGATACTTTTAAAAATAAATCTTTATTTTTTAGTCACAGAAGATCTATTTCAAAATTAGAGAGAGACTATGGTAGAAATTTATCCATAATCATAAAATCTAATTGAATGGACTGAACAATAAGTGTATAAAAAAAATTAATGAAAATCGTTTCTGGAACTAATAACCCCATTTTAAGCAAAGAAATTTCAAAACGCCTTAAAACTAAACTTGTAAATAGTAATATTAGGAGGTTTGCAGATTCAGAAGTCTATATTGAAATCAATGAAAATATGAGAGGTTCTGAAGTATTTGTGATTCAAGGAACTTCTTATCCTGCAAATGACAATATTATGGAATTGCTGGTTTGTATAGATGCGCTAAGAAGAGCTTCTGCAAAAAATATCACTGCTGTTCTACCCTACTTTGGATACGCAAGACAAGATCGAAAAGTAACACCGCGATCCCCCATTAGTGCAAAGCTTGTTGCAAACTTAATTACAAATGCAGGAGCCAATAGAGTTTTAACTCTTGATCTTCATGCAAATCAAATACAAGGTTTTTTTGACATCCCAGTAGATAATCTTTTTGCAGCTCCTATTTTTGTTAAAGATATAAAAAAAAATATTAAATCTAAAAACCTGGTGTGTGTAGCTCCAGATGTTGGGGGAGTGGAGAGAGCAAGGGCTTTGGGTAAAAGACTGAATGCAGAACTTGCAATTATAGATAAAAGAAGATCTGGACCAGGAAAGTCTCAAGTTATGAATGTTATAGGAGAAGTAAAAGGCAAAACTTGCATTATCATAGATGACCTTGTCGATAGCGGAGGTACAATTTGTAATGCAGCTACAGCTCTAATAGAAAAAGGGGCAAAAGAAGTATATGCCTACGTTGTTCATGCGGTTTTAAGTGGGGATGCGGTTAAAAAAATACAAAGATCCCAAATAAAGCAATTTGTAGTTACAAATTCTATTGATAATAAGCAAAAAACAAAGGGCTCTAAAATCAAAATTATAAGTGTTGCCTCACTATTAGGAGAGGCTATCAACAGAATATCTGAATCCAGGTCTGTTTCTAAGTTATTTAAATAATATAAAAGACAATATTTGAATAAACAAATCTTGAGTTTATTCCCCCATTGTTATACAAACTGTTTTCTTATGGAAAACAACTTAACCAGTCTCGAAGCTAATATTAGAGAAACTAAAACAAAATCCGATATAAAAAAACTAAGAATCGATGGCTATGTGCCTGGCGTTCTTTATGGAGATGTTGAATCAAATTTAAAATTAACTGTTAAAAAAAACGCTTTAGAAAAGTTATTAAAAATAGGTAACTTTATGAGCACAGTTATTGATGTTAAAGTGGCTGGTAAGGAATATAAAGTTTTACCTAGAGATATAGAGTTTAATAGACTAACTAATCAGCCTATTCATGTAGATTTTCAAAAAATATCTGCTGGAACAAAGGTTGTTGTTTGGATACCAGTAAGATTTACAAATGAAAGTATTTGCCCAGGTTTAAAAATGGGTGGTGTTCTAAATATAGTAAGAAGAAAAGTTGAGTTAAATTGTCCTGCAGATCAGATTCCTGCGGAGCTTGTTTGTGATCTTGGAGAGAGACAGCTTAATGAAAGTATTCATATTTCATCCATCAAATTACCAGATAACGTAAAGCCAACAATTCTTGATAGAGATTTCACTATTGCAACAGTAGCTGCTCCTACAGTTGTTAAGGAGCCTGAGCCGGCTGTAGCAGCTGCAGAAGGTGAGGCAGCTGAAGGTGAGGCGACGGCTGTAGAAGGTGCCGCTGAAAACAAAGATTTAAAACCTGAAGAAGATAAAGCAAAAGCGCCAGCCGACAAAAAAAAATAGTAGATGTTCTTATTTGTAGGACTAGGAAATCCAGATCCGAAACACAAAAACAATCGTCACAATATTGGTTTTGTAATTATTGACAGTTTAAATAAAAGATTCAATCTTTCAAAACAGAAACCAAAGTTTAAAGGCCTTCTAACAAATGGAGAAATAAATAATCAAAAATTAATTTTGGTAAAGCCATTAACTTTTATGAATAATTCAGGAACCTGCATCAGAGAGATTCAAGATTACTACAAAATTATTCCAAAAAATGTTTTTGTATTTCATGATGATTTAGATTTAGAAATTGGAAAAATAAGGTGTAAAGTTGGAGGTTCGAGTGGTGGGCACAATGGCATTAAATCTATTGAAGACACTATAGGTTCTAATTTTTACAGAATCAGAGTGGGTATTGGGCACCCAGGCGAAAAAAAATTGGTAGATAGTCACGTTCTTAACGATTTTACTGATGAAGAAACTGAAGTTATCAACACATCTGTTCAAAAACTTTTAGATAATGTGCATCTCTTGATAGAAAGAGACCTAGATAACTTTTCGAGCAAAAGCAATACTTAATGAGTTTTAAAGTTGGTATTGTAGGTCTTCCAAATGTTGGAAAGTCAACCATGTTTAATGCTCTTACTAAATCAAAAAATGCAGAGGCTGCAAACTTTCCTTTTTGTACAATAGAACCAAATGTTGGAGTGGTTTCTGTCCCTGATGAGCGCATTCAAAAAATAAGCAAAATTGCAATCTCTAAAAAAACTATACCAACACTTATTACCTTTGTTGATATTGCAGGGTTAGTAGCTGGCGCCTCTAAAGGCGAGGGTCTAGGTAATAAATTTTTATCTCATATTAGGGAAGTGGATACCATAGTTCATCTTCTACGTTGCTTTGAATCAGATGAAATTCAAAATATCAACAAAACAGTAGATCCTGTGAGAGATTTTGAAATTATTGAAACAGAGTTAATGTTGGCAGATTTAGAATCTTTAGAAAAAAGGATTGGAAAGAAAAATAAAAACGTTGTTGAAAATGAAGATCTTAATAAATTGCTAGAGCAAGCTTATGCGCTACTAAAAAATGGAAAAAATCCCTGTAGCCTAAGGAATAATTTTGATTCTAAAATTATTAATAGCGCGTCTATCTTAACGTTAAAACCAAAGATAATTGTTTGTAACACTGAAGAAGGGAGCATTGTAAGTGGAAATCAATATACAAAGTTAATTAAAGAACATTTTAAAGGAGAAGAGATTGTCAATATATCTGCAGAGATTGAACAACAAATCACGGAACTTGGAGATTCGGAAGCATTAGAATTTATGAAAGATTTGAATATTCAAGAAACAGGATTGGATCGAGTAATTAGATCAAGCTACAAGGCTCTCGACCTAAGTACCTATTTTACTGCGGGACCAGAAGAAACTCGTGCGTGGACCATTCCCACTGTCTGCAAAGCTCCTGATGCTGCTGAAGTTATACATACTGATTTTAAAAAAGGTTTTATTAAAGTAGAAACTATTGGCTATGAAGACTTTATACAATGTAACGGAGAATCTGGGGCTAGAGACAAGGGTAAATTAAGAATTGAAGGAAAAGACTACTTGGTTAAAGACGGAGATGTTTTACACTTTAGGTTCAATACGTAACCAAATCTTCTTTTTAATTAAATAAACTAAAATAGTTAAAATTAATAAATAAATTACAGATTTAAATCCCAATTCTTTTCTTGCTTCTAAATGAGGTTCAGCTGCCCAAGTAAGAAAACTAACAACATCTTTTGCCATTTGTTCTTGGTTAGCTTTGGTACCGTCAGTATACTCAATAACTCCCTCGCTTAAGGGGCTTGCCATTCGTATTTTGTTACCTGTCATGTATTTATTATAATACACACCCTCCTCTAGCTTGATATTTTCTGGAGTTTTTTCTTCATAGCCCATTAATACAGAGTAGATATAATCAGACCCTCCTGGTCTAGCTTTTACTAAGACAGACATATCTGGTGGATATGCTCCGCCATTGGCAGATCGTGAAGCGTTTTCATTAGGATAAGGACTTGCAAATCTATCAGATGGCTTTCTAGATCGTTGGAACATTTCTCCATCATTGTTCGGGCCGTCTGTAACTTCAAATTGTGATGCAATAGCTTTTACCTCTTCTACTGTAAACTCTGGTCCACCTTTTTCTGCTAAATTTCTATAGCTTAACAGACTCATTGAGTGACAAGAAGCACACACTTCTTTGTAGACTTGATAACCTCTTTGAAGGGAAGCTCTATCAAATTTTCCAAAAAAACCATTGAACGACCAGTCAGGCTTTAAAAGTTGAACATCAGATTCTTTAGAAAAAGAAACATTTGTAGTTAAAACGAAAATTACAATAAAAACAATTGGCTTAAATTTTAAGCAAGATAATTTCATAAGCTATTTATTGAATAATTTAATAGTCTTTATCTTTCCCTGCCTCTTCCACTCTTCAAACTCATGAATACTATCTGGCATTGGCAACGGTTTTTCTATTAGTGAAACAAGGGGTGCTAATATTAAAAAGAATGCAAACCAAAAAGCAGTCCCTATTCTTCCTATAACTAAATAAATTCCATCTGCTGGCGCTCCCCCAATATACATAAGGACAAAAAAATCTAGAACAAACAAAAATACACACTGTTTCCATATGGGTCTAAAAACACTAGATCTAACTTTGCTAAAATCTAACCACGGTAATAATCCTAGTATTGCAATACTACTAACCATCGCAATAACTCCCATCAACTTGTCAGGTATACTTCTTAAAATTGCATAAAAAGGTAGAAAATACCATTCTGGTACAATGTGGGCTGGAGTCACCAATGGATTGGCGGGTATATAATTGTCTGGATGGCCTAAATAATTTGGTGCGTACATCATGACTGCAACAAATATTAATAAAAACACTAGCATTCCTACTAAATCCTTGCTCGTCGTAAATGGAGAAAAAGAAACTGTATCTCTTGTATCTTTCGGTTCTATTCCTGATGGATTGTTAGAACCAACAATGTGAAGAGCAATTACATGGAAGACAACTATACCAACTATTAAAAATGCGATTAACCAATGTAGCACATAAAATCTATTTAATGCGGCGTCTCCAACAGAGTAGTCTCCCCATAACCACGTGACTACTGACTCACCTACCAGAGGAATTGCAGAGAAAAGATTTGTTATAACGGTAGCACCCCAATAACTCATTTGTCCCCACGGCAAAGTATATCCAAGAAAAGCTGTCGCCATCATTAAAAAAAATATTACAATTCCAATTAACCACATTAGCTGGCGTGGCTCTTTGTAAGATCCGTAGTACAATCCTCTGAAAATATGAAGATACAAAGCGATAAAGACAAAGGAAGCTAGGTTCATGTGAGCATAACGAATTAGCCATCCGAAATTTACATCTCTCATTATCTTTTCTACAGAATCAAAAGCATATTTTGCATCAGGCTTATAATGCATTCCCAAACTTAAACCCGTCACTATCAAAAGTATTAAACAAATCGTTAGAATGCCACCGAAACTCCAAAAATAACTCAAGGATTTTGGGACTTGGAAATCTAAATATTCGTGCTTAAACATTCTAATGATAGGAAGTCTATTATCTATCCAGCCTGTAACACCAGTATAGGGAGAGCCACCAACTTTGTTCGTGTGGACGGGCTTGTACTGTTGATTTGGTTTTTCAGAGCTCATTAAAAAAGTATTAACCTATTTTTATCTTATTGTTACTAACAAATTCGTATTTAGGAATTTCCAAATTGGTCGGGGCAGGACCTTTTCTAATTCTTCCTGAAGTATCGTAATGCGATCCATGGCATGGACAGAACCATCCATTATACTCTCCTTTGCCTCCAATAGGTACGCACCCAAGGTGTGTACACACTCCGACAACAACTAACCACTCTGACTTTTTAACTCTATCTTTATCTTCTTGAGGGTCCATTAAATCCTTCATGCTTGTTTGTTCAGCTTTTTGAATTTCCTCTTTGGTTCTTCTCTTAATAAATACTGGCTTTCCTCTCCAAAGGACTGTTATTTCTTTACCCTCTTGTATATTTGAAATATCAACTTCTATAGAGGCGAGTGCCTTCACAGAAGAGTCTGGATTCATTTGAGATATAATAGGCATCACAGCAGCACCTACCCCCACCGCCCCAACAGTTGCGGTTACAGTTGTTAAAAAATCTCTTCTTGTAGGGTTATCTTTATTGTTTTTATTGCTCATTTTTAAATAATATAGTTCATGTATATATGAAAAATTAATAATATAGTCCTACAGCCACGATGACGCATAACAACAAAAATAATGATTAATATTGCTCTTTATCAACCAGATATACCACAAAATACTGCTGCAATCATCCGAATCTGCGCTTGTTTTGATATCAATCTAGAAATTATAAAGCCGTGTGGCTATTTTTTTGACAAGAAAAAACTCGACAGAATTTATTTGGATTATTTAGATATTTGTAACCTAAGATTTTACGAATCCTATGATGATTTTTTTTCAAGAAAGATGGATGCTAGGTTAATTTTATTAACAACCAAATCCAATAGTAATTATTCAAAATTTTTGTATAAAAAAAATGATACATTAATTTTTGGAAAAGAAAGTGCTGGAGTTCCAGAGGAAATACATAATAATATTCAAAATAAGCTTACAATAAAAATGAATAAAAAAACAAGATCATTTAATATAGCCTCATCTGTTGCTATTGTAGCCTCAGAAGCTTTAAGGCAAATTAATTTATAAAAATGAATTCTGCTCATTTAAGAAAAACAACTGCCACTAAATGGTTTAGAGACTTGAGAAATTTAATTTGTAAAGATTTTGAATATTTTGAAAATAACAATTCAAAAAAGAAACTAAAATTTACTAGATCTAGATGGAATAAATCTAAAACCAAATCCGAGGGTGGAGGAGAAATATCAATACTCAGAAATGGAAATATTTTTGAAAAAGTTGGTGTTAATATTTCTGTAGTTAATGGCAACTTCGATAAAAAATTTAAAAACAAAATTCCAGGAACTAAAAAAAGTTCTAAATTTTGGGCGTCGGGAATTTCAGTTGTTGCCCATTTTCAAAATCCTAAAATACCTTCTTTACATTTTAACACTCGTTACATTATTACATCTAAAGAATGGTTTGGGGGGGGTATGGATGTCACGCCATGCATAAGGGACAATGAACAAAAAAAATACTTTCATCAAGAATTAAAGCAAATGTGCTCCAATCATAATAAGAACTATTATAAACTTCATAAACTAAATTGTGATAAATATTTTTTTTTACCTCATCGAAATGAACCTAGAGGTGATGGTGGAATTTTTTACGATTATCTAGATTCTGACTGGGAAAACGATTTTCTATATACGAAAGATGTAGGAGAAGTTTTTTTAAAAATAGCCAATAATATTATTAAAAGAAAAATGAAACAAAAATGGACAAAAAAAGATAGAGAAAAACAGCTTGTAAAAAGAGCAAGATACGCGGAATTTAACTTGCTGCATGATCGTGGTACAAAATTTGGATTATCTACGGAGGGAAATATTGAGGCTATATTTATGTCTTTACCACCTCTAGCTTCATGGTAATAATTAGTCTCAATGGAAAAAGAACCTATTACTATACAAGGACTTGAAAAGATTAAGACTGAACTTGATGTGAGAAAGCACACAACTAGATCTAAAATAGTTATGGCGATTTCTGAAGCTAGATCCCATGGAGATTTAAAAGAAAATGCTGAGTATCATGCTGCTAAAGAAGAGCAGGGTTTAAATGAAAAAAGAATTCAAGAATTGGAAACTTCGATTGCTATGGCTGAAGTTATAGATATTAGAAAAATTCCAAATGATAACAAGGTTATTTTTTCTAGCACAATCATAGTTAAAGATTTAGATGGTGATAAAAAAAATACCTACAAGATAGTCGGTAGAGATGAGGCCGATGTAAAAAATGGTCTAATCTATTATAAGTCTCCTCTTGGTCGTGGCTTTATAGGAAAAAATAAAGAAGATTTTGTTGTTATACAAACTCCATCTGGTGAAAAAAATTTTGAAATTATTGATGTTAAATATATTTAGCTATTTTGATAATTTTTCATTCCACTCTTATTAATTATTTAAATTTACAATATTATTGAAATCTGGATAAATGTATGAAAAAAAATCCTTAATCAATGAGTTTTTTTCAATTTTTAACTTTGGATTGATTATAATTATTTTTTTTAATTCAGTTTTTAATCTATTTTGGGATAAATTTTTAATGTTATTTTTATTTTCAAAAATCTGCTCCAAGACATAAGGATCATGTTCGTAACTAGAGTAGGAATAAAAAAATCTCAAATATCTTAAGGCCCTAACATAGTCTTCATTAATGCTAGTTTTGACATTTTTTATAAATTTAATTTTACCATTTATTAAATCTTCTTTCCCATTATGTGGATCAAATAATTGAAAACCTTCGTTGCTTTTTGTATTTAATTCACAATAAATAGCATTTATTGTAAAATCTCTTCGTTGAGAATCCAACTTCCAGTCTTTGGTAAATTCTATTTTAGCATATCTTCCATCTTGCAAGAAATCTTTTCTAAGAGTCGTAATTTCAAACAAATAATTATTAATATAGGCAGTTACAACTCCAAAGTTAATTGCTTTAATATTAGTTTTAATATTTTCATTTTTTAATATCTTAACAATTTCTTGAGGTGAAAAACTGGTTGCTAAGTCTATGTCTTTTATTTTATGTCCTAAAATTAAATCACGCACACATCCACCAACAAACTTTGTGGAAGTATTTTCTTCGCTACCCAATGGATTTAGAAGTTTGTAAATTTTAACTGCTTCTGGAATGTTGCTTATAATATTTAGCATGCAAAATGGCTGGGGCTCCAGGGATCGAACCTGGGATGGCGGTATCAAAAACCGCTGCCTTACCGCTTGGCTAAGCCCCAATATATCTAGTTATGTAATTGTTTTCGTCTTTGCTGTCCAATAACTTCTATAACGGGTTTTAACCAATTTTTCACATTTTAAAAGAGTTTTTTTACTCTTGAAAATAGCAAAGCAACAAGACCCACTACCTGTCATTTGCACAAAATCACACATTTTTTGTTTTTTTAAATATTCAATTACATGTCCTATTCTAGGATTGGTTTTTTTGGCAGTATGGACAAGATCATTATTTGCGGTATGAAAATATTTATGAATATTTTTTTTAATTATTTGTTGAGTTTTTTTAATACTAATCGTTTTACTAAATGATTTATTTTTTTGATAAATAGTTTTTGTGAAGTTAGGTTTGTTTGGGTAGATCAGTAAAATGTTCAATCTAAATTTGTGTTTAAAAATATTTATTCTCTCACCATAATGTGAAATAAATTTAGGATATCTATCTAAAAATATTCTAGAATCGAATCCTATTTTATTTAAAATTTCTAATAATATTTTTTTTTCTATATTTAAATTAAATTTTTTTATCAGGAATAATAGTACAGCGGCAGCATTAGATGAGCCTCCGCCCAATCCAGATCCTACAGGAATATTTTTTTTCACCTTAATGATAAAATTTTTACTTTTTATTTTTTCATTAATATTTTGCAATGATGATATGACGGTGACTATTGAATTGTCATGTGGAGATATTGTTTTAAAAAATTTTCCCAAAAAAGTTACTTTCGTCTTCTTGGCTAAGGTTTCGTTAATAGTGATTTCATCATATAAACCAATCAATGTAACGAGGCTTTCAATTAAATGGTATTTATTTGATACTTTTTTAAGAACTCTGAGATGAAGATTTATTTTAGCATAAGATTTTATTGTGGTTTTTTTAATTAATGCCATTTAATATTTTTTCTTTTATTTTAACTTCTCTGTCTTTTTCAAGAGACTGTAATTTAAGTGCATTACTCCAGACATATTTTGCTTGTATTTTTTTATTGTTCTTCCAGAGCACATCTCCATAATGATCATAAACTTCGGCTTCATTGGGAGCTTTCGTATAAGCCAATTCCAATAGTGACTCTGCTTTTTCATAGTTATTTAGTAAATAATGAGCCCAACCCAAGGAGTCTACTACATATCCATGCTCCCATTTACTTATATCAACAGCTTCCTCTAATAGTTGAAGCGCCTTGTTATAATGAATACCTCTTTCCAGCCAGCTGTACGCCATATAATTTAATACCCGATATTCTTTTGGTGACTGCTTTAAAGATTGAATGAAATCCTTATCTGCAAGAGACCACTGCTTCAAGCGCTCTTTACAAATACCTCTTGAGTAATAAAATCTCCAATCCAAATCTTTTTGATTTGCATACTTTTCTGCTCTGTCATAATAGTTAATGGCTTGGTTATAATCTTTGATTGATCGGTAGTAGTCTCCCATATTTATTAACTTAGAAAAATTAAAGTACTTATTTTCAGACAAGTATTTTATTAAATTTTTAAGTACAGGTTCATTTTTTTCTTCTAAATTATTTTGGTCAAAAGATAATTTATTAAAATTTACATACCAATAAAATTCTCCACCCAAGTTAGAAATGCTTTGAGAAAGCTTTTCATCAAAGCCTAAGCTCTGCTTTGAAAAAATCTGATTTTCAAAAATTAACAATTTGTTTGAGATAAAGGATGAATTTAAATAATTAGATAAAGAAAAAAATAATTTAGACAAGCTTACACGATCCTGCTGTTGAAATAAATTTGAAAATAAATACAAAAGCTCAGAAATTCCATGGTTAATATTTACTGATTCATAAGAGCCTTTGAAAAAAGACAAATTGTTGTCTGTTAAGGCTATATAGCTCTGCTTAGTTAATAAATTATTGGGATTAATTTTTAATTGATTTTCAATTACTCGCTTAGCTTCATCAATTTTATTTTTTTCTACAAGATTAATAACGTGAAAAAAATGATACCGGCCTAACTGATTTTTGCTTAGAATTTCTTTGCTTACTTTTAAATACATGTCATTGTTTTGAACATGCCCATACAGAAGTAAACTTTGAATTAACTTTATATTTGGAAATGATGTCTCAAAATTGTTAATTTTTTTTTCTTGATCGGTCTCATTGGATAGTGACACATTAAGCCATAACTGAACATAGTTCTTCAGCTCTTTAAATAAAACATTATTTGTTTTAATTGATTTAAATTTTTTTTTAGCGAGAAAATAATTTCTACTATTAATTAAATGAACACCTTCTATAAATTGAAATAAAAAAGTTTCTTTTTGAGAAGGATCGAGTCTAGCAATCAATTTGTTGGCACTATCTATTCTTCCATCTGCAACCAGGGAAAAGATGTATTGTGAATTATAGTCTGCATGCACTGTAGAAAGAGATTGGGCTTTAGAAAAGTGTCTATTAGCTTCGCTAAATTTGTCACTATTTAGCATTATCGATCCTTTTAAGTAGGACGAAATTTTATCATTTGTTATATTCCCACTTGTAGCAGAATATATTGATGCATTAAGAGAAGTAGGGTTAAATACAATAAAAATTATTAAAAATATGAATAAATTATTTAATCTATAAGTCATGTCTACTAAAAATTCAAAAAACTACTCTAACGAAAGTGTTAAAGAGTATTACCACTCAACAGGACTGTATAACAGTATAATATATAAAAAAAATATAGCCAATCAAAACCTATCAAAAGAGGAGATAATTGAAGGCCTTCTACTCAAAAATAAAAATTTTTCTAATAAAGTTACTGGAACTAATAAAAAAATTATTTTATCAAATAAAAATTATAAATCTAAAATCATGGTTTTGGGGGATATGCCTAGTCAGAAAGATATAGATAATAATGAATTATTTTCTGACGATTCTGGAGATCTTCTTGCAAAAATGTTAGGTGCAATTTCTATTGATTCCAGTCAAGTATATTTAGCAAATATCATTCCTTTTTACTTAACAAAAGAAGAGGGTAAAAATATAAAAAAATATAATTCTCTTTTAAGAAAAATTGTACATGAACATATTTCCACCATCAACCCTGAAACGATATTATTACTTGGCTCATTCGCTCTACAAACTTTATTTGGAGAAGAATATTCTATTGCAAAAAATCGCGGTGAGTGGCTTTCTTACTCTGCAGCGAATAATTCTATTGATATCATTCCTTCGTTTCATCCTACTTTTTTACTTAAACAACCAAGTCAAAAGAAAAAATCCTGGGAGGATTTACAGGAGTTGCGAAAAAAATTAAATAATGCTTAATTTTAAAAGAGAGCGTCAAATTTCCAATAATATTATAGGAGTAGATGAGGTTGGAAGAGGTCCATTAGCTGGTCCTGTGGTTGCCGCAGCTGTAATACTTAACCCAGATATTTGCTTAAAAGAAATTAACGATTCAAAAAAAATTTCAAAGAAAAAGAGAAATAATTTATTTTTTAAAATAACAAATCATTCAAAATTTGCGATAGGGTTTTCTAGTGTTGAGGAAATTGAAAAGTACAATATTTTACAAGCATCCTTAACGGCAATGAAAAGAGCTGTAACTAGTTTAGGTATATTAAAATCAACTATATTGGTAGATGGCATTCATAGCTTTGATAAGAAAAATAAAAAAATTCTAACATTCGTTAAGGGAGATGAGCAATTTCCATCTATTTCTGCTGCATCAATTTTAGCAAAAGTACTTAGAGATAATTATATGTGCATTCTTGCAAAAAAATACAAAGGGTATGGGTGGGAAAAAAACTCAGGATACGGAACTTCAGAACACATGAGGGCGATGAAAAAATTTGGTCTTACCCCGCTTCATAGAAAAAATTTTGCACCTGTCCACAAGATGTTGTTAAATAAATAAAAAAGATACTAATTGTATGCATTAGCAAATTGACTTTATTTGGACTTTGGAGTCTATTCTACTTATAGTTGAATATGAAAAACTCTCAAAATCCATACAAAAACAAGATTCTTCAAGGAAATTCTATTGAAATCCTCAAAAAAATTCCAAATGAAACTTTTGATTTAGTTTTTGCAGACCCTCCATACAATCTTCAGTTAGATAAAAACCTTGAGAGGCCTGATAACAGCAAAGTAAATGCTGTGGACGATCAATGGGATCAGTTTTCATCCTTCAAAGCTTACGACCTATTTACCAATCAATGGCTGAAAGAATGCAGAAGAGTATTGAAAAAAAATGGAACTATCTGGGTCATAGGAAGTTATCATAATATTTTTAGGGTGGGGAAAGAAATTCAGGATTTAAACTTTTGGATTTTAAATGATGTTATTTGGAATAAAAGAAACCCAATGCCAAATTTTAAAGGAACGCGTTTTACTAATGCGCATGAAACATTAATTTGGGCGGCAAAAGAGCAAAAGTCAAAATATACTTTTAATTACAATTCTTTAAAATGTTTTAATGATGACAAGCAACTTCGTTCTGATTGGGAATTGGCTATATGCAGTGGAAATGAAAGATGTAAAAAAAACGGAACTAAAGCGCATAGCACTCAAAAACCTGAAGCATTGCTCTACCGTGTAATACTCTCCACAACAAATAAAGATGATTTAATTTTAGATCCTTTTTTTGGTACTGGAACTACAGGCGCTGTAGCGAAGAAATTGAGAAGAAATTTTTTAGGAATAGAAAAAGAAAAAAAATACATTGAAGTAGCAAAAAAAAGAATTGATAAAATTAGGCCTATAGAAGACGAGTACCTAAAAACAATTCAAAAAAAGCGGAACGAAAAAAGGATTCCTTTTGGAATGCTAGTTGAAAGTGGAATTATAGAACCTGGTATTAGTCTCTATGATAACAAAAAAAAATATACAGCAAAAGTTATGGCTGATGGAAGCATTGACTGTAAAAATATTACTGGTTCAATTCATAAGGTGGGAGCAGAATTGGAAGGTGCACCATCATGTAATGGCTGGTCTTACTGGCATTTTAATATTGAAGGAAAATTGCAACCAATCGATTTATTGAGACAGAAAATCAGATCAAAAGCTAATTTTTAAACTTATAATTATAAATTTTTCCAAAATAAAATTTACTTATTATTGAGTACTTGCAAATAATTTTAATTAAGATGTTTCTCATTGTCTTTAAAAAAGAGTTGCTTAAGTGATAAATAAATAAATTTCTGTGGGATTTGGATGAAATCATTTCTACCCTGTTAGTTCTAATAGATTTAAAATGGCTAATATCTAAAATGTTTTTTTCAAACATTTGAGCAAGACAAAAAGAGTCTTCTATAGCTTGGGCTGCACCCTGCGCATGAAAGGGGGGCATTGCATGAGAAGCATCCCCTATTATAAAAACCTGATCTTGTCCAAAGTTTATGGTTGGACGATGGTAAATAGGCCATTTATAAACATAACTTGCAGAAGAGATTATTTTCTTTATTTCGTCATTTGCATTGTTAGAAATGTTCAAAAGCTCTTCCGAACTTGAAGCGGAGCTGTAATCATTAGATAAAGAACTGGAATTGCTTGCAAATATTGAAGTAAAACTAAAATCACCACTCTTGTTAATAGGGTAAAAAACAAAATGCTTATTGTTTCCTAAAAAAAGATCAACATTTGCAGTTCTGCCTAAGTCATACCCACTAATAACACCACGATAGGCTAGCGCACTTATTTTCTTTAATGAACTTTCCCATTTTTTATTTTCAAATCTTGAAAAAATACCATCTGCTACTATGATGATATCGAACTTTTCTTCTAATTTTTTTGCATAATGAATTGTATTATTTTGTATTGAAACAACTTCCTCATGGCATACTTCTATTTTTTTCTTCAACTCGCTTAATAAAAAATTAATCAGACAGTTTCTGTCTAAAGAAATATATTCTTCTTTATCACTATTAAATTGGTTTATATTTAGTTCGGCAATTTTACCTGCGTCTTCATATTGAAAAATATTTACTTTGTGCACTTCGCTGAACTGCCTGGTATCTAGTTGATTGAAATTAATCTTGTTAAGAATTCTTCTTGCGTTATTGGAAATCTGAATACCTGTTACAGGCCTGTCAGTGAAATATTTTTTCTTTTCAAAAATTTTTATTTTAAATTTATTATTATCTTTTAAAAAATTAGCAAAGACTAACCCTGCAATTCCCCCTCCAATAATTCCAATTGTAATTTTATTTTTCATAATTGGTAGATACTTGTAAAAGCTTTTTAGCTAAAGTGGAAATAGTAAATTTTTTAATATCTTTCCGCTCTAACCAAAAGTACTTTGTTTTGTCAAAAATAACATTGCTTAATGAAATAACTTTTATATGCATTAAAAAATTAGACATTTTATACTTTACTAAGGGTATTGATGACGAGCAGATCAGGCTTTTTTTAAAAATTTTATTTATAGTAGCATTATGCTTACTGGTAGCAACTTCCACCAAAGGTAGGTTCACAAGTCCTTGAAGAAAATCAAATTTTTTATTGAAGGAAAATAAAATTTTTTTATTTTTGGTAATAAAAAAAGCATTAAAATATTTTATTTGATAAGATTTTTTTTTAGCTTGATTTTTAAATGTATTTTTTTTAAAAGATATACAGCATGGTTTAATTGGACATTCTGTACAAAGTGGTCTTGATGGAAGGCATAACAATGCACCTAGCTCCATAATTCCTTGCATTAACTCACTAGAACCTTTTTTTACCTTCATTGCGTTTAATTTTTTTTCAATATTAGGAAGCAATTCTTTGTTGTCCCTCAAATTAGCAATTCTAGAAATAACCCTTTTTACATTCCCATCTATTCCAATAAAAGATTGGTCTTTTGCTATTGAAAGAATTGCGGATGCCGTATAGTCCCCTATTCCTGGTAAATTTTTTAAATCTGAAAAAGAATCCGGTAGCTTGCCCTTATGTTTTTGGAATACTAATTTTGCAGTTTGGTGTAAATTTCTCGCTCTGCGATAATAACCAAGTCCTTCCCACAGCTTTAATACACTCGTAATACGAGATCTTGAAAGAGCCCCAATAGATCTAAATTTTTTATAGAACTTGTTAAAATAGGGTATTACTGTGGATACTTTGGTTTGTTGGAGCATAAACTCACTCAACAACACCTTATAATCCCTATCCGAACTGCTGGTATAACTTCTCCAAGGCAAGCTTCTTTGGTGTTTTTTATACCAAGAGATAATTTTTTTTGATATTGTTTGGCTCATATCCATTCATGAATAAATTTAATCAATACAAGGTATATCAAGGATTAAGGCCAATCAAATCGCTTCTTCCGAAAGATGTTCGTAAATTAATTTCTTCTCACCAAAATTCTTTTGATGATCTTAAATCAAAATGGAATACCATTGTTGGTAATGAAATAGCTCTGCTTTGTAAGCCTGATAAATTAAAGCAAAGTTCCATAAACAATAAAAAGGTATTATTTCTAAACGTTCCAAAAGAGCATATTATCGAAATTGACTATTCTAGAGACTATATTGTTGAAAAAACTAATTCATACTTTGGCTATAGCTTTATTAACAAGATAATTATTAACTCTTTTAAGGTTAGTAAAGTAAAAAATGATACTGTAAACAAAGCTCCTATTTTAAATAAAAAATTATCAAAAAAAATAAAATTAATAAAAAATGAAAAACTTCAAAATGCATTTAATGAATTTTTTAAAAATGATAAATAAATTACTCAAAATTGCATTAGTTTTATTTGCTTTTTCAAGTCCAGTATTAGCGAAACAAGATTCGGGTCATGTAATTGGGGAAACAAACGCCAATATAACAATTGAAATATTTGCATCAATGACATGCCCACATTGTGCAAAAGTTCATTTAGAGGTTCTTCCAGGTATCATTGATAATTTTACTAAGAATGGAAAGGCCAAAGTTGTTTTAAAAGATTTTCCGCTAGATCTTTCTGCTTTAAACGCTGCCAAAATATCAAAGTGCATTGCAACCGATAGTGTACTTAAATTTCATGATGCTATTTATTCTAAGCAATCAGAATGGATGCGCGGTAATAACATTGATGAAGTTAATCTAAAAATAAAAAAAATTGCTTCTAGTTTTGGAATTGACGACAGGCAATTTGAATCTTGTTTGGCTAATAAGGATAATGAGGAGATGGTTTTAAAAAGTCGAATTGAAGCAAAAAATCTTCACAATATTGATTCAACTCCAACTATTATAATTAATAATAAAAAATACACTGGAAATTTCTCTGTTAAAGATATTTCCAAATATATAAATAAAATAAAATAAAATAAAAGATGAAATTTAAACAGCTCGAGGTGGTAGGTTTTAAGTCTTTTGCGGATAAAACTTCTTTTTACTTTGAGGATGGTCTAACCGGAATAGTAGGACCAAATGGTTGTGGAAAATCAAATATAGTTGAGGCTTTAAGGTGGTGCATGGGAGAAACTTCCGCAAAGAGTTTGCGAGGTTCTGGCATGGAAGATGTCATCTTCTCTGGAACTACTTCTAGGCCATCTAAAAACTTGAGTGAAGTAGCTTTAAAACTAGAAAATGACAATAGACTTCCTCAATTTAAAGATATGCCCGAAATTGAGGTTAGGAGAAAAATAGAAAAAGACAAGGGTTCGAAATATTTTTTGAACGGAAGAGAGGTTAGGGCAAAAGACGTCCAAATTCTTTTTGCAGATCTTTCAACAGGGCCCCACTCTCCTTCCATGGTTAGTCAAGGAAGAGTTGGCTCCTTGGTTACAGCAAAGCCAACAGATCGAAGAGCAATTTTAGAGGAGGCTGCTGGAATCGGTGGTCTGCATGTCAGAAGGCATGAAGCAGAGCTTAGGCTTACTGCAGCAGAGAATAATTTAAAAAAAGCTGATGATATTATGAAGCAAATTGAAAACCAGCTTAAGAACTTATTAAAGCAAGCTGAGGATGCCACCAAATATAAGGACATGTCCAATAGCATTCAAGGTCTGGAAGCAAAATTAATTTATTTTCAGTCTCAAGAAATTGAGGGTTCAATTCTTGGAGCACAAGAAGAGCTTAGTGAAGTAGAAGATGAAATCAGTGCTGTTAATATTGATAAAAACTTTAATGAAAATGCTCTTAAAGAAGAAGGTAAAGAAATTAAGCCTCTCAGAGATGAAAATGCTGAACTTAATGCAAAACTTCAAAGGCTCAATTTAGAGTTTGAGCAAATTAGTGAAGAGGAAAATAGGGCTAAAAATGAAATAGAAAAAATAAAAAAAGAAATTAAGCAGATTAATATTGATATTGATAGAGAAAAACAAATTATGAACGATGCGACTTCTAATGAAAAAAGATTGTCGGCTGAGAGAAATGACATCTTAGAGATAAATCAAAATTCTTCAGAAATTGAGGAAAAAGCAGATAACTCCTATCAAGAATCTTTAAAAGAACTTAACCAAGAGCAAGATCTTTTGAACAAGCTATCAGATAAAATCTTTTCCCAAATTGGAGGGTTTGATTTTAACATTATTAAAAACAAAATAGATCAACTTTGCTCTTCTATTAAAGGGGTGGCCTTAAGGTTGAAAAAATTGTCAGGAGAAAATGAAGAACTAGATTCTGGGTGGATAAAAAATTGTATTGATGAAATTCAAAATGAATTTATAAAAATTGAGGATATATCGGATAAAATTAATTTTGATCTTGAGGCAGCAGCTCCACAAGCTAACTTAAATTCAGACACAACAAATGCTCTTAAAAATGAATTTATTGAAAAAATAAAAACTATTTCTGAGCTGCAGGAAAAGTATGCTTCTAGATTAAGCAAATACGAATCTATTAAGCAAGAGGTAACAAAAAGGAAAGAGCGACTAAGCATTATTGAAAGTGAAATAAAAAATTGGATTGATCTAAAAGAAAACTCTGAAAAAAAATTTTTAGAATTAAATGAACGATTTAAAGAAAATGAAAATGCCTTAAGTCAGGAAGAGGCAAAGCCAGGAAGTATTGCTGAAAAAAAAGGTACCTACGTTCAGAATATTAAAAACATTGAAGAAGATGTTCTACAAATAAATGAAAAGCTAACTTCTAAAGAAGATTCTGTTCAATCTATTAATCAAAAGTTATATGATATCAATACTACAGTCCTAGGGATTACGGAAAGAAAAGTTAGAGCTCAAACAATTATTGAGGGGCTTAAGGAAAAGAAAAAAGAAATAGAACTAAAATCTTTAACTGATTTTAAACATCCAATTGTAGAACTGACTACTTTTGCGGAAATTGATATTGATGAGCAAGTCAAAACTAGCGAAATTGAGAATCAAATTCAAAAGTTAAAAGATCGAAGAGAAAGAATGGGTGCTGTTAATCTAAGAGCTGACAATGAGACACAAGAACTACAAGATCAAATAGATAAAATGATGAATGACCGAAAAGATTTGGTTCAAGGTATTCAAAAACTCAAAAGTTCCATTAATGATTTAAATGAAAAAGGAAGAGAAAGATTGTTAGATGCTTTTGAAAAAGTGGGCAGAAAATTTAACGATGTGTACACAAAACTTTTTGCTGGAGGAAATGCAAGATTGGAGCTAATAGAATCTGACGATCCTTTAGAAGCTGGATTGGAATTACTTGTGAGCCCTCCCGGTAAAAAACTACAGTCTATCACCTTACTTTCTGGAGGTGAGCAAGCACTTACTGCAATGGCTTTAATATTTGCTGTTTTCTTAATTAACCCTTCTCCAATTTGTATTTTAGATGAGGTAGATGCTCCATTGGATGACGCAAATGTAACTAGATTCTGCTCTCTTCTAGATGAGCTATCAAGTGTTACTGACACAAAGTTTGTAATAATCACTCACCACGCTCTTACAATGTCTAGGATGAATAGATTGTACGGTGTTACTATGGCTGAAAGAGGCGTAAGCCAATTAGTAGCTGTGGATCTTGAAAAAGCAGAAGGAATGGTAGCTTAGGCCATTCAATGGCTTTTAAGATGAAAGATATCAAAGAGTTAGATTCAAAAATTAAAGACTT
>ENA-ORXF01000206-ORXF01000206.1-marine-metagenome-genome-assembly--contig:-NODE-206-length-45861-cov-30.040385_pt1 | contig 45861 bp, 53 predicted proteins | sample MGYA00237864_ERZ511476 | MGnify/ENA primary metagenome ERZ511476 (study PRJEB26306, sample SAMN06343908) | marine metagenome | isolation source: coastal waters | place: Atlantic Ocean: West Antarctic...
GTAGACGCAAGGGACTTAAAATCCCTCGACTTTACGGTCGTGCCGGTTCGATTCCGGCCCCGGGCACCATTTATTTCGAAATTATGAATTCTCAACACTTAAAAGAAATTAAAATTATACTTAAAAAAATACATAGGACATTAGTATATGTTTTTTGTATAGTAGGTTTTTTTGCAGCCCTATATTTCGGCCTTCTTATTTATCTATTTTATAATTAAAAATTAATTACAACCTCATAGTAAAATAAAAACTACATTTAATAATATAAGTTGCTTATAAATGGAATTTAGAGAAAGAGATTTTGATAAAGATATTTATAATGACCTGGTGAAAAAAGGCTTTAATCCCGTCTTATCAAATATTTTTTCAGCAAGAAATATTAAAAGTTCTAGTGATATTGAATACCAGTTAGATAAGTTGCTATCTCCAGATTTATTAAAATCAAACATTGATGTTGGTAAATTTTTAATGCAAGCAATTATCGCTAAACAAAAAATTGTTGTTGTTGGTGATTATGATGCTGATGGAGCAACTGCAACAGCTTGCTGTATTTTAGGATTGAGAAAATTTGGAGCTAATATTGATTTTATCGTACCCAATAGATTTGAATTTGGTTACGGCCTTACCCCGAAAATTGTTAGATTGGCATCAAAAAAATCTCCTGATATTATAATTACTGTTGATAATGGAATTGCGAGTATTGACGGTGTCGAAGAGGCAAATAAATTAGGAATCACGGTAGTGGTTACTGATCACCATCTACCATCAAAGAAACTACCTAATGCTTTATATATAGTTAACCCTAACCAAAAATCCTGTACCTTTCCAAGTAAAAGTCTCTGTGGCGTTGGTGTAATATTTTATGTTCTTTTATCTACAAGAATTGCTTTTAGAGATACCAGTTTCTTTGAGAATAGATTAGAGCCAAATCTAGCAGATTTATTAGATTTGGTTGCGCTGGGAACTGTTGCTGATTTAGTGCCACTAGACTTTAATAATCGTATTTTAGTTAAGTTTGGTCTGGATAAAATAAACTCTAATTCATGTAACTTTGGCATCAGGGCAATACTTGCTTTAAATAAAAAAAATAAAATTGTCATAAGTACAGATCTTTCTTTTGTTATAGCACCCAAGTTAAATGCAGCTGGTAGGTTAGATGATATGACTCTTGGTATTCAATGTCTTCTTTCAGATAATATGGATAGCGCTAATAATTTAGCAAAAAAACTAAATGCATTCAATGAGAAAAGAAAGTTTATTGAGCAAGAGATGAAGGAAAAAGCATTATTAATTTTAACTGAGCCAAATATAAAAAATTGTTATTCTGTGACTATGTTTGATCCAAGCTGGCACCAAGGTGTTATTGGTATTCTTGCAGCTAGAATTAAAGAAAAATATTATCGTCCAACAATAATATTTGCTGAAGGAGGTGCTGGTTTATTAAAGGGCTCAGGCCGATCAATTTCCTCCTATCATTTAAGGGATGCTTTAGACTTAATCTCTAAAAGAAATCCGAATTTAATTCATACTTTTGGTGGTCATGCTATGGCAATTGGATTAACTATTAAGTCCGAAAATTTCAAGATTTTTAGTGAGGAGTTTGAAAGTGTGTCTAGGGAATTGATACAAAAAGAAGATTTGAATTTAATTATTGAAGTAGACAAAGAAATACCTTCGAATTACTTTAACTATGAAACAGCAAAAGTTATTAATAGCCAAATTTGGGGACAAGGATTTCCTGCGCCAATATTTTTTGGTACTTTTGATGTTTTGGACCAAAAAGTTATTGCAGAAAAGCACACAAAATGTATTTTGTATAATAAGAATAAATATAATGCAATTTTTTTTAATAGTATCCAGGCGCTGCCTGATAGAATGTCAATTAGTTATTCAGTTGATGCAAATGATTTCAATAATAAAAAAACTTTACAAATTATTATTAAAAATTTAAATAATGCCTAAAAATATAAAAAAAATAATTATTGGTAATATGAAAATGAATGGCTCAAAAGAGTTTAATGAGTCCCTTTTTTCTGACCTTAAACACAACTTAAGTGCAATTAATAATCTGGATATTGTTTTATGCGTTCCTTATCCTTACTTGTATCAAGCACAAAATATACTTGCTAAATCAAACTTATTTTGGGGCAGCCAGAATGTTGCAAAATATGAAGATGGAGCCTTTACGGGTGAGGTTAGTGCGTCCATGCTTAAGGAGTTTGGCAGTCAGTTTGTTATTGTTGGGCACTCGGAGAGAAGCACTGCTTATTGCGAGTCAGATGAAAATATTGCTGAAAAATTTAATATAGTTAAAAAATTTAATATGACCCCTATTTTATGTGTTGGAGAGACACACATAGAGAGGGAGGCTGGTATTATGGAAAGTGTTGTATCTAGTCAACTTGATACCATCATTAATCTTTATGGAAAATCAATTTTGAACAACTCAATTATTGCCTACGAGCCTATTTGGGCTATTGGCTCAGATCATGCTGCAACTTCAGAGCAAATACAAAAAATGTGTTCCTTTATAAAGAAGTTAGTTAATAAGGTAAGCCCAGCTAACTTAAAAAGCTTAAAAGTTATTTATGGCGGGAGCGTAAATAGTAAAAATGCGTTACAATTATGCAGTCTTGAAAGTGTAGACGGTGCATTAATTGGTAGAGCTTCGCTTGACGAAAATGAATTTAGTAATATATGTCAGCAAGTTCAAAGAATTCTTTAATTTTATATATCTTTATTAGCTTTTTATGGAAAATTTAATCATTATAGTTCATGTTTTAGCAAGCCTTGGTGTCATAGGGCTTGTGTTGATTCAGCACGGGAAAGGAGCTGATGCTGGAGCTGCTTTTGGAGGCGGTAATTCAGGAAGTATGTTTGGAGTGCAGGGCTCATCAAACTTTCTTACAAGATTGACAGCAATTTGTGTAACAATTTTTTTCTGTACTAGTATTTCTCTTGCATTAGTTGCAAGCAATAAGCACGGATCTAAAAGTGTGGTCGAGCAATCAATAAACAACTTGCAATCAAGTGATGTTAGTGAACAGATTGAGTTAGAAGAACCGTTAGGCGTTCAAGATATCCCAAACTAGCATGACAATACAACTTTGCCGTCGTGGTGGAATTGGTAGACACGCTACCTTGAGGGGGTAGTGACGAAAGTCGTGAGAGTTCGAGTCTCTCCGACGGCACCATTATTTACTTTTACTAATCACGTTTAATTTAGATATTGATATATTCTGGTACTTTTCATGCTATTAAATAATTATCTTCCACCATATCTAGGACTAATTTTAGTATTACTAATGATTTTTTTTGGCCGAGCATTTAGAGAGAATTGGAAAAATAAAAATGATGGTTGGTTATTAAAAGCATGGGTTTACGGGCTAATATCATCTACTTCTTTTTTTATTATAGCTCTTGTGCCCTTAGATATTTAAATCTCATTTAACTCTTAATTATTTTTTCTTACAATTTAATTGATTAATTAGTGGACTGTTAGGATCTATGTCTTTATTACAAACAAGGCATTTGTCTGAATTAGATAAAGCATTCAATCCACCACAACTCCCTTTTATATTCTTCCCCATTAACATAACGCCAAGCGACATGAGTGTGACTATTAGACTTAAAAATATAAATGCTATTATAAATGTTTCCATTATTAGTTAAAGTATATAGAAATTTTGTTCCAAATTGCAAGCTTAACAATTTAATATTTTAAGTTCACACCTAATGATGGATTTTATTGAGGTATTAGATGGAACTTACAGTGTATTTATTTGCCTTATTGAATATAAAATCATAGATATTTAAATCTATACAAGCACAAATTAAATTTTTTAATTCATCAAATGCATGAACTAGAATATAATGCGTAACTGAAGCTGTACTGGAACAGTTTCATCTATCAGGAATATATTTTTTTATGGCAAAATTTTCTCTAAAGCGTGGTTTAGATATTCCTATACTAGGCTCTCCAGAACAAAAAATATACAAAGGGTCCGAGCCAAATACTATGGCTGTAATGGGACCAGATTTTAACGGTTTGAAGCCAAAAATGTTAGTCTCAGAGGGTGAAAAAGTAGTAAAAGGTACCCCTCTGTTTTGTCATAAAGATTTTCCTGAAATTGTTTTCGTTTCTCCATGTAAAGGAATAGTTCAAGCAATTAATCGAGGGGAGAGACGGGCTCTACTCAGCGTAATAATTGATGTAGAAAGTTTGTCAGATAATGGAATTAACTATAATAAGCTTCATGGTGATATTAACTCAGAAAAAGTGTTTGTTAGAAAATGCCTGCTTGATAGCGGTTTGTGGTCTTCTTTTTTAACTAGGCCTTACTCTAAAATTCCATCCCCAGACTCTGAGCCAGCATCTATTTTTATAACAGCTATGGATACAGAGCCATTAAGCCCCAATGCTGACTTAATAATTAATAATAACTTAAATGCATTTCAGGAGGGCGTCAAAAGAGTTGCGCTTTTAACCAAAGGAAAGGTTTTTATTTGCAAGGAAGAAGAAAGTCAACTTGAAGTTGAAAATTTTGAAACCTACGAATTTAAGGGTCCGCACCCAGCTGGTTTAGCTGGTACACATATGCATTTTTTAGATCCACCAAATGCATCTAAAACTGTATGGTCCATAGGTTATCAAGATATATTAGCAATTGGAAAATTATTCCTAACTGGTTTTTTAGATACTGAAAGAATAATATCAATTTGCGGCCCTTTAGCTAAATCTCCAAGACTTTTAAAAACATATCTAGGAGCTTCGTTAAATGATTTATTAAAAAATGAATTCTTGAATGATGATCCATGTAGAATTATTTCAGGCTCTGTTTTGTCAGGAGCTACTGCTGAAAATAAGTTATCTTTCCTTGGTAGATATTCTCGTCAAGTTACATTAATAAATGAAGACAAAGAAAAAATACCCTTTGGATGGATTAAGCCGCAACCAAACAAATTTTCGGTGATGCCTGTTTTGATATCAGCCTTTAAGTCTTCAAAGTTATTCAATTTAACTTCTAACCTAAATGGCGGGAGAAGAGCTATGGTACCCACTGGTGTTTTTGAAACTTTAATGCCCCAAGATTTTTTACCAACTCAGCTACTTCGATCCTTAATAGTAATGGATACTGATGTTGCTCAGTCGCTAGGCGCCCTAGAGTTAGATGAAGAGGATCTTGCTTTAGTTACTTTTGCTTGCCCTGCTAAATATGAATATGGTTCAGCATTGAGAGACAGTTTGCAACAAATAGAGAAGGAGGGTTAAAGAATGGCATTCCGAAAATTTTTTAATTCTGTTGAGCCACTTTTCCAAAAAGATGGAAAATATGAAAAATTTTATCCCATATTCGAAATGGTCGAAACCATATTCTATACCAGTAACACAGTAACTAAAGCAGCTCCACATGCTCGAAGCTTTGTAGATATGAAAAGAATAATGACTTATGTTGTTATTTCCTTAATTCCATGTATTTTATGGAGTTTTTATAATACAGGCCTACAAACAAATCTAGCCCTATCAAATTTAAATCCAGCAGACCTTGCAGGTTGGAGGGCATGGTTATTACAGTTATTTGGGATACCTTTCAACCCAAGTAGTATTTTTTCTAATATGGCTCATGGCGCCCTGTACTTTTTGCCTATTTATATAATTACATTAATTGCTGGTGGTTTATGGGAGGTTTTGTTCGCCACAACCAGAGGGCATGAAGTAAACGAAGGTTTTTTAGTTTCATCGATGTTATTTTCTCTAACATTGCCAGCGACAACGCCTCTCTGGATGGTTGCATTAGGTATTTCTTTTGGGGTTGTTGTTGGCAAAGAAGTTTTTGGGGGGACAGGGAAAAATTTCTTAAATCCCGCCTTAACTGGCAGAGCATTCTTATATTTTGCTTACCCTGCATATATGTCTGGTGATTCCGTTTGGACTCCAGTTGATGGTATTTCTTCAGCAACCTCATTAGGTATATCCGCCTCTGAAGGCTATGAATCACTTGTAGGCTATGGGATTACTTGGTCGGATGCTTTTTTTGGAACAATACAAGGATCACTAGGAGAGACATCAACATTAGCAATCATAATTGGTTTATGTTTTTTACTTGCAACTAAGATAGCAAACTATCGAATGATAGTTGGTTGTTTGGTAGGCATGATAGTATTTTCATCTTTTTTAAATTGGATCGGTTCTGATACAAATCCAATGTTCAGTATGCCGTGGTACTGGCATCTTGTAATAGGAAGCTATGCTTTTGGATTAGTGTTTATGGTTACAGAGCCAGTTTCTGGTAGCCATACAAATACAGGCCGCTATATTTATGGAGCACTAATAGGCTTTATGGTAATAATGATAAGAGTACTAAATCCAGCATTTCCTGAAGGAATGATGCTAGCAATATTATTTGGTAATGTGTTTGCACCCCTAATTGATCATTTTGTTGTTAAAGCAAATATTCTTAGGCGAAGGACAGCACTCAATGATTAGTGAAAAAAAAGATAATATTTTTTCTAAATTTAAAAAACTACCAATTGATAGTGTTCCAAAAACTATACTTGTTGCAATAACGCTTTGTCTTTTTTGTTCAATGCTAGTTTCTTTTGCGGCTGTCAAACTTAAATCCATTCAGCAAGAAAATCAAATTCGTGATAAACAGAAAAATATATTACAAGTTGCAGGACTGTATTCTAAGGGCGTAAACATAGATGAGTCATTTGCTTCTATTGAGCCGAGGATTGTAGATATTGAAAAGGGTTTATTTACAGATAAATTTAATCCTAAGACCTTTAATGACCTAAAAGCTGCATCAGATCCATTGTTAAGTGTTGCCCTAAAAGACGACCCGGCATCTATCGGAAGAAGATCAAACTATGTAACTGTTTACCTGTTAAAAAATAAAGATGGAACTATAGATAAATTAATCTTACCAATATATGGGTATGGATTGTGGTCGACTTTATATGGTTTTGTTGCTTTAGAGGAAGATACTAATCAAATTTTTGCCCTTCAATTTTACAAGCATGCAGAAACGCCAGGTTTAGGGGCTGAGGTGGACAATCCAAAATGGAGAGCCCAATGGAAAGGTAAAAACTTAAGGAATAAAGATGGAGATTTATTAATACAAGTCGCAAAAACTCCTGGGCCAAGTGACTATCACATAGATGCTATTGCAGGAGCAACTCTAACATCAAATGGAGTAAATAATTTAGTTAGATTTTGGGTAGGTGAAGCAGGATTTAAAAAATTCCTTACAAATTTTAAAAATGGAAAAATCAATGTCTCAAACTAGAAAAAAGCTTCTGGTCGACCCGCTTGTAGACAATAACCCTATTGCGCTGCAAGTACTTGGTATTTGTTCAGCGTTAGCTGTAACATCCTCTTTAAAAGTTGCTTTTGTTATGGCACTTGCCGTTATTGCAGTTACTGGTTTTTCATCTTTTTTTATATCAATGTTGAGAAACTATATTCCTACCTCTATTAGGATTATTGTACAAATGACCATCATTGCCTCCTTAGTTATTGTTGTAGATCAACTACTTAAAGCCTATGCCTATGAAATATCTAAGACCCTATCTGTTTTTGTGGGATTGATTATTACAAATTGTATTGTTATGGGTAGGGCAGAAGCTTTTGCTATGAAAAATACTCCAATTGATTCTTTTGTTGATGGGATTGGTAATGGCTTAGGCTATGGTTTGCTATTAATGTGTGTTGGTGTGGTAAGAGAATTATTTGGGGCAGGCTCACTGTTTGGAATTGTAATATTAAATCCTGTAGGCGATGGTGGATGGTACGTACCAAATGGTTTGTTGCTGCTCCCTCCTTCTGCTTTTTTCATAATAGGTTTTTTAATATGGGGCTTAAGAGCTTGGAAAAAGTCTCAAGTTGAAGAGCCTGAATTTAAAATCCAAGCAGTTGAGGATCATTGATGGAGGCCCTAATTTCATTAGCAGTAAAAGCTATTTTTGTTGAAAATTTAGCCTTATCTTTTTTTCTGGGTATGTGTACTTTTATTGCAGTATCAAAAAAAATAACCACTGCTATTGGTCTGGGTATTTCAGTGATGATTGTTCAGTCCATTACAGTTCCAGCAAATAATTTAATTCTTACCTATCTCTTAAAACCTGGGGCTTTAGGTTGGGCAGGTTTTCCTGATATAGACCTTACATTCTTAGGTTTAATCTCATATATAGGGGTGATTGCCGCATTAGTTCAGATATTAGAGATGATTTTAGATAAGTACTTTCCTCCACTCTACAATGCTTTAGGTATATTTTTGCCTCTTATAACTGTAAATTGTGCCATTTTAGGTGGCTCCTTGTTTATGGTTGAAAGAGATTATAATTTTTCAGAAGCGTTAACATATGGAGTTTCTTCTGGTTTTGGATGGGCTTTAGCCATTACTGCAATGGCAGGGGTTAGAGAAAAGTTGAAATACAGTGATATACCTGAGGGCTTACAGGGTCTTGGTATAACTTTTATTACGGCTGGTTTAATGGCAATGGCCTTTATGTGTTTTTCTGGCGTTAAATTATAAGGATTTTTTATGGATACTTTTATTCTTGGAGTTACACTTTTTACTTTAATAGTATTGTCTTTGGTGACAATAATTATCTACGCAAGAAGTAAATTGGTATCTTCAGGTGTAGTCAACATTACAATAAATGGAGAAAAGACAATAAAAGTGCCAGCTGGCGGAAAGCTTCTTCAATCATTAGCTGCAGAAAAGTTATTTGTGCCCTCTGCATGCGGTGGAGGAGGGACCTGCGCGCAGTGTAAAGTAAAGATACATTCAGGAGGTGGGTCTATCTTACCCACTGAAGAAGGTCATATTAGTAAAAAAGATGCCTCTTGTGGGGACAGGCTTTCTTGTCAAGTTGCTGTTAAGCAAGACATGGAAATTGAAGTCCCAGAAGAAGTTTTTGGTGTTAAAAAATGGCAATGTAAAGTTTTAAGTAACGATAATGTTGCTACATTTATAAAAGAGTTAATTATAGAGCTTCCGAAAGGGGAAGATGTTGATTTTAAAGCTGGTGGCTATATTCAAATCGAAGCGCCCATTCACTCACTTTCTTATAAGGAGTTTGATATCGCAAAAGAATATCATGAGGATTGGGATAGATTTAAAATTTGGGACGTGAATTCAGATGTTGATGAACCAATTGAAAGAGCCTACTCCATGGCAAATTATCCTGCAGAAAAGGGAATTGTGATGCTCAATGTTAGGATAGCAACACCTCCACCAGGATCATCAGGTATACCAGCAGGAAAGATGTCCTCCTACATATTTAATTTAAAAAAAGGCGATGAAGTTACAATCTCCGGACCTTTTGGAGATTTTTTCGCCAGGGAAACACAAAAAGAAATGGTTTTTGTTGGCGGCGGTGCTGGCATGGCACCAATGAGAAGCCTTATATTTGACCAATTAAGAAGAGTAAAAACAGATAGAAAGGCTTCATTTTGGTATGGCGCACGTTCAAGAAAAGAAATGTTTTATACGGGTGAATTCGAAAAGCTAGATAAAGAAAATGAAAACTTTTCATGGCATGTTGCGTTATCTGATTCATCTCCAGAGGATAAGTGGAAAGGACATGAAGGATTTATTCATAACGTACTATTCGAACAATATTTAAAAGACCATCCTGCTCCAGAAGATTGTGAATATTACCTATGTGGACCCCCTATAATGAATGTGTCAGTTACCAATATGTTGTTGGATTTAGGGGTTGATGCTGAAGATATAATGCTGGATGATTTTGGCGGCTAATTACCAGTAAACAAAAGCTTCTAATTCTTTTATAAGTGCTTTTTGGTAGGCTATCATTTCTTTTACCAAGTCACCCTGTGAAACCATACCTAATAATTCTTTTCCATCCATGACAGGCATATGTCTGATTCTTTTTTGAGTCATAATTTCAAGACCTTTTTCGAACTTATCTCCTGCAGAAAGTGTTAAGACTTTTTTTGTCATAATTTCTTCCACCTTAGTTTCTTTGGATGACCTACCTTCTAGAATAATCTCACGCGCATAATCTCTTTCAGATACAATGCCGACCATTTTTTTTTCCTTCAACACAATTAGGGCGCCAATTTTGAATTTAGCCATAATAGTAAGGGCATCAATAACTGGGCTTTTAAAGTCTATTGTTAAAAGCTCCTTAATGTCTTTATCATTAATTATTTCTAATAATGTCCTGGTTTTAGTATTAGTTTTTTTCATATATGTTTTTTACTCGTTTAGAAGCTTAAGAATAACTAAGTTTTAGTAATTTCGCAAAATAATATATATACAATTTATAGTTTATTGCCATTATCAGGTTTATACAACCCTTCAATTTTCTTTTGATTTATTCAAAGGAAACTACTACTATAGTGTGATGATTTTTTTAATTATTTTATTGGCCCTTCTTTTTGCAAACCTGCCTTGGTTGACGAGTAATTTCTTAATTTTCATAAAAAAACCAAAAAAAAATAACTTCCTTGTGCTCCTCGAATTAATAGTATTTTATTTTATTTTTGGTTTTTTTCTGTTATTTATCGAAGAGCAAGCTTTGGGGAATACCCATGATCAAGATTGGGAATTTTATGCGGTGACATTCTGCTTATTTATTGTGTTCTCATTCCCTGGTTTTATTTATAAAGTTATTTGGAAGTGACTGCTTCATTAGTAATTGTTGGTTGTGGAAAACTAGGACTAATTGCTGGAAGTATGCTGTCTAAATTGCCAATCGAAGTTATTGGAATAAGGCGCAATATAGGACTACTAAAACCTCCATTTAAAATATATGAATTAAATATATTCTCAAAATATTTTTTAGAGCAATTACATGAGATTGGTCCTACGTATATTATTTATTCTGTTTCAGCGGACTCTCCTTCAGAAGATAGCTATTTGAAAAATTATTATGAGGGCTTAAAACTTACTATAAATGCGGTTTCTAATAGCAAGCAATTTAAGCATCTTTTATTTATATCGAGTACAAGGGTTTATGGACAAAAAACAAATGCCTTTCTTTCAGAGGATTCAATTGCTGTCCCAAATGACTACAGAGGTAAAGCACTTCTTCGGGCCGAAAAACTTCTAGATGATGTAAAATTCAATTCATCAATATTAAGGCTTTCTGGCATATATGGGAATGATAGGTCATCAATGTTGAAAATTGCTTCTGATGTTACTCGTTGGCCAAAAACTAATAGGTGGACTAACAGAATTCATGAGGTAGACGCGGCATTATTTATTTTATATCTCTTTAAGGAGTTACTAAAAGGGAACCCCTTACAAAAGGTTTACTTGGTTACAGACAATATGCCAGTACCAATTTTTGAATTATTATCCTGGTTAAGGAATGAATTGGGTTTAGATTTTAATAAGTCGTTATTATTAGATAAGATTGAGGCAGGTAAGATTGATGGAAAAAAACTGCGCTCTCAAATACTTCCTCACTTAGACTTTGTATTTAAGTATGAAAGTTACAAATTGGGCTATAGTGAGATAATTAAGTATTGCAAATTAAAAGAAGATATTTGATTGAAAATGCCCACTAAGATAGAATGGCCCGTTGTTAAGTTTAATAGGCGCGTAGCTCAGTTGGTTAGAGCACCACATTGACATTGTGGGGGTCGTTGGTTCGAATCCAATCGCGCCTACCATTTATAATAATTACGAATTATCTTGATATGCCAAAACTTTATAAAATAAACACTTTTGAAAAAAGCTATTTATGCCAGACATAAAACTACCTGACGGATCTTCGAGGCAATATAACTCCACGGTCACTATTGCTGCATTAGCATTAGATATTGGGGAGGGACTTTCTCGAGCTGCCTTAGCCGGATTAGTTGACGGTCGTTTGGTTGATTTAAGCTTTGAAATTTCGGATAACTGCCAAGCTGCAATTATCACAAAAAAAAGTCCTGAAGCTCTTGAAATTGTTCGTCATTCATCCGCCCATCTTCTAGCACATGCTGTTAAAGAATTATTTCCTGATGCCAAGGTCGCTATTGGGCCAGTTATTGATGATGGTTTTTATTATGACTTTTCGTATAAAAGAGCATTTACTCCAGAGGATCTAGTATTAATTGAAAAGAGAATGAGGGAACTTGTTAAAAAAGATATTCCAATTGCAAGAAAAATACTCAATCGCAAAGAGGCTATTAAATATTTTAGCTCAATCGGGGAAAGCTATAAGTCTGAACTGATTCAATCTATTCCCGAGGGCGAATCTGTTTCTCTGTACACCCAAGATAATTTTACTGATTTGAGCAGAGGCCCTCATGTTCCTTCAACTGGAAAATTGAAGGTCTTTAAGTTAATGAAGTTAGCTGGAGCATACTGGCGCGGTGATTCAAGCAATGAAATGCTTCAAAGAATTTATGGCACAGCATGGTGCGATAAAGATGATATGTCAGCATATCTAAACAGATTAGAGGAGGCTGAAAAGCGAGATCATCGAAAGCTAGGTAAGCAGCTTGATTTATTTCATCTACAGGATAATGCACCCGGTATGGTTTTTTGGCACCCAAAAGGCTGGACCATGTGGCTTGAAATTGAAAAGTATATGCGACAGATGTTTCAAGATTTTGGTTATCAGGAAATCAAAACTCCAACAGTTCTAGATAAAGGGTTGTGGGAAAAATCTGGGCACTGGGACACTTATCATGAAAATATGTTTACTACTGCTTCAGAGAACAGGGAGTACGCAGTAAAGCCGATGAATTGCCCGGGCCACGTTCAAGTGTTTAATAACAACCTCCATAGTTACCGAGACCTTCCTTTAAGACTGGCAGAATTTGGCTCATGTCATAGAAATGAGCCTTCTGGGGCCCTTCATGGTTTAATGAGAGTAAGGGGTTTTACACAAGATGACGCGCATATATTTTGTACAGAAGATCAAATTAAAGACGAGGTAAAAGACTTCAACGGAATGCTTTACAAAGCATATGATGATTTCGGTTTTCAGGATATTCTAGTTGTTTTATCAACAAGACCAGAAAAAAGAATAGGTTCTGACAAGGTCTGGGATAAAGCAGAGAAGTCCCTTGAGGATGCTTTAAAAGAAACGGGGCTTAAATATGATATTCAAGAAGGAGAGGGCGCATTTTACGGACCTAAGATTGAGTATACTTTGAAGGACAGTTTAGGCCGTTTATGGCAATGCGGGACCATTCAGTTAGACTTTAATTTACCGGATCGATTAGGTGCGGAATATGTTACTGAAGATAGTAGTCGAAAAACTCCGGTTATGCTTCACAGGGCAATTTTAGGATCTATGGAGAGGTTTATTGGAATTTTGGTAGAAAATTATGCGGGATTAATGCCGGTATGGTTAGCTCCTATGCAAGCTACTGTTCTTAATATTGCAGATGCACACGCTGAATACGCAAGCGAAGTTGTTGAAATTCTTAAGAAAAGTGACATTAGATGTGATTCAGACTTGAGAAATGAGAAGATTACCTATAAAATACGCGAACACAGCATTCAGAGAACTCCTTACTTATTAATCGTTGGTGATAAAGAGGTAGAGAAAAACGAAGTTGCTGTCAGAACTCAAAAAGGTGAAGACCTTGGTTCGATGCCAGTCAATAGTTTTGTAAAATATATTAATGATGCTATTGAGGCTAAACAATAATTTTTAAAATAGGGGATTTGCTATAGCTTTAGATAAAAACGTTCGCATTAATAAAGATATTTCTGCGCAAGAGATTAGGTTAGTAGGCATTGAAAACGAGCCTCTTGGTATAGTCTCATTAGAGCAAGGCCTAGCAAAGGCAGAAGAACAGGAAACTGATCTAGTAGAAATTGCACCTAAGGCTTTACCCCCCGTTTGTCGTTTAATGGATTTTGGTAAATATAAATATGCGCAAAGTAAGCAAATGCATGCTGCGCGAATGAAGCAAAAAAATGTTCAAGTGAAAGAGGTTAAATTTAGACCCGGAACAGATCATAATGATTATGATGTGAAGCTACGTAATTTAATACGTTTTCTTAAGGTTGGCGATAAAGCAAAAGTTACTCTAAGATTTAGAGGTAGGGAAATTGCTCACCAACAACTTGGATTGGCTTTATTAAAAAGGGTTGAAAAGGATTTAGAGGAGTATGCAATTGTTGAGCAATTTCCTAAGATGGAAGGTCGTCAGATGGTCATGGTTCTTCAGCCGCATAGAAAACCTAAGCCTAAAGTAGTTAAAAAAGAAGTTGAAGAACAAGACGAGGTAAAAGCAGTTTCAGAAGAGAGTGATAAGGCTTAAACAGGCATGCCGAAGCATTCATTTAAAAAAGGAGAAAAAAATGCCAAAAATGAAAACAAAAAGTGGAGCAAAGAAGCGTTTTAAATTTCTAGGAAGTGGCCTAATTAAAAGAACTAAGTCACATCTCCAGCATATTCTTACTAAGAAGACTACTAAACAAAAAAGAAATCTTCGTGGTACAACAATTATTTCATCATCAGACGCTAAGCGTGTTCGCGCGATGATGCCAACGAGATAAGGGGAAAAATATGCCTAGAGTAAAGCGTGGTGTAACCGCTAGAGCTAAACATAAGAAAGTTCTTGTAGCTGCCAAAGGATTTCGCGGTAGAAGGAAGAATGTTTATCGTGTTGCAAAGCAAGCAGTAATGAAAGCTGGGCAGTATGCCTATCGTGACCGAAGACAGAAAAAACGTCAATTTAGAGTTTTATGGATTGCTAGAATTAATGCAGGAGCAAGAGAGTGTGGAATAACTTATAGTAGATTCATGAATGGACTTAAAAAAGCATCGGTCGAGGTAGATAGAAAAGTTTTAGCTGATATGGCTATTTTTGATAAGCCAGCGTTTCAAAAGTTTGTTGAAATCGCTAAATCTAATCTTGGGACCTCATAATTAGAGTTTTTAAAAAAAAGGAGGCCCATGTGCCTCCTTTTTTTATTAGAATAGAGTTATGGAGCATTTAAAAAAACTAATTAAAGAGGCAGAGAGTGACTTTTCTAAGTGCACATCATTATCTGCGTTAGATCATAGCAAAGCCAAATATTTTGGTAAAGACAGTGCTGTCACACAATCAATGAGGGGACTTTCAAGTCTTTCAAAGGAAGATAAGCCTAAAGCAGGTGCCTTCATTAATGAAATTAAAAATTCTATTGAAAAAGTTTTAGAAAATCGTAAGACTGAAATTCAGCTACTAGAATTATCAACCCAATTAGAAAGTGAAGTTATTGATGTTACTCTTCCTGGGAATAAGCAAAACAAAGGCACATTACATCCAATAACAATATCAATGGCGCGAATTGAAAGTATTTTTCACTCAGTTGGATTTAGCTCGACCAGTGGACCAGAGATTGAAGATGATTATTATAATTTTACAGCATTAAATATACCTGAATCACATCCAGCAAGGGCCATGCATGATACTTTTTATTTAAATAAAAATTATGTATTGAGAACGCACACCTCTCCTGTTCAAGTGAGGTATATGAAAGAAAATAAACCACCACTAAAAATTATTTCTTCAGGTCGTGTCTATCGCGTTGATTCCGATGCAACTCATTCACCTATGTTTCATCAGGTAGAGGGATTGTGGGTTGACAAAGACATTAGTTTTGCAAACCTCAAGGGTATCGTTCAAGATTTCTTACAACAATTTTTTGAGGACAGCTCAATAGTTATAAGATTTAGACCATCTTTCTTCCCATTTACTGAGCCATCTGCAGAAATAGATATGAGCTGGAATGATGGTTGGTTGGAGATTGGCGGTTGTGGAATGATTCACCCAGAAGTCTTCAGTCAAGTAAATATAAACCCTAATGAATATCAGGGGTTTGCTTTTGGTTTAGGTGTTGAAAGATTAACTATGTTGAAATACGGCATTAATGACTTAAGGCCTTTTTTTAGCCATGACTTAAGATTTCTTAAGCAATTTGAGGCCTAGATTATGCAACTATCAAAAAATTGGTTAAATGAACATCTTAGCGGTAATCTTGATGATATTAATTTAAGTCAGATATTAACTACTGCTGGTTTAGAGGTTGAGGATGTTCAAGATTTATCAGCCCTTTCTGACTTAGTTGTAGTTGGCGAGATTGTTGAAATTGAAAAACACCCTGATGCTGATCGCCTAAAAGTATGTAAAGTAAATGTTGGGAAGTCTAGCAGTTTGCAAATTGTTTGTGGGGCACCTAATGCAAGGCTTGGAATTAAGGTACCTTGTGCAAAAGTTGGGGCCAAATTGTCAGATTTTGAAATTAAAAAAGCTAAGTTAAGAGGCGTTGAATCTTTTGGAATGCTATGTTCATCAAAAGAAATAGGGTTATCCCAAGAAAGCGATGGTCTTTTGGAGTTAAATATTAGCCTTAAAGCAGGTGAAAAAATTAAAGATAGCTTGGGTCTTAATGACACTATTTATACTTTGTCACTTACACCAAACCGAGCTGACTGCCTAAGTATAATTGGTGTAGCTCGAGAGGTTGCAGCCTTAACTTCGTTTTCTTTAGTTAAAAAAGATGAACCTAAGTTTGCTGAAACATACCCCCTAGGTCAAACAGTTACTGTTCTTGATCAGAGTGCCTGCCCGAGATACTGCTCTCGTCAAATTAAAGGTGTTGATAATAAAGTTCAGACACCTGATTGGCTAACAAGAAAAATAGAGAGAGGCGGTATTAAATCAATTAATCCGGTAGTAGATATAACTAATTTTGTTTTATTAGAGCTTGGTCAACCACTTCATGCTTTTGATCAGAAAAAAATTAGTGGAGGTATTGAGGTGAGACCTTCTGTAAAAAATGAAAAATTAATCTTACTTGATGACCAAGAAATTACATTAAAAGGGGGTGAGCTTGTTATAGCAGATGATAAGCATCCTCTGGCTCTAGCAGGAATTATGGGCGGGCTGGCGTCATCTATTAGTTCTGAAACTAACGAGTTATTTTTGGAAAGTGCGTATTTTGACGCTGTTAGTATTGCCGGGAGAGCAAGGTCATTTAGCTTAAATACAGATTCATCTCACCGCTTTGAACGCGGCGTTGATTATGAAAATTCTTTGTATGCTTTAGACCGGGCAACGCAATTAATTATTGAGATATGTGGTGGCCAGGCATCTGAAGCAATTGACTTATCTTATGACCTACCAGATAGAAAAGCTATTACACTTAGACCAAAAAAAGTATCGTCAATAATGGGGATTAATATAGCGGTAGATGAAATTGAAGTAGTACTAAATAAGCTTTCTTTAAAGTTTAAAAAACAAAATGATAGCTTTATTGTTACACCGCCGAGCTTTAGATTTGATTTAAAAATTGAGGAGGATCTGATTGAGGAGGTTATCCGTATTTATGGTTATGACAATATTCCAGCATTAACTCCAGTCGCCCCAATAAAAATGTTGGAGCAAATATCGCATAAAAAAAATAAAATTGATATTAAACGTTTTATTGCTAACTTGGGCTACAACGAAATTATTAGCTATAGCTTTATTTCTCGAGAAACTGAGGAGGGCTTTCACAGCAATGAAGATATTATTGAGCTTAAAAACCCAATTGCTTCTCAAATGAATGTGATGAGGTCCAGAATATGGGGTAGCCATATAGAAGCTTTAACTCAAAATATAAACAGAGGGCAAACACAAGTTAGATTATTTGAAGTTGCTTCTACATACAAAAAATCTGAAAAAGGGTTCGCTGAGCACGAAATGTTATCTGGCTTAGTTTATGGAAAAAAATACCCTGAGCAATGGGGCGACGAGGGATTAGAAGTTAATTTCTATGATCTTAAGGGGGATATTGAGAGCTTCTCAGGTAGTACTTTAACTTTTAAGGCGGCAAAAAATAAAACTCCAAGCTCATTGCATCCAGGACAAGCAGCAGAAATTTTAGTTAATAATAAGGGTATTGGATGGTTAGGGCAATTGCATCCAGCTTGGCAGCAAAAATATGAAATCCCGGGCAAGGTTTATTTGTTTGAACTTAAAGTCTCGGAATTAATTAAACTTCCTGACACTAATTTTCATATGCCAGTAAAGTATCAGTCAGTAAGACGGGATATCTCTATTATTGTTGACAAGGCTACGAGTGTTGGAAGTATAGTTAATGCTGTATATGAGGCAAGATTTGATTGCCTAATTGAGTTTTATGCATTCGATGTTTATGAGGGTAGTGGAATAGAAAATGATAAAAAAAGTATTGCATTTCTGATACTTATGCAAGATACTTACAAAACACTTGAAGATAAAGAGGTAAATAATACAGTCGATCAGGTGCTATCATTATTAAAGGACAAGTTTAACGTTCAACTCCGTTAAGTTTGTATTTATTGTTTAATTTGAGAAATTTACTATGACCTTAACTAAGGCAGAATTATCAGATATTTTATTTGAAAAAGTCGGTTTAAATAAGACTGAGGCCAAAGAAATGGTTGAAACTTTTTTTGAGGAAATTCGTATTTCATTGGAAAAAGGAGAGAGTGTAAAGCTTTCAGGTTTTGGTAATTTTGAACTTAGACTTAAATCAGAACGACCAGGAAGGAATCCTAAAACTGGTGAGGAGATTCCAATTAAAGCTCGTCGTGTAGTTACCTTTCATTCAAGTCAGAAACTTAAATCAAGCGTAGAAGAGAAATCACCTGGAAAGCAAACATAAAAAAATATTACCACCAATCCCTGCCAAACGTTATTTTACAATTGGCGAGGTGGGATTACTGTGTGATTTAAAGCCACATGTCCTCAGGTATTGGGAGCAAGAATTTACTCAGCTTAAACCGGTTAAGCGAAGAGGGAATAGAAGGTACTATCAACAAGAAGAAGTTCTGTTGGTGAGGAAAATAAGAGAGCTATTGTATTTTGATGGATTCACTATTCAAGGAGCAAAAACTAAACTGTCTGATAAACAGTTTGTTAAAGCAGCAACATCAGAAGAGGCTATACAAAAAGCTCAAGCAGAACTACCATTATCCGTTGATTCAGCATCTAATACACCAGCTGATATAAATAACTTTAAAACGCAGCTAGAAGATATTTTAAAGATATTGAAGAAGGTTTAGTAAATCGGGACGTAGCGCAGCCTGGTAGCGTACATGCATGGGGTGCATGGGGTCGTGAGTTCGAATCTCACCGTCCCGACCAAATATAAATAGTTAATTTTTATCAATTATATTAATTTTATTTTTAGTACGATTTTAGTACGATGACTTAATGTACTTATATTTAAATGAAGCTATCCTGCACACCTAAAGGTTTTTTAGTTATCCTTAAGTTATCCTTAAAGTAACTCCCTTGTAAAATTATTAAGTTCCATGTAATATTTTTCTAAAATTAACTTATATTTTAAACTTTTAGTTTAGATATTTAAATGAAAATGAAAAAAATGCTAATAAAAAAAATACTGTTTACCACCTCCTTATTAATTCCATTAGGAGTTAATTCTGATGAACTTGATAATGTAGCTAATCGCTACCTTGCAGAGCTCGAATCAAAGGCATCAGGGTACGTTGAAAATACCGCTACTGGTGTTACAAAGAGTTTTTTAGAGCAATATTTTCCAACAGTAGAAGTAACTTTAAATTTGAGTAATCCAACTAAACCTACAAGTGGTATTTTGGTAGTTGCACCGCTGTCAGACCCAAGTGATATAGAAAACACAATTTTTACTCAATTAAGTGTCTTTCATAGTCAGGGTAGCAGAACTACTTTTAATGCGGGTATCGGCTATCGTAAACTAACTTACGATGAAAAACTTTTAATGGGCGTTAATGCTTTTTATGACCATGAATTTCCTTACGACCATGGCAGAACAAGTATTGGCCTAGAAGCTAGATCTTCTGTAGGTGAACTAAATATGAATGCTTATTGGGGAACTACCGAGTGGCAGTCAGGAAAAAATGGTTTTCAAGAGAAGGGATTAGATGGTATGGATGCTGAGATAGGAATCCCACTGCCTTATATGAATTGGGCAAAATTTTATGGTAGAGCTTTTACCTGGGATAGTGAGGTAAGTGGAGTAAAGGATATATCTGGTAGTGACTTATCATTGCGCGCTGACCTTCCATTTCTCCCTGGACTAGCAATGGAAGCAGGGCATAGAAAATATAGTGGCGATATAAAAGGCGAAAACTTTTTGAAATTGACTTACAACGTAGCAGAGATTTATCGTGACACTCCACCCAAACCATTCTTTAGTAAGGCAGCTTATAAACTTACGAGCATGAAAGATAAAAGGTACGACAAGGTTAGGCGTGAGAATTTAATTTATAAACAAAAAAAGGCAGCCGGTAGGGTAACGGTATCTGGATTCTAATATTATGACAAATAAACTTATGAAATTTTTTATTCTTTTTTTTCTGACTCTAGCTTCATCTCTTTACGTAGCTACCGCTAATGCTTCCTGCGATAAAGATGCTGATGGAAAAATTATTACAGTAAGTGGTAACTCCACAACTCCAGTTTCAGATGGGGGCACAGCAGGTGATCAATGTAGTGATATTCCGGATGAGTATCATGTTGGATTTTTTAAGCTAGGCCTTTGCACCGCTGACCCTTCAAGCTTAGATTATAGCTCTTGCGAATTCATGTATAACAGTTCAACAGCTCTCGACCATATTATTGCTTATCCAGTTGCCGCGCCATTAGATATGCCTGCCTTCACAATAGCCCCTGGTACATATGGATATATGGTAGCGGTTTTAAACGGAAAATTAGGCCTTGTAAATACTATTACTACTACGAATACGACAACAGGGAAGACAGCATCTGGAACAACGTGCTGGACAATTACGGGTCTTACCGGTGTTTCTAATGAGGCAATTGCAACCCCTCATGGGACAACCCTAGCAGGGAGCGTGCAGACTATCGAGTGTGGAACTAGCGCTGCCCCGGTCGTAACTTATGAGGTTATAAATGTTTTAGAAGATGACGCGGCAGATGGGTGCAGTTCGATGGGCGCTCAAGGAGACAAGGATGGAGATCAAGCTGTTGATAACGGAATTGCTACAGCAGCACTATTAAAAGATGACGATACTGTCTATGCAACAGCTTGTACAGATGCAAAAAAATTACTCTGGTCGATTGCCTTAACAAACTCAGTAAAAGTCACACCTACATCAACATTTAATCTTAGGTTTAAGTTAACAGATGCAGTCAGTGTTGATTTTAGTGGCAGCAGTGACACTAAAATTAATAAAATGGGAGCTGACCCAATACAAGCCTTATTATCAGTTTCTAATTAAAGGTATCTGGCGAACAAGCTTTTATATCAAAAGTTAAATTTTTAACTCTTTATAACCTCCTTCTAACTGTATTACTTCACCAAAGATCTGCATAACCCTCAATTTTAAGTGGTCAATTAACAATATTTGTGGTTTATTCACCACAAATATGAATCATCAAACAAATCCGTTGTAATTAATTCTCTTAAATCCTTGCAATGAGAATCATTCTCATTTAGAATTAATCTAATTACGAATCATTCTGATTAAGATTCGTATTTCAATATTTATAAATTACATAGGATAGTAGATAAATGAAGATCAATAAAATACTAACAGCAGCTGTTTTATCAGCAGTAGCTTTAACCAGCCAAGCTGCTCCAAGTAACCAAGAAATTTTTGACATGATGCAAGATATGAAGTCAGAAATCAAAAATCTTAAGAAAGAAAACTCTAAACTAAAGGGCACTGTTGAAGAAGTAGCTGTTGCAACAGATGAGGCAATTAAGGCTCAAGTTAACTTATTTAATAAAACATCACTCGGTGGTTACGGTGAGTTACATTACAACGGTCTAGATGATCAAAAGGGTACAAGTGATACCGATAAAATTGATTTCCATAGATTTGTGTTGTTTGTTAATCATGAATACAGCGATAAACTCAGATTTGTATCAGAGTTAGAGCTTGAGCATAGTATCGCGGGTGAAGGTAAAGCGGGTGAAATTGAATTAGAGCAAGCATATATTCAATATGACCTTTCAGAGAAAACAAGTATATCTGCTGGTTTATTCATTATTCCTGTAGGGATTATGAATGAAACACATGAGCCACCTACATTTTATGGTGTAGAACGAAACCCTGTTGAGAAAAATATTGTTCCTGCAACATGGTGGGAAGGTGGAGCAATGGTTACTCATCAACTCACAGATGGTTTGACTATAGACGTTGCAGCACACTCCGGTCTTAAAGCAACAGCCGCAAAAAAATACAAGCCTAGAGACGGAAGACAAAAGGTTGGTAAAGCTACAGCTAAAACTCCTGCCTATACAGCAAGGGTAAAATATACTGCTGTTCCAGGTCTTGAGTTAGCGGCAACTGTTAATCATCAAACTGATTTCAGTCAAGACTTATTATCTAATGTTGGGTCTGCTACTTTGTATGAAACTCATGCTGTATATACTAAAGATCAATTCGCTTTAAGAGCGTTAGCTGCATGGTGGGATATTGATGGTAGTGCTGTATCAGATATTTCTGCAGATCTGCAGTATGGTTTTTACGTTGAGCCATCATTTAGATTTACTGCGGCTGGAGAAGATATAGGTGTCTTCGCTAGATACAATCAATACGATAATGCTGCTGGAGATGGTAACAGTGCAGTTACTGGAGTACTTTCATCAGATACTCAAGTTGAGCAAATCGATGTTGGTGTAAATTGGTGGATTGATAAAGATGTTGTTGTTAAAGTCGATTACCAAGATCAATCTGTTGGTAATGGTACTTCCAAGGAACTTGATGGATTCAACGTAGGTATTGGTTATCAGTTCTAAAGTAAAAGGAAAAGGTAAATTTTATGTTTTTTTGGATGAATTTCGACGTAGAAGAGGAAGTAGTGACGAATATAGATAAAGACTATTTAATCTGGTTGCTGAAAGAAATGCAAAAAAAAGAAAATCCATGGAATGATGAATTAAGATATGCTGTAAAATTAATTCAACAACAACAGGATATTCAAACATAAAAAAGAACTATTTTTTGACAATTCAGGCGCTATTGATATTTTTAATATTGATGCCGCCTGTTTTTGCTCGTGGAACCTACCAAACGGATAAAGATTTTATTTCTGAAATATATTCTAATAAGCCACCTTCGAGTGAAGCGATAATGCTTTTAGGTAACCTAAGGAGTAATGTTGAAAACATTTTAGGCCATCCATACGCTTCTTTAAGGATAAGATATTGGGAAAAAGAAGGTAGAACTGCATGGATATTAGATGAGGTCGGTAAAACCGAACCTATTACCTTTGGAATTGTTGTTAAAGAGGGTAAAATCGAAAGTATTAAAGTTCTTGCATTTAGGGAAATTCGTGGCTGGGAAGTTAAATATCCGGCATTTACTGCTCAATATACAGGTGCATCCCTAAAAAATAAAAAACTTGATAAAAGTATTGATGGTATATCTGGTGCTACATTATCGGTTTGGGCAATGACATCAGTTGCAGAATTAGCCCTTTATCTAAATCAACATATTAAGATGAATGAGTAAATTTAGAATCAAAAAAAAAACTGTTAATAAGATTCATAGACTTTCAGGCATCGTTGTATTTGTTTTCTTAATCCACCTCTCTGTTACCGGAATTTTTTTGAACCATACAGAAGATCTTAGTTTAAATAAAACTTTTATTAAATCTAGTTGGCTCATGAAACACTACAACTTGACCCCACCAGACATTAGTCAATCCTTTACAGTTAACAATCAATTAATTTTAAAAGTTGGCGAACAAATTTTTTTAGAGTCTTCCCCTGTTTTTAATACTAAAAGTTCATTGAAGGGCGTAGTTCAAAACAACCAAATGACTATTGTTGCTCTAGAGAGTGAATTAATTTTTTTTACCAATAGTGGTGAGCTTATTGAAAAAATTGGCGGTTCAGCTGGAGTCCCGACAAATATTGTGAGGTTAGGAAAAAATATAAATGAAATATACATTCAAGCTGATGACGATTATTTATTTTTTGATGAAACCCAATTAACATTTACAAAGGTAAATAGTGAGGATGTGAATAATAAAATAGTCTGGAGTGCTTCGGGTAATATTTCGTCAGAAGCAAAGCAATTCGTTAACCAATATTATTTTGGTAAAGGTATCTCAGTAGAACAATTTTTCCTAGATTTGCATAATGGAAATATCGTTAAGCATCTAGGTAAATGGGTTGTAGATATTATTGGATTATTGCTACTAGCTTTATCAATATCCGGCTTCTGGATTTGGATGAAAAGAAAACGTTAATTTAATATTTATTCACTGGAATATACCTTTACTGATGTTTATAGGTATCTAATTTTTTAGATTAATAATAGAATGATTAGGAATTAATTAAATTATTTTATTACATATGTCATACCGATTATTTTTCTTAACATTGTCATTATTTTCAAGTTTTGCGATTGCTGACTCCAAGTCATTTGATAATTTTTCTACTCAAAATTATTTTGCGCCAATTGTTGAGGATGCTTTGAATTTAAATGTAGTATGCAGAAAAAGTTATGACGATAACAATAATAAAAAGTATTATGAGTTATTGTTTTACAACAATGGTAAAAACGTATTCGATTTAAATAAGCACTTTAGAGCCTTTAAAGAAGGCCATAAAAACATTAAAACTCCTTTTTATTCATTTACTTTCTGGAATTGGTTTCAATCTATTGGGGTTAAGTCTGGGAATCAAAGCTTCCTGACAAGTACTGAGCAATTCTCAGTTAGGCGTAGTGAGTTAGTTCCTAGCAAACTCGTAGCTGAAATAGTAACTAATGGTAGTTTCGTTATCTATTTTCATTACTTAAAAGACAACACTAAAAGCTTTGGCTTATTTACAGTTACAAATCCAGGCGTACTTAAGGATTGCTTTTCATAAATCCTAAGGAAGTAATTATAAATAATGGAATTTTTACTAGCTGATTATATTACTTCAATATTTATTTTCTTTGGAGCAGTACTTTATTCTTCTGTCGGACATGGCGGAGCTTCATCCTATATAGCTATAATGTCTCTTATGGGTTCACCTGTAAACGAAATTAAACCCATTGGTTTAGTCCTCAATATTATAGTCTCGTCGGTAGGTAGCTATCGATTTATAAAAAATAAACTATTCAGTTTAAAGGTTTTTCTCCCACTAGTAATTGGATCAGTCCCAGCTGCATTTTTAGGTGGCTATATTGAACTTTCATCAGAAGTTTATAGGCCTTTGGTTGGCGTCGTTCTTTTATTTGCTGGCTTTCAATTTTTATTTAATATATTTGATAACTTAAAGATTAAATCAATTAAAAAATGTAACTCATACGTGGCAATCTTAGTTGGTATTACTATCGGTTTACTCTCTGGGCTTACAGGTACTGGAGGTGGAATATTTCTCTCTCCTATTATAGTTTTTTTAGGTTGGACAACAGTCAAGTCCGCTTCAGGTACAGCAGCTGCTTTTATTCTTTTTAATTCCATTTCCGGCTTGCTTGGTAATTTTGTTTCAGTTAGCTTAATACCAAATACAATATTCTTATATTCTATTGCAGTTTTTTTAGGTGTTCTGTTGGGGACAACCCTTGGGATTAAAGTTCTAAGTGAGCACGGTGTAAAGAGAGCTTTGGGGTTGGTTATTATATTAGCTGGATTTAAATTTCTTTTGACATAACCCTAATATAAAAATAACATTGCATTTCGTTTAAATTTTTATAAAATATAATAGAGGCTGATACAGTAATGATTTCAAAATTTTCTAGACATTTTTTTTGGTTATTTTCGATTATTGGATTTTTTTTATCCTTAATCCTTTTGGCTGGTGATTATTTTTCACACCAAATTTTTCTTGAAGAATATAATAGGCAGGAGTCCCTATGTAATCAATTTAGTCAGCTGTGTAGCATAAAGGATTTGATAGCTAGCAGTGAGTCTATTTTAAACGCTAATCAACTCAAGATGATTGAACTTAATGAGCTTATAGTTAGTTACCCACAATATATTAAGAAAACATTAATAATTTTTGTAATTTTTATTTTGATTGGAAGTCTTTCAGCGATTATAAATTTCATTCATGATGTCAGGTCAAAAATAAAACTATTAAGATAATTAAATCTCAGTAGTTTTAATAAAAATTTGACCTTTTGTATCTGTAGCTGAGACTGTTACTGTGCCTTTAGCACCTAGAGGGAAATTAACTTTAAGGTAAGGGTCTTGGCTGATACTAATATCATTTTCAACAACCAATACGTTTTCACCTTTATAGTTGTAGCGTACTTGAGTAACTATCCATTGTGGAATATAGCCACCAGAGTCAAGATCTCTTTGCAAGCCATTAAACATAGGGTGTTTTATTCTTGTTGTTAGGTACTTTGCTTTTGTTTTGACTAGGATTTTACCTAGGTCTTTTGTTAAAGCTGGGTCATGAACATCCATATAACCACTACACCCTCCTGAAGCTCTAATTGCTACAACACTCATGTAAAGCTTTCCACTATCAGCTTCCGCTACTACTCGAACAAAAGAATCAGTCTCCATTCTTATTCGGGTTGATAGGTCTAAATCTTGGGTCTGCTTGGTAAGGTGATAAGTTGAAGCCAGTTGAATAGGATTGCCATCAATAATTAAAACTAATTTCTTTATATTAATGCCTTCTGGCGAATCTAACTTAATGTTTATAGGCACTTGTGCGCCACTCGAAGCTCTTTTTGGGCCATCAATCTTTAGAAAATCAACTTCTGTTATAACCTGATCTTTATACATCTTCTCTTTAATGTAAGGCCACATGTCTGGGTTGGCATCAGATCTTGCAACCATAGAAATACTAATTAAAACGAACGATAGTATAATTTTTTTGATTGTCATGATATCAATAATATAATTAATTTTCATAATCACTACATTATCATACAATATTAATAATAACTACTTGTGGGGCTCCATTCAAATGATTAAAGCACTGTTTTTAATGTCATTTATTTTATTTGGCAACTCAATTTTTGCAAATTTTGACAGGGATAAATATGAGAATGGAGAACCTAGTGCTCAGTATGAATTTGCTATTAGTATTATTGACAGACAGCCAAAAGTGGCGGAAGGCTTGATAAGAATAGCTGCTCTTCAGGATAACCAAAAAAGTATTCTTTGGCTTAAGCAAAATTATAAGGTAATGGAGAGCCAATTATTGACTACTTTAATAAATTCTCACGAAAAATATAACGCGATATACAGCTTTGGTCAGTTAGATAATTTAAAAAAAGAACAATTAAATAAGATGCGGAGTATCGGTAATCAAGGAGATATTAATATGCAATATTTGATGTGGTGGCTGTATGTCAATGATCTGGGAATTTCAAAAGCAGAGGCTTATACCTGGCTTAAACAGGCAGCAGGAAACGAGCACCCGAGAGCTTTATTTAGTTTAGGTATTTTATATCAGTATGGATACATAGTTCCTGTAGAGCCCAAAAAAGCAAAAAACCTTTTTAATAAATCAAGCGATACAGGTTTTAATCTTGCTACTCAGTTTTTAAAAAACATTGAACTTATTCATAAAAAATTGACACATTGACATAAAATTGACAAAGTGGTCATTAACGAATGAAGATTTAAAGCTTTAGTTTCGTTGTTAAGGTTAGAAATAGTAAATTTAATGTTTTTTTATTTAAATAAATAGGAGGAGTAGAAATGAATAAATTGTTATTTGTTGCACTTTTGGCTATATTTCTAGGCGGTTGTGCATCACAAGAAGAGGTCAAAGCGTTCCATCCAACCGATGATATTAGTTCTCAGGCACAAGGCGGTAAGGGTGAAACAAGTGATGGCTCTGAGGTTAACTTAACTCAGGATAACTCGATCTAGCAGTAATTTTTAGATATTAATATACTTTAAATAAACGGAGAAATATTATGAATAAATTATTTTTTGTTGCATTTTTAGCTTTATTTCTAGGTGGTTGTGCTGGTCAAGAAGAAGTTGCAGCGTTCCATCCAACAGATAGTGATGCACTTAGCACTCAAGGCGGTAAAGGCTTCACAGCTGAGGATCCATCAGTGGTTCAATTAGATTCAGAGCCAGTTAAAGCTTTCCATCCAACAGATGCGTTATTGATTGGTGGGAATGGACCATTCAATGCAGCGCCTGATGCTAATGATATAGTTGATTTAGATCAAAATGATAGTTATTGAGCAAATTACTGTTTAGCCAACTATTATTTAATTAACTTTAATGGTGATCATGTACTTAAGATATCTAATGATTTTACCTAGACAATCTTCATGTTCATCATCATAGTTATTTTTGTTAAAATGGATACAATTTAATAGTAAATCTCAAGTTGAACTTTTGTTGCTACTTGTAGGAGCATCTTCAACGATATGCTTTATGTTTAAAGAAATCTTTTTTAACATAAACAAGGAGAAATACTATGTGGACATCACCTCAAGCAACTGAAATGCGTTTCGGTTTTGAAGTAACCATGTACGTAATGAATAAGTAATTTATTTATTCGTTGAAAAACCCGATTTTATATCGGGTTTTTTTTTATTTAATTTATAATAAAATATATATGAAAATTTTTTTAATTTTAATTCTAGTCTTGTTTGAAAATATAGCTTTTTCAGCTTGGGACCCCATTCATGATGACAAGGATACTGGCACTTCGTATTTCTTAGATGTTAAGCGCATCATAAAAAATAAAGAAAAAATTCGATTATGGATGTTAGAAGATTACGAGCAGGAGCAAACTGTAAAGAATCTTAAGTACCTTTCTTTGAAGATTTTTTCAGAATTTAATTGTTCTTCAAGTCAAATAAAAGTTCTTGCGTACTCTGTTTATCAAGGAAATATGGGTGAAGGCGAGATATTATTTTCAAAAGGAAGCCCTATTGCATGGGAAAAAATATTACCTAACTCAGTTAATTATTATTATATGAATTTAGTATGTGACTCTAAAGAAGGTGATTAGAAATTTATATATTTGTCTTTGATATATTTTTTTAGAATAGTTTTAAATTCGTCACTTATTTTTTTTAACATTTTCTCAGAATCAGCTTCAAAACGTAAAACAATAACAGGTGTTGTATTTGATGCCCTCATAAGTCCAAATCCATATGAATATTCAGCTCTTACTCCATCAATTTTAAGGACCTCTGTCGAACCCTCAAAACTTTCTTCCATTTGTATTTTTTTTATAATCTCATGTTGCTGACCCTCGATTACACTCACATTTATCTCAGGAGTGCTTATACTTTTTGGAAGTGCCTCTAGAACTTCGGATGGGTTTTCAAAGCTACTTAATATTTCAACCAATCTAGCTCCAGCATAAAGCCCATCATCAAAACCATACCATCTATCATTAAAAAAAGTATGACCGCTCATTTCACCTGCTAGTGGAGCATTAATTTCTTTCATTTTTGCTTTAATTAGAGAGTGCCCTGTTTTCCATATTATGGGTTTTCCCCCATGAGATTTAATCCAAGAAAATAAGTGTCGAGTACACTTAACATCAAAAATGATAGGGCTGTTTGGCATATCTTTTAATACATATTTCGCAAATAATAAAAGTTGACGATCCGGGTATATTATTTCACCACCTTTAGTGACAACTCCTAGTCTGTCTGCGTCCCCATCAAATGCCAATCCAATTTCACTTTCACCTTTAGCGAGAGCTTCTTGAAGGTCTTCAAGGTTTTTAGGGTTACTTGGGTCAGGATGATGATTCGGAAAGTTTCCATCTACTTCAGAATAAAGGGTTTCTACTTTCATGTTTAGGCTTTCATAGAGCTCTTGTGCGCAAACACCCGCAGCCCCATTACCACAATCAATTGCTATTTTCATGGGACGCTTTAAAGAGATTGAATTTTTAATCTCTTCTTTATATTGAGATACTATATTTTTTTTTGATATTGATCCTTCACCGGTTACAAAGTCATTATCGATAATTTTTTTATATAGATTCTTAATAGATTTAGAGGATAACGTTTCATCATTGATCACTATTTTAAAACCATTATAGTTTGGGGGGTTATGACTTCCGGTAATCATAATTCCTGTTTTAGTCTTAAGGTTATAGGTACTAAAATATAAAATTGGAGTTGTAACTAAGCCTATGTTAATCACATCGATGCCCGTGGAAAGCAAGCCTTGTGTTAATTTTTCACATAATCTAGGGCTTGATAAGCGCCCATCATAGCCAACACAAATTGTTTTTTGTTTTTTATTGGCTGCATCACTACCTACTGCTTGGCCTATTTTATAAACTACTTCATCAGTTAACTCGGTATCGACTACCCCCCTTATGTCGTAAGCTTTGAAAATATTTTGTTGAATAATTTCATCACTCATACTCATCAATCCATGCCAATTGTATTGCTTCTAATATTCGCTCCCCACATTTGTTAGGATCGTCATTAAAATCTTTTTGATCTAATATCCATTGGCGAAGATCTGTAAATCTAACAGTTTTAGGGTCAATTTCTGGCATAGTATCGTAGAGGTTTTCAGCTATTTCTTGAGTATCTGTCCAGCGCATTTTAATTTTCCTGCATTTTAAAAATTCAATTGATTATAGCTTATGTTTAAACTTTTAATAGGTAAGAAGGTCTAGAATAGTGCTATCTAAATTAAATATCTTATAGCGAAAACATTAGGTATTGCCATGATAAAATAAAGTTAGTTTAATAATTAAGTAGGTATGAAGGTCTTATATGTTTAAAAAAGAAGAAACTTTAGAGCACTTAGATCCAGAAATATGGAAGCAGATTGTTAATGAAGACAAAAGACAAGAGGAGCACATTGAATTAATAGCTTCTGAAAATTACACTTCACCTGCCGTTATGGAAGCTCAGGGTTCTCAGCTTACAAACAAATATGCTGAAGGCTATATTGGTAAGAGGTTTTACGGCGGTTGTGAGTTTATTGACGAAGTAGAACGCTTGGCTATTGATCGACTTAAAAAACTATATGGTGCTGAATATGCAAATGTTCAACCTCACTCAGGCAGCCAAGCTAATCAAGCGGTATATTTTGCAATTTTAAAGCCTGGCGACACTATTATGGGTATGAATTTAGGTCACGGTGGTCATTTAACTCATGGCTCACCTGCAAACCTATCCGGAAAATTATTTAATATTGTCCAATATGGCTTAAATGAAAAAGAAGAGATTGATTATGATGAAATGGAAAGGCTTGCCACAGAATCTCAACCAAAATTAATAATTGGAGGCGCATCAGCCTACGCATTAAAGTTTGACTGGGAAAGAATGAGTAAGATTGCAAAAAAAGTCGGCGCTTATTTTATGGTAGATGTTGCTCATTATTCAGGGCTAGTAGCTGGCGGAGTTTATCCAAACCCAATGCCTTATGCTGACTTTGTGACATCAACGACACATAAGTCCTTAAGAGGTCCTCGAGGAGGGTTCATTCTTGCAAAACCAGAGTTTGAAAAAATTATTAATTCATATGTTTTTCCAGGGTTACAAGGTGGCCCGTTAATGCATGTTATTGCCGCTAAGGCAGTAGCCTTTGCTGAAGCATTGAAGCCAGAATTTAAAGAATACCAAGCTCAGGTTATTAAAAATGCTCAGTCAATGGTAGATGAATTACAGAAACGCGGTTATAAAATTATATCTGGGAGAACTGAGTCACATGTATTCTTGATCGATTTGCGACCCAAGCAATTAACTGGGAAAAAAGCTGATATTGTTTTGGGGCAAGCACATATTACTGTCAATAAAAATTCAATACCAAATGATCCTGAGAGTCCTTTTGTTACATCTGGCATCAGAATTGGTTCACCAGCAATTACGACAAGGGGCTTTAAAGAAAACGAGGCTAGGTTAGTTAGTAATTTTATTGCAGATGTTCTTGATGATCCTGATAATGAAGAAAATATAAAAAAGATTAAAGTTAAGGTAAATGCTTTAACCCAAAAATTTCCAGTTTATGGAAGTAAGTAACCATGAAATGCCCTTTTTGTAATGAGGATGATACCCAGGTAATAGATTCTAGGGTTATAAAGGAGGGCACTTCAATTCGAAGAAGAAGGTCTTGTTCAGGCTGTGAAAAAAGATTTACAACCTATGAACATATTGAGCTTTCTTTGCCACAGGTTGTTAAGCAGGACGGTAAGCGAGAGGAATTTAATAAAGAAAAGTTACATCATTCTTTGAATCGAGCTTTACATAAAAGACCTGTTCCGGTTGAATTCATTGATCAAGCAGTTGAAAATATAGTGCTAAAAATTTTAACAAATGGCGAAAGAGAAATATACTCAAGAGATTTGGGAGAAAGTGTTATGTTTGAGCTTAAAAAGCTCGACAAGATTGCATACATTAGATTTGCTTCAGTTTATAGAAGCTTCACTGACGTTGAAGATTTTAATACGGCCATAAAAGACTTGGAATAAACTTGAGTGATAATAATTTAGCTAATACTTATATGAAGCAAGCGATTAAGCTTGCAAAAAAAGGGGTTGGTTTAACTGACCCGAATCCATGTGTTGGAGCTCTCGTAGTAAAAAATAATAAAATTATTGGTCAAGGAGCCCACCTTAAGTCCGGCTGCGAACACGCTGAGGTTATAGCTATAAAAGAAGCAGGAGAAGAAGCTAGGGACGCAGATTTATTTATTACCCTAGAACCTTGTGCTCATCAAGGAAAAACACCTCCATGCACTGATTTGATTCTTAGGGCAGGGATTAAATGTGTTTATATTGCTATAGAAGACCCAAATCCACTGGTTTTAGGTAAGGGAATCAAAGTTTTAAAAAAACATAATATTAAGGTTGTCGTAGGTTTTTTTGAGAAGGAGGTTAGGGAAATTAATCGAGGTTTTTTCTTTCGCATGGATTATTCGAGGCCATTTATTTATTCTAAAATTGCTGCTTCCATAGATGGTAAGACGAGTTTAAAGAATGGCGATAGCAAATGGATAACTTCAGAATCCTCCAGAAAAGATGTTCAAAATTTTAGAGCAAAGTCATCTGCAATTATGACGGGTGTTGGCACAATAAATAATGACAACCCATCACTGACTGTAAGGTCAAGATCACCATTAATGCAGCCAAAAAGAATAATATTAGACAGTCACCTTTCAATTAATCAAAAAGCTAAAATTTTAAATCAAGAAAATGTCTATATTTTTTTTGGAGATGACCCTAATAATCAGCTGCCCGGTTTAAAGAAATCAAGAGCAAATTTTATACAACTAGATTTAATAGATAATCAAGTTAACATTCATTCACTAATGAAGCACTTAAATAAACTAGAGATTAATAATTTGTTAGTTGAAGCTGGACCAAAACTTAATGGAGCCTTGCTGGAATTAAGCTTAATTGATGAACTTATAATATACTCAGCTCCAATTATACTAGGAGGTAATGCAAGACCAATGTTTAACTCACCTGAACTTAAAAAAATGGATGCTAAAATTAATTTTTTATTGAGTGACACTAGAGTCTTTGGGAGCGATACTCGAACAATTTTTAGGGCTGTGAGAGATGACTTGGATTGATACACATTGTCATATAGATAACAATAAATTATCCACTAAGATTCACGATGTTATTAATCGGTCAACAAGGTCAGGTATTAGCAGCCTAGTTGTTCCTGCAACTAGTAAAAATAATTTTGACAGTATCATTAAGGTTGCACATGAATTTCCTCAGTGCTTTTTTGCGCTTGGCTTTCATCCGTTATTTATAGGCGATTATGAGGATGGTGACATGGATATTCTATCGGCTTATCTAAAGAAATATAACCCTATAGCTGTTGGAGAGATTGGGGTAGACTTATTTACAAGAAAAGATAATTTAATACAGCAAGAAAATTTATTTGTTGGCCAGCTTAAGTTAGCAAAATCTTTTAACTTGCCAGTTATTATTCATGCACGATCTGCTATTGATCGAGTTTTGAAACACTTAAGGGCGGTTAAAGTTTGTGGTGGTATTATTCATGCATTTAATGGAAGCTTTCAGCAGGCAGAACAACTCATATCACTTGGCTTTAAGCTTGGTTTTGGAGGGGCAATGACATACGAAAGAGCAACACACATAAAAAAATTAGCTCAATTACTTCCTATTGAGTCAATCGTCCTGGAAACAGATGCCCCTGATATGAACCCGGTATGGTTAGATAAAGGGACACCTAATGAGCCTAAGGAATTGAATAGGATTGCTCAGTTTTTAGCTGAATTAAGGGGTGTAAAATTAGATAAATTAGCTGCAACTATAAGGGTTAATTCAGTTATGGCATTACCTAAATTAGCCGAGTTATACACATGACTTCAGAGGTTACATTAACTTTCTTTAAAAAAGTCATTGCAGTCAATGAGATATGATAAGTTATTGATTATAAACAAATTTTTATTCGATTAAAATTTAAGCGAATAAAAAAAATCCTTTGTAATTCATAACTTGCATTTTATTATAAGTTTAACCCACAATGTTATCCACAGATTTTGTGGACTGTTTTTTATTTGATTAAGAGGACGTATTTAATATGTTAGTTGATGGTATTAATTATCGAACTATTAAACCTAATAAGGAGCTTTCCTGCGTTGAAATTATCGATCAGACCGCTTTACCATTTGAATTTGTAATTAAGCGATTAGAGACGCTTGCTGATGTGATTGAGAGCATCATATCTATGAGAGTAAGGGGGGCTCCTTTGATTGGAGTGTCAGCTGCATATGGAATTGCTTTGGCTATGAATACAGACACCTCCAATCACTCTTTAGAGGCCTGTAAAAAACTTTTAATTAATTCAAGGCCCACCGCTGTTAATTTATCTTGGGCCGTAAATTTATCTTATAAGGCATTGGTGGAGACCGGCGAGTCAGATAGAATTGAAAAAGCATGGGAGATTGCAAATAATCTTGCTGAAGAGGATGTAGATAAAAATAAATTAATTGGAACACATGGTTTTGGGTTACTGAAAAGGCATGGTTCAACCATAAATATTCTAACTCATTGTAATGCTGGTTGGTTGGCTACTATAGATCATGGTACAGCACTAAGTCCTATCTACAAGGCGGTTAGCGAGGGATTAGATATACATGTCTGGGTAGACGAGACAAGACCAAGAAATCAAGGTCTTAGCTTGACTGCTTGGGAGTTGAATCAGGCGAATGTAAGGCATACCGTAATATCTGATAATGCCGGAGGATTCTTAATGCAAGAGGGAAGAGTTGACTGTGTTTTAGTTGGAGCGGATAGAGTATCCATGGACGGGAGTGTTTGTAATAAGATTGGCACATATTTAAAAGCAATTGCAGCAAAACAACACAACATACCTTTTTATGTTGCGGCACCCCTAAGTACAGTTGATTTCGATTTTAAGGGAAGTGAATATACTTTTGATATTGAGTGCAGAGGCCCAGAGGAGATAATGAAAATTAAAGGAAGGGATTCTAATGGAAAAATTACTGAAGTAACTCTAGGTAATTTTCCTGCATATAATCCAGCTTTTGATATCACTCCATCAGAATTTGTTACTAAGATTATATGTGAGGAAGGTGTCATTGAGCCTAATAATATTGGGAGCTTTATATTATGAATGCAGTCGCAAATAAGCTTCACGAGATATCATTAAGGCTATCAACAAAAGGTTTGAACCACGGCGCGACTGGGAACTGTAGTTGTCGAGACGGAGATTCATTTTTAATAACTCCTAGTGGCATCAATAACGATGATCTTAATCCTAACATGATGGTAAGAATCGACTTATCGGGAAACATAATTCCAGAAAATAATAACCTCCAGCCCTCAAGTGAGTGGCGATTCCACCAAGCTATATTTAGTGAAAAACCAGAAGTTGGTGCTGTCGTTCACACTCATTCACCATTCGCAAGCACTCTTAGTCTTTTTGGCAAGGAGATACCTCCTTTTCACTATATGATTGCTGTTACAGGTGGGGATTCTGTTCGTTGTGCTCCTTATGCATTATTTGGAACCCAGAAGCTTTCAGATGGAATAATAAGCTCACTTAGTCAAAGAAAAGCATGTTTATTAGCTAATCATGGATTGGTATCTGTGGGTAAAGATCTGGAGGAAGCCTTTAGAATTGCCGAAGAGATAGAGCACCTTAGTCAGCTATATATCCAAGCTAAGAAGATTGGTGAACCAACTTTACTAACTAAAAAAGAGATGGATGAAGTGCTTGATAGATTTGGTTCATACGGGCAATGGGCAAAAAATTAAACTATTCATTGTAGGACTATCTTCTTTAAAGTAAAATAATATACCGTCAGCAATCTTTTTTTAAGAGCCCTTTTTTATGACTAAATATGTCTTTGTTACTGGCGGTGTCGTCTCTTCTCTCGGAAAGGGTATATCTGCCGCAAGTTTAGGAGCAATCCTCGAAACTCGAAACCTCAAAGTTACCATGTTAAAACTAGACCCTTACATAAATGTAGACCCGGGGACTATGAGCCCCTTTCAACATGGTGAAGTTTTTGTAACAAATGATGGCGCAGAGACTGATCTCGATTTGGGTCATTATGAGAGATTTATTTCAGCAAAAATGACAAAAGAAAATAATTTTACAACTGGTCAGATTTACGATAGCGTAATTAAAAAAGAAAGAAGGGGTGAGTATTTAGGGAAAACTGTCCAGGTAATTCCACATATTACTGATGAAATTAAACTTCATATTAGAAAAGGCTCAGAAGGAAGTGATGTCGCTATTATTGAGGTTGGGGGCACGGTTGGAGACATTGAGTCTCTTCCATTTTTAGAAGCAATTCGACAAATGGGTTTCGAGGAAGGAAGAGAAAGTGCCTGCTACATTCATTTAACTTTACTTCCTTGGCTTTCGGCAGCCGGAGAACTAAAAACCAAGCCAACTCAACATTCTGTTAAAGAATTAAGGCAAATCGGCATACAACCTGATATTTTGTTATGCCGCTCCGAGCGAGAGATTCCTAAGGAAGAAAAAGATAAAATAGCTTTATTTACTAACGTTGCACCAAAAGCTGTAATTGCTGTTGTTGATTCGGATTCAATTTACCGAATACCAGTTATGCTTCATGAGCAATTGATTGATGAAATTGTTTGTGAAAAACTTGCAATAAAACCAAAGTTAGCTAATTTAGAACAATGGAAAAATATAACTGAGTTACTTGATAGCGCAAATAATTTAATTAATATTGCATTTGTTGGTAAGTACGTTGATTTGACAGAATCATACAAGTCGCTAAATGAAGCTCTTATTCACGCTGGTATTCATAATAACTCTAAAGTTAAAATTCATTTTATAGATTCAGAGGATTTACACCTAAGTGGTACAGGTGGCCTTGAAAAAATGGATGCTATATTAATTCCGGGCGGTTTTGGTAAAAGAGGCACTGAAGGAAAAATTCAAGCCATTAAATATGCAAGAGTCAATAAAGTTCCTTTTCTTGGTATTTGTTTAGGAATGCAATTAGCTGTCACAGAGTATGCAAGGAATATAGTTAATTTAAAAAATGCTAATAGTACTGAATTTGATAATAAGACCCCTTATCCGGTTGTAGGACTAATTGCTGAGTGGAAAACAAAAGAGGGTGTTATTGAAAAAAGAGATGAGAACTCAAATTTAGGAGGTACTATGAGGCTTGGCGCACAGCAATCTCCTGTTAAAAAAGGTACATTAGCTCATAGTATTTATGGAGATAAGGTTAATGAGAGACATCGGCACAGATATGAAGTAAATAACAAGTTTGTAGACCAGTTGATTTCTTCGGGATTAATTGTTTCCTCAAGAACGCCTTCTGAAAATTTATGTGAAATTATTGAGCTAGAGTCTTCTGAGCACCCTTGGTTTTTAGGTTGTCAGTTTCACCCTGAATTTACATCAAATCCAAAAACTAGCCACCCATTATTTTTATCGTATATTAAAGCTGCACTTGAATATCAAAAAAAGGCAAAAAAATGAACCTATGTAATTTTAACGTTGGATTAGATAAACCTTTCTTTTTAATTGCAGGCCCTTGTGTTATCGAGTCAGAGGAGATGACGGTTGATGTAGCAGGACAATTAAAAGAAATGACCGATGAATTAAAGATACCTTTTATTTTTAAATCTTCTTTTGATAAAGCAAATAGAAGCTCCAACTCCACATTTAGGGGGTTCGGTTTAGAGGAGGGCCTCAGGATTTTAGAGGCTGTTAAGAAGCAATTAAATGTCCCTGTGTTAACTGATATTCATACTGTGGATCAGGTTAAGCCAGTTGCAGAAATTGTTGATGTACTCCAAACTCCAGCTTTTTTATGTAGACAGACTGATTTTATTGCCGCGGTTGCAAGTTCAGGTAAGCCAGTTAATATAAAAAAAGGACAATTTTTAGCACCACAAGACATGATGCAAGTGGTTAGGAAAGCTAAAGACGCAAATGGTGGTATTGATAACATTATGGTGTGTGAAAGAGGGGCATCATTTGGTTACAACACATTGGTATCTGACATGAGGAGTCTTTCAATCATGAGGGATACTAATTGCCCCGTTGTTTTTGATGCAACCCATTCAGTTCAGCAACCTGGAGGTCAAGGAGATAGGAGTGGAGGCCAGAGTGAATTTGTTCCTCTCTTAGCCAGAGCAGCTATTTCTTGCGGCATATCTGGTATTTTTATGGAAACTCACCCGAACCCAAAAGAAGCTTTATCTGATGGACCCAATGCAGTACCCTTAAATCACATGAAAAATTTATTAGAGACACTTAAAGAACTTGATTACATTGTAAAAAAAAGAGCTGTGGTTTAATTAAAAAATAGGGAAAAGATGACACAAATTCAAAATATACATGCTCGCATGGTTATTGATTCAAGGGGTAATCCAACTGTGGAGGCAGATGTAATTTTGGCGGATGGCAGTATGGGTCGTGCTTCAGTTCCATCTGGGGCATCAACTGGGAGTAAGGAAGCGGTCGAGCTAAGAGATGGCAATTCAAATTTTTATGGTGGTATGGGAGTCGATAAGGCTATTGATAATATTAATAATAAAATTTCCTTATTATTAAAAGGAAAGGATGCTAGCAATCAAGAGGAAATCGATTCACTAATGATTAACCTTGATGGAACTGAAAGTAAATCTAACTTAGGGGCAAATGCAATTCTTGCGGTCTCTATCGGTGTAGCAATTGCTCAGGCTAAAAGTCAAAATATAAAGTTATTTGAATATTTATCGAAAACTGCTGAGTATTCAATGCCAACTCCTATGATGAATATTATCAATGGAGGAGCTCATGCCGATAATAATGTTGATATCCAAGAGTTCATGATAATTCCAGCCGGTAGACCAAGCTTTACCGAGGCTATTAGGTGTGGATCAGAAATATTTCAGTCTCTAAAGCTCAATTTAAGTAAAAAAAAATTAGCAACCACCGTTGGTGACGAAGGAGGTTTTGCCCCTAATTTAGACTCAAACGAATCAGCGTTAAGGCTTATTATAGAATCTATTGAAAGTGCCGGCTACGAACCTGGAAAGGATGTATATTTGGGACTTGATTGCGCAAGTACAGAGTTTTGTAATAAGGATGGAAACTACGAACTAAAATCTGAAGGATTAACTCTGAATTCAAGTCAAATGGTAGATTACCTCGAATCCCTAGTAGATAAATACCCAATAATAAGTATTGAGGACGGGCTTAGTGAATTTGACTGGTTAGGCTGGGATGACTTAACCAAAAGAATGGGAAAAAAAGTTCAATTAGTTGGAGATGATTTATTTGTAACTAACCCAAAAATACTTAAAGAGGGGATTAGAAAAGGAGTCGCTAATTCTGTTTTAATTAAGGTAAATCAAATAGGAACTTTAACTGAAACTTTTGAAACAATTAGACTTGCTAAGGAAGCAAATTATACTTCAGTAATTTCTCATCGTTCCGGGGAAACAGAAGATACTACTATAGCTGATCTAGCTGTTGCAACCAATGCATTGCAAATTAAGACTGGATCAATCTCAAGGTCGGAAAGAATTGCAAAGTATAATCAGTTATTAAGGATTGAGGAGTATTTAGGCGACAATGTAAAGTATGCCGGACTATCTGCATTTTCACAATTGGAGAGTTAACTTATTGAAAGTATTAGGCTTTATTTTATTCTTGTTATTATGTTTAATACAATACCCACTATGGCTAGGTAAGGGGAGTATGTGGGAGCTTTACGAGTTAAATAAACAGTTAGATATTCAGGTGCAAATAAACGCTGATTACCAAAAAGAAAATGAAGCCTTAAAAGCAGAAGTAGATGATTTAAAGAAAGGCACAAATGCAATAGAGGAAAGAGCTAGATCTGAGTTAGGAATGGTGAAAAAAGACGAAATATTTTTTCAAGTAATCAATAAGCCAAAATAATTATTAGAATTTTCTTTATTAATTATCTTTAAATAAAGATTTTTCTTTTTTTGTGACCTCAATTATATTTCCAGATAATTTTAATTCAGAATCAATATTTTTAATTTTAAGTTCGAATAGTAATCTATAGGAATTGTTCATCAGTTTGTAAGAGTTTACTAATTGACCAACTTTTTGTTGATCAAGCATTATTGAATCTCCTTGCTGAGGAGCTTTGTTAAGGTTACTACTTCCAAGATACATTCTTCTTTTGGTTTGTCCTAGATAGTGAGTTCGAGCAACTATTTCTTGCCCCGTGTAACAGCCTTTTTTAAAGTTTACCGCACCTATTAAGTCAAGATTAAGGGATTGTGGTATGAATTGATCTTGTGTTTCTTTAAAGATGCTTGGAATTTTAGCTTCAATATCTGAAGCATTCCAACGATGGTAATCAGCAACTCCTGAGGGTTGATCTAATTCATTATATATTGAGTTAATAAGGTCACCTTCACCCAACACAAAATATCGGTTTTCTTCCCCCGGCAATTTAGTAATCGTAAAATAATTTACCTCACCTGATTCACTTATACATTTAACAGTTTGCATTACTTTAATTGGGACTTCATCCAATAATCCTTTAAAAGCCTTTTCTTCTTTTACGTTTCCATAAAAACTAAAGAATGAAATTTCTTCTGCTTTATGAAGTGTCACATCTGAACGCATTATATACATTGAGAGCTTTTTACTGATTTCTTCTCCAATAGACGAAGGACAAATTAAAAAATAACAATCTTGAGCTTTAATAATTAAAAAGAAAGCTATTAAGCGACCTTTTGGGCTGCAATATCCAGCATATATTGCTCCTTCCTCATCTTTTATGATTTTTATATCATTAGTAATTTGACCTTGAAGGAATGTCTCCGCATCCTTACCTTTGGTAACGAGAACATCGAGGTTATTAATTAGTATTTTAGGATTTACCATGTTTAAAATTTATTAGCGATTTAACTTTATTGATTGTTAAGAATTGAATTATAAAGAAGAATAGGGCCAGAAAAGAAAAAATATTTCTTAACTGAACCTCAGTATTATCTCTCCATGCAGAAGGTTGTTTATTCATTGCAGCTAGTATATTTCTTATATCACCACCATTAATGTAGTTACCTTTAACTTCTTTCGCGAGTGATTTTAAATATTTTTCATCCAACTTTGATAGGTAGCGGTCATAACTTGCCATTGACACGTTGTTATCTCTTCCTCCAGCATTTTGCGCAGATATTTGAGCAACGCCTGGCTGCAATGCAAAGCTTTCATTTGACCAGTAACCGATAAGTTGATTTTTATTATCATATTTTGGAATAGGCGTTCCTTCATCAGATCCAATTCCTACAAAAAGCCAATTGTTAGCACCTTGAAATTGAGTAAGGTCTTCAGTGTTAAAAGCATGCAATTTTGGTGCTTCTTCACCATCGGTAAAGTAAACTACTTGAGCAGCTTCTGGGAAGCTCCTTATCAAGCGTGCTAAGTTAATCATTGAAGCCCTTAATCGAGTATTTCCAGCCCAAACAGATCTCCAATCTAGACGTTCAACGGTTTCATTAATGGCACTAAAATTTTCACATATCTCAATCGGAGTGTATGTAGCGGCAACACTAACTCCAGCAAACATTCCAATACTAACCTTTGTTTTACATGGTAATTGCTCTAGTACTTTGCGAAGTGTATTTTTGGCATACTTTAACCTAGAAGTTTTTTCGCCATTAATTTCAGTATCAATCGTCAACATACTTTGAGTAATATCTACTACAAAAATATAGTTAGATATGTCTTTTTTCATTGTGAGTTTTGGGTTAATAAATGCTATCGCCAGACATATGAATGCCAGTAGTAAACATATTAGATTTTTATTCCCTTTAATGCTCGTAATATATTTTTTCATAAACTTATGGAAGACCTACTGGGATATTTCCCATGATCAGCCCAGGAGAATCTGAGTCACCGACCCCGGGTGTTGGATCATTTGGGAGCAAGGTAAGAAGTCTGTCAAGGTTATGCTTGGAGTCCCAATGATTGTTATCATATTTTAACGATTGTTCGTATGCTTTTTTTGCTTGCCTAAAAAGATATTCGGCCTCTGCACGAACCTTGTTGTCATTACTTGTCCCATTGATAAATAATCCTCTTTCAAAAAATATATTTCCAATATTATAGTGAACTGCAGATTTTTGATTATCAGTTCCCTCATTAGTTAATTTGTTGAAAAGATTTGTTGCCTCTTTATAGTAATCTTTTTCTGCTAACCTGAATGCTGATGAGAATCTTGCTTGGTAGCTTTGTGAGTAAATTTCTGGAGTTCCACCAGATTTAATAACCTCGTTGAAAAGATTTATTTGGTTAATTTTAAAGACAGAGTTAAAAATAAGTATCAAAAGAAATATTCCAGCCACATATAATGTATAAGATACTTTTTTTACACTAAAAATTTTATTTAATATCATCTTAGAGATTTTACCTCAAGTGCTTTGAGTATAAGCAATGTTAATGTTAATAAAAGAGCAATTATTAAGCTAGAAGTTGCATATTGCTTCCCTGGTATCTGTTCTGAGTATGTAATTGAATTTTTTTCTTTTAGATTAATGTCTTTAATTGCTTTCTCCAGAGATTTAGGATCTTCAGCTTCGTATGCCTGGAAAGGTGTTTTAAATGTATTAAAGTAATCGAATAATTCAATTTGAGGTGGGGGCTGTGACTCATCTCTTGCAACAAAATTTTCGTCAAAAATACTGATTCCACCAGGCTGCCTTATTACAATCCAGTACAAACCAATTTGATACTGATAAAACCAATCCTTGATACTTTGTTGTGTTTTCTCATCAATACGTCCACCACCATCAGAAAGAAGTATAACTGCTCTAGACCCAGAATCTGCAACATTGGTAAATAGCTCTGCACTTGTAGTTAAGCCTGCCCCAATATTGGTCTGAAATAAAGAATTACCCGCTGTTGCATTTACGGCAGCTTTGATTGCTTCCTTATTTTGAGTTAAAGGCAATACAAACATGGAAGAATTACTAAAAGTAATCACACCTACCATGTCATTAGTCCTTGAATCAAAAAAATCAATAATTAATCTACTTGCTGCACCTGATTTTGTTTCACCTGCCTTCATGTCAGAATCTCCACCTGAGAATGGATCATCCATTGACGCGCTTCTATCTAAAACTAAGCCAATTTGAGCACCTTTGCCTACTTTAATTACTGTACTTTGGTTAGCAAATGGCTCACTCATGGTGACAATAATAAAAATGATAATAAAAGCGCCTAAAATTTTTAATAAAATTCCAATTGCTTTGGACAATGGGTCAGCAGGAAACATTTCATTCCATGTGTAAATATTAGTATTTTTTTGTTTAATTAATAGTGGAATAAGAGCTAAAGGAAGGAGAAGTAAAACCCATGTATTTACAAAATTCATCTTTAAAACTTTCGCCTAATATCTTTTGGGTCCACTATTAATTTTCTTTCTGACATTCTGCAATGTAAAGAAAATGACTTAAGCCAAATATGAGTTTTTTTATAGTCAATTACTTTTGAGTTTTCAAAAAAAATAGACCTTGAAAGATCAAAAAATACATGTATCTCATCCTTAATATTAATAAAACTTTTATTTTTCTTTAAAAGAGCTTCAAGATTACTTTCAAACAAAGATTGATTTACGGTTTTATTAAATCCAGCATGTAAATCTGATATAAATTTTTTTACATTTTCTGGAGAGGGAGAAAGTTTTTTATTACTTTTATATACAGTACTAAAAATTTTATTTTGGCCGGGAATCCATGTAAAACGTCCCCAAATGTATCCTATCAGTAGCAATACTATAATAAATCCAATAAAATATTTTATTAGGAAAGCTTTTTCTTCTTGGATACCTATATAAAATGGTCCTCTAAGTGGACTCATATCATCTTCAATTTTAATGTCACCAAAAACCGCTATCGGAGAAATAGCAAATGTAAAATCAGGGATCCTATACTTTAAAATATTTTCTGAATCCGCCAGATTAATTAATCGATAGTAATCAGCTGTAACAGAGGCAGGCTTTGCAACTACGTTATTTGTAAAGATTTGATAGGTAAGATTAATTTTATATCGAACTTCTTCTCCTTCATCTTTTTTAAGATATTTAATATTTTGAAGAACCACGCCTAATTTTTGCCCACGGTATCTTTTTTCATAACCCTCGATAGGTAATGATTCTTCTACAAGTTGATAAGGTTTTTTTACAGTGAATATTATCTCTCTTGAGATTTTATCCCCCACTGTATATCCAACTTTTTGGTCTGGGTCTTTAATTATTATTTTAATAAAGCTAGGATCTATATCTTTATATTTTTTCGGATCTTCATACGAAAAAACATTTAGTGAAAAGAATAGTAAAATAAAAATTAATAGATTTTTATGCATGAAAGTACTCGTTGAAGTATTGAGACATTTCTAATGGATCAAATTTGTCCTCTACAAAAAAAGGAGGAGAATCATATTTTAAAAATATATTTTGAAGCTGAACTTTTCTTTTTTCAAATTTCTCAATAATTTTAGCTTTAAGTTTTTTTCTTAAGAAAAGTGTTGTGCTTTCTCCTGACTCCGGATCATTTAAATTCATAATTCCAAAATTTGGTAAATCCTTATATTCAGCCTTACTCCATAATACTATTGGGATAACTGTATGCTTTGCTAGCTTAGAAAGACTTTCTTCAATATCGGAAATAGGCATATGGAAGTCTGAGATTAAAAATACTAATGTATGGTCATTTGGCAGTACCTGACAAACTCTTTTAATACCCTGGTGACTAGAGTTCTTTGGTTGGTAGTTTTTAAGTTTTTCGATCAGTAAATTAGTTCTATGTGGCCTATATGAAATAGGAGCCCACCATTTGGTCTCAGTTTGATCATTGAAACCTATAAAACCAATGGCATCACTTCTGGTCGTAACAGAGTTAGCTATAACAGTTGAAATTTCTGAAGCAAAACGAAGTTTTGATTTTTTTATCCCGAAATTCATACTTGCTGAAAGGTCAGAGACTATTACGGCCGGAGTTGCACTTCTTTGATTAAATATTCTGACGTAGATTTGTTCTAGTGGATCCCTTATAGTCTGCCTTAAATCTATTCTCCTCGGGTCCGGGTAATCTAATAAATTGGAATGACCAGCAAACTCTAAACCCATACCCCTTTGATCACTTTTATGCTGACCAGGACGATGTCCTCTGGTTTTCCAGCTAATGTGGTAATCGAATGTTTCTGTGCTAAATCCCATTAAGGGGCAGACACTTTATTAAGTATTTCATTAGAAAGCTCCCGAGATATTTCTGTTCTTCTGATTTCATATACAGGATTGAAAACAAGCCTATGAGCCATTGTCTCGTGAAAAATAGCATGAATATCTTCAGGGAGGACTGAAGTTCTGTTATTGAGCCAGGCATTAACTCTCGCAGTTTTCATCATCATACTAATACCTCTTGGACTAGCACCAGATATTATTAGCAGTTTCATATCAATGCCACTAATTTTTACATTATATTTCTCAGGGTTTTTTGTTGCTTTCCATAAATTTAGTGTGTACTCCTCCAAAGACTTACTTGCTTTAATACTACTTTGTATCGT
>ENA-ORXF01000207-ORXF01000207.1-marine-metagenome-genome-assembly--contig:-NODE-207-length-45818-cov-7.708270_pt1 | contig 45818 bp, 41 predicted proteins | sample MGYA00237864_ERZ511476 | MGnify/ENA primary metagenome ERZ511476 (study PRJEB26306, sample SAMN06343908) | marine metagenome | isolation source: coastal waters | place: Atlantic Ocean: West Antarctic...
GGTTGGCCAACGTCCATGGAATGAATCCCTGACAGTTTACCAACGGGGTGGCTACCTGAAAGAGGGTGATGTAATAACTGTCGTTTTTGGTGATACATCTGGCGGATGCCCCGGAATGCTGGCCCAAACCTTCGTCGAAGGGGGCCGAGATTTTCGGATAACGGCCGATGTACAGGCGACGGGAAACTTTGTAGAACTCCCAGACACGCAACTGTCTATTCCAATTGTTGCAGGCCCACCTGTAAGCTGGCATGCAATTCTGCCCAGCTTGCGACGCCCGGGCGAAATATTCCATCTAGGCTTAAAAGCAGAGGATAAATGGGGCAACCCCACCCCACAAGTGAATGAAAAACTCACCTTTCGAACCTCGCTCCCTGTTGAGGGTTTGCCCACAGAGTTTGATTATATGCCCCAAGATCGCGCCATGACGCTCGACAATCTGCGGGTCCTAGAACCAGGTGTTTTGCGCATAGCGGTCGAAATAGACGGCACCCAAGTTGCCGAAGCTGGTCCCCTAGCTGTCAAAGAGAGTGAGATAGCAAGCTTTTGGGGAGATCTGCACGGTCAAACTGGCGAAACGGTTGGCACTAATACAATCGAGAGCTATCTGGATTTTGCGCGTAACAAGTCCTTTTTAGATGTCACCAGCCATCAGGCCAATGACTTCCAGGTTACCTCACAATTCTGGGAACATCTGAATACCTTGACCGCACAATATGATGAACCCGGCCGCTTCACGGTGTTTCCAGGATATGAATGGTCTGGTAACACCGCCGTGGGTGGAGATCACAATGTATTTTTTCGCAACGAAGGCAGAACGATCCGTCGCTGTTCACATGCCCTTATGGAAGACCGTTCAGAAATAGACACTGACGCGCACACATTGACCGATCTTTACAAGGCATTTCACGACGCAGAGGAAGATGTTGTGATGTATGCGCATGTTGGTGGTCGTTATGCCAATATTCACTATGATCATGATACCAGCATTGAAACCGCCGTCGAAATACACTCTGCCTGGGGCACATTCGAATGGATTCTTACCGATGGATTTAAACTTGGCCGTCGTGTTGGTGTTGTGTGCAATAGTGATGGTCACAAAGGCCGCCCCGGCGCGAGTTATCCTGGTGATTCTGTCTTTGGTGCTTATGGTGGACTCACTTGCTTTCTAACAAATCACAATGATCGTGATCACATCTTTGAGGCGCAACGTCGTCGCCACCACTACGGGACAACCGGCTGCCGAATGCACCTCGACCTCAATATCACTTTACCCGAGCCAGGAAAACTATTTCAGCGTAACCCTAAAGGAGCGCCTAATACCCCCTCTGCTCAGACCAACACCGCAGTTATGGGCGATATTGTCCAAACTAACTCTGCAACAGCGGAGTTCTCAGCAACAGTATGCGCACACGCTGGCATTGAACGCATAGAAGTCCGGAACGGTACTCGGGTGCTTGAAACAATCAGGCCATATTCAACCGACGACTTGGGTAACCGAATACGTGTATTGTGGAGTGGTGCTGAGTACCGGGGGCGAGGACGCAACACAGAATGGGTTGGTCATGCACAATTTGAGGGTGTCTCAATTTCTGATTTTGCTACAATTAACCAATGGAACCCAGATCAATTATTTGAACAACGCGGTTCTGACACTGTGATCTGGAAGGCAGTAACAACTGGTAATTTCATGGGCTTCGATGCTTGGGTGTCAGGTGAAGCAGGTAACCTCAAAATAGATACAAATCACGGTGGAATGCAGCTGGATGTTGAGACGATTGGCATAAATGACCAAATATTCGATGCAGGAGGACTTAACCGACAAATACGAGTATTCAGATTGCCCACAGAGCCACTTCGTCGAGAGATGACAGTAAGCAAGACTATCGAACTAGACGCTGAAGGCGACAATCAAATCTGGATTTGTGTAACAACTGAAGACGGTTATCAAGCTTGGTCCAGCCCAATTTATTTATTTAAATAGTTTTTGCAAAAATTAAACCACATTGTTAGCATTTTTCACAATTCGGATTACAGAAACAGTAAAGGCCGGCCATTGCCAAGGGATACCCTTTTCAAGGTTGCTGTTTACCATGCTAAAATCTCCACCAGCTATGGGGTTTTATTATACCCCATTCTAAGCGGTGTGGCTAGGTATGCGTGTCTTGGTCCACGGTCTTGGCCCCAGAAAAACTATACTTGACAAAAACACTAAGATTAAATAAATAAACATCAGCCATTCTGCCTTGTTGCTGGACAAGCCACTTTCCTTTTAGTTAAACAGGTGGACAACATGAAATTCAGAAGAACCTTCCTTACCACAATCGCAAGCCTTGCTGTTGTGAGCGCGACTGCGGCCTGGGCCGAAGATATTACTCACGAATTGGGAGTGACAACCGTACCTGACAACCCTTCGCGTATTGTTGTGCTGGAATTTAGTTATGTCGATGCTCTGGCGTCGTTGGGTGTTTCCCCTGTTGGCATTGCAGATGATAATAAGCCCGAAAATGTTATCGCGGCTTATACTGACGTGATCGGAACGGAGTGGAAGTCGGTTGGTACGCGCAAAACACCCAGCCTTGAGGTGATCGCATCGCTTCAACCTGATTTGATCATTGCAGATAAGACGCGGCACGAGGCGGTCTATGCTGTGCTAAGTGAAATCGCGCCCACGATCGTCTTGGATAGCCTCGGTGGCGATTATCATGATGCACTTGAACAGATGGTTGTTATTGGCGCAGCACTGGGTCTCGAGGATGAAGCCATCGCTCGCGTCGCTGCGCACAAAGCGACGATGGATGATTATGTGGCGCAAATTTCTGAAGCATCAGAGGGTGTTACGGCGCAATTTGGCGTTACGAATTCTAATGGTCTCTGGCTACACAGCCCATTGTCTTACAACGGATCACTACTTGAGGTGTTCGGCTTTTCGTCGTCCATGACCCCGTCCGAGGGCGGCATCTATGAAACGAATTATGTGGCAACGACCCTTGAGCAATTGTCAGTCGTTGATCCCGATATCCTTATCCTTGGCAAATACTCGGATCCTGCGTTTACCGATGGATTGGCAGGTGAGGCGCTATATGATGGGCTCAAATCTGTCAGTGCCGGCAACGTATATGAAGTCACAGCACATAACTGGTCGCGCCTGCGTGGCTTGCTGGCAGCAGAACTAACCGGGCAAGATATCCTCGACATCATGTCACAGACCTCCAAGTCAAACTGAAGACCGAGCGATTGGTACGAAGGACTGTCATAAGGCCCTTCGTACCACTTTTCATTTTAGCATCTACTCTTTGTGCATACGCCTCGATCACAACCGGTGGTCGGGACGACGTTGTGTTCATGGATCTGTTCGCCGCGGATAGCCTCGCCGCCTCCGTGATGTGGGATATTCGTCTACCGCGGACGGTTGTGGCAATGTGTGTTGGCGTCAACCTAGGGCTGGCGGGCTTGATTTTGCAGGCCATCACGCGCAACCCGCTTGCCTCGCCCGCCATCCTCGGAATCAATCAGGGTGCCGCATTTGGGTTGGTAATCGGATTGGTATTTCCGGCGTATGCCGCGTTGGTCGGCCTGAAAACGCTAGCAATCATTGGCGCTTTCACGGCGGGGGTAGTAACGTTTACAATTGCTGGCGGATTGAAGGGGCGCATTGATGGGTTACGGCTCGTGTTGGGGGGCGTGGCAGTTGGCGCGTTTTCCTATGCGATGGTGCGGTTCACGTTCACGCTCGAGGATAATCTGGCCCGTGAGGTGTTACGCTGGACTGTCGGAAATATCACTGACATGCGTTGGGTTGATGTTCATACAATTGCCGGTTGGAGCGCGGGCGGATTGATCGCCACAGCACTTATTACGCAGCGGTTAAACCTGATGGCCTTGGGCGAGGCATCAAGCGCAGGCCTGGGGTCAGATCCACGCCTGACGCTTTTGATTGGTGCTGTGATCTCCGCGATTTTAACGGGAACAAGCGTTGCTGTGGCTGGTCCGATCGCCTTTGTTGGCTTGGTGGTGCCACATGTCTGTCGCATGATTTTTGGCGTTGATTATCGACGCTTGGTCTTTGTTGTGGCGATGGTGGGTGCGGTTTTGATGATGGCAGCTGATGCGGTGTCAAAGTGGCTTACCGCCCCGATTGAGACACCCATCGGCGTGATTGTCGCGATGATTGGTGTGCCATGTTTTCTGTATCAGGCCTTATTTGCCAAGGACATCGAATGACACGCGATACACGCGTCTTTGGAGTGTTGATAAGCTGCGTGTGTATCACCACGGTCTGGTCGCTGTCGGCGGGCGCTGTAGCAATCCCGTGGTCTGTTATTGCGAATACGCTTTTTGATCTGGATGGTCCAAAACAGGATTACATTATCCTTAGATCCCGCCTGCCCCGCACATTGCTTGCGTTACTGACTGGGGCGTCGCTGGCGCTTTCAGGTGCGATTGTTCAGGCCTTGTTGCGCAATCCACTGGCCAGCCCCAAGATCATCGGCATCAACTCGGGTGCCGCTTTGGGTGTCTGTCTTATGGTGTTGCTTTTGCCGGGCGTCTCGCAACGCTACCTGCCTGTGGCGGCGGTTGTCGGTGGCATCTTGGCTGCCGCGATCGTCTATGTGGGTGCTGAGTTGCGCGGGGCGTCCCCTACCCGACTGGTGTTGGTCGGGATCGCGGTTGGGTTCATTTGTGACGCTGGCGTGGATTTCATATTGGTCACAACTACTGATGCAACATTCTCGGCGCCGCTGATCTGGTTAACAGGTTCGCTTTGGGCGCGAGGTTGGGGCCATCTGGCACTTATCTGGCCGTGGTTGGTGATCTGCATGGGCATCGCATTGGGTCTGTTCTACCGGCTTGATTTGCTTCGATTGGGAACACTTACCGCGAGTGGGTTGGGTGTGAATGTACGCATGTCACGTTTACTGCTGATCGTTCTCGCTGTGCTGTTGGCCGCACTTTCAGTGAGCATGGTTGGGGTACTTGGTTTTGTTGGCTTGATGGCACCGCATATTGCGCGAACGATACTGGGTGGCGGACATGCACGATTATTACCCTGTGCGATGCTGGTTGGCATGCTGCTGGTGGTACTTGCCGACGCTGCTGGTCGCGCGCTTGCACCACCGATTGAGATTTCGGCAGGGATTCTCACTGCAATCTTTGGTGCACCATTTTTTGTTATGATTATGATAGGCGCAGAGAGGAAAGAACGGATATGAGTATTACTCTAATGGATGTGCAAGGGGGCCATCGCGATTTCCAGCTAGGACCAGTGACGACGCGAATTGCGCAGGGTCAGCTGACCGCGTTGATTGGCCCAAATGGTTGCGGCAAATCAACTTTGCTAAGTATGATAGCAGGTATTCTACCCTATCGTGGGGACATCGTGATCGGGGCATGCGACATTAGTAAAACCCCACGCAAAACCCTGGCCAAAACCGTCACATTGCTATCTCAAAACCCTGTCGTGCCACCAGCCATTTTGGTGGAAGAACTAGTGCATTATGGCCGTGCGCCACATCAAAATATGTTTGGGATGCGCAGTAAAAACGACGACCTGCTCGTTGAGCAGGCGATGGCAATGGCTGACATCACAGACCTACGGCATCGCCAATTGTCAGAGCTTTCTGGCGGGCAACGGCAACGCGCTTTTATCGCAATGGGTATTGCACAAGATACGCCATATCTGCTGTTGGACGAACCAACATCATTTCTTGATATTCGGTTCCAGTTTGAAACCCTTGATCTGCTCAAAGACCTGACGCGCCAAGGCAAGACATGTGTTGTGGTTTTGCATGATATCGCGCAGGCCGCGCGTTATGCCGACACTCTTATTGTGATGGCCCAAGGAATAATTTGTGCAAGTGGCACGCCACAAGATGTCATAAATGCATCGTTGGTTAACGATGTCTATGGGCTGAGTGCCATAATATACAGCGATCCAGTCAGCGCGACGCCTGTCATGACACCGCTTTGAACAATGTACTTTCTTTCTCTGATGGAACTGGAATAATTTGGATTTCTTCAGACGTCAGCGCTGTTTGGGGATCATCACCCAGTGTCCAAGACGCAGTGCCCGTGATCCGGAGTCTGACAGTTGAGGATTGGATCAAGCAACCCCGGACCTTAGTGCGCTGCGCGGGGTGCCACGCTGTGGGATGAATGATCCATGGCATAGGACCCTGAACGAAATTACCCCCAAATGAATTTACAAGGCTAATACTATAGGGCCGTGGTCCGAGGCGCGCGGCACTTAGTCCAGCCCCCCAGGGGTCAGCTGTGCGCGTTTCAACTGTTTGGATTGGGCTCAGTAACCCCCGAGTTAGGGTCCGAGATACAGCTGAGTATATCAAATCGTACCATCAGCTAGGATGTCACCCAGTTAGACTGACACCGCTGTTATCTATTTTGATCTGATGCTTTGTGGTGGGTAGAATGGTGGGTAGAATTTTTAATATTAAATATTATTAATATAAATCAATACCTTAAGTACACTTAATGGCGGAGGAGCAGGGATTCGAACCCTGGGAAGACTTTCACCTTCGTCGGTTTTCAAGACCGGTGCATTCAACCACTCTGCCACTCCTCCGACTGACGCACCTTTTAGCCTTAGATTTTCGATTCTTAAAGGGCGAAATTAAAAGTTTATTTAAAAGTTAGTTATTTTTTTACTTAATACCTTATGTTATAATGCTATAATATCTTTTATTGTTAACTTGCGAGCTTCAAACGATTAAATTATTAGTCTCTAAATGCAAAGTATAAGGAAATCTCTGAATGCTATTTAAACTAAAAATATTTCTATCAGGTTTTTTTATAATTATATTTGCTAATAATAGTATTGCATTCGAAACTGTCGCCAAATCAGCAATAATTTTAGATACAAACTCGAAACTTGTTTTAATGCAGAAAAATGCTGATCTTGCATTACCTCCAGCCTCAATGTCCAAACTAATGACCTTAAATATGGTATTTGAGGCTTTAGAAGATGGAAGACTAAGGTTAGATGACATACTACCGGTTTCAAAACATGCTGAAAAGTATGGCGGTTCTACTATGTTTCTTACTAACCAAGATACAGTGACTGTAGAACAGCTTATAAGGGGCGTGGTTGTGCTGTCTGGGAACGATGCAAGCGCCGTATTAGCAGAAGCTCTATCTCCTGATGGAACTGAGATTGGTTTTGCCCAAATGATGACTAAACGAGCAAAAACTTTGGGAATGCAAAACTCCATATTTGAAAACTCAAATGGTATGCCTTCAGCAAATCATAAAATGTCAGTACGCGATCTTTCAATCTTAGCTGATCGATTAATTACAGTGTTTCCTCAATATTATGGCTATTTTGCAGAAAAAGAATTCAGGTTTAATAACAGAGCTCCAGATAATCGTTTTAATAGAAACCCTTTGTTGAAAATGAATATTGGGGCTGATGGACTAAAAACAGGTCATACTAGAGAATCTGGTTATGGACTTGTTGGATCAGCAGTCCAGGGCGATCGTCGAATAATCTTTGTTATTTCAGGACTTCGCTCTGACTCTGTTAGGGCAAGAGAAGCAAAAAGAATGGCAACATGGGCGTTCAGACAGTTTACAACAGTTAAGTTAGCAGAAAAAGGTGAGATAGTTGGTAAAGCAGCCGTTTGGTTGGGTTTGTCAAAGAATGTCAACATGGTCGTCAAATCTGATATTAATATTCTTGTACCTATTCTTGAAAAGGAAAATATTTCAACTAAGTTAGTATATTTGAGCCCAATCGAGGCTCCAATAACTGCTGGAACAAAGATAGCAGAATTAATAGTTAGTATTCCAGAACTGGCAGATAAAAGTTATCCAATCGTCGCTGGAGAAACAGTAACTGAGGGAAACTTTTGGGGAAGATTTAAGGCTTCAACAAAAATCTTAAGTAAGCTGTTGATAACTAAAATTTCTCAATTATTTTAATGAAAAAAGGTATGTTTATAACTTTTGAGGGCATTGATGGTTCTGGAAAATCAACACAGGCAAAAGCACTCAGCGTATCGTTAAAGAAAATTGGCATTGATAGTATTTTAACTCGTGAACCAGGAGGATCTGCAGGGGCTGAAATTATACGAAAGTTACTTGTAGAAGGTGACCCTAATAAATGGTCTCCTGAAACAGAGATGCTCCTGTTTACAGCAGCTAGAAGAGACCACCTTGAAAAAACAATAGAGCCAGGTTTAAGAGAAGGTAAAATTGTGATTTCTGACAGATATGTTGACAGCACTCGGGTCTATCAAGGTGTGACGAGAGGTGACTTACGTCAGACAGTTGATAAACTACACCAACTTATGATTGGTAAGGAACCAGATTTAACATTTATCATAGATATGGACCCTAAAGAGGCTTTATATAGAGGATTGGCTCGTGCCTCGGGAGAAGATCGTTTTGAAGATTTTGGTCTAGAGTTTCAATTAAAACTACGGAATGGGTTTTTGGAACTCAAAAATAATTTTAAACAAAGGTGCCATATCATTGACGGCTCTAAGTCTTCACAGCAAATAAGTTTGGAAATATTAAACATTGTTAATAATACTTTAGATGATTGATTTAGATTTACCTCAGTCAGATAAACAGTCAGATGCCTGTCACCCTAGAGAAACCTTAGAGCTTTTTGGGCAAAACCTTGCTGAAAAAAGGTTTCTGAACGCATTTAATAATAACAACTTGCATCATGCGTGGTTAATTAGCGGTAGTAGCGGTATTGGAAAGGCTACTCTTGCATGGAGAATAGCTAAATTTTTATTTGTTAATCAATCTAATAATTCGAATGAATTATTCAAAGAAGATACCCTACCTAGTTCGTTGGACACTGACCATTCACACCCAGTAAACCCAAGGTTAAGAGCATTAAGTGAGCCTAATTTATTCTTACTCCGAAGGCTCTATGATGAAGAAAAAAAGCGATTTCGAAGTAATATAACTGTGGATCAAGTCCGAAAATTAAATCATTTTTTTGCACTTTCAAGTACGGACAGTAAAAGACGTGTTGTTATAATCGATAGTGTTGATGATTTAAACAATAACTCAGCAAATGCCCTTTTAAAGTCTCTAGAAGAGCCACCTAAAGATTGTCTGTTTTTATTAATTAGCCACCAACCTGCAGCATTACTTCCTACAATAAAGTCCCGATGTATCGAACTTCGATGTCAAAAACTTAGCTCCGAAAATATGTATAAAGCTTTAAATACTTCCAACATAGATGCAGACACACTAAGCGATGGGTTAATAAATTTATCTGATGGCTCTGTTGGAAATGCTATTCGCCTATCAAATTACAATGCTCTAAGTATATATAAATCTATAGTTGAAATAGTAGAAACTTTTCCAAATCTCAATGGCAATTTAGCCATAGCTCTTAGCGAACAGGCATCTAAAAAAGGTGATGATCAAATTCTTAACATTATAGTGGAACTTATAGAGTTAGTAATCTCACGTCTTGCTTATTCAGGCTTAGGTAAACTCACTGAAGAGTTAATTCAAAATGAAAAAATTATTTTAAACAGTGTTTCAAATACGGAAAAGCATGCAAAAAGTTGGGCAGATTTAGTTGGAAAGCTTAGAAAGAAAATAAACTATGCAATAACTGTTAATATTGACCCCGGCACTTTGATCCTAGATACACTATTTACAATGAACCAAACGTCCCAACAATTGCGGTTAAGAAACTCTACATGACAAAGATAGAAATCACAGATAGCCATTGTCATTTAGATTTTAGTGACTTTCAAGATGACCTCGACGAAATTATAACCCGTGCGATAGAAGCTGGGGTAACAAGAATGATAACTATCTGTACTAAACTAACTGAAGAAACCTTAGTTAGAGCTATTGCAGAAAAATATCCGTCAGTTTTTTATGCTGCGGGTACTCATCCAATGAATGCAGCAACTAATCCATTAGTTACAGTATCACAGCTTTTAGAGCTTACTAACCACTCAAAATTTGTAGGAATAGGAGAGACAGGTCTAGATTATCACTATACCAGTGAGACTGCTGACATTCAGAAGGAAAGTTTTTTAACTCACATAGAAGCAGCACGGCAGTCCAACTTACCATTGATTATTCATTCTCGTGGTGCTGATCACGATATGTGCCAAATACTTATTTCAGAACATAAAAATGGTCCTTTTGAGTGTGTCATGCACTGTTTTTCCTCTGGGGCTGAACTTGCAAAGACTGCTTTAGATTTAGGTTTCTATCTTTCCATGTCTGGAATTATTGCATTTCCTAAAAGTACAGAACTAAGAGAAATATTCTCTTATGTTCCAATCGATAGAGTACTTGTTGAAACAGATTCTCCCTACCTTGCACCCCCACCTTTTCGCGGTAAAAGGAACGAACCTAGTTATTCAGTACACACAGCAAAAGTTGGTGCCGAAATATTTGGAGTAGACTACTCTGAGTTTTCTCGTCAAACACAATCAAATTTTAACCGTTTATTCAGTAAGGTTGTCTAATGAGCAAAATCTGTTTCACAGTCTTGGGCTCAGGTTCATCTGGTGGTGTACCGAGAATAGGCGGCCATTGGGGAGCATGTGACCCTGAAAATAAAAAAAATAGACGACGTCGGTGTTCTCTCTTAATTGAAAAAACTATAGGTGATCAAGCGACCACAATACTCATCGACACATCCCCAGACCTGAGGGATCAACTATTAAGTGCAAATGTAAGTCGCCTCGACGGTGTCTTATATACACATTTCCATGCAGATCATATTCATGGAATTGATGACCTAAGAATGGTAGTTTTCAATATGAAAGAACGGATAAATGTTTGGGCTGATGACCAAACAAAAACTAATCTTTTAGACAGGTTTGGCTATGCATTTATTAAGCCAGAGACTTCTCCGTATCCCCCAATACTAATAATGAATTCATTAAACGGACCACTCCAAGTAAATGGTCCTGCTGGAACAGTTAACATCAAACCATTTAAAGTAAATCACGGGTCAATTGATAGTCTAGGCTTCAAAATTGGAAAATTTGCATATATTCCAGATGTCTTTGAATTATATGACGAGAGCTGGGAAGCTCTAAAGGACCTTGATTACCTAATTATTGACGCCCTGCGTAGAACCCCTCACCCATCCCATACTCATCTCGAAAAAACACTTAAGTGGATTGACGAACTAGCTCCAAAAAATGCTATCTTGACAAATATGCACATAGATATGGACTATGATACTTTATGTGCTGAGTTACCCAAGAATGTTCAACCAGCTTTTGATGGGATGCGCATCGAACTGGATGCCTAAGTGAGTTCTCTAATTGAAGTAATACTTCCAGTTTTTTTAATAATTGGGATTGGCTTCATTGCTGCTAAACTTAAATGGTTACCTTCAACCGCTGTAGATGGAGTAATGTTATTTACTCAAAGATTTGCGATTCCTTGTTTACTATTTAATGCAATGGCGAACATCGAAATAAGTAACTACTTTAACTTTCTGCTAATAATTTCTTATTTTACTCCCTCACTAATTGGTTTCTTTTTAGGAATTCTAATATCTCGATACCTTTTAAAATACTCTCTCGAAAAAAGTGTCGTAATAGGATTTTGTTGCCTTTATTCTAACTCTCTTATGTTAGGTCTGCCAATAATGGAACAAGCCTACGGTACAAATTCATTGGGACCAAACTATGCCATAATTGCCCTGAATACTCCTTTTTGCTATGTGACAGGCATAATTTTTATGGAATTTGTAAAAGGCCGCGGGAACGGTTTTACATCAACTGTAGGCAAAGCAGTAAAGGGAATTTTTAATAATATCCTAGTTTTAAGTATCTTATTAGGAATTTTAGTAAATGTTTTAGAGGTTATAATACCTACTACAATTGATAATGCCATTAACATAATCATTAAGGCCGCAATACCAACAGCGATATTTGGTTTGGGAGGAGTTTTAGCCCGTTACAAAGTAAACGGTGATATTTTACCAGTATTAGTTATCGCATTTATAGCTTTACTAATGAAACCAAGTTTAGGTTTCTATTTGGGAGAGTATAATCAGTTAGATAAAGATTCAATTCGAGCTGTAGTACTAACTGCGGCCATGGCTCCTGGCTTGAATGCCTATATATTTGCTAACATGTACAATACAGGAACAAAAATTGCAGCAACCTCTGTTCTGTTCTCTACCGCACTGTCAGTGTTTACTTTATGGTATTGGTTGGGCGCTTTACCTTAAAAGTAAAAAAGTACTGAGAATAAACCCCAGTACTTTTTTAATAGACGTTATAAAATTTGATATTTTATTAATTAGAAGCGGATGTTCCGAACCAATTCATTGGATTGACATAAGAGTCTTGAATTGACGCACATCCACCTAAAAGTGTTACTGCTGTAAGTATAATTGCTAATCTAGTTTTCATTACCATAAACCTCATTTTGTAAATATAAAGATAAACTAATCTATAGAAACCATTCTGAAAAGCGAAAAATTCACAGTATTAAAAAATATCTACTTTAATACGTTAGCTAATTTAAAATTAAGATCATTGCCACTGTTTTAAGACGTCACAAAACATACTGCTATCGCAACCCTATGAAATGGTACTACTTTTTTTATCTTATTAATGAGATGCCTAAATATGATCCTTCTGTTCTTAGATAAGAATTGGCTTACCGTTTGGCCTTTACCATGTTCTATAAAGTTCCGTTATCCACCGGCTCTAGAATTGAACAATAGTTAGCAACACCTGATCCACCCATATTAAATAAGCAACCTAAGGTCACGTTCTCTTTTTGCATCAACCCCGCCTCCCCGCACAGTTGGGCAGCAACAAGTGCATGCATTGAAACACCAGTAGCCCCAACAGGATGACCTTTTGCTTTTAAACCTCCAGATAAATTAATAGGCAAGGCACCATCTGAATAAACCAACCCTTCCAAAATCGCTCTTGATCCTTGCCCACATTTAGTTATTCCCATAGCCTCATAAATAAGAAGTTCCGCCATAGTAAAACAGTCATGTACTTCCGCAAAATCGAGATCAGTAACGTTAATTTTAGCTTCTTTGAATGCTCTTTTAAAAGCTTCGGTCGGACCTTCAAACTTTAAAATGTCTCTACTAGACATTGGTAGAAAATCATTCACTTGAACACCCGCACGAAACCTAACAGCTCTATCAAAGTTATGTGAAATATCATCCGAAACCATCACTACAGCCGCGGCGCCATCAGAAATTAACGAACAATCAGTCAATCTTAATGGTGAAGCAACCATTGGATTTTTATCACTAATATTATTGCAAAACTCAAAATCCACATTTTTTCGCATTTGCGCAAGTGGATTTTTTACTGCGTTAGTATGATTTTTTACCGCAATTTTTGCTAAAATTTCAGATTTATCACCGTTTTCCTGAAAATAAGCATCAGCATAGCGAGCAAAAATATGTGGAAAAGAAACCCCACCCTCCTCTGCCTGATATGAAGCAGTCATTAATGCTTCAGTGACACTCTTAGTATCTTTAGCTGTCATTTTTTCGACACCTATAACGAGAACAGTTTTTGCCGTACCGGCCCTTATAGAGTCTCTCGCTGCGTAAACAGCTGCAGATCCCGATGCACAAGCATTCTCTACACGTGTTGCAGGGGTGAACCTTAATTCAGGACTAATCTGTAATGCCAAAGAAGAAATAAACCCATCCGGGACTAACCCCCCATTATAATGGCCAACCCAGATACCATCTATGTCCTTAGGGTCCACGTTGGCATGCTCTATAGCTTCAGTCGCAGCTTTTGTAATCAATTCCTCTATTGAGTCTTCTAAACGTCCAAATGACGTATGTCCCCAACCAACAATATGTGCATCCATACTATTATTTTCCTTAATTAAATTTTTACCATTTACCTATAAGTATACCATCGGATGTCTCTTTTCCACGGGCATTTTCGAGTGCCTCATCAGATTGAGCTATTCTATTTTTTCTTCCTGTTAAACGATCCAACAATATTGCATGCATATTTTGCCGAGTTACTTCGTGATCAACATCTCTGCCTAAATCTTTAAATTCGTTAGGATCATCATTTAAATTAAAAAGTTGAGGTTCAAAGCCTCGGAAATATACATATTTCCAATCATTTGTACGAATCATATATCCCCGCGCATCGTAGTTCCCGACGCCAAGTATATCTCTTGCTTTGTAATATGAATAATCAATTTCAGAAAAGACAGCACTCCTCCAATTTTCTACAATTTCTCCGTGAATTAATGGCTCCAATGACAAACCTTCTAAACGATGATCAGCCGATGGTGCACCAGTAGCGGCAAGAAATGTTGGAACAAGGTCGATTGCTTCCACAAGTTCCGAAACAACCTTTCCTCTCGTTTTATTAGCTTCTGGTCTTGGGTCATAAATGATAAGAGGAACCCTAACAGAAACTTCATGAAACAACTCTTTTTCACCAAGCCAATGATCACCTAAATAATCCCCATGATCTGATGTGACCACTATCATAGTTTCATCAGCTTTTCCTGACTCCTCAAGCCAATCAAACAACTTACCTAGGTGATCGTCTATTTGTTTAATCATCCCCATGTATGCAGGAAGGACAGTCTCACGGACACCTGCTGTTGAGAACGTTTGACTTACTTCCATTTCCATAAAAGCATTGTACACGGGGTGAGGGTTTACTTTTTCAGAACTATCTCGAATTATTGGTTTGAAGGTATTGGGTCCATACATATTATGATATGGTGCTGGAGCCATATATGGCCAATGGGGTTTTATATAGCTAAGATGACAAAGCCACGGCACCTCTCCAGTCTCCTGGATAAACTCTCTCGCTCTCATCGTCATATAGGCAGTCTCAGAGTGTTCTTCCTTAATTCTTGCTGGTAAATTTGAGTTCCTCAGATACCATCCAGATAAAAGCTCCCCATCAGGTCCTTCAGCAGAGTTAGCATAATCATTCCAAGGGTTTTCACCATCATAACCCTGTTGTCTCAACCAATCATTATATGGTAATTTACTACCTCTCTTCTTCAAAACAGCATTGGGGTGCAATCCATCATCTCGTTCATAAGGATCAAAACCTGGTTGTGAGATTACCATCCCTATTTCTGTACTATCATTGAGGCCCAAACGCGCCATTCCTTCTGGGTCAGGCTCCATGTGTGTTTTTCCAACGACCGCTGTTCGCACACCTAAAGGTCGTAAATAATCTCCCAAAGTTAGCTCTCCAATTGGTAATGGAACCCTATTCCATGTTGAACCATGACTAAAAACAGTTCTTCCCGTATAAAAAGAAGCTCGAGATGGCCCACAAACTGGAGACTGAACAAAAGCCTTATCAAATCGAACTCCTTTGCTTGCAAGCTTGTCAATATTGGGAGTTTTCAAGTGAGGATGGCCGTAGCAGGATAAGTAATCCCACCTAAGTTGATCTGCCATTATAAAGAGTATATTTTTAATTTTTTTCATATTCCCCTCTCCACCTAAAACCCACTAAGTAATAACTAATTATTAAATAAACTAACTCATTTAATTTAAAAATTAGCCAATGCCCCAAAAGCTCTTACATCCGTCCCAAGAACTTCCCTCTGCCTCGTGTACTTATCTAAATCTCTCATTACATCTTTGTTTTCCCAACTTAGCAACGCTAATTCAAAACTTTCGCGCTCTGATACTCTGTTAAACCAATTTCGTAAATAAGGTGTGTTTTCAAAAGGCCAATTCACTAAGTTAAAACGATGGAAATTTGGCGTCCAGGCCACATCGCTTAAAGAGTAAATAGCCCCCCCCAAAAAATGTCTTCCGTCAGACAAAATATTTTCTAATTTTTGAAAATAATTATGGGTTCTTGCGACAGCCTTCTCTATTCTATCTCTTTCAAATCCGTTGGATAAATCAACCCTAAACTGCTTGAGTTGATCGTTTTTATGGTTGACCTGGAATTCATCAAACTCTTTCTTAATCTGCAACGGTGCACCCTTAAATAAAAATTCAAAAGACAACAGTTTTAAATCCATTTGAGCATCATCAGCATTCTTCAAAAGATTGGTATCATGATACAACAATAGGTCAGAGTTGCTGTCTGCCAACAACTCTATAATATCAACGGACTCAATAAATAAACGACCATCTATAATTATTGCCGGTACGAGCCCATTAGGATGTATAGCCTGGTAATCCTCAGTGGCGTGTTCATCTTTTGCAATATTAATCACATAGCTTTCATATATTTTTTTTGTTTCAGCCAAAACAATACGAACGCGCTGTGAACAACTAGACATTGGAGCGTGCCAAAGATGGATACCCTTAAGGTCCTTCAAGAGTATGTTTTTAGGTTGAATCTCTGGCATGAGTTCTAAGTCCTCTGTTAACTTTTAATTGTAGCGTTATTATCATTATTTTTAGTAAAAATTTTTGTAAAATCGTCTAACTTTTTATTTCAAAGTCTAAGCCTTTACGGCACATATAATATTGTTAACATGATAAGCCTTATTATACGTAAATTAAACTTTAAAACTACTAAGCAGCACTCCGATTCAGAAGGTACATCTTTACCCACTTTAATAACTAAGGAGGTCAAACGCTATAATACTGACCTAAATATTTTTTTATATTCGTTCCAATAACTGATTTTAAAAACGACACTAATCTTAGTTAATTATTACTCACATACTTCATCTTTCAAATTATTATAAGAAATTCTTTGCTTTGTTGTGAATTTTAATTCATAGGAATCTGAAATAATTAGAAATTTTAATATATAAGAGCATTTAAAATTACTACTGGGTGGCAGCCAATCTAAGGGACCAAATGCCCCTTTTTCACGGTTAACCGCACGACCTACAACAAATAAATTCATGGGATTATTATAAAATGATCTCATTTTTTTTTGAGACCACCCCATTGCACCATGATCCCACGCGAATTTAAGTGGTACAAGATGATCAATATCAACGCTTTTTGCTTTTACAAATACCTCACCCGTATACAAATCAATCCATCGCCCAAACTCCACTAGGCAACCGTCTTCACGTAGTATTATAGGAATAGTAGAATATTTCTTTAGTAATTCATGTCTAGTATTCAGACAGTTTCCATCTAAATCATTCCAGCGGCCAAACAAATCTCGATTGTATCTTTCATTCGCAATTGACTGTCCCGCAATCAATAGCAGTAAGAAGAACATCTGGAAGCTTAGTAATTTATAAAAGAATCTCTTAACTATGGTGCTATTATAGCTCCAATTGAACGAACATCGTAAGCTGCCCCCTCTAGAACCTCTCCGGCTCCATTGGCTATCCCACCTAAAGTTCCGCATCCAGTTAAAAGTAGCGTGAGTAAAATAAAAATATTTTTCATCTACGTTCCTTAAATAATAATAACATATTTTTATGGAATTATACCCTTCAAGTCAATAATGAAAAATAAATTCAATCCGAAGTCATGAGTTAACAGTTTGCTATTACTAGGTTGCCGGAGTTAAAAATTTGCGTTGTCATCTAAAAGGATTGATAGTTGCATATTGTCAAAAAAACTAACGCCGGTTGTGAAAATATTAGATTATTGTTATCGTATTATTATTAATAAAACGTAATTCTAAGGTGAATTTCTATGAAACGTGAATACCTAAAGAAAGCAAAGAAAATGGCTTCTGAATCTGTGTCAGAAGTAAGGAAAACTGTTCAGGAAATTTTAAATAACATCGAAAAAAATGGGGAAGTTGCAGCTAAAGAGTACGCATTAAAATTTGATAAATATGAAGGTAATCTCATTTTAACTCCAGATGAAATTTTAGAGGCGAATGCAAAGGTGCCCCAAAAAATCAAAGACGATATTAGGTTTGCTTATGATAATGTTCGTACTTTTGCTGAAGCACAAAAAGAGACATTACACAATTTTGATATCGAAATAGTTCCAGGTTTTACCGCTGGGCAAAAATACATACCATGTAAGTCAGTTGGTTGCTACATCCCCGGAGGCCGCTATAGTCACGTTGCGTCGGCTATTATGACAGTTACTACAGCAAAAGTCGCAGGTTGCACCCATATTAGTGCCTGTTCTCCGCCGCGAGCGGAGGTTGGCATAAATCCTGCAATTATTTATACAGCTGATCTGTGTGGAGCAGATACTATTATGGCGATGGGGGGTGTCCAAGCGATAGCGTCAATGACCTACGGACTATTTGGCTTACCAAACGCTGATATTTTGGTTGGACCAGGAAACCAATTTGTTGCAGAAGCAAAACGCCTCTTATTTGGTAAAGTCGGATTAGACATGATTGCTGGGCCAACTGATAGTCTAATTATAGCAGATAAAACTGCCGATCCGCTAATAGTTGCAACAGATCTAGTGGGTCAGGCCGAACATGGTTATAACTCTCCAGTTTGGTTAGTTACCGATAGTAGAGAAGTTGCAGATAAAGTTATAGAACTTGTCCCATTAATAATTAATGACCTTCCAAAGCTAAATAGAGAAAATGCCGAAGCGGCTTGGAGGGACTTTGGAGAAGTTATCCTATGTGTAGATAGAGAGACTATGGCCGCAACATCTGACGAATATGCTCCCGAGCACCTAACTGTCCAAGCAGAAGATTTAACTTGGTGGCTAGAAAGGTTATCTTGCTATGGTTCATTATTCTTAGGAGAAGAGACAACAGTTGCCTATGGAGATAAAGCTTCCGGGACAAACCATGTGCTTCCAACTGCACAGTCAGCCAGGTACACAGGTGGGCTATCAGTTCATAAGTATATGAAAGCAGTAACATGGCAAAAATCCACTAAAGAAGGTTCCAAAAAAATTGCTCAAGCTACGGCTAGAATAAGTCGTACTGAAGGAATGGAAGGGCATGCGAGAACAGCGGACATTAGATTAAAAAAATACTTCCCCAATGAACACTTTGACTTAACTGGAGAGTGAGCAACTTATGAACACTGAAGAGTTATTTAATCTTAGAGGCAAGGTTGCTTGTGTTACTGGAGCAAGTAGCGGCATTGGAAAGCATACTGCAACACTACTAGCCAATAATGGAGTAAAAGTTGTTGGCGTTGCAAGGAACCAAGACCTTCTAAATGACTGGGCTAAAGAAACCGGAGGACACAGTAGTTTTGTTTCTGTTGATTTATCAAAAAGATCTCTAATTAAGGATACGGTCGAAAAAGTAACTGCGATATATGGACCCCCAGATATTTTAATAAATGCTGCTGGAATTAACACACGTGAACACGCTGACGATGTAACTTTTGATAATTGGGACAAGACTATTGAAATTAACTTGTCAGTCCCATTTTTTCTTTCTCAAGGTTTTGTTCCTGAAATGCAGAAAAAGAACTGGGGCCGAATTATAAATATTGCGTCTCTGCAGTCACGGAGAGCATTTCCTTCAGGAATCTCCTACGGTGCCTCTAAAGGTGGGGTTGAACAACTAACTAGAGCAATGGCTGAAGCCTGGTCTTCGCATGGGATAATGGTAAATTCCTTAGCTCCCGGTTTTTTTCCAACAGAATTAACAAAGACAGTGTTTAGTAATCCAGTACTTTTTGACAAACATGCAAAACAAACTTGTGTAGGTAAAAATGGATGTCTAACTGATCTTGATGGACCCATTATTTTTTTGAGCTCTGACGCATCAAAATATGTTACTGGTCAAATACTTTTTGTCGATGGAGGGTTTACTGCAAAATGAAGGCTTTAGTTTACACTCAAGAGAAAACATTAGTTTTCCAAGATTATTCAGACCCAAAACTCGCTCAAGGTGATGTTTTGATTAAAGTAGAATCTGTTGGTATTTGTGGGTCCGATATGCACGCGTTCCTTGGACATGATAGCCGACGGTTCCCGCCTTTAATTTTGGGACATGAAGCAGCAGGCGTGATTGTAGAAGGAATTAATAAAGGCACTAGAGTAACGGTAAACCCCCTCGTCACTTGTGATGTCTGTGATGCGTGTCTTAGGGGAAGAAATAACATATGCAGTAATCGACAACTCATTTCCATGGCACCCAGAGAAGGTGCTTTTGCAGACTACCTAGCAATTCCATATAAAAATATTATTACTATTCCTGATAACGTCAATATTAATCACGCAGCCTTAACAGAGCCTGTGGCATGTGGCTGGCATGCGGTCAAACTTGGAATAACTGCTTTAGATATACCAATTAAGAAAGCAAAATGTCTGATTATAGGAGGTGGCGCAATTGGAATGGGCGTTGCTTTATCTTTAAACTCAAAGGGTGCAACCAATATAACCGTTGTAGATAATAATCCAGTTAGAAGAGATAACTTAGCTAAAACTTCTGAGATTGATTTACTTATCACTGATGAAATCAATCAAAGCGTCGAATATGATTTGGTTTTTGATGCCGTGGGATACTCTTCAACCAGATCAGTTGCGAGCCAAGCCTGTAAACCTGGTGGTGTGATAGTTCATATTGGCCTGGGAGATAGTATAGAAGGCCTTGATGTTAGACGAATGACTTTACAAGAAATAACATTTATTGGCACATACACCTACACGCCACAAGACTTTCAGGAGACTGCTTTGGCTATTTTTAATTCCGAAATGGGTTCCTTTAACTGGGTAGAAGAGCGATCTCTGAAAGACGGCCATAAGGCCTTTACAGATATTCTTTCTGGTCGGGTTGCGGCTTCAAAAATAATATTAAAACCTTAAAATTAACAAACAGATTAATAATCTGATGATGTGAGTATCATTTCTGCTGCTTTTTCGGCTATCATCATTGTTGGAGCATTTGTATTAGCTGAAGTGATTTCTGGCATTACTGACGCGTCAACTACCCTCAATCCGGAAACTCCACGAACCTTGAGGTATGGGTCAACTACTGAGCTTTCATCAACACCCATTCTACATGTTCCAGTATAATGGTAAACTGTTCCACCGTGTAAACGTGCAGCCTTTAGGATTTCCTCGTCGGTATGAACTTCTTTTCCAGGAATCATTTCTTCATCCCAAAGATTTGAAAAAGCGGGTTGCTTATAAATATTCCTAAGCATTTTAACCCCCTCTACCAAGGTTCTTTGATCTATCTCTTCAGATAAATATGACGGTGATACTTTAGGGTCATCACTGGAGTTTGGGCTAGCTATTTCTACGTGCCCACGAGATTGAGGGTGGCATTGCCAAGCCGCAGCAGTAAAGCCCGAATATTTATGAAGCGGCTTACCCGGACGATCAACTGATAGAGGCATTACGTTAAATTGAATGTCCGGCTGTCCATTTACTGAATACTTTGTTTTAGCCCCTCCTCCAACATTTCCCGCACCCACCGTTAATGGCCCTCGCCCTTTAAAAATCCAATCTAACCCCATACTAACAAGCTTAACTGGATTTCTTACATCGTTATTAAAAGAAATATTTTTTTTCAACTTTACTATGGTTCTCATCTGGTAATGGTCTTGAAGGTTTCGACCAACATTTGGACTGTCTACTATTACTGGAATATTAAATTTTTTCAAAAGGGATCCGGGTCCTATACCAGAAAGTTGAAGGATTTGAGGCGAAATGATCGAACCTGCGCTTAGTATAACCTCTCCAGTAACATTAACAGAGTGGTTAGAGTTGTTATATTTATAACTAACACCATTAACTTTATTATTTTTGATTAAAACTCTATTAACTTGTGCTTCAGTTAAAACAGTTAAATTTTTTCTACTTAAAGCTGGACGAAGAAACGCTGTGGCAGAGCTAGATCTGAAGCGCTTTCCTATAGTCAAATGATAGGCCCCCAACCCGTAGGAAACGTCGCTATTGAAATCTGGGTTGCTCGGTATACCGTACTCCATACCCGCATCAAGCCAGGCTTTGCAGTAAGGATGATCATTGCGTAGTTCAGAAACTTTTAACTCCCCAAAACTCCCATGAAACTGTGATTTTGATCCACTAAAGTTTTCTAATTTTTTAAAAAATGGTAAAACTTCGTTATAGCCCCACTCCTTCAAACCTAGTTCGGCCCACCTTTGAAAGTTTTCTCTTTGACCTCTAATGAAAGCTAAACCATTAATTGTACTTGAGCCGCCAATAACACGCCCGCGAGGTAAGTTAATTGACCGCCCCAGAACACCGTCCTCAGGTTCAGTTAGTATGTGCCTAGAAACCTTCGGGTTATTCATATTACGAAAGTACCCAACAGGGATTTTGGCCCAAATACCTGAGTCCCACTTTCCAGCCTCTAACAAGAGTACATTATTTGAAGAGACCGAAGATAATCTATTCGCAAGTATACATCCTGCCGAACCGGCTCCAACTATCACGTGTGTAAATGAATCATGCATTAGCTATCACTTCGTTGAAATTTATAAATCATTATGTAACCTATTATGTCAAAAGTTTAAATTCAATTTTTTGGAACTGTACAAAGTAAAAAAATTAGTAAAAACTTATTTTTTAAGATATTTTTTAAATTTACAGTTATAATTTTAAAGGACTTCAAGTAAAAACATCTATTAGATAATTTTCAAAATTGGAACGAAAAACTTATGATAACACTAAAATCAATAATCCCACATATTTACAGGTATCCACTTGAAACGCCCGTCCAAACATCATTTGGAATTATGGCTGACCGACCTATGTTGCTTGTAAAAATTGAAGATACCGAAGGCTATGTAGGTTGGGGTGAGATTTGGTGTAATTTTCCAAGCGTCGGTGCAGAGCATAGGGCCAAATTAATCGATACAGTAATATCTCAAATCCTAATGTCTCGCGTATTTAACAGCGCAACCGATGTCTTTGATACATTAACTCGAGAAACGTGGGTTCTTGGCATCCAATCTGGCGAGTATGGACCTCTCGCACAATGTATTGCTGGAATTGACATAGCAATACATGACCTCATTGGAAAAAAACTTGGTCTCCCTATATGGAAAATGCTTGGTGGTAAAACAGATACAATACCTGTCTATGCAAGCGGTATAAACCCAAATCAGGCAAAGGAAATGGCTCTAACAGCTATGGATGTTGGGATAACCAACCTTAAACTAAAGATAGGCTTTGGAGATGATATTGACTTAAATAATTTATCAATACTACGTGAACTTATTGGTCCAGATGCAAAACTTATGGCTGATGTGAATCAAGGCTGGTCCGTTAATGAAGCATGCTCAAAAATAGCAAGACTTGAAGAGTTTGACCTATATTGGTTGGAAGAACCTATAGCAGCTGATAGGCCTTTGAGAGAGTGGCAAGTACTAAAAAATTCTAGTCAAGTTCCATTGGCAGCTGGAGAGAATATAGTAGGGATAAAGGCCTTTAAAGCCGCTATAAGAAAAGGTGTATTTTCTTTCATTCAACCAGACTTAGCTAAATGGGGTGGCTTTACCCAATGTGTGCCAATTGCAAGAAGCATAAACTTGGCTGACCTCACTTACTGCCCTCATTACTTGGGCGGTGGATTGGGCCTTATTGCCTCAGGTCATGCTCTTGCAGCAGTAGGCGGGCCCGGAATGCTAGAAGTTGATTTAAATGAAAACCCATTAAGGACTGAATTGATATCAGACCTCCTAAAACCTAGAAATGGTACAGCTACATTAGGCACATTACCAGGTTTAGGAATAGAACCTAATCTCTCTAAAATCGCTAAATATAAGATCTAGTACTGATATTTCCCATAAAACAAGTTTGGTAAAAAAGTAACTAAATCTGGAAATGCTGATATAATTATCAAAACTACCACATACGCTAACAAGAACGGAATGACAGCTATAGAAATCCTATCGACCCCTAGGTTAGTTATTCTCGCAGCAACAAATAGGTTTACTCCCACAGGTGGGGTTAAAAAACCTATCTCGCACGATATTACCATTAAGATACCAAACACAATTGGATCAACCCCCAAGTTAGCAACAATCGGAAGCATAAGAGGTGTTAATAAAATTATTTGAGCTATCGACTCAAGGAACATTCCTGAAAGTATTAATATCACCGCCATAATCATCAAAATTAAAAACGGACTCTCAGTCACACCACTTATCGCTTCCCCAAGCATATCTGGAACAGACAAGAGGCTCATCAATTCACCATAAGCCTTAGCTGGTCCCACAATAATTAGAACTGCTCCTGAAATCATTGCTGTTATTTTCAAACAATCAATTATATTTGCAATCGTTAATTCTCTGTAAACAACACCACCAATTAATAGGGCGTAAACAACAGCCACAGAAGCCGCTTCAGTAGGTGTGAATATACCTGCATAAATTCCTCCTAAAATAATAATAGGAGCAATTACAGCAAATTTTCCATGATTTAAGGCCGTACCAACTTTTTTAACAGAAAATGTCCTATCGACACCTATATATCCTCTTTTACGAGCGATAATATAAGTCACTATCATAAGCGCTGCAGTTGCAATAAACCCTGGGATAAAGCCAGCTAGAAAAAGTCTTGGAATAGATTGCTCAGCTACAATCCCATAAATAATCATCAGATTACTCGGAGGGATAAGGCTACCTAGAGCACCCCCAGCTGCCGCAATTGCTCCCCCAAATGCCGGATCATATTTTTGTTTAATCATCGAAGGGATCATTACCGCTCCAATCGCCGCCGTTGTAGCAGGACCAGAACCAGATAAGGCCGCAAAAAAGGCGCAGCCCAAAACCGCAATTAAACCCAAACTACCAAAAATATTACCTATTAACGATTCAGCAACGCCAACAATTCGTTTGGCCATTCCACCTTGCTCCATTAAGGAGCCAGCTAGAACGAATAAAGGAACTGTAACCAAAGGAAAAGGTTCGACGCCAGTATACATTGCTTGAGATAGAGCGAGAAGCGGGAAATCTAAAAGCATGTAGCCAATAATTGTACCTAAGCCAACAGCTACAGGGATGGGCACGCCAAAGAGTATAAATAGACACATACCGCCAAACATCATTAAGGCATGGGCTACTTCTGAAAAATCTTGTAAATATTCAAGCATGATGTTGATCCACATCTTCCCCATCAGGGATTATAGGAATTCCATACTTGAACCACAGGTAGTAAACTTGAACTATTCTAAAAGTCATTAGTCCAAAACCTACGATCAAGCACATGTAAGGCCACTTTTGTTCAATTGATAATGCTGGTGACTGGTAGCTATCATGCCAGAATGTTATGTTTAACAAAATGCTTTGATAGGTCATCAGCACCCCAAAAAGAAACCAAATAAAATCACTAAAGATGGTGATGGCCAAACTTACAGATTTTGGAAATATGTTTATAAAATTCATTACTCGAATATGGGCGCGTTCACGAACAGCCCAAGAAACTGAAAGATATACAGACCACAACATGGCGTAAATCGCTATTTCGTCAGACCACGAGGTGGGCATACTAAAAACGTACCGCATGACTACTTGGAAAAAAACCATAAAAGTCATAATCAGAACACAGGTTCCAGCAAGAATTTCTTCAAAATGTCGTTCGATTTTTCTTAACACTTGCATCCCCACTTTTTATAACTTTACATTCAGTTTTCTTACTACACAAACCAAAATTTCAGAGCGAAAAATATTATCAATCGCTCTGAAAATGTTTATAGAATTTTGTTTATTCTGCTGCTGCGTAAATCATATCCATGATTTTCACATACTCAGGTCCACGTTCCTCAGCAAAAGCCGCATGAACAGCCTTTGCTTTTTCTATCCAAGGCCCAGTGTCAGGGTAGGTGAAAGTTACACCAGCTGCTCTAAGTTTCTCTTCAACAAGACCCATACCGTAGTTAGTATGGAAGCGTGATGCTGATGTTGCAATTTTAGCTGCCATATCAAGCGCTGCTTTTTGATTATCATCTAGCTTGTTCATAAACTTATCGCCAACAAAGAATGGAGGCGCTAAAACAAAGTGACCAGTCATTGCGATGTGTTTTGCTACATCATGAAACTTTTGAGCATATATAACATCTATAGGAAGATCTCCACCATCGACTGTTCCAGTCTGTGTAGCTGTTAGAGCTTCTGACCAGCCAATAGGTACAGGATCTGAACCAAATGCTTTATATGTATCAATCATAACAACGTTTTTTGGTACTCGATATTTCATCTTTGCAAAATCGTCTAAGTTATTAATTGGCATCTTAGTATTGTAGATATGCCTAAATGAGAACAATGGGATAGTTACTAAATGAACGCCAACATCTTCTGGCATAGTACCCCATATCGCTTCACCAGCAGGACCATCTGCAATTGCTACAGCATGTTCAAAGTTCTGAATCATATAAGGGAGAACCAATAGGTCAATTTTAGGGTACATAGGTCCAGCATTATTTTGCGCGATCATTGTTCCGTCTAAAGTTCCCAATTGTAACTTCTTAAATGTTTCTTGTTCACTACCCATTTTATTACAGCAGTGAACTTTAACCTTTACCGAGCCGCCAGTAAGCGTGTTAAATCTTTCAGCAAATGTGTACATGAACGTTGCATATGGGTGTGTATCTGCAACTCCAAAGCTTATGTTCATAGTAATGTTTTTAGCTGAAGCACTCCCGGCCACCATCATTAGTGACATCGCGAGTGGTAAAGCTAGTTTTTTTAGAAAACTCATATTATTTATCCTCCGTTTTATTTATAATTTTTATAATTATATAGAATGAGCTTAACATAAGATACACTGCGATCAAGGAATTAACCAATTTTTTTGTGACCTTATAAGTCACAAAAATAGACTATGCAAAAGGCATACAAATAGATTATGTGGTCTAAAGATAGTTTTGGAGAAATTAAAATGAAAAATATTGGTTTTATTGGATTAGGCGCAATGGGTGGTCCTATGGCTCGAAATTTAGTGATGGGCGGGAATTCAGTCAAAGGGTATGATAAAGACTCAACGCTCGTTAAAAAGCACGGTAGTATTGGAGGGATAGCAGTAAACAGTTCTGCAGAAGCCGCCAGTGAAGTTGATTTCCTGTTCACTATGCTTCCTACCCACAATATAGTTGAAGATGCATTATTTGGAGAAAATGGTGCAATAGATAGTTTGTCTGAGAATTGTATACTAATTGATATGTCAACAATTCATCCGATCCGATCCGATGAAATAAGAAAAAAACTTGCTGACAGAAAAATAAAAATGATCGATTCACCGATTGGTAGGACCTCAAAGGAAGCTGCTGAAGGAAAATCTTTATTAATGGTTGGTGCTGTAAAAAGTGATATAGCTATTTTACGGCCACTATTTGAACTTTTAGGGGACACAATTATAGACTGTGGCGGACCCGGGACTGGGGCCAGAATGAAAATAGTAAATAATTATATGACTACGGTTCTTAATGTATTGTCTGGGGAAACATTGACTCTTTCTACAGCCTTAGGGATTGATATTGACACCTGTCTGAGTGTTCTAAATCAAACACCAGCTGGCAAGGGTCACCTATCCACTACTTATCCAGCTAAAGTACTAAAGGGCGATTTATCGCCAGCTTTTATGATAGACCTTGCTTTTAAAGATTTAAAAATTGGTAATAGTATTTCTGAAGAATTAAACCTGCCACTGAGCCTAGGGAAAGAAGCTACGAAAGCATACATCAAAGCTCAAGAGGAGGGTCGCGGACAACAAGACTGGACCGCAATTTTTACCAGTCTGCTAAATCAGACAAAAACCTAGTCCACGTTAGTAAAAGTTAGAAGTAAAACAAGGTCTCTTCCCGAGCGTCGAGAATAGTGTGAAGGCTAATCGCAATATTATTACTGAGTGTTGTAAATATTTAGCAGAAAAATGATGCCATTATGTAAGTCAGTTTTAATTAGAGTTTTTGGCCAACTCTTGTGCTATTTTTTATCTAACTAACACTTAGAACTATCGTAACTACGGAAATCAACGCTAACATAATTAATGCACCTTTTCGAAAGTAAGTACTCCCAGATGCATTAAAATACTGTGAACCAATCCAAGTCGATCCCACATAAATTGGTGCGGCAACACTGCTTAGGATAATGAGGTCAACCGTCACTAAGCCATTATATAAATAATTTCCAGTCGTTAATAAAGACATACAACTTAGAGCCAAAATTATATTTCCTCTAGTTCTCTCAGGACTATCATTTCGCGCCATTAAAGCTGTCACGAAAGGAGGCCCTCCAACACCTGCCGCCCCATTTATTAACCCAGACAAACCTCCAAATGAAATCATTGTCCACAGTTTTATTTCTCCTTTGGGCTTCCAACCGCTTGCAAGAAGCGCAACCATTGCAAGAACAAGAATAGAAATTACTATTTTAACAATCTCAGGATCAATCGTAATTAGAAAGTAAATCCCAATAGGAATAGTACAAAACAATGCCAATACTATTGGAGTAATAGTTTTAACATCTCCATTTTTAAGGGCATTTGGCATTAAATAAATGATTGTAGGAATTTCCATAAAATAAGTAATTACCAAAGCTTTCTCTGGCCCAAAGAGAGCAGATAAAACTGGAACAATTAGTAATGCTGCACCAAACCCCAGAAAACCTCTAAGAAACCCACCAAGGGCAATCGTTATCGCTCCGCCTACCAAGGCTAATGAAGTGGCTTCAACAGACAAGAATGTAATCATTATTTTTTAACCTTATTATTTGTTAACGATTGACGTACCTCATACGCAGCCAACAATGCTACAGCTGAAATAATTATACCACCACCAAGCAATGTGCTAAATACCGGAACCTCTTTTATAAACACCCAAACCCAAAGGGGGCCAAGAGTAAACTCTAATAGCATGAATAGTGTCACTTCGGCAGATAAGATTAATCGAGTTGCTTTAATCATTAAGGAGTGTGCAAAACCTTGTAGAAAACCGCCCCAAACAAAACATAAAATGATGTCACGCCAGGAAATCTTACTTTCAAATGAACCCAAAATATAACCTACGATTAACGTAATTACTCCTGTGACTAATAAAGTCGGCATCATATCTAAATTTCTATTAGATCGAAGAATTACAGCAAAAGTTGCAAAAGAAATTGAGGTGATAAGTGCGAAAATAATACCAATAAAAGCTCCAGAGGCAACACCTCCAGTCACCATAATAATTACTCCCAAGGTTGCAAGAAGCATGGTTATTAACGTTACGGTAGAAATGATTTCTTTTAAGAACAAATAAGCAATTATTGCAGTTACAAAGGGAGTTATGCAGAGGGTAAAGGTTGTATTAGCAACTGACGTAAAATTAAAGGCTATGAGGTAAGACACCTGAGCTAAACCAAATATACAACTGGCAATTAACCCCTTAAATCCAATGCCAATTACTCTTTGGTGAAATTTTTTTTTATATTTTATCCCTAAGTAACATACCATATAAAAAATTAGAGCACTGGACCTAAAAAAGATAATTTCAAAACTTTCGATATCTTCAAAGTTACGGTGTATTAAGCCTCCAAAACTTACCACACTAGCACAGCAAATCATTAACAGAATTCCTGTTAGTCGTGAAGAAAAATAAACCTGTTTATAGATTTTTAACAATTTTTTCTCGATATTTCATAACTCTATATTTCAACCAAAACTTAACATTTTACAAAGTTTGAATTCACACATTCCTCTGCCAACAACATAGCAGTATTAATCTGATCGGAGTTAACTGTTTGCTTCATTATCTCCAGTAAAGTCCTACTAACTGCATCTGAGGATGAGGCTATATAGTACCACATATAAGCCCGAACATTATCCAAAGGAACACCAACACCTTTTTCATAAAAACTCCCAAGTGACGTTTGAGCAGGCACGTAACCTTTTCTAGCTGCATTTTGTAGCAAGGCAAAAGCCTTGGGATGATTTATTTGCACCCCTTGCCCCAACTGATACATAATGGCCAAACTTGTTTGCGCTATAGGATCTCCACTTTCGGCCAAACTACTCCATTCTTCGTGAGCAGTTTGATAGTCTCCAGAGGAGTAAGCCTCAAAACCTTTTAAAAGATCACCAGCTGATAGTATCTGACCGTTAAACAAAAAAAATAAAATAAGGGGTATTAATGTTAATTTCATTGCATTATCTTCCTATGACTTATAAATAATTTTTTAATGGAAACCCTCCACTAAAAGTTAGAAACGAATTTAAAATCTATCATGTTAATTCAAAACCTCTACAACCTTTTAGTTCACTTCCTGCGGTTAGGAACGCAAAAGTTATTAAAGCCCAAAAGTTTCTCAGATAATCTGTGGGGTATTTTGATAGTACTGGCTATAGTTTTTATATTAATTTATTTCTATGAGTATTTAATATATTATACCTCGAGTTTCTAACACTCGTAGATAAAAAATCGATTTATAATATCCTATTTTTTCTGATTTTTACCATAGCATCTTCTGACCCATCATTAAATGTACCAAACCATGTATCCCAAGGCATTTCCTGGTTTCCATAATTACATTCAAAAAACCTATGGTGCAATTGGTGATGAAACCTTCCTATATCTAAAATCTTCTTCTCTTTAAATAGTATTCCTTCAAAACCACTGTGGGCTATGACAGCATTAAAGACCAAAAACTGTAAATGAAACACAATATGAAATGGGCTTGAAGCTACAAATAAATGCAAAATAATAGAGGTTAAATAGATAAAGGACTCAACCGGATGCATTGACAAACCAGACCACGGGCCAATGCTTATATTTCGATGATGCACTGAATGAACTCTGTCATATAATGGTTTATAATGAAGGGCTCTATGTGTCCAATAAAAGTGCATGGAATGCCAGACTGGGATTATTAATAATAACATGATAAACCAAATTGGGTTACTTGAAAAGCTAATTTGCGGCAAAAAACTGTTAGCATAAGCCCACATAAAAAGCACTTCAAAAATAGTCCAAAATGAGACAGCGTAAACAACGGTCCAATAAATATTATCGTAAACTTGATCCCTAAAAGAAAAAAGTTTATTTCCCTTTATCATCCACCTGAAATCAAACTTTAATTTATCATCCTGTCTCCTAAAAGTGTAAAGGTAAAGGTGAAGCCCTCCAGCTATTATCACTATTAAGACAAGGTTACGGACGTAAATATATGTGATCCAACCTAATGAAAACTCACGGCACGACTCCAGTGCTGGAGTAGCAATTAACCAAGTAGCAAGCGCCAATAAAATTACGAACATCCTAATTGAAATAGAGAAATAATTTTTCTTGGCCCAAGTTAATACTTTCCCAACCGAGGGAGGCCAATCAAATAAGGGTGAATTATCAACTGGGTTAATTGGCTCCCAACTCCAAGTAGATTTCTTTTTAACCTGTTGTTTTTTTGTCAAAACCCTCTCCCTAAGAGTATCTCATTTTGTTAGTTTATTGTAATCTCTCAATCCCTAGAAGGAAAATTAAAAAAAATGTTCTATTTGATCACCTTTTTTGATCTTCCAAGGTTCACCCTAAATACTACTAAGGCAGAGGTCCGTATGGGAGATACCCACCAGCTAATGTAATGCCTCCATCAGCAAGAATTACAGATCCTGTCATAGCACTAGATGAAGATGATAATAAAAAATATGCTAATTTAGCAATTTCCTCAGGTTTTATCATTCTACCAATAGGTGTCATATCAATGATAGGAGACAAGTCTCGTCCGTCCTCCTCTTGTTTTCGAATAAACGGAGTATCCACCCATCCCGGACAGATAGTATTAACTCGAACATTGTCTTTCCCCCATTGGACGGCAAGAGATTGGGATAAGTTTACGACACCCGCTTTAGCCGCTCCATAACCCAAAACGGGCCCGGGACGGACTGCTAACACTGAACTTAAAGTAACAATAGCCCCATTTTTACGTTCAGCCATATCAGTACCAATTATTTTACAAGTCAGAAATGTTCCAGAGATATGATTATCCAGCACTCGTCTAAAGTCTTCTAAAGTATGCTTAGAAATAGGGTCACGTACAGGCAACACACCAGCGCAGGTAACACACCCTGTAACTGGAGGCATCATATCTTTAATACTTAGGTAGGCTTTAGAAAACTCTGGCTCGTCGGTAACATTTGCTTGCCTAAAACTACACCGCTCCCCAAGTTCACTAGAAAGTAAATCTGCTTTTTCTGAATTTAAGTCAATTATTCCAACATTACCTCCGTTATTAATAACAATTCTAGCAATCGCTTCTCCAATGCCACTAGCTCCGCCTGTTATAATAACTGAAAGTTTTTCATTTTCCATTTTTAGAACTCCTAATTTTACCGATAAAAATAAGTCGGACTTGTCCAGCACGTTGTTCCATCATCTTGAACGAACCTAATAAAAATTGGGTTATCTACCCCCTCCTTTATACTAATGTCCCTTTGAAATTTTATTTCTTTATAAACACTCTTGTTTGGTAATCTAAATATCTTAATAAACTTTGGTAGAACTCCATCATTTTTAAAAATTGTGTCCTCAATCCCAACATCTTTTAAGAAAACTTCAGCGTTGATTACTGGTGTTTCAATTTTCAGTTTTCCAGTCAAAGGCGCCTCCAGTTGGATATCAAAACCTCCAATATTTCCAGTTGTTAAAGAATCCCACTCGATTTCTGTATCCGAACAGAGATTTAATTTCTTGTCATTATTAAGAAAATTAATAGGAGTTAACATTTTAATTTTGTTACCTGAAATCAAAGCTTGACCATCCCAGACTACCTGACGAAAACGTCCCCTATACTCTGCTCCTGACCAAACTACTCGGATTCGATCTCCCAATTCACTATCTGTATAGGGTCTAATTGTCTCCATGAGAGTATTTCCATTAAAAATATCAACTCTTTCAACACTTTCGTTGGCTTTGATGGACACTTCTAACGTCTGCACACCACTAGGGGAATGAACAATATCACCCATAAAAGCCTCGTTAGTGTCATACCCTTTGTCATCAGATATACGCGGATCATTATGAAACAATCTTGACCCTTCAGGAAGATCAAATTTAACAGAAACCAAAGGACGCCCATTAGGACCACCTGTTGTAGCGTAGTGTCTCCGTTTTCGCATACAATCAAAAATATTTTCTCTGGTCAATTTATCAGTGAGAAAACAAGTCAGCCCTCCTATTGCCCCAAAAAGACCTGCACCAGGATAACTTGCACCTGGACGACCCTTGTGACCATCAGAGTTCCCTACTATCCCAACTCGATACCCCAATTTAAATGCGTCTTCTAATAACCACTCAAAAGTACCCCAACTAGAATGCACTTCTACAGACTTTTCAAATCTTCCATCATGCGCAAACGCTATGTCTGCATAACGACCTCCGCAATGTGCGTAACACACAACATCAAACTCATTATCATCCTCAAATGCCTTAAATAAATCGATAGCTGTATTACAATCTGACTCTATATCTGTATGGTCTGTAACCATTGCATGAGAAGATCTTCTGATTTTTCTGCCAGCATGAGGAAAGAAAACATTTCTATCTCCACCCAAGCTGGTATTTCCAGACCATTCATACCCTGGAAGTACAATGAACACTCCATCTTCATTGTATTCCTCACAGAGTCTATCTAGTTTATTCCAAAAAGATTCAGTTATCTGAAAGTCATTTCCCTGATGTCCAGTAACATCTACAAAGGCGTAGTCGCGAGCAAAAGAAAAATATTGTTCTGCTGTTCCTGTACCAATCGTTTCTTCTGATTGACCGTGGACATCACCCCAAAAATATCGAAATTTTAAATTAGTTTGTACACTTATTGGATTAGATGAAAAAATAATGTGTCCCAACTCATCACAAAAATCAATAACAAAATCAACTTCTTCTTCTACAGAGACGTTTTCAATTAACCCATGAAATTTCCCAAATTCTAATGTAATACTCTCAGGCAAACCTTTTATATTTACACTTGCCTTTGGATAAAATGTGTTCGTGCATTGATTGGACGGGTTTCCCCACACATCCTCACCTTTTAACTTTATATTAAAATCTTCACCCACTTCGCAAGTAGATTGCACTACTGCAACATAGCTAACCGGTGTTCCTGAGACTACTTTAACTATTGGTTGATCTGGTAGTGGTTGATAACAGAATGTAGCAATAGGGTCTACCAAAGTATGAAACTCATAAGTCTCTTCGCAGAACGTTTGTAACCGCATACCTAGGGATCCTCCTGAAGTGTCCCCAAAAATTATCGTTATTGTATCTCCTTCTCTTAAGAATCCTTCAACCACTTTTATATATAAAGTCTTATCCCACGGTCGAACATTCCCTTTGGGATCGTAGCGATAATTTAATACAGCTCCATTGGACGCGGTTATTTTTGTATAATTTACTCCCTTTGGATTACTAAACTGGGGCTTACTCTGATCGCTAGCAAACCTGAAACACACTCTTAATGAACCAGAGTCGTCAATTCCAAACTTCCCAGCAGTATATACTAAAGTAAAGGTCTGGAAACTACCCGCCTCAAAAGAACCCTTTGGAGAAATTGTCATATTTCCAAGATCTTTTGGATTAATAGGAACTAAGTTTGGAAAGCTAGTCGTTCCGTCTAAGCTACCAGCTTTGTTATCAAAATTTTTCATAAATTTTTCCGTTCTAAGTATCTTTTGAATGAATTACTTTATAATTAAAGTGATGCTACAGTGCTTTTTTTCAGACTGATAATCTGTAAAAATAAAAATTTTTCTACACTTCTCTAGTTTTTTAAACTTTCCTCCATACGTTTCAAAGCCTCTGTAGGGGCATCATTCTCTCGAATTAATCGTAAGAGTTCTGCGTCTAATTTTGCCTTAACTTGAAGGTTTTCAATCTTTTGTTGCTGTCCTGGGTCTAGGCTAACATCATAAATCGCAGATTGAGTTTCCTCCATTTTTTCTGGAAAATGATAAGAATGAGTTTTGGTATCAGCTTTTGACTTATGTGGAACTTTTAGAAGTGGTAACTCTTTAGTAAAGTTAAAAGGTGGAACAAGTGTTGAGCCCTTCAACTCTTCTATAGAAAACGGTTTAGTCATATGAGTAGGCATTAGGGTATATTGGTATAGGTCCTGATTAAGCATATCCTTTGGATAGGCAAAGTACGTATATTGCCCATCAGTAAGATTTACTCCCCCACCCCAATATCCAAAGATTGCGCTGGTTCGCAAATCATTATCTTTACTCATTAAAGGCACTAGTGATTTACCCTCAACTTCTTTCGGTATTTTTGCCCCATACAAGTCTAGGATCGTTGGCATAAGGTCTATTGTTTGGGTCAGAGCATTTCTTCTTTGACCTGCTGATTCCTTAAATTTGGGGTGATACATGAACAGGGGAATATGAGATATCTCTTCATAAAGTGGCATTCTATTTTTTGCCCACCAATCATGCTCTCCAAGCATAAAACCATGGTCTGTTGCAAGTATTAGCGCTGTGTCTTCCCACATCTCATGCTTATCAAAGTAATCTAACACCTGACCAAGTAGCTCATCACAAAGTGATAAAAGTGCCATATAATTTGCTCTAAGCTCAGCAACCTCCTCGGGAGTTTCGGTAACTTTAGCATAACGTGGCCAATCAAGAATAGGCCCCTTATAGTCAGTTTTAAACTTTTTCTTAAGTCGCTCTGGAGCAAAAAATGGCTCATGTGGATCAAAAGTTTCTATTTGTAAAAACCAATTATCAGCATCACGATTAACATCTAAAAATTCAAAACCTGCTTTGAAACATTTTACAGAAGGTAAATCCTCTTCTTCTTTAATAAACTCTCTATTAATCATATAGTTATAAGGATTTTGTTTATCATTTGGATCATTCTGACTCGAGTGATACTTTTCTTTTATTCGGTCGATTGGTGAGTTTAAAAGTACTTTCCAAGGATCTGACTCTTGTCCACGAATAAAATCAAACGAATTATATCTAGTATGATAAGTTGCACCACCATCTTCCCAGTAATGATAGTGATCAGAAATCAAATGAGAATAAACAGAGTGCTCTTTAAGGATTTCAGGAAAAGAATTGTCGTACGGTTCTAACGGCCCCCAAGAACGATGTAAAAAGGAATGCCTACCGCTCTGCATATCTCGTCTTGCAGGCATACACGGCATTGACCCTATATAATGCTTATCAAAAGTAACAGATTTTTCAGCCAACCTTTTAAAGTTGGGCGTATCGAATAATGTTGAACCATAAGGCTCAAGCATCAACCGATTTAAACTATCAAAGAGCAGGAATACTGTTTTCATTTTTATCTCCAATAATTGTATTAAATTTTTATTTAACTAAATGTTTAAACGATATTATTAAAATTACTTTACTGTTCAAAAAATCATAGCACTTATATCCCTGGTTGATTAATATACTATAAACTTTTTTGCTTCGGGAGTTTTAAAATAAGCTCTACATCTGTCTGTAAACTCTCTGACTAGTCTTCGCTGATACTCTTCCTTGTAACCCAATACCAACTTTAGTCCCTCTATAGGCTGTTCTAAAGGAATAGAGACAGTATCATCTCCTCCTGAGGTCGTATTAGTGGCAGCCTTTATATTTAAAATTGAACAACCAATACCTGCACCCACGAGACTTCTAACCATTTCGTTTGTTTTAGCTGTTGCAACAATCTTTGGATTAATGTTGTGAGCATCAAAGAGAGAACGATAATATTCACTAATAGAAGGTAAATTTAATAAAATCAGTGGAAGTTTGTCAAAACAATCAAGATTAATTTTTTTCTGGTCATCTGGAAAATAACCTTTAGGTGCAACAATATGAGGAGGTGCTTCAAGTAAATTTTCATAATTTAAACCAGGCTTTAAGCTTCCCCCAATAAAAATAATGGCATCAAAATCACCATTAATTAAGCCTTCTTGAGCTTCTTCATTATTTGTTTCATATAACTTTAAACTTATATCACTGTTATTTCGCATTAATGGCTCAATTACATTAGGCACAAAAGCAGGCGCGGCGGCAACACCTAATGCTATTCTAAGAGTCCCACTTAGACTATCCTTAACATCGGCACCTTCTTGTATCAGTGCTTGATAGTTATCAACTAGGATATTTATTCTATTGATTATTAACTTACCAGTTTCAGTTGGTGCGATACCCCGTGAAGGATACCTGCTGGTAAGCTTCAACCCCATTTCACCTTCAATAAGGTCAATTGCTGCTGAAATGGCCGAAGGGACTACATGCAGTTTCTCAGAGGCTTTTTTTATACTTTGCATTTCGATAGCAGTACTTAAATAGTGCAACGCTTTTAAAGATATTCTCATAACTAATTTAAATTTTCTCTAAATATTTAATATATAATATATAATATATAATATATATATCATACATCTATTTTTCTGATTTACCAGCAATATTATAAATTTAAATTTGAGGTTAATCAGGTGGTCAAAACTTTTAAACTTTAAAATTAACTACAGAGTAACAAAATTTATTCTAGTACTCGCCCTTTATCAGTAAAATAATTTAGAATAGCTGTGCAATCCTGCTCTCCCATACCAAGTTCGCTTGCAGCTAAGAAACTGGACTTAGCAAGTTCTCCAAAGCCTGGCCTAAAGTTTGATAAAGCAGCCAACTCAATTGACATCCTGAGGTCTTTGACCCCCATATCAATCGAGAAGTCCGCCGTTAAATCCCCCGCTAGTACTTTTTCTGGAAAGTTTGTAAGCAATTGCCCCTTACCTGCTGAAGTAGTGCTTAACACTTCCACAGCTAAGTCTAGATCTAGACCCGCTGCCTTCGCAAACGCTAAAGCTTCCCCTGTGGCAACATGGTTAATCATAGCCAGGTAATTATTTACTAACTTTAGAGTAAGTCCCGACCCAAAGGGACCTACGTGAAAGATTGTGTCCGCTATTGACTCAAAAATTTGCTTTGCCTCATTAAAATCTTCCTTAGCACCTCCAGCCATAACGAGGCATTTTCCAACTTTAGCCTCTCTTGGAGATCTCCCTATGGGAGCATCAATAAACCTATGTCCGGCTTCTAAAAGCTGTTTCTGAATATCAAACAAGGTAGGTACTGATCCAGTGGTCATATCAATAAAAAGGCAATTATTTTCGACATGATTAATTAGGCTACCTTTCCCTCCTTCTTCGCCAAAGTAGGTCTCTTTTACTATATCACTAGTGGGTAACATTGTTATCACAACGCTAGAGTCTCTAACAGCATCGATTAGGTTTTCCTCACAATTTATTCCCAGATTACAGTGTTTTTTTCTAACGTGAGGGTCTATATCGTAACCAACTACATTAAATTTTTTTTTAACTAAATTTAATGAAATTGGGGAACCCATAACTCCAAGCCCAATAAAAGTTATTTTCTTATTCAATTTAAGTGATTTTCTCATCATTAAAACTTTCTCTTAAAGGTCAAGATTTTCTTTCGTAATGTGGGCGCTCCTACCAACACAAACTCTTTATCAGTTTATCTAAAATTTAAGAAGAAATAGGTAAGGACACTATGGTTTGTAAAGCTTTAATTAATAAATTAACTTTTCTTTGTGAGCTGTTTTTAATCTTAGAAAAAATTTCTAGTGACGGTTAAAAGGGTAATTAATCTTTTTAAATAATAATATAAATAAACCTGGCAAAGAAAAAATATCGTTTAATAATAGTAATATTGTCAAAGTTAACTAATTAGGGCACCCAGACCTGATCTTTATAATGGTCAACTCCCAATTTTGTATTCTCGTTATACCATGTCACAGGATCAGCCATTGTGTTTTCACCAGCCAGATATGCACTAATAACATTCCTTAGCTGAAGAGCTCCAAAAGAGGGTTCATGGCCCGCATGAATTTCTTCAGCTCCCAGATCGTGTAATCGTTCCAGAGTGGCCCGGTACACCAACTTATCAGAATGAGGATGGGTATCTAACAATTGTCCGTTGTAAACAGCGTCACCTGAAAACAAAACTTTGGACTGGACATCGTAAAGGCCGATGGATCCTGGGGAATGTCCCGGTAAGTGCAAGATTTGAAATGTTCGATTCCCTAGATCAAGGACATCTCCTTCATCCAAATAACCAGTTAAAGGCGTCGGCGTAATAGAGAATGTTTTGATGGAAAAATCTGGATGCTCCGTGGGATTAACTATCTCAATCTTACTCCAACCACCCTGATACATTACTTTGGCGCGCCCTCCTGACGCAAATGCGTCCGCTTCTGCTTTATGCCCAAGCCTACAATCAAATTCATGAAGACCTCCACTGTGGTCAAAATGAGAGTGAGTTCCAATAGCTTTAATTGGTTTAAGTGTTTGAGTTAAAATCCATTTTTTTAAAGAGTTTAAACCCATACCAGTATCGATTACTAAATCATAATCACGTCCCTTTACATGCCAGATGTTGCATCGCATAAAGTTTGCAACCCCAGTTTCCTGAACACAACTGATTTCATTGTCTATCCTGATTACTTTAAAGCCCATAGTTACTTACCCCCAAGTTTAGATTTAGTTTTTTGGTTCAAAAGTTTAACTATCTATTTACTAAAACTTAAATTGTATAATAATCTTGAAAAAGTTGACATTACTAACTTTCCTACATTACTCCCATAAACGTTTACAAAAAATACTAAAACCTTTAGACTTACAAGAAGCTTAAATAATTAAAATTTCATAAAAATAATTAAAGAAAAACAGAAATGCCGCTAGAGGAAATAAAGTGAACGCATTTTCTCATCGAGCCTTTAACATATACTTTTTCACTAATACTTTTTCACTACTTGGCATTTGGGTTCAAAAAGTAGGTCTAGGTTGGTTAGCTTGGCAAATAACTGAATCAACTTTTTGGACTAGTTTAGTTGCTCTTTCTATAATGGCACCAGCAGGAATTCTTGGTCCGGTTTTCGCAGTATACGCTGAACGATGGGACATGCGAAGAGCGATGCTTCTTGCAAAATCTATTATGACACTTGTCAGTATTTTAATTTTTATACTCCAAATTTTTGAAATGCATTCTTTACAAAGCCTTTTAATACTGTCTTTTGTTTTGGGAGTTTTAAACGCAATTCATCACCCGATCCGGCTCGTATTTATATCACTTATTGTCCCAAGACCTTACCTCCCAAGCGCAATCGGCCTAAATTCAGTTTCTTGGAGTATGTCCCGTATCGTTGGTCCAGGAATCGCTGGAATCTCTATAGCTACTTTTGGCCTAGGTGTAACTTTTGGGCTAGCCGCACTTTTATTCTTACCCTTTATTATAGCACTAATATGGTTACCTCTTCAAAACCGTCAGAGTGAGAATAGCAACACAGAGAAATTTCTTACTAGGTTAGGAAATGGCTGGATGGTCGCTTTAAACACGCCAATTATTTTTATGTGTTTGTCAATTGTCGCTCTAAACAGCTTTTTCATTCGCGGAGTTTTGGAGATTCAACCAGCAATTATTGGACAAGTGCTCGGTGGAGACAGCAAGAGCCTAGCGATTGCTACCGCCGCAACGGGTGTCGGTTCAGTTATTGCTTCTGGATGGATCGGCATAGGTAAACTTAGCCAGGAGTTCATTCGCCGAACCCTTTGGCCCGGACTTATTTTCGGTTTAATAGCCATATTAACACTTATTCAAGCTATCGAAATTGTAGGTATGAGTGTAGTATTTATAATTTGTGGTTTCACTACGACGTTAGTTGGAATTGGTTCTCAAACGATTATTCAATTAAAAGTTGAGGATCATTATCGTGCTAGAGTCATGGCTTGGTGGTCAAGCGTTTCATTTGGCGGTCTAACGTTAGGCGGTTTATTAATTGGTCTAATTGGTGACTTTACATCAATAAATACAGCAATATTTTTTGTTGGGATGCTAGGACTGATACTTGCCTTAGCAAGTATCAGTCGATTAAAGTAAATACCGCCTTTTTAAAATCTTTAGTCAAAATAAGATATCCATATTTTACCAACTATTTTCCTGCACTAATTGAACCTTTATATATCTCATAGCATGAACAGGAAAAGCATTGAGAGCACTTATAAAAGAGACAATGTGCTTTAGTAGTGTAATCCGGGTATTATTATTTATCCATCTGCGCCCAAAGCTGATTCTGAACTGTCCCTACGCGTGATTCTATTGCACTCATAGCATCTACAATTAAATCCTCTCGCCATCTTTGCCCAATAATCTGGACATTAACTGGCTGTATAGTAGGCCCTAATTTAGCAATGTGGGTGGGCATGCAACCAGCCGGCTGTCCTATAAAATTCATCGAGTAAGACCATAATGCCGAGCCAAGGACATCCTTTACTCCAGCTGCACCTTCACTATCCCGACCAGGGGCAAAAAATGGTTGAGGTAGGAACGGTGATAAAATTAATGGATAATCGTTTAAAAATAGTGACCATTTTCTGGCATAATGTGTTCGTTTAGCCATTATTTTTATTAATTCATCACCTTCAAAAGGTGGAAAATACTTAAAATATTCTGTAAATATATTTTGTATGGTTTCAGATCCATATTCTCGTATATCTTTACCCATCATAACATTGACTTCACCCATCAATGCACGAAAACCACAGTTACCTGTTTCTTCTAGAAAAGGAATATTTTTTTCTTCGACTTGGTAACCGGCATCCTTTAGCGCATCAGCCGCATTTTGAAGTGCTTTTGTTACATCTGGGTGTGTATCAAATCCCGGAGTTTCCATACAGAATGCCACTCGCAATGGTCCATCAGCCGATGCAAGACGGTATTCAAGTGGAACATGAAATGGATCGTGAGCATCAGATACAACCATTGCTGGCATCGCTAAGTCTAAATCTCCAACAGATCGAGTTAACAGACCCTGAACTGACATCGACTGGGCTAACATCCCTCTTTCAATTTTTTGAGTTGAATTCCAAGCAGGGATACGACCTAAGCCTGGTTTCACTGTTACAGCACCATTTGCTGCTGCAGGGAAACGTAGAGATCCTCCAATATCGTTTCCATGAGCCAACGCGCCTATTCCAGACATTACGGCTGAACCAGCACCTCCGGATGATCCGCCAGAAGAAACGTGAGATCCCCATGGATTGTGCGTGCGCCCGTGAAGTACATTATCAGTATCTCCCCTAAATGAAAATTCTGGTGTATTCGTTCTTCCAATGATTATAGCACCCGCTTTTTGTAAGTTTGTGACAACAGGTGAATCAAATTTTGCGACTACGTCACGTAAGGCAGATACTCCATTCGAAGTTGGACACCCAATTTGGTCAACATTAATTTTAACTGTCACAGGAACACCATGCAAAATACCTGTTTCTTTTCCTGAATTTCGAGCTTTGTCTAACTCCTCAGCTTTAACTAAAGCCTGTTCAGAAAGGTCCATTACAACTGCATTTAAACGTGGGTTGACTTCATGCATACGATCAATATTTGATTGGACAATTGAAACTACCGAAATCTCTCCCGCTGTTGTAGATTTCACAATTTCACTAGCGCTTAATTTCCATAAATCTTTTTTTAACATTAAAAATCTTTCCTATTAATAACCTACTACAATAAATTAAATTAAGTATCAAAAGTCCATAAGGAATTAATATTTAACGACGTGTATTATGATTATATTAATAGGGTTCAGACAAAATAATTAGAAAAAGTAAATTTTAAACCACTCAAATGCACGCTAAAGAGTGCGTGCCTTGTGTGGTGAATACAAAGATACTTAAAAGTACGAATAAATCACCTCACTATTTAGACCCCTTCGACTAAAATCAAGTCTGTTTTTGCAGCACGTTCACGTACATCTCTTGCCTTAGTATATTTTTCAGATTCATAAAAATTCTGGGCATTGTCTATATTCTCAAACTCTATAACAATGGCAACCCCAGACTCTCAACCTTCTCTAGTTTCTGGATTAGGGTTTCTTACTAAAACTTTTCCACCATATTCTGAGATAACTGGACCTGATATTTCTTTAAATTTTTTGTAACCTGCTTTATCATGAGCTAATATATGTCCGATAAGATATCCTTTAGCCATTTTAACGTTCCTCTCATACCGAATATTTTTATTAGTTATTTCAAATTAACCCTAAACTTCTTTTATCATAGATTGCGTCCATGTTTCTATCCAGTTTTCAGCAGGTTTGTATCTTGTAAATCCAACAGCACCCTGAGGTTTGAAACCTTTGGAAATATAGATATGAACTTTGCTCTCTAATTCCCAAGAACTCTCTTCCGATAGTATTCTATATAACATTACTTAGATACTCCTTATTATGTCCAATTTATATTAACTTTTATCCCTACAATCCCATAAATGGTGTTCTCGTTTAGTATACTTGGTCAGTAATTTGACCTACCTCTAGTCCTCTGTCAACACAGCTTATAGCATAGCTAAGTTAACATTAATTAGTTATATCAAGCACTTGACAAGCAGTGAACAATTCAGTTGTTTGGCGTGATGGGGCATGCAGAGCCACAGGAGGGAGTGCAGCGTAGTTATTGTTGGATTGTGCAACACACGAGAGGTTTGTAAGGCCATCGTCTTAAACAACATATAAAATCCTTCCTAAGTATTAATTAATTTATCATAAAGTAACCCTGTATATCCTGACTCTTCTAATTGGGTTTTACTTAATATAGTTGCCTAAAACCTACGTCTACACCTTCTCCAAAATATATTCTTGTATTAATTTTAGCAGTTTTTCTTAAACAGTTTTTTGAACTATAATACGCGATTATTGAAAAAATTACAAAATAAACTGCCCAGAGTACCTAAGTATCTATATAGTCTAAGTTTATTAAGTTTTTTAAGTTTTTTAAAAAATTAAACCAAAATAAATTAAGGTAGAAAAAATAGAGCTCCAAAGATGACTTGATTGCTCCTAAACTAATACTAATCTCCATCTTTCAGAACAAGAATTCGTAAAATATATGCTTTGATTGCCAATTATCCAAATCGGAAGTAATATTGTCTAAACATGCTAGATGGTAGCTTTACTTATATCAGGTTTGAGATATCAACTATCCATAAATCTTAAAAAGAGCTTTCTGAGAGTTATATTTTATCAAGATTTTGGTGATTAATAGCATAGTCGACAACTGCAGGCCTACGATAGGTTTCCAGATGCAGGATCCGTCCAACATATTCACCTATAAAGCCCAGAAATAGAAAATTAAGTGCGTTCCCAAATAAAGCAATAACAATAATTGCAACTGTTCCCTCAGAAAATTGCACCGTCGAAAATAATTTCAAAATGATAAAATACATAACGCCAAATATTGACAAAAATGAGAAAAAGACACCTACAAAAATTGGAATGCGGAGTGGTAAAAAAGAGCCCATAATCAAACCATCAAGGGCATAAGAGAAATAGGCCATAAAGTTGAATTTCGTCTTACCAAAGACACGTTTCTTTCGCGTATATTCTATAGCCTTCTTCTTAAAGCCAAGATTATCAATCACTGCAGGCAGGTATTCTTGAAAATAGCGTTGTGATTTAATTTCCCGTATTACTTTTGCGCTGATGAACCACGCACCGGATTCAATTTGACGTGAAACACTGTGGAACCGGCGTTCAGCAAATTTGAACACTTTTCGGCATAGGGTCAGTAAGAAGAATTCATCTCTTTTTATACGTTTTCCATAAACAATTTCACTTCCATCTAGCCAGCCTTCAATAAAATTAAGAATTAATTCTGGAGGATCCTGGAGGTCACAATCATAAATCGCCAACCCGTGCCAGGATGGTGGAGACAGAAGAAGACCAGTATAAATGGATTTCATTACACCAAAATTTCTTGAATAACGGACATAATGGACATCGGATCGTACATTAGCAATCTTGGTAAGAATATCTGCTGTATTATCCGTACTACCATTATCAACGAAAAGGTACTCAAGAATTATGTCAGCGGGCAGTTTTTTTTCGACAGCACTAAAAGCATCAAAAAAGCTTTGAATATTCTCTGCCTCGTTCAACACTGGGCAAATCACTCCTATGATTTTTCTCTCGCCTGTCAACCTGTTACTCCCATTGCTGTTTTAGTTTGCAAACAGAATTGCGTTTCATTAAATCTTTCTATCTCGGGTTTCGTTAATAAACAAGTTTATACCGCTATCCAAATCCAATGCGGGAATCCATCCGCAAACGTTCCTTATTTTTTTTGTGTTTGCATACTGGGTGCCTTCGTTAGAAAGGCGGATGGTTGCTTTACCCCAACAAATTTCATTCTTGATGGCCATAATAGCAGAAAACTTGGTCGCTATTTCTCTGATAGTGAAAGGATGACCGGAACCAACGTTGAAAATATCTTTTTCTGTTTTAAAAGCTCTATTTGTGAGGGCGGTCAATGCATCAACAACGTTATTAACATGCATATAATCAACTTTTTGTAACCCGTGTGAAAAAGTCACATTTTCTTTTTTTGTATGAATGCCGTAAAGTATTGGAAATAGTTTTGTCGGTGTCTCATATAAGCCAAAAATGCCAAACATTCTTAAACAAATTAATTTAGATGCCTTTAAATGGCTATCGAGCAGTTTACGCGTCCCTTCTAACTTTGTGATACCATAAAGAGTATCAGGGTCGCACAACATGTCTTCGGTGACGCATCCACCAAGTTTGCCATACTCATAAGCAGAACCAAGATTTACGAACCTTTCAGAGTGCCCGTCAAAAGCTTTAGCGATAAGAACGGGCAGGTCACTATTAATTTTTTTTGCCAACTCTATGTCTTTTTGCTCTCTTTGAACCGCATAGCCAGTTGCATTAATTGCAAGATCAAAAGACGTGTTTTCAGAAATAAACTGTTCTAGGTCACCTTCTCGCAGGCAATCTAGATAGCATAGCTTGACTGACACATTTTCTCTTTTAAATACTGCCCTTAAATTCTTTTCTGCCCCTCCAAAACGGATCGTAGCAGTTACATCAAAACCTGCTCTAGATAACCCAAGGCATAAATTAATCCCGATAAATCCTGATGCACCGATTATGCAGGCTTTTAATTTTTGAACCACTTTTGTATAACCTCAAGCATGTAATCTATGTGAAGATCAGTAAGACCTGGGTAAACTCCAA
>ENA-ORXF01000211-ORXF01000211.1-marine-metagenome-genome-assembly--contig:-NODE-211-length-45279-cov-6.921043_pt1 | contig 45279 bp, 52 predicted proteins | sample MGYA00237864_ERZ511476 | MGnify/ENA primary metagenome ERZ511476 (study PRJEB26306, sample SAMN06343908) | marine metagenome | isolation source: coastal waters | place: Atlantic Ocean: West Antarctic...
TCAGGCACTGAAAACCTTCAGGATGGTATGTACCGTGTAATTAAGTTTACAGGAGCCCTTGGTGCAAACAACACGGTCACGGTAGCTCCAAACACAACATCAGCGTTTTTCATTATGATTAACGCAACTACAGATTCTGGTTCTAGTGGACCATACTCTGTAATACTAACACAAGGTTCTGGAGCTAACATAACAATTGCAAACGGTAAGTCTGCAATTGTTTACATGGACGGAGCGGGATCTGGAGCGGCTGTTATAGATGCTATTTCAAACTTGCAGTTAGCTACTATATTATCTTCGGGAGACATTACAGCGGCAGGAACTCTTAATGTAACAGGAGACACAGCCGCTGGAGATGATGCTGCCATAGGTTACACTTCTGTGGAAGGGTTAGTTCTTACGGGCCAAGGCTCAACTAACGACGTAACAATTAAGAATGATGCGGATGCTGACGTTCTAGAAATCCCTACGGGAACTACTAATGTAACAGTTGTTGGTGATTTTACGGCTAGTGGAAACATTGCTACCAACGATAGTCAGGCACAGTTCTCTAAAGGTGCTGATGTCGCATCTGCTACTGCTTTAGCGGTTCAAAAGGACGGTAACTACTTTGACGTAACCGGCACTACAACTATTACCAGCATTAACACCACTGGTGGGGCTGGTACGGTTATCAAGCTTCACTTTGACGGTGCTTGCCAACTCACACATAGTAGCACCAACCTCATTCTTGCTGGAGCACAAAACTTTACAACAGAAGCTGGAGATGAGCTTGAGTTTGTAGAGTATGGAAGTGGCACATATAGACAAACAGGTTGGTGTTTGGCGGGTACTAAACCGGGCGGTGGAGGCGGCGGTGCTTTCTTAGGAGAAGGTGCTTCAGGAGCCTCTGTTGGAAATAGCGGTGATATTATAAGAGTAAACGAAGCGATATTAAACACAAGCCAAACGATGGTTGCCACCGACAATGGTAGCTGCACAGGCCCGTTTTCAATAGCCTCTGGTGTGACACTAACTCTCGCCTCTGGCGCAACTTTTGTGGTGATATAACATGAGTATATTAAAAGTAGACACAGTTAATGAGAAGTCCACGAACGGAAACATAGCGGTTATCCCAACAGGTTCTGGCAAGCTGGTTCTTGATGGTTTGACTTGGCCCCATGCAGACGGCAGTGCAGGTCAAATCATAAAAAGTAACGGCTCTTCCGTGCTGTCCTTTATTGATGCTCCAGGTCTTACACAGTCTGCCGTACAAGCAACAACTTCTGGCACTTCCGTCACGTTTGGTTCAATTCCCGCGGGCGTAAAAATGATTATTGTTACGTTTACTACTGTTAGTTTTTCAGGTAGCGCAAATATAAAAGTCCAAATTGGTGATGCGGGTGGGATCGAATCCAGCGGATATATTTCTAGTGCTATGCACGTTTCCACTGATGTTCATGTTACGGATAGTTTTTTGATGTACAGCCAAGGTCAGGGAGCTAACGCAGCATCTGGCTCAATGATTTGTACACTTCAAGATGCTGATAATTTTACGTGGGTTGAGTCAGTGTCGGGTGGATCTGATAGCAGTAGCCACGGCTCTACTAGTGGTGGCGGCACTAAAAGTTTATCTGCCGAGCTTACTCAAGTCAAAGTTAGCGGTGGGACTTTTGACCTTGGAAAAATATCTATAGTATTTATGTAGGAGATAGAAATTGTCCACGATTATAACAGATGCAGTCACGGCTCTCAGTGGCAACTTAGCCCTCCTTCCAGAGGGTAGTGGAGTTGTAACTATTGACGGATTAACCTATCCAGCGGCTGACGGCAGTGCGAATGAATTTATGACTACCAACGGCTCTGGGGTGCTGTCTTTTGCAGCGGCGGGTGGGTTTACTGTAGCGGCTCTGCAAGACACAACGTCAGGAACTTCAGTAACTTTTGGATCAATTCCAACTGGAGTTACACAAGTTGTAATTATGTTTAGCGAGGTCAGATTTTCCGCTGGAGGTATTACTGCTTTAGTTCAAATTGGAGATTCTGGTGGAATTGAGACTAGCGGTTATACATCTGGCTCCCAGGCTTTGTGGACAAACACAGCCATCACAGGTTTTGGATCATCCGCTGGGTTTAACTTTAGAACTCAAGACAGCACAAGTCCAATTACTGGTACAATGACGCTAAACTTACAAAAAACCAGCACTTTCAAGTGGGTTCAGTCTCACGCTCTGAAAACAGGCAATCAGGCTTCTGCAGATAACGGTGATGGAGCGGTTGGTGGCGGGGCAAAAGCTCTCTCGGCTGAATTAACACAATTAAAATTTAGTGGCGGCACGTTCACGCATGGCGCAATTGCAGTCATGTTTCAATAGGAGATAGAAATTGTCCACAATTATAACAGATGCAGTCACGGCTCTAAGTGGCAACTTAGCTCTCCTTCCTGAAGGTAGTGGAGTTGTAACTATTGACGGATTAACCTATCCAGCGGCTGACGGCAGTGCAGGGCAGGCAATAGTCACAAATGCTAGTGGAGTTTTAAGTTTTGCAACACCAGCAGGTTCTTTTAAATCTGTACAAGTTTTCACATCATCTGGAACTTGGACTAGGCCTTCTGGAATTACTCTTATTAAAGTTACATTAGTCGGTGCTGGTGGAGGTGGCGGTGGTGGTTCTCCAAGTGGTGCTTCTGGTGGTGGTGGCGGTGGCGGCGGTGGAGCTATTGAGCTTATTGATGTAAGCAGTGTTTCTTCTGCAACAGTTACAATTGGAGCCGGTGGAGCTACTGGAGCTTCCAGGTCTATCGGTGGAACTGGTGGCACAACATCATTTGCATCTCTTTGTAGTGCAACGGGTGGTGTTGGCGGTGGAAGTTCTGCAAACACAACTGCTAAATTTGGTGGTGTTGGTGGGGCTGGTAGTGGCGGCAGTATTAACTTTACTGGCGGTGGTGGCGTGTCAGGGTCATCGGCAGGATCAAGGTCGGGTGGTGCTGGTGGCAATAGCTTCTTTGGCGGTGGTTCTAGAGGTAACGCTGAAACTGGTGGTGCTGGTGACGCTGGCTTTGCATTTGGTGGCGGTGGTTCTGGTGCAGAAACAGACAGTCAAGTTGGTGGAATAGGCTTTAAAGGTGCGGTTTATGTTGAGGAGTATTCGTAATGACAAAGAAAGCACTAATTCAAGGAACTAGAATTTGTGAGTTTGCTGATACTCCATTTGAAGTTCATCCAGATTTAAAATGGGTTGACGTTGCAGACAATACGACAACTCAAGATACCTATTCGAATGGTGAAGTTGTTACTTATGTTGAACCTACGCCAACAGTAAATCAAGCTAGACGAGCTGAGTATGGATTAGTAGGAGACCAACTTGACATGCAATATCACGATTTGGTTAATGGCACGACTACCTTTAAAGACCATATAGCTAAAGTCAAGTCAGACAACCCGAAGTAGGAGATTAAAATGAAAGAATTTACAGCCGTAGTCTCCCACAATGGTGGGGCTATTACAAAATACCAAGACTTTGATAACAAATCTGAAGCTGATGCTCATGTCGTTACTTATGGCGGCAAGGTAGTTCAAGGCTTAGATAATCAATTGGCTTACTGGGACGTAAGTGGTGACACTGCATCTAAAGATACGGACCAACTAGCCGCAGATATTTTGGCTGGTAAGTGGGCAGCAATTAGAACTAAACGTGATGGGTTACTTGCTCAGTCTGATTGGATGGCAAACTCAGACGTAACTATGTCAGATGCTTGGACGGCGCATCGAAAAACCCTGCGCAATTTACCTGCTAGTAAGTCTGACCCTGATGATATTGTTTGGCCTACTGCACCGTAAAGGATTAAAAAATGTCTGCATTAAAAACCGACACAATAACCACAATTACAGCCAACACCAATCTCACCCTGAATGGCACAGGAACTGGTGGGATTAGAATTGGTACAGGCTTTGGTGCGTTTCAACAGACAGCCTTTAGTGTCGGAACAAACACTAGTGGAACCGAAACTCTATCGGCTGTAAATGGGAACATACAAGCTGGTATTAACGGAGGCGCACATACTCTGGCTCCGCAAGCGCAACTTTCAACTATTGTTCTCCAGTATACAAATAATGGATCGGCTGGAACGCTGACTACTTCTGGTTATACAATTGTCACGGGCGATGATTTAACGACAACGAACGGCCACGACTTTATGCTCTACAGTACCGTAGTTGGCTCGTTTAAACACCTTAATGTGGTGGCTTTGCAATAATGTTGATGCCAATGTACTCATCTTATAATTCATCCACTCCTGTAACAGCCGCCTTTACTGCTAGTGCTGTGACAGGATCTAGTGCTACTGCGTACACGTTTTCTAGTCAGGCATTAGGAACGGCCAGCGCAACACGAATGATCGTTATTAATATTACTGGTTCTTCAAATAGCGGAGGAGCAACCGCTATAAATACAATTACAGTTGCCGGGGTTTCAGCGGTTAAAGCAAAAGAACAAGTTGACGGCACTGAAGCGGGTTATTCACAAGATATTTGGTACGTACCTCTTGCTTCTGGCACATCTGGTGACGTTGTAGTCACATTTTCAGGCGCACAAGCAAGATGTGGCATTGGACTGATGGCTGTTTATGACGCTGATAATAGTCCCTTCGACACTGGCGGGAACTCTGACGACCCTATGGTTGCTACAATTTCGTGTCCAGCAAAAGGAATAATTATTGGTTCTTGTACTATGAACGCAGACGAGGGCGTAGCAACTACTACGTGGACAAACTTAACCGAAAAATACGATCAACAAGTTGAGAGCGTCCAAAGTCATAGCGGAGCATTTGCTACTTTTGCTGCGGCTCAAACAGATTTAACTATAACCAGTAACCCTTCAATAACGGTGAGTCGCAGAGCAATGCCACTTGCTTCTTGGGGTCCAGCGGCTGACGCAGTTCCCTCATACATTACGCTTGCATCTTCAGATTGGCAGGGCGATACAGGCTCTGCAAGTCTTGGCACGGGAACAGTAAGTATAACTGCTGGCGATAAAAATATTAGAACGGCTGACGCTTTGATTCCCGCTGGCGTAGACTTTGACTTTGAAGCTACCTTTGCAACAACTTCAGGCTCACAAATATTTGGTATTACAGATAACGGTACAGCAACAGGAGTGCAGCAGCCCACCATTGCCAATCCAATTAATTTTGCGCGTAATGGTGGCTCCAATATCGGCTGGTCTAACAATCAAAGCTCAGTTGAAGCTTCAAAGTCGGCGGGTTGGTTTGGAGGAAACACTATTGGGTTTTCTCGTAGAGGGGCTGTAATTTACGGATTGATTGATGGATCGTTAGACCGTACTTTTACCAATACAACGAGCAAAGCTGTTAAATTCTTTTTCGGTTCGTCTGGCAGCGGAGCATGGGACGTGGGTGCTACTAATGTTCGTTACAGGCGTGGCGGTGGACTGCCAGATATATCGTAAAGTAATAATTTAAAGGAACTACTATGGACTATTTATTTCGCAAATCAGACAGTTCAGCTAATAGCCTTGGTGGCACAGTTGGTCGAGTTACGTTGCCAGAGATGCAAGGTGGCGATGTTGTTTTTACAGGCAACCAACGTCCGTTAGACTTAGGCAAGTATGTCCTCGTCAAAGCTATTGAGGTGACCGAAGAGGTAACGTCTACTAAGAAGCGTGGCCCAACAACTACTGCGATAGACGGCGACAAGCAAACAGTAACGCTAACGCACACAGCCGTTGATCTTACCACTGCTGAAAAGGCACAAATAGAAATCAACAGGCTTGAGGCTTTGGAGACACCAACTAAATTAGCTGAAGCGGTGCTTACGGATGCGGGCAAGACTTGGTTACAGGACAATCGTAATCTGATTAAGACTGAACTTGATAAGTTGTAGGAAGTTAAATGCCTTTGTCGAAGATACAGTTCCGACCTGGGGTTAATCGTGAGACTACGTCTTACGGCGACGAAAATGGTTGGTTTAACTCAGACTTAATCCGTTTTCGAAAAGGTCGTCCTGAAAAGATGGGCGGTTGGTCTCGTCTAAGTAGCAATACCATAGAAGGAACGGGACGGTCTTTGCATACTTGGGCTGCATTGGACGGCTCTAAGTTCATGGGCCTTGGAACGGAAGCCAAGTTTTACATAGAACAAGGTGGTGGTTATAACGACATTACACCTATCAGGTCTACCGCCACTCTTGGATCTAATCCTTTAAAGACAGGATCTGTTGTTTCTGGTGCTACGGTAATTACCGTAACAGCCATAGCACATGGAGCGGTAACAGGAGATTATGTTACTTTTAGTGGTGCTACGGCAGTGGACGGTATAACCACGGCCCAATTAAACATTGAGCACAAAGTAACAGTTGTTGATTCTAACAGTTATCAAATAACAACTACAGGTACGGCCTCTTCTGGAACCACGGCTGGCGGTGGTTCCGCTGTTATTGCAAACTATCAGATCAACACAGGTCTTAATACTGTTGTAACAGGAACAGGCTTTGGAGCGGGTCTTTGGAGCGGTGTAACAACAGGATATTCTCAGACTACCCTTAACGATAGTGGTGGAATAAACGACAGTGTGACCTCGTTTACCTTAACAAGTGCGACTAACTTTGAAACAGCAGCGACTACAACAAGTGCAGATTTAACCGTTGCCAGTTCTTCTATTACCGTTGCAAATTCTAGCGGGTTTCCTGCTAGGGGTACGCTTATTATAGGTACTGAAAAAATACGTTACGGAACGAATGTAAGCAACGTGTTTGGTGATCTAACAAGAGCCGATGACGGAACGACAGGGGCTACTTCTTCTAGTGGCGACGCGGTTACCTTTGTTGGACTTATGTTGATAGGCAGTGAGTTAATTCAATACACAGGTAAATCTACTCATTTAATTAATGCAGGTGTTGTTCGAGGTGCTCGTGGAACTAGTGCCGCTTCTCATAGCGACGGAGCAACTGTTAAAGAAGCAAATGACTTTGTAGGATGGGGGTCATCTTCTAGCACTGCGGCAAACACAGGATCAAACATCCGCTTGTACAGTCAGGACAACTGGGGCGAAGACTTACTCCTTAATGTTTTTGATGGAACTCCGTACTATTGGGATAAGACACTGGGCCTTGGTTCACGGGCCACGGACCTTGCCTCTCAACCAAATGCGTCTGGTGCTCCTCTTATAACTCGCAGAATAATGGTTTCAGGTGCGGATCGACACGTAGTTTGTTTTGGCAGTAACCCTTTAAATGAGACGGCTCAAGACTTGTTGATGGTTCGCTGGTCTGACCAAGAGAACCCAGCGGATTGGACACCCACCGCTACAAACACGGCTGGTTCTCAACGTATATCGTCTGGATCAGAAATTATATCGGCACAAAAGACCCGTCAGGAAATGCTTATCTGGACGGATACAGCCCTTCATGCCATGCGGTTTACAGGCCCTCCGTTCACTTTTGGTTTCAGTATGTTAGCAAACAATGTGTCTATCATTGGACCAAACGCTGTAACAACAGTTGGCGACAAGGTCTTCTGGATGGACCGTGAGAACTTCTATGTCTACACAGGTCGTGTTCAGGTTATTCCCTGTACTCTTCTCAGATATGTGTTTGACGACATTAACCTAGATCAAAGCTTTAAATGCTTTGCGGCTTCCAACAAGATGTTTGACGAGGTGTTCTGGTTCTACCCTACGGCGGATTCTACTGAAATAGACCGCTACGTTAAGTTCAACTTTACGGAGAACACTTGGGATCTAGGAACATTATCGAGAACTGCTTGGGTTGACTATGGGATACACAACAATCCAAGAGCTTCTGGAATTTCTAACTCTACAAACTTTGTTTACATTCATGAGACCGGCGACGATGACGATGGCTCTGCTATGACTTCGTTTATTGAATCTGCTGACTTTGACCTTGGGGACGGCGAACAGTTTATGTTTGTAAGTCGTTTAATACCAGACATTGACATCACAAGCACCAGTGCTACCGCCTCGGTAGATTACGTATTGAAGACCCGCAACTTCCCAGGAGATAGCTTGGCTACTAATTCTACTAATGTAGTAACCTCCAGCACTCAGCAATCTTTTCTTAGAAGCCGGTCAAGGCAGGCTGCGCTACGCATTGAAAGTTCTACGACCAACATAACGTGGACGCTGGGTGATCTTCGCCTTGATATACGTCCTGACGGGAGCCGCTAATGTCTAGTTTGCTCGATCACAGTATGCCCATGGCTCCAGATGAGTACGATGTCGATACGTTTGTTCGAATTTTGCGTGATCTTGAGATGGCTCTTACAAAAATAGACTTTCCTGCTGTTGTTAGCGGAGAAGATGATACCAATGGTTTGAACTGGTTTATGGACTGATGGCTTCTGCTTACAAGAACATAGTAACGACGGTAGGTTCTACAGGTGATGTAGTCGTATATACTTGCCCAGCGGCTACCGAAGCACTTGTAAAGAACATCAATTTATACAATAGCCATACGGCGTCGATAGTGGTATTCTGCAAGATAGCTGATAGCTCCGCTTCGGCAACGGTATTTTTGCAGAAGATCACTTTGGCTACGTTGGCCTCTTCTTCTGCTACCGCAGACGTGTCGTTTACAGGTCCTTTTGTTTTAGAGACCGGTGACACGCTAATATTTAACTGCGCTACCGCAGCAAAGATTCAAGTCTTTGCCAATGTTTTGGAGCTTTCCTGATGCTACAACAAACACACACATTATTAAACAACGGCTTGCAATCTTTTGCAGATGCGTCTCCTGATTACGAATTTGCTCCAGTTGGCATTGGTTCCATGCACGAACAAGCTAAGAAGCTGGCAGAGTACGGTCGGAACGGTGACATATATGTAGTTCACGCTGCGGAAGGTGAGACGGTCATACCCCTAGAGGTCCTGAACGCAAACCCAAAGATTAAAGAACTTCTCTTTGGTCAGATGCGCGGCATGGGCCTAGATCCACAAGAATTTGTTGTTGGCAGCGAGCTTAATAGCATTAACCCAGACACGGGCCTACCTGAATTCTTCTTTAAAAGTGTGTTTAGAGGAGTAAAGAAAGCCGTCAAGTCTGTAGCCAAGCTTGCAAAGAAGGCTGCTCCTATTGCTATACCAATGGCCGCAGCGGCTTTTGGTATTCCTTTTCTAGGAGCCAGCTTTGGTGCAGGAACTTTTGGAGCCAGCTTTATTGGTGGTGGCATAGGAAGTCTTGTTGGCGGGGCAAGTCTTAAAGATTCACTTAAAGCCGGTCTTATGAGCGGTGGCATAGCAAGTCTTAGCGCAGGTGCTATGGGCGCATTTTCTAAAGCTCCGGGCAGCAGCTTCGCGGGCAGCCTTAAAAGCAGCTTTACTGGTCAAACTCCTATTTACAACGTAGTAAATGGCAAACTGGTGCAGCAAGGAACAAAGTATGCAGCGTCTCCTTTTGCTGAAATGCCCGGTAATTTTATGCAAGAAATTGGCCTAACTTCTAGCGCGGCATCGGATGCTGCAAAAGCTTCTAGCGCGGCATCGGATGCTCAGTTTGGAAACATTTTTGGCACCGGACCAAATCAGAATATTATGAATACAATTACAGGAGAAGGGGCTCCTTTAGGAAAAACTGCTACTGATATTCTTGACCCTTACTCTAATTTAAAACCCGGATACGATACAGTAGGGCGCGGTAATTCTTACACAGACATATTTGGTCGGGAAGCGCAGGGGTTCATACCCGATACAGTTTCTGTCCCAAAGAGTCCTAGCCTATCCAGACGAGCTTCTGATTTATTTTTTGGAGCCGACCCTTCTCAAACTGAAATACTTGAAACAGCAAGGAAAGTGGCTGATGCCGATCCTCTTCTGTATCCGACGGCCAAAGATGCTATTGCAGAAGCTAAAGAGCGACTTGCTCCTACTTTGTTCGGTAGTACAGTTGCTAGAAAAGTTCTTCCGACCGCCGGCCTTGGACTTGCCGCAACCGCTGCTCTGGGTGGGTTTGAAGGAAAGCCTGTTGAAGAAGTTACTAGGGGTGATTTACCGGGTTTTTATAGTCCAACGGGAGTTGATCTTTTTAATAAGAACCAAAGCGCGTACCTTCTTCCTGACGAGGCTTTAGACTCTACTTTCTTTACCCCTTTAAGCAGTTCTGCTGTTCCTACCGCATATGCTGCCGACGGCGGTTACATAGAAAAGCCACAGGACATGAACAGAGGCGGAACCCCACAGTTCCCACGTCGCGAGATGCTTATAGAAGGTCCGGGAACAGAGACTTCTGATGACATTCCAGCCATGCTTTCCGATGGCGAGTTCGTTATGAATGCTCAAGCCGTCAGAGGAGCAGACCCTTCTGGCAATGGCAACCGGCAGGCGGGAGCCAAAAGCCTCTACGACATGATGCGTAATTTTGAAATGAGGGCGTAACAATGGCTGAAACAACTATTACAGAACAAATTGTTCGCGAAGCCCCGGAGATTGAAGCCCTAAAACTGGGCTTAATCCAATCTGCTAAAGGTCTTGCCGATACCCCAATACAGCTTCCAGAGCAACAGATAGCTGGTTTGAGCGGTTTGCAGCAACGTGCAGCCGCAGGTGCAGAGCGGGCAGGCGGTATCGGAGGTTACCAACAGTACTTGACTTCCGGTTCTGGATCCCTTGGAACTGGTCTTGGCACGTTGGGCACGGCCCTCGGAACATTAGGACAAGCTCAAACACCTATTACTGCCGCGCAACAAGCCATCTCAGGTTCTGGTCAACTATTTGCACCAACCGACTTGTCTGCATATACCAACCCATACCAACAGCAGGTTATCGACACTACTATTGCAGAGATGAACCGGCAGGCAGAGATTTCTCGCAACAATTTAGCCGCTCAAGGCGTCGGGGCAGGTGCCTTTGGTGGCAGCAGGTTTGGTATTGCTGGAACAGAACTTGACCGCAACCTAGCTGATTCACAAGCTCGCGCCCTTGCTCAATTAAATGCCCAGAACTACAACCAAGCCCTTGGCGCGTCGCAGACTGCCTTTGAAAACCAGCAGAGTCGTCAACAAGCTCAGTCCCAGCTATATGGCGGAATTGCAGGATTATATGGTAACCTGGGTGGGCAGCAGGCTGGGATTGGTGGTCAGCAAGCCGGTATTGGCGGTCAGCAACTTGGCCTTGGTCAGTTGGCGCAAACCACAGGATTGCAGGATCTTTCAACCATGCAGCAATTTGGTCGGGAGCAACAGGCTCAACAGCAGGCTGAACTAGATGCCTCGCGGGCTAACCAGCAAAAACAATTGTATGAGCCATACAGCCGCGTTGCGTTCTTGTCAGATATTTACAAAGGTGCTCCTTCTACTAGCCAATCTCTTGGCTCGCAAGTTTCACCTTCTGCCCCAACCCCCTCTGCTTTTCAGCAAGTTGCTGGAATAGGAACAGGACTTCTAGGAACCGCCGCCGCTGCTAACCAAATTGGCAAACTATTTTAACAGGAAAGTATCATGCCCGGAATATACGATAGAACAATGTTTAACCAGAATATGAACCCACGGCGCATGGCCGGGGGCGGGTCTACCTTTCCAGATCTTAGCGGCGACGGCAACATAACCCAGCGAGATATATTAATGGGCCGTGGTGTTAAAATGGCAGAGGGTGGCATCATGTCTGCCATGGACGAAGACATGATGATGGACATGCCTGCAATGTCACCGGAACAAGAGGCAATGATATATCAGGAAGCACAGAACCTTCCTCCAGAAGTCATACAGACCGCCGGAAGCGAACTACAGGCGGCTACGAGTGAGCTTGCTGCGGAAGAAATAGGCAACGCTGTAAATGAAGAAGTCTCCCGCAGTATCAATAACATGGATATGGCTGGCGATTTCAAAGACATTATGAATTCAGTCTGGGATGAAAACGAGGGTGTGGAAGCATACCGCGCTCGTTTGGCGCAGGTTGTTGGACCAGAGGACGCGCAAAGAACACCAGATTCCGTTCTGGCCCTTGTGCAACCGACCCTGCAACTTGCCCAGATAGACCAAGGCATTGGTGCTTTGATGCAAGAAGAGTTAGCAGAAGTCGGCGGGATGGGCGGTGGTATCACCGAACTAGCAGCCAAGAGCGCAGTTTCGGACGGAATGGCCGCAGAAACAGGAGCCTTGGTTAACGCTGTAGGGAACATGGCCCAAGGACCAGCCGGTATGATGCCACCGGGACCATCCGGTATAATGGTAACTGGAGAAGATCCTATGGGTATGGACCCAATGATGTTACAAGCTATGATGCAGGATGCAGGCCCCATGGGCCAAGGTATGGCTTAATAGGAGTTATTCATGGCTGAAACAGGAAACCCAAGGGTTAACTTATTTAAAACCACTTATGACCAACTAGACCAAGACTCAAACAAAGGCATTGCGGGTTTGGATATGGCTAGGGTTAATCAAAGACAAAAAGACCTGTCTAAATTCTTGGGTCAAACAGATTATTCTAAACAGCTTACTGAAGCACAGGATATGAGCAAGTTGCAGCTTGCCTTGGCTTTAGCACAACAAGGTTTTGCAGCAGCCGGAGCGCCACCTAAGAAAGGTGAAAATCCTATTTCTACTTTATCAAGAGAGCTACTAGCACCTGTTGCAGGGACGGCTGGGGCCGTTGCCACCCAGATGATGCAACAGCGCAGGGCTATAGAGAATGCTAAAAGTCAAGAAGAGCGTCAAACGAAACTTGCTTCATTGCAGCAGGTAAAAGAAGAAACTGCTGCACGTAAAGATCTTGCCTTTAAATTATTGCCTGCTTCTGTACAAGCTCTTATGAAACAAGGAAATCGTGGTTTTGTTAGAGTACTAGGTGCAGACGGAAAACCAACAGGGGCAGTACTTCCACTACAGTATAACTTTGACGGCAAAAACTACACGGGTAGGACGGTCGGAGGAACGGATCAAACCTCGGTTATTCTGGATGGAAAAACTCCTACGCACATTCTTACAAATGAAAGCGGAGACCTTCTTGGCTCTTCAACACAGGAAAAATCTACGTATAAAGATAACTTAGTAGTCGTTAACAAAGATACAAATAAACCTTTGGTTGACGACCAAGGAAACCGCATACAGGTTACACGTTCAAATAATGTATTATTTAAGATTGGAGGCGGTGCCGTACCGTTCCCACAACCAAAGAATACAAAATTAGTTCCGGTTAGCCAGGTTGATAAGTCTGATGCGGGTTCAACAGAGACGGACTCTCAGAGAGCAACTGAGAATAACGTAAACTTTATATACTCCTTAATGCCTAGAGTTCAACAAAATCAAATAGACGGTCCTTTTACCCCTTACTCTCGAAAAGGTGCCTTATACTTTGACCAAGGTGCTTTTGTCGACGGGAAGTTTGCGTTTAGGTTTATTCCTTCCGGAACTAAACCAGAAGAAGCCTTACAAAAATCTAGGGAAATTAAAGACGAGGCACTTCAAAAACTTATTTTAAACAAGGTAAGAACTATAGCCTCGGTTTCCTTAAAACAAAATTTTGGAGATCAAAGTGATAGAGTTAAAAGTGATCTAGCAGAAATCGCTATCAAAGAAATTTTATCTATACCACCAGAAGTTCTCTTTGGTGCTAAAGAAAGACCAAGCATAGGCTACATTCCAAACGCTCTTGCTTTTAATCCTGTGGTGCAGGCAGAAGCAACTAAAGAAGCTTTTCAAGAATTAAAAACAAACCCCGATGCAAATGCTTATGAAACGTTTGAAACTGTAGTTGAACCTACGAGTAAAGAAGCTTTTAACAAACAAGCCGGGCGTTTAAAAACCGCTATTTCTTTATTTCCGCAAGTCTTTGGAGACCCTCAGAAACCTTTGGCAGAATCGTATGACGAGGGTTTGGTTCAACGAAGACAAGACATAGAAAAAGTTCTTCCTACTGTGAAATTACTTTTAAACACTTCTCCAGAAGACCGCAGGCAGATCATTATTGAGGCTGTTATTAAACAGGAAGAGAATAGAAACAAACTTCAAAATAGTTCTACCTCAAACGAAGCAAGAGAATTGTTTAGTACACGACTTGAATTTAGACAAGCTCTTGTCGACTTTCAAAACGCGGCGGCAGAAACTGGAGTGGAAGGTTTTTTCACAGGTACTCTTGCCGGAGGAGCAGCAAGACTTGGCTTTTCTGACTTTATTGAGGAAGAAGGAGCAGAAGCTTGGAACCGGTTAACCGTAGCCTCCGACCGGTTTCAAGAGGGGCAATCCCGACGAGTGGGAAAAGAGTTTGGCGATGACCGCATTAGTAATTATGATGCACAAGCGTACAAGAAATTAGTTGCTGATATCAGTAAAGGAAAACAATTCAATAGAGTTTTAATTAAAGATGGTTTGAATCGTGTTAATAAAGAACTAACCGGACTTATGTCTATTGGTGGAAAAGTTGGGTGGACCGAGCGTGAGTTAAAGCAAGCAGCAGAAGCTGGAGTAGATTTTTCTCAACTTAAAACCTTGGAAAATTGGCACGGATACGGTTATTACGGGAAAAACCGGTATTCTAGCACTCGGCAACAGTCCCCGTCTCTTTCTTCAGAACAAATTAAAGTTATCAAAACAAGCGGTCAGTTAAAAGATACTATGTATGGAGGCAAGTACACCGTTCCTGTAGTAAACTATTCTACAGGTGTTCTTCCTACCTTCCAACGAAGCGGAGCAACAACTTCTATTGGAGCAACAATTCCGGCTACTAAAACAAAAAGGATGGACCCTCTTGAATTTGAGACGTATGTAGAAAACTTAGCAACAAGCTCAGGCAGTTCTAATAATGAAATGCGTTCTAGAATTGTTAATGGTATATTAAGTTATAATATTTGGAGAGAAAACCTTAAATAGGTTCTGCACATGCCAATAAAAACGCCACACACAGATATTACAGCCGACCACACAGGTTTTGATTCCTCAACCGGTTTGCATTCTTACGTTTTTACAAACGCACAAAACGGCGCTCAAGAAACCACAACAAGCGCATACGGTCCTGAAGACACCACTTCTCCAAAGGGAGACAGGAAACCTGGGCTTAAAAGTTTAATGGGTTCTGATCTTGCCTCTTCAAGAGGTCAGGGATTAGCGTCAACGTTTGCCCCTCTTTTTGAAAAACTAAGGTACAAAGATCAACGAGGTTTTTTTAAACGAGTTGTAGCTCCTAATATACGAAGACTTCCAGCTTTTGCGGTAGGGGGGGTAGGTGATGTAGTTGGTTTGCTTTCTTACGTCCCTGGCCCAGAAGAATTAGTAGCCATGGGTTACGAAGCTGCTACAGGAGACGACCCTCTTGAGAAAATTGGCCTGACTAGTTTAGAAGATCGAAGCAAGCTGGATAAAAAAACAAGAAAAGCAGTAGAAGAGACTTACGGATCAGAAGCAACTAGCAGAAGTTTTCAAAAGTACATTAGATCCGCGGACCGTTATGCAAAAGACAACTGGGGATTTGAACCTTTTGAGTCTACTATTGGCACGGACATGACCCCAGAGGCTAGAGGCACCTTTGAAAAATTAATAAGCACGGGCTTAGAGTTTGGTGCAGGTGGTGCTGCTGCTGTAAAAGGAATTGTCACATCACCTAAACTTTTACAGGACGGAGCTCAGTGGATTTTTGCTAAGTTTGCCAAAGAATCTGTTAAAGAATTGGGAGAAGATGCACTTAAACCTGAAAACGTTAGAACCTTAATAGACAAGGCTTCTGATGCGTACAGTTTCAGAACAAAAGCAGGACGAAGAAACCTTAGAGGAGAGGTAGGCTTTGGACTTGTTGCGGGGGCTGCAACAGAATCAGCCATGGCTGGATTAGAAAATTTAGATCCAAACGCGGCAGATTGGGTTAAAGCAACAACTGCTATAGGCGCTGGTTTATTAGCGCCTATGGCAGGGAAAAGTTTGTACACGGGTCTTCTACAGGGGCCTGTTGTTGCTTTGTCTAAAAGAATTGTAGAACCTCTTTTTAAACCTTCGACCACTGCTGCTCGTTACACTCAAAAAGAGGGCATGGGAAAATCTGCTGGAGACCGCGAAAACGTAGCCAGTGTAGCAAGACTTCTTTTAGAATCTATTGCAAATGGACGACACGTAGACCAAGCGTCTGGGTTAGCTTTTACAACACCAGAACTCGCTCGAACTGAATCAAACATATTGCGGGCAAATTTAGAATTTAAACGAGAACGTTTAGATGTAGAAACCGACTTGGATGTTCGAAAAAAGTTGCAGAGAGAGATTGAAGCAGATGAATCAAACATTGGTGCTTTAAACCAGTTTGCAAATTTTCAAGAAAGAATTCTTATTGCAGCAGGTAAAGATACAAATCCAGCAATTGCCACTAAGTTTTTTCAAAACGAAGCTAAACGCTTAGTTAAAAGAAGAGAACAATTTTTTAATTATATTGAAAACAACTTTAAGAAATCTATCGACGACTTAGATTTTGGAGGAAAACCAGAGGGTACACTACAAGAGCTTCGTTTAGATTACGAAAATGCAAAAAAAGGTGCTATCCCAGAATTTGAAAATACCCGTAGAAAACTGGTTATGGAGGGAGACCCGAAAGGTGTTGAAGCTTCTGAGCTTGCGTGGTTAGATCCGCAAACGTCAAATAAGGTAAATGTCAGAAGAACAGATTTAACAAGTAAGATGGACGAAGCTTTTGAGAATGCTCAGAAAGCTGCGGAAGATCGAGTTAAGTTTTGGGAAGAGGGTGTTCAATCTTATTTAGCTGACAAGGGTCTATCAACATTGCCAGATTCGGAAAAAGCTCTTGTAGGAGATCTTATCCGAGGAACATACAACGATGCCTACCGAGAGTTTAGAGCTTTTGAAAAAGCAGCTTATCGTCGAATAGGTGGTTTGAACGATAAAGTTACCGACAATATCGTCTTTCCAGAAGGAGCCGTCGACCCTATCAATGGTTCTGATATTTCTGGTTTAGCAATAGATGGGTGGGCTACAAGTCGGTTAGAGAACTTGTCTAGATCAGAACGGTTTAACCTTAAAGAAGTACCTGCGGAATTAGCTCAACTAGCCGGATCTAGGTCTGTATTAGCTGAATTAAATCGTAGTCGTTCGCAAGCAACCGCAGAAGGACGTGCACTTGCAACGCAGTCCCGCATACCTGACTTAGAGCGGACACGAGATGATGCGATTGCCCGCAGGAAAGAAGCAGAAGACAACTTAGATAAACAGCTAGAAAAAGAAAACTTGGAACCTCCTGTTGAGAGTGCTTCTCTTAGAACAGCCCGTGCTGAAGTAGCTAAATTAGAAGCAGAATTAAAACAAATTCCAACGGGTACAACAATAGAGGACCCAACAGTTGTTCGGCGGATGAATGCGGCTAATCAAAAACTAGCCGGGGCTCGTGCAAAAGTAGAATCTTTATTGGAAACCCTTCCTTCCGGAGGACCTGCAAAATCTTCTGACGCAGTACGAACCCTGGGCAAAGAAGTGGATAGTTTTTCTAAAGAAGTTCAGGAAGCTCAGTCTCAAATAGATAAGCTTACGAGGGACTTTTTAGGGGCTACTGACGACGTTGTTATTGAACCTACGGGACGTTTGACATCTAGAGACGCGGACGGAGAACTTGTTTCCGGTGGCGTTAGTGCTAATGACGTAAAGGAAACAATCTCGGATGTTGCAGAATCTGCAAGAAGAGAGGTAGCTACTAACGGAAAAACTCCGAAATATAGGAATTTATTGCAGTTAAGAGAAACTCTGGAACAACTCTTGTCTCCTGAAACGTTTTCTACGTTAGATCCCTCCGCGTTGGCTTTTGGAAGAGAAGCTTCCCGTATTAAAAACCGAGTAGATGATGCTCAAGGTGATGTACTTGCAAAAACTAAAGGGTCCGCAGTTAAGATTCCTGTGGAAGAAGTTGCAGCAAAAGTTCTTCCAGAATCTGTTTCTCCCTTAACTCGTGCTGCAAATTTAAGGTTGCTTAATGAAGCAACTACGGAACTTCCTAGTTTTGTTACCATAAACAGAAGTGACGACGGAAAAATTATAACGGATCCGGAAGGCATACCTGTTGCAGCCATTGACGAAGCCGCCCTTCTTGGTGAGAAATCATTGTTTGACAATCCGGATTCTCCGTTTCAATTAGTTCAGATAGGGGAAGCGGGAACACCTTTTGAGATAAGAATAAAACCAGACGCTCCCGTAAGCCCCAGGTCTTTGACGGTTGCAGAAAGTATACTTCTTGAAAGGTTAGCCTTACGTTTTCCAGATGGTGTTGATTCTAAAAGAATTCAAACTTTTAAGAACAAAAATAAAGAGGCCTTACAATTTCTTGAAAAGAACGGAAGCGTTGAGATTCCAAAAATGCTGGAAGATGCGGATGGCCTTGCGGCTCAATTAGATGCGTTAAATACTCTTCGTAAGGACAAGACAAGACAACAATTAAGCGAGTTAATAAACAACGGACAGTTAAACCTTGATGGTTTAACTATTGATGATTACCTCGGATACATTGGCAGTCGCCGCCGTCTTTTTTCAGAAGAAAATGCTCTATCTGAGGTTATAAAAGCAGACGCTGGATACGCTACAGAAGGTCTTTTTGACCGAGTTTTATCTTCTGGAAACAAATCTCCAACTTCGTCTCTTAATGAATTTCTGTCGGTTGTAAAAGGAAACAGGCCCGCTGAAAAAGGTTTGCAAGCTTCCATAATAGGCGAACTTTTTAGGCGCTCCAGTACATCAAATGAAGCTTTGGTACGGCAAACGGGAGATCTAGCTGCTTCGGCTTTTGACCCTGCTGAGTTTAGAAACTTAATGTCTAACCCTCGTGTTAGATCCTTACTTCAAGGAGCCTTTCCGGATAATCCTCAACTGTTAGATGGTTTAGATTCTGTTGCTAAAGTGGCTTTTGAGACTTCTGTCTTTACTAAAGGCGGTTCTAACATGTCCGGCTCGATAGATCCAAACAGCGCGGTTAGCACAGAAGCTTGGAGTAACCTTGGAAGAATCCTTGGGTTGCAAGTTGCAGATCGAATTGGTTTTATAAATTCCCTTGTTGCCGCAGGTGCGGGTGGCAGAGCGTTTAGAGATGTGGGTAAACAGGTGACCGGCAACAAAATTAAAGACATTCTAATAAATGCCGCACTTGATCCCAAACTAGCCGTAAACTTAGCAAAGGAAACTGCTGATTTAGCAGAACCTCTTTCCACAACTATAGCAAAAAGTTTGATTAACGCGGTTAATGTTCCTGGAACAGTAGCCCGTAGGCCCGGTGCCGCTACTCAGATCTTCCAGCGTGGAGAACAAGAACTTGATGAAGAAGAACGCATCGGGCCACAGTCCTCCTTGCAACGTCCTCTTAATGCCTTGGTTGCAGGTACTCCACAACAAGTTGCTTCTGCTATGCCTCCGCCACGGGCTCCTAATGCAAATTCCATTCTTGGTCAGGTCAATCCTGTTGGACCACCGCCCATGGCTCAAGCTCCACAGGCAAATGTTACGCCGCAACAAATGGCGGACCTTGGACTTGACTTGTTCGCTGCCAAGAATGGGGGTTTCGTAGAGAAGTCTGGTATTATGTCTGTGAAACCCAAGGCAAGGCAGTTAGTCGGATAACCAGTCCCTAGCATCTTCGCCTAGTATCGTGTCAGCTATCTTGATCTTGTTCCGCAAGGCGGTGACAATCTTCTCGTCAATAGTTTTGGGTGAGATAAGATCAATGTAGGTGACCTTGTTTTCCTGTCCAATCCGGTGTGCGCGGTCCTCTGACTGAAGGCGAAGCTCCAGATCATAGCTGTTGCTGTAATAGACTACAGTATTTGCCGCTGTAAGAGTAAGACCGTAACCTCCTGTTTTAGGGTGCCCCACAATGAAACGTAACTCAGATTGACGATCTTGGAAAGTTTCCACGATCTGTTGTCTATCCGAGTCAGGTGTTTCACCGTGGAGCGTTGCAACCGCTCCGACGCCAAAGCGGTCGCGCAGGGCCTCGGCAATCGAACGGATATCCTGTGTCCAGGTTGCCCATATGATCGCCTTACCCTGTATCTCTTCACAAATGCTCATAAGTTCCAGTTGTCTGTTCGACTTCAAAGGGTGAACTACACCGTCGTCGTCCGTCAGACTACCAAGGCATATCTGTTGCAAACGCATGATCTGTGTCAATACGTTTTGCGTCGTGGACAAGTCACCACTGTCCAGCCGTGCCAATGCTAAATTCTTCATTTGAACGTAGGCGTCGCGCTGTTCTGTGGTTAACTCAACCTCGCGTTTCATGTACACCTTGTCAGGCAAATCCAGACAATCTTCCTTGCGAACTCTAAAAGAGTGCCCGTTCAGAGCTTCGGTCAACTCGTCCAGACGTTGGAATCCGACGATGTTGTTGAAAGAATGTGCTCCCATTGTCCGCCGCTGTACAACAGCGTAGCGTCCTTGAAAAGCATAGTAGCTCTTGAAGCCAAGTATCTTGGGGCTTAGAAAATCCATCTGGCTGTACAAGTCCATTGGTGACTTAGTGACAGGGGATCCTGTAAGAATCCGCCGCATTACCGCACCACGGCCCACGTCACAAATAGACTTAGTTCGTTTTGCCTGACGGTTCTTAATAGTTGTAGACTCGTCCACCGCCATAAAGACCTTGAATTTCTTTACAAAAAACTCTGCGACATCTACGCCCTTCTTGGTGCTGAATGCCTCTATGTTCATAAGTAAGAACTTTAATTTGTCGTTCTCCTTATATAAGTCTACAAGTTCTTTACGTTTTGCCTTTGTCAGGTTTGGTTTCCACAAGACCGTGTCTGTCTGTATACGTTCAGGGAGGTGCGTCTCTATCTCACCTATCCAGTTAGCTATGACACCCTTGGGCGCGACAATAATAGCAAGATCTACTTTCTTCTTCTCGAACGAATGTGCTATTGTGTCTATACAAACTTTCGTTTTACCGGTGCCCATATCCATCAAAAGCGCGTAGTTCTCCTGCTCTGCGCTGCCTTCAAAGGCTTCCCGCTGGTGTTCATAAGGCGTGGTTTTAAAAACAAATTTATTCATAAAGATTTCTCTTGTATTGACCTACAAATACCCATATAAAGGTTTTTGACGGTTCAGTCAACCGCCGATGCAATTAAACAGGAGCAATTAAAATGAACGATTTACTAGCAGAAATGGCCTCCGATTCTGAGGCTACCCCCGACAAGATAGATCAGTTACAAGACGGCAAGCTCGACATAGTGTCGCGTTTGGCAAACGAAGCTGCGGCATTAGAGCATAAACTTGCCGCTGCCGAGAAGCTTATGAAGGAGACAAAGTCTGCTCTACATAAGATAACGGACGAGCAGCTACCCGAAGCCTTAGAAGTCATGGGCCTTCAGAAATTTACTTTAGTGGACGGCTCTGAGATTGCCGTCAAACCAATTTACGCCGCAAGCATTCCAAAAGATCGTAAAGACGAAGCCTTTCAATGGCTTCGGGACCACGACTTTGGTGACCTTGTAAAGAACAATGTCACAGTTACATTTGGTCGTGGAGAAGATGAGACGGCTAAAGAGTTTGTAGGATTTTGCGGCGAACAAGGATTCGTTCCTAGCCAACTGGAGAAGGTCGAGCCTATGACCTTGAAGGCTTGGTTACGGGAACGGGTAGAAGCGGGGGACCCCGTCCCGCTTGATTTATTCGGGGCTTTCATCTCACAACGAGCAACTATCAAAAGGAGCAAATAGACAATGGCAAAAGCAGTAGCTAAAAAACAATCCGCCGAAGTAATGGTTATGAACGAAAACATGTTCGCTGAAGACGCCGGAATGGGTGTAAGCGACTTGGGTTCTGAAGATCTTGCGATACCGTTTATAAAGGTACTTCAAAAGATGTCCGACGAACTGGATGACCTAGATAACGCTAAGGCTGGTGATATCTACAATACGGTTACAAAAGACATCGTTAAAGGTAAAGACGGTATCCGTTTAATTAACTGCGCGTACAACTTGCAGTACATTGAGTGGGAACCTCGTGGTACTGGTACAGGAGCACCTCACGCTATTTACGGCGCGGGGGACGAGATACCGGAGACCGAACGAGGAGACGACAACAAGGACTATGTCGCCGGAGGTAGCGGTCGCTATCTCGAACGCACCGCCCAGCATTATGTTCTAGTTGTTGACGAAGACGGCGTTACTCAGCAGGCACTACTGCCTATGAAGTCCACACAGTTTAAAAAGTCTAAACAGTGGAACAGCGCAATGCGGTCTTTAAAGATGAAAGACGGTAAAGGAAATCTGTTTACTCCACCGCGTTTCTCACACATTTGGAAGCTGGAAACAGTTTCTGAGGAGAACAAGAACGGTTCTTGGCACGGATGGCAGATTAGTAAGGACGGCGTTGTCGAAGACGTAAACGTCTACCAAGAAGCCAAGTTGTTTGCCGAGTCCATCCAATCGGGTCAGGTGAATGTTAAACATGTCAGAGAAGAAGACAAAGATTCTTCTGACGAAGACGTTCCTTTTTAGGTCTGGTGGGGGAGGGCAACCTCCCCCTTTTCTAAATGAAAAAAGAGATAGAAAAATTTGCGCGGATATTTCGCGGTCTGAACCGAGCCTACGGGTCCTTGGACCTGACTACAAAGGACGCTCGTGGTAAGCAGAAGGGCAAGTATAAGTTTGTTCACGAACCACGGACCATTGCCACATACGAGGCTCATCTAAAAGGAACCACTAGTATAGGTGTTGTTCCGATTAACGAAGACAACCTTTGCTGGTGGGGTGCCATTGATGTTGACCAGTATCCGTTGGATCATTCTGCCATATTGAATAAACTACGCGAAGTTGAGATACCTCTCGTCGTCTGCCGAAGTAAATCGGGAGGAGCCCACCTATACCTGTTCCTTACAGAATTAGTCGAGGCTGAGAAGATACAAGTGAAGCTAAAAGAGATTGCGGCAGAGATCGGTTTCGGTGGCTGTGAAATATTTCCAAAGCAGATTAAACTTGTTCTCGAACGAGGAGACAACGGTAACTTCCTCAACCTCCCTTATTTTGACCACGAAGGTGGCCTCCGCTACGCCTTTAACAAGGACGGCAGTGCCGCAACACTAAAAGAATTTTTAGCTCTGGCAGAGAGTTCTGCAATAACAGAGCAGGCTCTTGATGATCTGATGTCCAAGACTGTGCCGGAAGTTGATGACAAACTTAAAGATGGCCCACCTTGCTTGCAGGCTTTACTGCGGCAGGGCTTTCCAGAGGGCACTAGGAACAACGGACTATTTAACTTGGGCGTGTATTTAAGGAAGGCTTTCCCCGATGAGTGGGAGACAAAGATACTTGAATACAACCAGAGCATCATGGAACCCGCACTTGATCTTAAAGAGGTCAACATTGTCGCGGACCAGATAAAAAAGAAGGACTATCAGTACAAGTGCTCGGATCAGCCTGTGTGCAATTTTTGCAACAAAGACCTCTGCCGTAGCCGGAAGCATGGCGTGGGGGGTGGGGCAAACACACCGACAGTAGCCAACTTGCGTAAGTATGACAGCGAACCGCCTTTGTGGTTTCTTGATGTCAACGGGTCGCCTGTCGAACTAGACACCGAGGGACTTCAGAAACAACCCCGCTTTCAAATACTTTGCATGGAGCAGATAAACTTCATGCCCCGCACCATTACTAGACAAGCTTGGGAAGCTCAGATGAACATGCTCCTGTCCCAGATGTTGGACACAGAGGGTGCTGTCATAACAACGTCCGAAGACACAAGCCTTCGCGGTCAGTTCTACGACATGCTTGAAGAGTTCTCTACTCATATGCAGTCTGCAATGGATAGAGAAGAAATACTTTTACGCCGCCCTTGGACCGATGAAGAAGAGGGACGAACATACTTTAGGCTTAAGGACTTTGAAGCTTTTCTTAAACGCAACAAGTTCTTTGAATACCGCTCGAACAAAATAGCGCAACGTCTTCGAGACATAGATGGAAAGTCCGAGCAGTTTCGGATTAAGGGCCGCACAGTGCGCTGTTGGTCAATTCCATCCTTTGCAAAGATAGAGGAAGAATTTGAGTCTCGCTTTGACGATGAGGAGGATATTCCGTTTTGAGAGATGAACCTATCAACTGGAGCCAGCTTCTTCGCGACTTGCGGGTAGAGAAAGGTCTGACGCAAAGAGAGCTTGCCTACCAGTCTAAAATGCCCCAGCGGACAATTGCAGAGTATGAGAACGTCGAAGCCTCTCGACAGTTGTCCATATACAGGATTGAACAGATACTAGATTCTCTTGGTTATGAGATAGATGTGTTTCTGAAGAAGAACAATGTTTAGATACTTTGGACCCCCAGGAACCGGAAAAACAACTACACTGTTAAATCAGGTGGATGCTCTTCTATCGGGCGGCATGTCCCCAAACGACATAGGCTACTTTGCTTTTACACGAAAAGCGGCCCACGAAGCACGGGACAGGGCGGTAGAACGTTTTAACCTAGACCCAGAGAAGGACTTCTCGTACTTCCGTACACTTCACAGTTTAGCCTTTCAAAGTCTTGGCATGTCTAGTGCCGACGTTCTTGGCGACAAGGGTCTTAAGAGTTTTAGTAAAGAGACGGGCGTTGATTTGTCGTCTAATGGAATGCAGCACATTGCCGATGACGGCTTTACGCTTCTTAAATCTAACAACCCCATCATGCAGGGGTTTGACCTAGCTAGAAATACGTTACTTGGCGTTCGGCATGCCTACAATGTCATGGAACTAGATATTCCGTTTTATGAATTTGAGCACTTATATAACGAGTATGAACGATTTAAAGTGTTGAATGGTCTTAAAGACTTTACCGACATGATGGTCGAACTAGCTGAAAAACCAAGCAGTCTCCCCGTCCTTAATACAATATTCTTGGACGAGGCACAGGACCTGACGCCATTGCAGTGGAAAGTGGCTCATGGTTTAGGAGAACGCTGCCAGAGGATGTTCGTAGCGGGGGACGATGATCAAGGTATATACCGCTGGGCTGGTGCCGACATAAATCACTTTGTCTCTTTGGCAGGAGGATCAGAGGTTCTATCTCAATCCTACAGGATACCTCGAAGCGTTTACCGCATAGCCGATTCCGTGGTCAAAAGAATACAATTTAGGCAGAAGAAAACATGGTCTCCAAGACCTTCGGAAGGAAGTGTCCAACGAACATACGATGCAAACACGGTTTCGTTTGGCAACGAAGAATGGCTGGTTCTCGCGCAGGCTAATTACATGCTAGATGATCTAGCAAACCAACTTACTTCCAGCGGTCAGTACTTTGAGCGCAAAGGGTCACCGTCGTTAGCGAAGAACGTGCGAAGTGCCATTAGCTCATGGAACCACATGCAAGAAAGCCCCGGTCATGAAATATCACTGAAGGAAGCGGTCAACCTTTATGACCACATATCAAGTGGGTCGGGTAGTTTAAAACGCGGTGCTAAGAAAATGTTGGGCGGAGCGGATGAGAAAGACCTTTTTACGATGGCTGTCTTACGGGATTACTTTGGGTTAGAAACACCAGACACAACCTGGGACGTTGCTTTAAACCGGATTGGTGACGAAGACAGGGCCTATGCCACTGCCCTGCTCAATCGCGGCGTCAATATATTTGAGAAGCCCAAGATCAAACTGTCCACGATCCACGGTGCAAAAGGTGGTGAAGCTGACAACGTTTTACTGTTCACGGACCTGTCCAGTAAAGCATTGAAAGAAATGGAGAAAAATCCCGACGACGCTCACCGAGTTTTATACGTTGGGATAACACGAACAAAGAAGAACCTTGTTCTAAAGATGCCAGAAGATTCACAAAGGGGTTGGGCCATATGAGAGTAATAATCGAAAGTCCGTACAAAGCAGTTCACTTTAACGGACAATCTCTGTTCGACAACATTGAATATGCAAAGGACTGTTTGTCAAATTCCTTGTCGAGAGGAGAGTCACCGTTTGTATCACACTTACTTTACACGCAAGTACTGGACGATGACGTACCGGATGAACGCCAGCTTGGTATGAATTCCGCCTTAGAGTGGTACGAAGTTGCTGACTTATGCGCGGTGTATATAGACCTTGGAATATCTGAAGGTATGGCAAGCGGGATTAAACACGCTAAATCACTTGGACTAATCGTAGAAGAAAGGACAATACACAATGGCCGCATCTAAGGAGGTATTGGAAACAGCTTTGGATCTAGTTGGGGGTGACCGTGCCGTTGACTACGGTTCAATGTGGGAGAACCACCATAACATTGCCCAGTTGTGGAACGGATATTTGCACGATAAGAACGGCGACTTGTCCGCCGAAGATGCCGCCAACATGATGGAGCTAATGAAAATAGCACGGCGTAAGTCAGGGGCTCTAAAGAAAGACAACTACATTGATGGCGCGGGATATGCGGCGGTAGCTTTCGAATGTGCCGAGAAAGAACGCGACAACCAGCTTTCGCTTAAACTTCTGGCAGAAAAGTATAGTAAGAAGAACAATGAAAAAGAATCTTAAAAAACCAACGTGGGGCGTCAAGACTGAATGGGTTCCTATTGAGCAGTTACCTCCGACACCGAAAGGTATCACGGAAATTGCAATAGACTTGGAGACCAAAGACCCACGGCTCAAGTCCCATGGCCCAGGGTGGGCTACCGGACATGGAGATGTAGTCGGGTTTGCTGTTGCATACGAAGGTTTTAACGCCTATCTGCCCATTGCCCACGAAGGTGGTGGCAACCTTGATCGGGGCATTGTAATGCGCTGGTTCCAGAAGGAGATAGCGGACCATCCTTCCGATAAGATTTTCTACAATGCCGCGTATGATGTGGGCTGGATGAAACGCCTTGGCATTGAGCTCAAAGGAAAAATGATCGACGCAATGCTGGCCGCACCTTTGTTAAACGAGAACAGGTTTAGTTATTCACTCAACGCAGTGTCCTACGACTACATGGGACTAATGAAGTCAGAAGCCGCTTTACGAGAAGCCGCACAAGAGTTTGGCGTTGATCCAAAGGGAGAACTTTACAAACTACCTGCCTGTTTTGTTGGAGAGTATGCCGAGGCCGATGCCCAGCTTACCCTTGATCTTTGGCAGGTTTTTAAAATGGAGCTAACCAAACAGGACTTGTGGCAGGTCTTTGACATGGAGACTTCTATACTGCCGCTTTGTATAGAAATGACTTGGAAGGGTGTTCGAGTAGACCTCGACTCTGCCGAGAGACTTAAACAAGACCTTCTTAAGATTGTAAAAGGAATACAGTCGGACGTTAAGAAGGAGACAGGTTTTGCTGTAGAGTTGTGGGCGGCGGCAAGCATTGCCAAAGTCTTTGACCATTTGAAGATACCGTATGGTCGAACCAAGACAGGCTTGCCCAGTTTTACCAAGAACTTCTTAGCCCAGCATGAACACCCTATTGCCCAGAAGATTGCAGAAGCAAGAGAGTACGACAAGATGGGCAACACCTTCCTGTCCAGTATATTCCGGTATGCCGAGAAGGACCGCATCCACGGTCACATTAATCAGTTACGCTCCGAAGGCGGCGGAACCGTGTCCGGTCGTATCTCTATGTCAAACCCGAACCTCCAACAGATACCAGCGCGGAACCCAGAAATGGCCCGCAAAATACGGGGGCTGTTCTTGCCAGAAGAAGGGGAGAAGTGGGCGTCAATGGATTTTGACCAGCAAGAGCCGCGCATCCTTGTTCACTTTGCAAGCCTAACGAACAAAGGACTGACGGGATCCGATGACTTTGTAAAGGCATACAGAGAAGATCCCAAGACAGACTTTCACCAGATGGTAGCCGACATTGCTAATATTCCTCGCAAACAAGCCAAGACCATAAACCTGGGTATCATGTATGGCATGGGACAGACAAAGCTTGCAGAGCAGTTGGATGTGTCAACGGACCAAGCTAAACGGCTCATGCGTCAATACCACGACGATGTTCCCTTTGTTAAAGAACTCATGGACGCCGTACAGCGCAGAGTGTCGCACCGAGACAAGGGCGGGTTTGTCAGATCATTGCTAGGCCGCAAGTGTAGGTTTGATCTGTGGGAACCCAACCTGTTTGTTTCTGCACGGGCCTTGCCAAAGGAAGAAGCTCACATTGAATATGGCGACAACATCAAACGTGCATATACATATAAGGCATTGAACAGGTTAATCCAGTCGAGCGCGGCAGATCAAACAAAGGCAGCAATGGCCGCTGTTTACGAACAAAGAAACAAGATACCGCTCGTACAGATACACGATGAACTGGCTTTTTCCGTAACGGAAGTGGAGGAGGCCCGTGACCTCTGCAAGATAATGGAATCTGCTTACAAACTAGAAGTACCAAGCCCTAGCGACATCTCGCTAGGTGATAACTGGGGGAACTTGACTAACGTGGACAAATCCGATAGTGTCCCAGAAGTAAAGGATGATTAAGTTATGAACCCAGAAAAATGGAAATCAGTTGTAGTACCGATTGAGAGCTACCATGTCTTGAAAGACATGGCTGCGAAAGAACGTCGAACGATTTCCGGTCAATTCACATTGATACTGGAACAAGTAACTGGCAAGAGCATTACAGTAAGTAAGGCTCCTGATCCAAGTACTAAGAAGAAAGGATCGACATGACCGCAGTATTAGCAACAGCCGCTTTTTATGCCGTAGTCTTAATCGTATCGGCTATGTAGTCCGATGGGTAAGCGGTCCTCTGGAAATTTTGAAAGACAAAAGAGGGACTTTTACCCCACTCCGCTTAGTGCAGTAAAACCTCTTCTCCCCCATTTATTAGAGAAAACCGTCTTTGACGAGCCCTGTGCAGGAAACGGTGCTTTAGTTGACCACTTGGAAGCCGCCGGACACCGATGCCTACGGGCCACGGACATCGAACCACAACGCGATGACGTTGGAACATGTGATGTCTTTGACATTGAATCTTGTTACGGGGATTGTTTCATAACCAACCCACCTTGGAATAGAAAGATACTGCACCCCTTAATTTTACATCTTTGCGAGAAGGCACCATTGTGGTTACTGTTTGACGCGGACTGGATGCACACCCGACAAGCTGCTCCATATCTTCCGTACTGTCAAAAGATTGTAAGTGTTGGGCGGGTAAAGTGGATGGGACCGGACAGTCCACATACAGGAAAAGATAATGCGGCTTGGTATTTATTTTATAACAAAACCTCAGATGGTTTCGTAGACTTCTTTGGGAGACGATGATAAATTTGAAGAACTTATTCTTCTCCCTGTGTTTGTGGTTTGTTGACTCCTTCCACAAGCACTTCGGTGGTGGTTTTTACATAGGCCACCACCGTTTTTTATTCTGTGAGATATAAGAGTTCCGCATGGCAAACGATGAACAAGAAGAGTCGAGGGACGGGATAGAGCTTCTTTGTTCTATCTGTAAATCCCCCGTTGATCTGGAAAACGAGGGCGGCGTCTCTGGAAACTTTGGCATCTGCCCAGTGGCCTTTTGCGTTTGGTGTTACGCTTCTATTATAGACATGGTTTCTCAGACTTGTTCGCGCTGCCAAGAAGATGACGAAGAAATATACATGAACTAAAAAGGAGAAGACTAATGGAATTAGCCGTAGCTTTTATGATGTCGATAGGCGGTTTGTTTATAGCCGACAACCAAGAATTCTTTAAAACGGTTGACGAACAGATACAGCAAGGGGCCGAGTGGCACTATGTAGGTAAGTCACCACTGGACCCGGATGCAGTGTCCATTGCAGCGCAGATGTGCGATGGCAAATGTGACGAGCCGTACATCATGTGGAAGCTAAAATTTCCAGAGTAACTTAAAAAGGGGTTGACACCCTTTTTTTTATGCCTATGGTTATGGGACAAGTTACATACATATAGGAGTCGGAATGATGAACCAGTCAGAACTATTCTCACTAATGCAAATCTCGACACTTACTGTCGTCGAGCAACGCATAGCACATTGTGAGGACGCACGGGACAAGGCCCACGATCCAGACATCAAGATCCTCTGGGAAGCCTATGCCTTGCAACTTCGTAACCAGCGCATAAAGGAGTCAAATTGATGTATATTGAGAAATTAAATATTAAGGTTTTTACTGATTATCAGATCAAAGGCAAAAAACCACAGTCGGATCTTATTGCGGAGTTTACATCTGATAGAATGGGGACAAGTGACAATAAAATGGAGACATTACTAGACGGAATTATGGGGCTTTATGAGTTTGATCCTGTCAGGCTAGTTGTATCTTTTGAAACTGAAAACAATTAAGGAGTCAAATTGATGTATTACGTGATGTTAACTCACAAAGCGTCAGGGGAAGTATCATGTCAGGGTGGGTTTAGCCATACTGACTTTGCCTACGCAAAGCACGATAGACTTTGGAAAACATTTCTCTACTGGGATGTAGAAGTTATTAAGGTAGGAAGCTGATGACGGATGTAATTTTATAAACTCAAAAAGGAGAAAGCTATGTTTATTGGAGCAATGTACGAACTACAGGAAGACAGAAAAAAAGAAAGCCTGCTGGGCTATCGAACTATCGAAATCTTCGAGCGTGTTTTATATCACACGAGAACTATTACAAAGACAGACGATTCAGAAGAGGAAGGAGAAGTATATCGCAGACAAGTCACGCACACAACGTATGAGTACCTTCTTTACTGTGCGGTGGACCACAAAGATACGTGTGAGATAATGGAGAATGACCTTTCCGAAGAAGTTATGTCTGGAATATATAAGTATCGGAATAGGAGAGACGGCGGATGAACGATCAACTGGCAGAGTTCCTGGGTGTGCTAATACTCTTAGGTACGTTCTTAATCGTAACGTGCTATATAATCCTAGGAATCTAACAGTCGAGCGAGTAACAAACGCGGTCAGGCCAATAACGACTAAAAACAAGACGTTGGCGGGTTAAGCGGGGCGGACCTTCACAAGAAACGCCCCGCACCAAATCTATGACTTAGGTTGTGGATAACTTTTGCTTGACGGTATGGGATAAGTCTGCTATAGTCTTTTAAAGATAAAGAAGACGCTCTTTTACATTGTGAATAGGAAGTCGTGTTTGCCGTAGCAAATAGGAGTCAGCTATGACAAATAGAAAACACGTTACAAAAATATGGTTTGAATTAGAAAGCCATAGGACCAACCGAGCCACCATAACACCGGAAGAAGGAAAGGCCCTAGAGGATGACTACAACGCTTTCTTCCAGCGCATTGGGTATCCATATGATAAAGTATGGTGGAACGCAGAAGACGCCATGTGGCACATCGTCACAGGAGTAGACGGAAGTTTCTACACTACAAACATGGATAGCCCCGGTATCTGGCTAAACATCAACGCCTTACCACTAACTTAACAGGCTTCACGGCTTCCTTAACAACTAATCACTGAACTGGTGTGGTGATACCAGCGGGTGGGTGAGAGGCCCACAACCCATGCAACAGGCACCATGGACCACGGTCCTTCTAAGCTGCTTACAAAGGTAGTGTCCCGCCGTCCCACTATAGTAGTAAATTTACAAATTAGAAAAAAATAAAGTCCCGAGTTTTTAGCCGGGATTGGTGGGACAGATGGGACGGTCTACTAACTATATCTTCTATAAGGGTTTTTTGCCTGTGAGAGTGTCCCACCTCTGGAGTCACGGAATCTGGCTCATGGGACGGAGTCTCCGTTAAAGTCAGTGCATTTCGTGGGTTTTGCTGTTATTTTACCTAAGATTAACTGATTAGGTGTAATCCCATATCACTTTACAGCCGTTTGTTAAAGTAAGACGGTGGGACAGTGGCGGGACAGCATTGATATTAAACAATAAAAGCCCTTTGGAGGCCCTAAAATGCCTAATGCTAATGCAAAGTATCCCGCCACTGATGGGACGGGTAAAAAAGTCCAAACGAGAGGACCAAACCGTAAGCTGACACGACGGCAAGAGAAGTTTGTAAAAGAGTTAGTTAGTAACGATGGGCTTATTACCATGCGGGAAGCCGCAATCCGTGCTGGTTACCCTGAGAAGAGCGCTCATAGTCGCGCTTACGAGCTAACCAGCCAGAACATTTGCCCGCACGTTGTAACAGAGATTAAACGATACCGCGAAGAACTCGATGAGATGTACGCGGTTGGTTACAAAAAACACGTTCGAGATTTACAAAAAATTAGAGACGTTGCTTTGGAGAACGGGGCCTATTCGGCAGCCGTGCAGGCTGAGTATCGTCGGGGGCAGGCTCAAGGTGACATATATGTAAGTAAGTCAGAAATCAGAACGGGTTCTATCGATCAGATGAGCCGTGAGGATGTGGAGAAGGAACTTGACAGAATTAGAGGATCTTTTGAACCAATCATCGACATCACACCAGAAGAAGTCGAAGAAGAAGTCGAAGAAGCCATTGAGGGAATCAAGCCTGTGGCAAGAAATAAAAAACGGAATAAAACTAAGCGGAAGAAAAATTGAAACTACCCGCCTCGAAAGTTGGTCAGTCCCCGGAGTCCCCGATGTCTTGTTATGTTCAGAGTGTGGCGTCTTTAGCTTTATGGAACTTAAAGTCACAAAGGGACGCTCTAATAAACTCAATCTATCCCCCCACCAGTGCTCTTGGCTTAGTCGGCATTCCGGCGGGCCTTGTTTTATTGTTGTGCGCGACATTAGCTTGGCTATTAGTATTTATTCTGGCTCCGATGCTGTTGACCTTCGTATGGATGGTCTTACAGCCGTACCGCCTTTGGCTGTTTTTGAAAAGCCGTATAACTGGTCGGAATTTTTTAAGTTGACAAGCCCTGCGGGGTAGTCGTATAGGATTAGTCCTACTTAACAAAGGGAGTCAAAAATGACTGAATTTAAAGTTAAAGAGTATTACTTAAATTGTAAGCCGCCAGTAGAGCGTGAGTCAGTAATTAAAGCTGAAAGCGCCGTTGATGCAATTCGCAAGATTGAGCATTGGAAATATGCGGCAGATTTTACACATCGAGTTGCAGATTCTACGTTCCAAGCCCACACTCAGGATGGTAACGGTATGAGCGGTTGTGAGGCTGAAAGTCTAAAGGAGTCTGTTTAATGGATTGGTTTTCAGATTGGTTGCAGTCCGCGATTGAAAAACTAGCTTTCTGGTTGGAGGAAAAGGAATGATTTGTCCTAAGTGTCACGGAAATGGTTACTGGATAGAACAACCCAAGGTGTTGCGACAGGTTAGGCAATGCGAAACGTGCAACAGTCAAGGTGAAATAAAGGAGTCAAGGAATGAGAAAACTAACCAAGGTTGAACAAGCCACCGCCAACAGTTTAGATGGCGCGGCATTGTTTCATGTGACAGGAACCATTTTGAATAAAAGCATACAAGACTGCAATGCGTCCTTGCGTGATCTATTAAAGCGCGAGAATGTTTTGGACTACGACACTTTAACGGCGGGCGACAAGGTAACGCTGGAAGGCGTTTACAGTGATGGGACCGAAACAACTATTTCAGCCTACAAAGCAAGGACACGCGGCGACAAACGAATCTGGTTTAATGGGTTAAAGAATTACGCGGATGCTGGCGATGTTATGGCCTTGGTTATCCGTGGCGGTAAACTGGTGATTCAAAACGTAACGAAAGGAATCGCCGTTGCAGTTTTCTTTATTCCCGCCATAGGGGAAGTTTTAAAAACTACTATATAGTGAGTTGACTCCTCACACTAAACTAGGCCCGCCACTGAGCGGGCCATTTTTTTGCTTGACTGTATGGGAATGATCCTAGTAACTTGCGACTCATTAAACCAATAAAGGAGTCAAACAAATGAGCTTTAAACCAATGTTTAGATTTAACCGGGGCGGCGCTCATGTCGCTGTAGGCGAAGTGAAGGGCAATGCACAAGCGTTTGCTACTTATGAAGAGGCCGAGCAGTCCGCGTTAAACCGCTTCGCCGTTTGGACGATGCCTTCTGGCTGGTTTGTTCAGGAATCCGATGAGCCAGTCAATTACCGTTGGGATGCTTTGGACGGTGATGTGTCCTTGAACAGGGAGTCAACGACATGATCAAAGACATTGAAGTTTTGCGCCGAGCCTTAAAACGTTCTGAGTATACAGGCGTTATATTATACGAAGGCCCGTCCAAAATTGATGGCAAGCCAATTGTCGCTATTGCCTGTCGTATTACTGAAGCTAGTGGGAACGCCAAGACGGGTGCAATGGTACAAACGTTTATAATGCGCCAAGACATAGCGCCACATGAGGCCTTAAAAACGGGTGACGATTCCAGCGTTTGCGGCGATTGTAAATTAAGGCCGATTCACAAAGGCGCGACTCGTTGTTACGTTCGAGTTTATCAAGCACCCTTATCCGTTTGGAACGCATATAATCGCGGACGTTATGCCGCGCCGAACGTTGACTTTGACGCGGCGCTAGTGCCTGAGCTATTCGCGGGCCTATCCTTTCGTATAGGATCATATGGAGACCCTGCCTCTATTCCTGCCAACGTATGGAAAAAAACAACGCGCAAGGTAAAGAATCGCACGGGCTATACTCATCAATGGAATAAGAAAATAGGCGCTGGTTTAAAAAATTTATGCATGGCAAGCGCGGACAATCCAGCGGACGTTGCAAGCGCAAGCGCCAAGGGATGGCGGACATTCCGAGTCCGTAAACATGACGCGCCGACTCTTAAAACAGAGTCCATATGTCCGGCAAGTAAAGAGGGTGGACAAAGAACGCAATGCGATTCGTGCGGATTATGCCAAGGCTCAACAATTGCGGCCCGCAGTATTGTAATTGCGGATCATGGGTTAATGGACTCCCGCCGCCGTGCTACTGCTTAATTTTATATTTGACATATCAGAATTATCTCTTATTGTCTTACATAGCATTTAACAACGGGTTGAATGCATAAACAAATAGGAGTCAAACAATGTCACATTTAATGTACGATTCAAGCACCGATATAAAAGTTGAACGCGATTACTTGGCAAACTTGCAAACACCTGAGCCAATGGGTTCCCGCCATGCGCCCTATCCCTTTCATTCTTTTGCAACTGATACTGTTAATGCAATCGAGCAGGCAGGTTTCACGATTGAGCAAGAAGACTATGCAATTACTAAGGACGAAAACCGCTTGTTCGGATTGCTTAATATCTCCCGCCCAGTGGCACCCGTTTCCCAATCGTTTGGAATGCCGACTCTTCATCAATCAAAATGGAATCTGTTAGTTGGGTTGCGCGGCGCTCATGATCAATCTGTAAGTCGCGGACTTGCAATTGGCTCTCAGGTGATGGTGTGTTCTAATTTGTGCTTTCATGGCAATCTTGGAAATTGGCAATCTAAGCAAACTACCAATATTTCTCATAGGATTCCTGATATGGTAGCGGATGCCGTTAGTGGACTCGGAAATGCGGGCAAAAAACTAACAATTGATTTTGATGATTTTAACCGCCACCAAATAGATAGAGATACGGGTGACGATATTCTGCTGGATGTTTTCCGGTCCGGTGGATTCTCTGCGAGCCAGTTAGGCCGTGCCATAGAAGACTGGGACAATTGTTCTATAGAAGAGCATACCGCCAATGGCAGAAATCTATGGTGGCTCTTCAATAGCGCAACTCATGCCCTTAAGCCAACGGGCGCGAATAGCAATCACAGTGACCTCCAGCATCGTTCTACAATCGTGTATAATAAACTGCTGACGGGGGGCCAGCGATTGCTTGCCGCCTAGTCGCTCGCCTAGCCTAATTTAAAACCCGCCTTGAGAAATCTTGGCGGGTTTTTTATTGTCTTGTATATATGGGACTAATCTATATAGTAGTTTCATCTTAAATATAAAGGAGTCAACGTTATGCAGAAAGTTAAAATTGAGGACGTTAGAAAAGGCGAATTTGTCAGACGCAAGCCAGACGCTAAAACGACATTCATTAAGGATTCTTATTGCCGATTCGATAAGCGTTACATGCTAATGGATGATCAAGACATCAGCCGTTTTGTTGGCATCAAAAAAGGCACACCCGTCTTCATCGGTTTCACATATTAGGAGTCAAAGTAATGAATAACGAACGTGCCAAGCTTTGGCCCCAAGTCACAGACTTTGAGTTGATTGTTAAAATTGTAGAACGCGCCGCTGAGATATATGCCCGCAATGGTTTGCGCTATGATCGCATGGTTGCGAACATGGATATCAACGATGTTCACAGTAAAACGCCACTACGACTCGCTGCATGGCTGGTGGCCGATGAAGGAAACTTCGCGCACGATGTCGCGGGCATCCATAACAATCTAGACCGCGTGAACGGCGTTCTAGAAAATTGTTTTGTGCCTCGTTTTGCCGCCACACGATAAACTCTAGTACGTTTTAAAAAGCCCGCCTTGGGAGACTGGGGCGGGCTTTTCTTTGTCCGGTAGTCAGCGTGAATCCGTAGCCAGTTAAGCAAGCGCCGAGGCGCCCGCCGAAAGCACCAGCTAGCGTATAGCATGGCCCATGGTCCTTGGTCCCGTGTCCAGGCGGATGAGATCCCCCAGGACGTGAAAACGTTCTTAGTTCCTGGGGGATCTGCCTGCCCGCCTGCCCGCCTGCCCGCCTGCCTGCCCGCCTGCTGGCTAGTGGCCCGCGTTTGTTGGTGCCTGCCTGCCCGCCCGCGTTTGTTGGTGCTTGGTTCGTGGTCCGCGTGTCATGGTGCATGGTCCGTGGTGCATGGCCCAAGGGTCCCAGTGCCCAATTTAGTGAGCAAAAACAAGGGGTTAGGGGTCGCGGCTCCAGATTCCGGCCCCCGGGGGGGAGCGGCGGCGGCTCCGGCCTTGTTTCGCACAAATAACCCCTGAAAAAATGATATGGGTTAACGGGTATGTTTTTTATTACATTTATTCCCATATCACTTGGTATTTTGCATAAAATCGTTTACTAAGATTAGCCATGTTACGTACAGAGACTCCAGAAGTTGAAGACCGGCGATTAAAGCTCGAACTGCGCCTTGCCCAGATGGCAGAGGTCGAAGGTTGCCGAGAAGATTTCCTTAAATATGTTCGCAAGGTCTGGCCTGAATTTATTGCAGGCGCACATCACAAGATGATTGCAAAGAAGTTCGAGGACATTGCTACGGGAAAGATTAAACGTCTAATAATTAACATGCCCCCACGGCACACCAAGTCCGAGTTTGCAAGTTACCTGTTCCCGTCATGGATCATTGGCCGTGAGCCGAAAACAAAAATAATTCAAACCACGCACACTGCGGAGCTTGCTGTAAACTTTGGCCGTAAAGTTCGAAACTTGATTGCAACAACCGAGTACAAAAATATATTTGATTCTGTAGACCTACAGTCTGACAGCAAGGCTGCTGGTCGATGGTCCACGAACCATGGTGGCGAGTATTTTGCTGCGGGTGTTGGTGGTGCTATTACCGGTCGCGGTGCTGACTTGTTAATTATTGACGATCCTCATTCGGAGCAGGATGCACTTTCCGAGACGGCGATGGAACATGCGTATGAGTGGTACACGTCGGGACCCCGGCAGCGTTTACAGCCTGGGGGTGCTATTGTTATTGTTATGACAAGGTGGTCATTGAAGGATCTTACTGAGAAAGTAATCAAGGCACAGGGTTATGATAAACATGCGGACAAGTGGGAGGTTGTAGAGTTCCCTGCAATCATGCCAAGTGGCAAGGCATGTTGGCCTGAGTATTGGAAGACGGAGGAGCTTGAGGGTGTACGTGCTTCGTTGTCCGCTGCCAAGTGGAATGCTCAGTGGCAGCAAAATCCCACGTCGGCGGAAGGTGCTATTATCAAGAAGGAGTGGTGGCAGCGTTGGGAAGAGGACGAGGTACCCCAGCTTGAATATGTAATTCAAAGTTATGATACGGCATTTAGCAAGGCAACGACTGCGGATTACTCTGCAATTACGACGTGGGGGGTATTTTATCCAAAACAGGACGGACCGGCTAATTTAATTCTTCTGGATTCAAAGAAGGGCCGGTGGGATTTTCCGGAACTGAAGACGGAAGCATTAGAGCAATACAACTTCTGGGAGCCTGAGACGGTTATCATTGAGGCCAAGGCTACGGGAACTCCTCTTACTCAGGAACTTCGCCAGTTGGGGATCCCTGTTGTTAACTTTACACCGAGCAAAGGAAACGATAAGCTAACGCGGGTTCACTCTGTCTCTCCTCTTTTTGAGAGTGGGATGATATGGGCACCGAACGAACGTTGGGCAGACGAGGTTATTGACGAGTGCGCTGCATTTCCAAACGGCGACTACGATGACCTTGTAGATAGCACGACGCAAGCTTTGATGAGATACCGTCAGGGTAATTTTGTGCAACTTCCAAACGACGATTGGGTAGATACCACGGAGGAGTCTACTCATATCCGGAGTTACTATGGCTGAACCAGAGAAACAGTACGAATACGGAAGGACCCCTGAAGAGACCGCTCCGGGTTTGAAAGGTTTCTTTAATATATTACGTGGTCCGGTGGTAGATGCCTTTACGCCAGAACGCCGCGAAGTTATTACCGCCCCGGAAACTACTTACGAAAACCTAGATGGTCGTTATCGTCCAAAAACTACTCCCGGTGAGTATGGCCCTGTAGAAAAGGACCTTGAATACATGCCCGTTGTCCAAGCAGCACGGGCTGCTTTGGATTTTGCGGGGGACTTTGCAACGGACGGCAAGGTCCGTGAGGAGACGGGCTCTGCTATTGCAAAAGGTATCGGGCAGATTTTTAAAGATTCCCAAGAGGGTCTTACCCTTGGAGCAATGACCGGTGAAATGTCTTTTTATGATCCTGAAGAGAAGAGAGTAGTAGAACCAGACGTCCTTCTTCCTTTGGGACTGGGCATGGCTGCATCATTAGTTGCTCCGGTCAAGGGACCGGGAATGGTTGCCGGGATGTTTGCCGGTCGCAAGGCGGCGACTGCACGTCCTAAAAATTTTAAATTAGCCGACGAAATGGCAAAAAAGGGTCGATCCAGAGAGGAAATCTGGAAAAAGACGGGGCTGTTTCGCTGGGAGAGAAATGGAGAGCCTGTAAGCGACTGGCGGTTTGAAATATCCGATGAAAAAGCAAAGGCTGTTTTTAATCCAGAGGTGCAGACCCCTACAGGCCGGTTTAAAGTAGGTGCAGAGCCTGTTCTCAGTGATCTTTTTGAACACCCCGAATTTTATAAGAACTACCCCGGCAAAATGGATGTTTCAGGTTCTTCTCTTATGGGTGATCTCCAGAAAAAAAGAGCGGTTCTTGTAACAAAACTGGCGGAGTTAAAAGCTAGTAATAAAGATCCTGACGAGTATGCCAAGGAGTATCAGAAGCTTCAAGATCAAGACGGAGACCTCCTTAGAGAATATCTTGAAAGTGACGTAACGGAGGTAAAAACCTCTATTACGGGCTCTGAGAAAGTAGGCCCTCCCTATACAACAAAAGCGCAGCGGTTGGAAAGACCCGTGGCGGATATTTCTTTAGGAACTATGGGGTCCTCTGATTGGGGAGGTGCGTATTACAGCCCTTATAGGGATAAAATGGGTCTTAAGAATCGTCCGGGCGGCAAGAACTTGTACGATGCTAAGAAAGACGCCTGGATACCTTGGGACGATCAGGGCAGGTTTTTTCAAAAGTTTTCCTATGGGCAACACGGGGAAGTCCTGAACAAAGCTAAGGAGGGCTTCAGGGAAGCCGGTATATCTCTGGATACCTCTAGCGGGGGAAATGCACTACGCCAAAGGCAGGGTGGCATGGACACTGACAATCCAGCCTTTGGCGTAGTGTACAAACTGCGGAAATGGAAGGGCGGGCCGGAAGACACGATAGACCCGGAGTCCTTGCCTGATTACTTGAAGAAACAGTTTGACGAGTTACAGGCGGGCGGCAGGACCTTCTACAAGGAAAAGTACGACGCGGACCGGATATTCCGGGGAGACGTGATTCACGAAGGGCAACATGCTACACAGCACCGGGAAGGGTTTGAGGGCGGCTCTAACAGACGAGAGTTTCGTTACACCAACATAAAGGACCCTCAAACAGGGAAAAAAATTAGCGCAACAGAAACATACATGCGGACGCTGGGAGAAGCGGAGGCTCGGCTTGCTGATTCGCGCAAGGACTTAACAGACAAGGAAAGAAGCGAAAGATTTCCGTGGACAAAAGAAGGGGGGTTAGACAGGCGCGAAGATGACCTTCTTTTAAGAAAAGACCCCGGTATGCCTGAGAGTGCATTTGATGACCCTATCTCAGCGTCCAGGACCCCCGCAGAAAACCTTATGAAAAAATAAACTGAATGGAAAAGAAAAGTGTTTACAATATATAATCATACAACTCATATCCGGAGTTACTATGGCTGAACCAAGGAGTATAATATAATGGGAGCGTCTCAAACCCACTACTTTAAGAACGGTACGAAGCATCGTGGTAGTTACCACAAAATGTCTGACGGAAAGCTTCACACCGGGGCAAAGCACACTGCAAGTAGTAAACGGCTGTATCATTACGGTGATCTTCCTAGTGCGGCATCTAAAAAAGCGGCTCGCAAAAGGACTTAAATGGCACAGGAACCAAAAAAACCAAGTCTTGCAGACCCTAGTGTAACCACGGCTGAGTATTTGATGTTTCTAAACCGTGACTACACCGCGCAGGCACGAGTTGCAGGCAACCCAGAGTCGGCAAGACTTGACGTGGGTGCAGCATTTGTTCCCGTGGATCCAAGTAACCTCGAATTTTCAGCTAGGGGTTCCAAAGGTGTAGGCCGTCCGGACAAATTCGCCGTTTCTGTTGGAAATGACATGTTTAACCTATCTAGAAAACTAGAAGATGCAAAAGCCTCTCAAGGTGGTATGACGACTACGGACACTGGTGGATTAAACCTTGGTGATCTTATTAGAATGTACTACCAGCGATCTTCTCAGCCCGGTAATAGGGACTTAAAGAAAAAGTCTTTTGGTGCAGATGTAGACTTCGGCCCTGTAAAACTTTACGCAAAGAGCGATACGTCTAGTCAAGAGGGGGTTTCAGAAGAGTATGCCCCGTATTATAACAACACTCGTTCTGACAATAAGACGGATAACGTAGGTTTTAATGTTCGTCTGCCCGTGGGCCGTGGTGCGTTTACCGGTGGCGTTGGTCGCACTTATGAGACTCAGGAAGATCCGCAGCAGTTGCGTCAGGAAACACGGCCCACGGCCCAATCTCCAAACGTGACTAATTTTGGTGGAGGCTATGAAGAAAAACTTGGTACGGGCATTTTAAGTGTTGGTGGAAATCTTATAGACGTTCGCGGTGTTGGCACGGAGAGTTCACTTGGAGGCTCTTATAACGTAAATGATCCCCTTGGGTTTGGTGGATCCCTTAGTGCAAGGGGTTCCTACAATAATCCGATTGGTGGAGAAAGTGCCGCCGAAGCCTTTATTAGGTATAAACTGAACTTGTAACACTTGACAAAGAAGTCTTTCCCGCTGGTGCAAATACGAGTACAGTAGGAAATCTGAATTCACATAAAAGGAGCAAATTCAATGCCTAATGTAATGGGACGAGAATTTCCGTATACCGCAGAAGGTATGGCAGCAGCGCAACAGTATGAACAGGCTATGGGAATGCGCGGCGGGGGTATGATGGGATTTCGCCCTGTCGGAATGCAAGGCGGCGGCATGATGGGACAAGAGGCCGTAGTAGGCGGTGGTGCCGGAATGGCTCTTAATGAAGTGATGAAAAATGTTGTTGACCGCTTTACTGCTGTTACGCAAGCCGGAACGATGGAAGAGGTCAAGAAGTATGCCGCCGAGAACATCTCAGATCTTATGGGTGTTGTAAACTCAGGTGGTCCGGGAAGTAAATTTGTTAGCGATACCCTTCAGTTGCTTGGTTCTCCTGTTCAATCAACTAATGAATCTCCTCCTCTGGGATCTGGTGTCACAACAAATCCTGGGTTTGATCCTGCGACTAATACCTACACGCCACCCGCAATGGCAGGCGGCGGCATAATGTCCTTAAGAGGTTACTAGAATGGCGAAGAACCCTCTTCCCAGAAGTAATTTCGGCACGGCCTCCCTTGTAGAGCGACGCAATGAAATACCTCCTGTGGATGTAGAAGAGGGCGACCCTGCGGAAGTAGAGCTAGATGACTCTACCGTTATAGAAGCTCCCGGTTTGAACATTGAACTAGAAGAAGACGGCAGTGTGGTAGTGGACTTTGATCCCCGCATGGAAGCCCCGGACACTGGTGACTTTTACGCTAACCTTGCTGATAACATTGACGACCGCGTAGCGGAGGTAGTTTCCTCTGATCTCTTGGAACAGTACGAAGCTAACAAAGAAAGCCGCAAAGATTGGCAAGAAGCTTATCGGACAGGTCTTGAACTTCTTGGCTTTAGGTATGAAGAACGTTCAGAACCTTTTCGTGGTGCGACTGGTGTGACACACCCTCTTCTTGCAGAAGCCGTAACGCAGTTTCAGGCTCAGGCTTTTGGTGAGCTTCTTCCTGCTGGAGGTCCTGTCCGCACAGAGGTAATGGGCAAAGTTACTCCGGATTTACAGAATCAAGCCGAACGTGTTCGACATTTTATGAACTATCAGATTACGTGCGTGATGAAAGAATACACGCCTGAGTTCGATCAAATGTTGTTTTATTTACCGCTTTCAGGCTCTACGTTTAAGAAAGTTTATTACGACGAGTTCTTGGAACGCGCAGTAAGCAAGTTTGTGCCTGCCGAGCAATTGGTTGTTCCTTACACGGCTACCGATCTGGAAACCGCAGAAAATGTTACGCATGTAATTCAGATCAGCGAGAACGAGCTACGGAAAAAACAAGTTGCGGGTTTCTATTCCGACATAGAAGTGTCGGCATCTCAGTCGGATCCTTCTGATATTAAAGAAGAGATGGACGAAATCTCTGGCGTATCACCCACTCACCTGGACCAAGAAGTCACACTTCTTGAATGTCACGTAGATTTAGACCTTGAAGGTTACGAAGACGAGGGCGAGGACGGAGAACCCACCGGTATTAAGCTCCCCTATGTAGTTACTGTGTCGGAAAGCAGCGGAAAGCTTCTTAGTATACGAAGAAACTACGATCCGGATGATTCTCGCAGGAAAAAGAAACAGTACTTTGTTCATTTCAAGTTTCTCCCCGGTTTTGGGTTCTATGGCCTTGGTTTGATACACATGATTGGCGGTCTTAGCCGCACGGCTACTGCTGCTCTTCGTCAGCTTATTGACGCTGGAACTCTTTCTAATCTTCCCGCAGGATTTAAAAGTCGCGGTCTTCGAATACGGAATGATGACGAGCCTTTGTCACCCGGTGAGTTTAGGGATGTGGATGCCCCCGGTGGTTCTATCAGGGACTCTCTGATGCTGCTTCCTTACAAAGGTGCGGATCAAACATTGTTTCAGTTGATGGGTTTTTGCGTAGAGGCGGGTCAACGTTTTGCAGCGGTTTCTAACCTGCAAGTAGGAGACGGCAATCAACAGGCAGCGGTTGGAACAACTATTGCTATGTTAGAGCAGGGTGCAAAGGTGATGTCTGCTATACACAAGCGGCTTCACTATGCTCAAAAAGACGAGTTTGAACTTCTTGCAAGTGTTTTTGGGGAGTACCTTCCTCAAGAATATCCATATAACGTTGTAGGCGCGGAACGAACTGTAAAAGCGGAGGATTTTGATGATAGGGTTGATATACTGCCGGTATCTGATCCCAACATCTTTTCCATGGCGCAGAGAGTCACACTCGCGCAGACGGAACTACAGTTGGCGCAATCGGCTCCGGAGCTTCACAATTTGTACGAAGCGTACCGTCGCATGTATACGGCGGTGGGTGTCAAGGATGTAGATTCTATACTAAAGCCGGTTGAGCAGGGAGAGCCTACGCCTAAAGATCCCGCAGTGGAGAACTCAGAGTCCTTAGAAAACTTACCCCTAACTGTTTTTCAAGGTCAGAACCACGACGCACACATAATGGCGCATCTTATCTTTGGTTCGTCTCCTATGGTGGCTCAGATGCCCGCGATAGCTATGGCTTTGCAAAAGCATGTTATGGAGCATGTTTCTATAAAGGCTAAAGAACAAGTCACGGCTCAAGTTGGGCAAAAACTTCAAGGACAGCCTCCAAATGAACAGCAGGCGTTGGAAATTGAGTCTATGGTAGCTGGTCTTGTTGCTCAGGGAATGCAAGAAGTTAAGTCTATGAGCACTCAAATAAGTGGTGGAGGAGCTCCCGATCCTCTTATTGCTCTTAAGCAACAGGACCTGGAGATGCGGTCTCAGCAAGATGCCGCAGAAAACCAGATAGATCAGGCTCGTTTGTCTTTAGATCAACAGAAAGCTCAAAACAACGCACAGTTGGGCTCTGCTCGAATAGAATCTCAAGAAGGCATTGTAGCTGCTAGGATACAAGCTGCTCGCGAACGAGAGATTATGAAACAACAAGGTAAATAGGAGAAAGTCATGGAAAAAGAATCTTCCACAGGAGTTACACGAAAGGGCATTGTAGTCAAAGATCAGGGCTACGTTCCTTACAACGATGCAAAAGACGAGAAGACTCCGAACGTTGATAAAGCCTCAATGGTTTCTGGTAAGAACCGTGGGATGGGCGACGCTATTCGCGGCGGAAAGTTTAAAATCTGTTAACCGACACAGTATCTTTTTAATTTAATTGGTTCGGTAGTCTGAGGAAAGAGACGCCTACCTACGATTCAGCTAGTACTGCTGCTGTTGATGTTTTACCATGGCTGGTATAAACGGTCAAGCGCAGTCAGAACAAAGAAGGTTAACAAGTAGTGTTATACGACCATTACGAGGAATCAGAATATGACTGGATTTGGGGACCATATTTCAAGCCTGAAGAGATTGCTTGCAAAGGAACTGACGAATTGCTGGTCAATCCTCAAGGACTTAATGTTCTGGTTAGAGCGCGTATTCTGGCAGATAAGGCGTTCAAAATTAACAGCGCGTATCGGTCAAGGCTTCACAACGCTAAAGTCGGCGGCGCACCGTTGTCAGCGCACCGTAGCGGGATTGCTTTCGACATCTCACTTACAGGACATGACAGGAAGCAACTTTTACAACAGTGCAAACAAGCAGGATTCGGATCGTTTGGAAAGTACAAGACCTTTCTTCATGTTGACACGCGCCCCGGAAGAAATTGGGGCAAATGGTAAAGGATTAAATTATGTTTGGAATTATCTCATCAGTATTAACTGGCGGCGCGACTGGTTTAATTGGCAGTCTCTTGTCAAAAGGTATAGGCATATTCGAAGCGGGTCAAAAGCGAAAAGACAAAGCTTTGGAATACGAGCAAGAGTTGAAGCTGCTCGACAGACAGGCTGCTCTGAAGACCGCTGAGACTGAAAACGAACTTGCGATCACCGCTGCCAAAACATCCGCTGAACTCCGAACGGCGTCCTACGCGCACGATGCAGGTATGGGTAAGCCTCATCGTTGGGTGGTGGATGTGCTTCGTCTTGTACGCCCTGTACTCACGGGGTTTCTTCTCAT
>ENA-ORXF01000214-ORXF01000214.1-marine-metagenome-genome-assembly--contig:-NODE-214-length-44569-cov-5.020026_pt1 | contig 44569 bp, 31 predicted proteins | sample MGYA00237864_ERZ511476 | MGnify/ENA primary metagenome ERZ511476 (study PRJEB26306, sample SAMN06343908) | marine metagenome | isolation source: coastal waters | place: Atlantic Ocean: West Antarctic...
GGGGGGGGGGGGGGGGGGGGGGGGGGGGGGGGGGGGGGGGGGGGGGGGGGGGCGGAGGCGGCGGAGGACAAATTGTCTTGCTGTCAACCGTGGATATTTTTATACAATACTAAGTCTAGCGATATTTAACCGGTAGTGGCGTGCCTGTAATGCGCACGGCGCGTGCATGTTTTGTGTGTGTGTGTTTGGTCTCCTGTATGACACATGCTGGAGCGTTCCACGACCGATACGTGCAGGACTTGGAGTGTAGACCATGCGAGAATACGTATTTTTGCAGCGAGGGGGCCCGCATTCTCTGTCCGGCAAACAGTCTCTCGGAATTCTCGGCAAACAATGCGGCGCCATCGGACGTTGAAGACTGTGTGTGCGTGCCTGGTTTCAACAGGACGGGCAACGAGTGCGAGCTGGCGCCTACAGGGGCGTATTACTATGTGGACGGGGCGGCCGAACCGTGTCCACAACACAAGCGGACATATGTCCCCGGCGCCAGCAAGCCTGCGGACTGTGTGTGTATACCCGGGTACTTCACTGACGAGGTCGGGGGCTGTGTACAGTGTGCTCCTGACTCCTTCAACGACAAACAGAATGTCACAGCATGCACAGACTGTCCGCTGCACAGCTCGCATGCTCTCCACGGGAGCAGCAAAGAGACCGACTGTGTGTGTGATGCGGGAGCCTACAGCGTGTCTGACGAGGCGGTTCCGGTGGCGTGTGAGCTCTGTGCGGGCGGGTATTTCAAGAGCACTGCTGGTAGCAGGGCGTGTGAGGGGTGTCTGGAAAATCAATTCTCGAACGGTACAGGCGCCTCGACGTGTCACTTGTGCCACGATAATTCGGTGTCTGCCAGTCTGAGCTCGAGCCAGCACGACTGTGTGTGTGTGCCGGGCTTTGCAACCGTTGCGGAAGACGTGTGTGTGGGTTGTGGCATAGGCAAGTTCAAGGCCACAACTTCGCATGCACAGTGTGATTTTTGCGCGGACGGAGAATTCCAGGACGCCAGCGCACAGTCTCACTGTGGGGATTGCCTGTCCCACTCTCAATCAGACAGCCAGTATGGGTTCTGTCTGTGTGAAGTCGGATACACATCCTCCCCCCCCGGCTCGCAGGTGTCGCGTCCGTCTTGTCTCGAGTGTCCCTCCAACACATTCAAGGACTTGCCGGGACAGCAATCGTGTCTCCCATGCCTTCTGTATTTCGAATCTGAAGCTGCCTCCACGCATCAGAGTGACTGTCTCTGCAGTGTCGGATACGGTTTCACAGGGCTTTACGACGCATGCGTGCCATGTCAAGCAGGCACATACAAACCAACGGTGGGCAATGCAGAGCACGGGGACGACTGCACAGCGTGTCCGGCACACACATTCTCCGGCGAGAACAGCTCGCTGCTGGGGGACTGTATCTGTAATGCTGGCTTCCGCCGTGACAGTTTGGAGCTTGGTTGTGTGGCGTGTGACCTCGGGGAGTTCAAGCCGGAGGCGGGCGAGGCTGCGTGTGGTATATGTCCCGCGAATACCTACAACCCATACTCACACGCCACGCAGTGTCAGCAGTGTTACAACTTCTCCACGTCCCCAGCCGGTAGCTCTGCGATTGCTGACTGTGTATGTGACTCGGGGTATGTGTTGGAGGCCGACGAGTGTGTCCCCTGCTTGCCTGGGTCGTATGCAGATGCTCAAATACAGCAATGTATAGAGTGTATCGCAGGGTCGTATACGGCGGTGCCGGCCCAGGACGTTTGTGTGGCTTGTCCAGTCAACTCTCACACTCACAGTCATCCATACGTGGGCTGCGACTGTAACACTGGATACAAGTGTCGGGATGAGTTTGGCACCAGCATATGCTTGTACGGAGAATGCGAGGCATGCTCTGCCGGAACATACAACGCTCTCAACGCTTCCAGTAGCGCGTGCTCGGATTGTCAGGCGAATTCAATCTCGACGGCGGCAGCCACCCACGAGGCTGACTGTCAGTGTATCCACGGGTATCGCCAGGATGGCGCCAGTGTGTGTGTCTCGTGCAATGCCGGCACCTATTCGGACACGCTGGATGCCCTGAGCTGCTCGCCGTGCGATGGGCTGCTATTTTCAAACGAGGAAGCCCAGGTGACGTGCAAGACGTGCGCATCGAATTCTGTTTCAGACGCCGACGGCACCGGGTGTGTGTGCGAGCCGGGGTATGCCAACGTCAGCATTGACGCGTCAGGGGCCACAGGGTGTCGGGAATGCGAGGCAGGGAAGTACAAGGACGTCGTCGGAAACTCTGAGTGTCTGGCATGCCGCCAGAACTCTGAGTCAGACACAGCCACCGTCACGAGGAACGGGTGTGCCTGTGTAGAGGGGTACTTTCTGCTGGACGACGAGTGCACTGCTTGTGGGCTGGGCTCTTACAAGCCGCACGTTTCCAACGACGCGTGTCGCAGCTGTCCCCCGAGTTACACCACTGCCGCGCAGCAGAGTGTCTCCAGTGCGAGCTGTGTGTGTGCACCCACACTCTTCAAGGATACGGAGACCACATCTACATGTGAAAACTGTCCGCAGAACACGGTGAAACCCGAGTATTCGAACAGCACGTGCACAGCCTGCCGGCCCAACAGCACCCGGCCGATCAACGCCACGGCTGACACGCAGCTCAGGTGCCTTTGTGACCCTGGATTTGAATTACAGACCAGCACTCTGGGGAACGTTCCCATGTGCGTCATGTGTGCGCAGGGGAAGAGCAGGGATTTGCTCGCGAATGCCCTGTGTGTGACGTGTCTCGAGGACACTTTTGCGGCACAGGCTGCCAGCGCTGCGTGTGTGCCGTGTGGGAAGGACTCTTCCACGCACGACTCGACCGGACAGTCCCTGTGCGATTGTGTGGTCGGCTTCGCGCGCCTGGGCGGCGAGACGTCGGAATGCGAGACCTGCGAGTCGGGCAAGTTCAAGGACAACCACCATGACACTCACTGCCACTCTTGCAGCTTGTGCGACCGCAACGACCGGGTTGTGTACGAGTGCAACGCAACGCACGACGTGGCGTGTAGCCCGTGTCAGGATCACAGCTCCACGCTCGGCCGCCAGCGCTCGCGGGTGGGTCTGTGTGACTGTGATGTTGGGTACGAACTGCTGGCAGGGGTGTGTGTGCCGTGTGGGGTGGGCACGTACAAAGACCACACCAACAATTCTTTCGCGTGTGTGGCTTGCTTGGCCAACACCTTCTCCTCGGGACACGCCACCGTCACCTGCGGACCTTGCACCCCGTCGTGTCAAGACACCACCGTTGAGGGCGAGCCCCTGCGCTTCTTTGTGGAAACGGAGTGCACCCCGGCCACCGACATAGTCTGCGAGGCATGCACCGTGTGTCTGCCGGGCACGTACGACCTCCCCACGTGTGGCCTGGCGGTACAAAACGACCGCCAGGATACGGTATGTGCGGCATGCGAGCCAACCTACTGGTGTGCGGGGGGTGGCCATCGCGAGGTCTGCGCGTCCAACGCCGTCAGTCCACCCGGCAGTACCTTGGCAGGGGACTGTGGGTGCGACGACGGATATCACTTGGTGCACCGGACGTGTGAGCCGTGTGAGTTTGATCATTACTGCTTCGAGGGACGGACATTTGCCTGTCCGAACGCCTCTGTCACTATGCAGGCTAAAAGTGACTCTATTATGGACTGCATTTGTCTGCATGGGTACTTTCGGTCGTTGGAAATGGCTGTGGATCAGTGGTCAGAAGCGGAAGGCTTCGTGTGTGATGTGTGCACGCCGGACGACTACTGCTTCAACAACAGTCGCTACAACTGCAGCGACGAGCGTATGCGCGCAGAGGTGCGGTCCGACAGCAGGGACGACTGCCGGTGTGTGGAGGGCTACTACAACAACCACAACAACACCCGATGTCTGCCGTGTGAGGTCGACCATTACTGCACAGAGGGGGTGCAGACTCCCTGCGAGTCGGACGAGTGGACGGCCGGCCAGACACGACAGGCTGTGTGCATGTGTCGGCCTGGACTCTATGTGCTAGGCGACGCATGCGTGGAGTGTGGCCCGAACCAGTACTGTGTCGGAGATGACTTTGCAGAGGGGTGTAGGGCCAACAGCCGGACACGCATAGCCAATGCATCTGTGTTCAGTGACTGTCTATGTCTGTCGGGATTCGAAGACCACCACAAAATTTGCCGATCGTGTGAGGCCGGACACACTTTTCAACCACTGATCGGAAATCACTCTTGTGGGGCCTGCACGGAATGCAAGGCGGCAGACGGGGTGTACACCAGTGTGCTATGTCGCACAGACCAGGACGCCACCTGCGACTCCTGCAACCCGTGTTCGAACCACGAGCAGTACACATTTAGCGCCTGCCAAGACTACAACGACGCTGAATGCAAGAGCTGCACCGCGTGTGACTTCGCTGTCGAATTCGAGAGCAAGTCCTGTCACGCCAATCAGAATCGCGAGTGCACGCCGATTTCTGTCGACACGACCACGTGTGCGGCCGGGTACTACCGAGGAGGACACACTGCCCACACCGACAGTGTGTGTCTGCGGTGCCAGTACAACGACACGCAGCTCAACAACCAGACACTGCACCAGGATGGCACTCATGGACAGGTCTACAACGACCCTTACAGCTGCGGGGTCCACTGTCTGGGCAATTCGAGAAAGCGAGACCCCGCCCGGCAGTATCTAGGCTGTGTCAGTTGTGAGGTTGGCAACGTGCTTCTGAAAGTGTTTCCGACGGACATGCGCGAGGCCACCACGTGCGACTACACATGCAAGACAGGTTACACACGCCAGACACTGCCGGGCGGGGATGACTGTTACACTCCACGGATGCTTTCCTCGGTTTCCAACGAGTTCAAACACGATCTCTTCATAGGCGACTACACCAGAGTGGCCGGTGTGTCGCAGTTCAGCGTCACACACACCAGCACAGGCTATTACGTGGTGGTGGTGGGACCGGAGGCCGTCTCTGGGTGTCTACAGCACGCGTGCTGCTACAGCGAGCAGTGGCGCGTGTCCACCCTCGCGCAGATGGGCCTGCTGACAGACGGCACCGACACGTGCTCGGGGCGCAGCGACCTCTATCACACCAGGCGTTCCGCCACCAGCTTGGTCTGGCGGGTGTCAGACTCGGAGCTCGAGACTGTGGCCAACTGCAGCACCGAAGACGAGGCCCACGTGTGCTCTTTAACGGTCTCGCTGGTGGACGTGACCACCATGAATGTCGTGTCCAAGACGGTGGTCCTCCGCACCACCCGCTCGACGACTGCCGCTTACATGACGGGCGAGAAACGCATGCTGCCCCTCACGCGCTTCGAGGTGGACATCTCTCTCTTGCGGGTGATGCCGTCCGGGGAACACATTTTCCAGCTCCACACCGTGGCAAGCGGCTTCGCCCTGCAGATGCACACCCGGGTGGTCGGCATGACCCAACTCTCAGGCGTGGACGGCTGCGAGCGTCTGACTCTCACCAACTCAACCGTCTTCATGCACAGCGACGAGACGGCAGTGCGCCCCGAGGCCAACGTCTCGTCAGTCTCCTACTGGCAAGCCGGAGTGCACGTCGACGCTGTCCAGGCGATCTTTCAGTTGTCCATGCTCGGCAACCCCTCAGACACCATGGACGTGGCGGCGGTGCGGGAAGTGCGTCACCTGCTGCCCGTGTGCACTGACCCTGTGCACACGTTGCACTTCCACACCGGCCGCGTGTGGAGTGTGGCAGGCCTGGGAGCACACACGGTCCACCGGATGCGCCAGAGCGCGGCAAGCAACCGCACCCATGGCAAACTGGGCAGCCTGCTCACCTTCATGGCAGAGAGTGATATCACAGGGGAGGTCACCATCACCCTCGACAGAATTTTGGCTGCGCACGTGAACGCTCCAGCCCACGCGCATCGCCTCGTGAATGCCACAACTCAGCACTACGGCCGCATGGACTTCACCCCCGTCTTTCGAGAATGGTGTCTCGCGAACCCTGACGTGTGTCTGTACGAGTACTTCAACGTGTATGTCAGCCACGCCAATGTCTTCGCGCTGGCCACCTGCTCGCAGCAGGAGCAGCGCATGGCACTGGAGTGGCTGCAGAGCAACTTTGGCGTAGTGCACGACGCGCGGCATGTAGAGGCGCTGTGTACCCTCAAGGACGACCTCCGGCCCTACCAGTCTCTTGCCGTCTTGGTCAACACCATGAAATACGTCAACAGACAGAACCACATGTGGAATTTGTTCCAGAATTTTTCTGCAACCTCCATACAGTCTACAGTGTGGGCAGATTTCAGAGTCACAGACGGCATAGAGTAATTTGTCTTTCGTATAAAAGATATCGCGAAGCAGAGCCACATTTGATTCACACGACTTCATCACTGAGGTCGTGATGAACTTTGATTCACACGACTTCATCACTGAGGTCGTGATGAGTGAACACAAAGGGACCGCGGGTCACGACCCCGCCGTACTCAGTCGTGTTTCAAGGTTTGTTCTGTGTATCTTGACAGACACACGCATGCCCAATGATTTTGAGAAAGTTTTCGGTTCTATCAATGATGCGCACCGTGCTGGCGACATTAAAGAAGTGCGTCACAAAGCCGTAAAAGAGTTGGTCAGTGTGGACGGCTTTCATTTTTCTCCGCGAACTTTCCAATTTCTCACGGAATTAGTGCAGTGGGCAGCGGCTTTGCTACGTTATATTCCTGTGTTAAACGACAAAGTGACTGCTACACAACTGGTGATGTTCTTGAAGGAGGAGAATATCACGGTCGGGACGTCCAAATATCTGTACTCGAAATCGGAAAACATGGAAGCGTATCATGTACGTTGGCAGAAGGAGGGCAATGGGGGCGCTGAATTGAGCATGGAAATCACTGCTTATGAGGAACATACAATGCGGGATATCAAGACTCTAAGTTGGGAGGCGGGAGGTTGCTTGTACACTATTTTCAACAAATTGCTCGACGGCTTGCGCAAGCGCGGCCCTCCCAGGAACAACATCGGGAAGGACAATTTTGTACGAGTGGCCAACAACAACGACTTTGCCAAACAGACACAAAACATGGAGAACACGGGCATCGCAATTTTGAACACTCCGCAAAGTGATGCAGAAACAGCGATCGAAGATATTATTTTGCAATATCTATCATCTTTCAAATTTCACACAAAAAAATGGCTCACAGATCAAGAAGTGAGGTCTACGGCAACCGTCATGGGCAAGTTGTGCAAGATCTTGAATGTGAAGCCCTCCAGTTTCAAGCTTCACGAGGAAATGATCATCGAGAGATTCTGTTTGCTCTGCGAACGCCACCCCCCCCGCGCATGCAACAAAATACAGCAGAGCAAAGGTATATTGCGTTGTGCGACGGCAGGTGGTACGGACAAGCCACACAAAAATTGTGCGACGGCAGGTGGTACGGACAAGGCAAAAAAAAGGGCTGCCTCTGCCCCGGCACCAGGCGCGCGGAAGGGAAAGGAGCCGAATGTGTATGGTTTTAATGTGCCCCTTGCTGGGGACGTTCAGGAATTGTTGGACCTTTCTTATGTGATCCAAGATTCCCAACCACCCCCCCCTCAAGACGAAATTCCAATGGAGTTTAGTGACGACGGGGACGATGTTGACACATGGGATTATATGTCCAATTCAAAATTATCGTCCGAATGTCAGAAACACCCGACTCCCGCGAAACCTGCCTTCGATCTGAAGAAACACTTGGAACGTCTGGACTATGAGAAGCTGAGAAAAGATGGAGCGTATCCACTAGGTATACAAAGGTGGATCCATTCTGAACACTATGAGGCCCTCCTGCGTGATTTCAAAGGGATACCGGCTAACAAGATGACGACCATCACTAATGGCAAGCATGAGGATGTGAAGGATTACTTTTGGAATTTGTGGAGAGATGATATCACGGCAAAACTCTACGAAAAAGGCAATGCCCCAACACAACGAACAGGGTTGGCCTCAAAAGAAAGCCCTTTTGCAATGCACGTCCACCCGCCTAAATTCCCCAAGGCCAACATGGCCAAGTACTACCTCTAACCGTAATTCGCTTTGTAGTGGAATCGTGACATGTCGTATTTTGCAAGATAAATAAACCGACCTCGGTCACAAACACACATGTATATTGATAAGATTGTTTATTTGACATCATCTCTTTCAGTACACAGTGCCAATTGTCTTGGCGAAATCCCCCCACATGTCGTCTGCCGGATCCGGAGACACGTCCTCTCGCGCGAGTTGCTCGCTGGCCTTTGCTTTACGGCCGACTGTGCGGGAGTCGGTGTCTCCGTACATGCCGTCCACCTTGGACTTGAGCTCGTCATTCTGGACGCGCAGCTGATCGAGATCGTGTGTCTGTCGCTCGTGGAGAGATGATGCCGCGACCATCATCTGCCACACCCCGTTGTCCTCGGCGGACTTCTCCACCAGTTTGTTAAGGCCGTTTTTGAAACTGTCCTTGACCGTGTCGTCCTTGGTCTCGACGGCGTCCATCCACTTTTTCATCAGGGAGTCCAGGGCGCTCTGCATACCCTCTCGGGTCTTCGCGCTCAATTTGCCGTTGCGGGTCTCAGCGTCCTGTAGTTTACCTTTCAGGTCGTTGTTGTTTGTCTCAAGATTTTTGATATGTTGCAATATGTTAGTCATGTCAGACTTCTTCTCACCTGGCTTCTCTGTGTCGAGTGGTTTGAGGTCCTGTGCTGACTCTGTCGCCATTGCGCTGTAAATGAATAGTCTTATATACGCATATACGGGCCTGATGCCGTAATATGATTCGCGAGGATAGAGTGGTTGGCGATGTCTGCCCACGTCTGGTCCATCTGCTGTTCCTGGATGGGGAGGGCAAAGTGCATTGCCATGAGCACACAGCTGCTCGCAGCGAGCACAGCCACGCCCGAGCACGCCCAGCGATCGACGTCCACACGCTCAGGGAGGTGTGGCATGTGTTCGCCGGGGGGGGGGCGTCGGGTCGGTTGTGCACCCAGACGAAGACCACGACGACCGCGGCCATCATACACCCCCAAGAGGTGTACACGTAAAACATGTATAATTTCGCAGGCAGTCTGTATATATACTTCGCCGTGAGGTTCGCCGATGTCACAGGTGCTTGGCACGGCACGCGACATAAGCGTCAACATCGAAAACACCCTTCTCTTCGCGCTGGTCGGGGGTGTGAGCCGAACCCTACAGACGTACGTGTCCGCGCAGACCGTGAGTATGCTATGCGTGTTGCTCTGGGTGGCTGACCGGAGCGTGTTGGCCCGCACGACCGACACGTCGAGGTCTGTATGGCGGATCTTGCTGCAGGTGAATGTGATTCTCCTGAGCGATTCTGTGATGAACACCGTCTCAGGAGAGCATGGGCATGCACAAGCGGGGTCCTCGAATGTGAACATGCTCTCGCTGCTAACGCGCAACACCGTGTTGGTCATCCTGCTGGCGATGTTCACCAGTCAGGTGTCCGAGGACGCCTACACCGCGCGCGTGGTCTCGTTGATGCTGTTCGTGTACACCGAGAGCATACAGGATGCGCTCAGGACGCTGAGTCTGGGTATAGTCTCCGTGGCGCTGAGCACGCTGTTGTATGTATTGATCCACAAGCACCAGGAGCGCATAGACGCCTCGGCCTCTCTGCGGTACGTGGCTCGCGCAGTGAATATGATGGCCATCAACTCCACACTCTCGCATGTCACAGACCTCCCCCTCACCCTCCAGACCAAAACTGTGCTCCTCGTTGCGCTCCTGGTGTGTCTGGACCTGGCCAGTGCGTTTGTGCCGATGTTTGTGGAGTGTCGGGGATACGCGTTGTGGAAAACCGCCCGGTATTTGCGGGCGGTCTTCGAGTCCGGGCTCGCGGATCCCGTGCTCAGCGTCGGCGTCACGTGCGTCGTGCTCAGCGTGCGCAACACATGGTCCTCACACAACCACACTTTCGTGGAGTTGGCGGTGTTGGTGGCGGTGAATGTTATGGTGGCTGGCATGACCCCCACTACGCCTCGTGTCGAGTCGCTGGAGAACTCTGTGGTACTCTTCGTGTATGTGCTGGTGCTGGACGTGCTGACCAGTCTCGGCAAGTAGGAGTGACTCGGACGCACGGCCGCTTGTAAAAAAAACAAAAGCCTCGGTGTGTGGATCTCCGCTGGTCTGTGCACAATGAGCGAACGGGCATGGGTGGCCCTGCGCAGTCCTTTCGCGCTGAGCAGGACCTGTGTCGGGTTCCATGCGTGTGAATGGGAGACCTTTGACACGGGTCGAGCCGGGTGCGTGCTGTGCTCGACCATCCACAACTGCGGAGTGTGTGTGTGCACCGACGTCGTGCAGACGGAGGACGCACAGGTCTGCGGCATCACAGGGTTCTGCATCACCACTCAGAATCTCGTGCACGGCATCAGCGACAGCGGGATGTGCCGCCCGCTGCGGGCCTCCTCCATTGCCAATCGCAAAACATACACGTATGTGGAGATAGAGACCCACGTGAAGCATCTCTTGGTCTCCCAGAAGTGTGTGCAGGCACACCAGTCAGAGGTCGAGAAACTGTCGAGCAAATTGAACTCCCATATCAACTCGCAGTATGCCCTACGCACGGATATATTTGCGGCAATTGCAAGTTCCGTGAGAGGCGTCAGATGTTCGCGCTGGGTCTCCAGCACGTTCGACATGGACACGAGGCTGCGACTTGTGTCGGAGGTGAGTGCGCAGCTCACGCTCACGATCGGGAGCTGCTGTGCCTTTATGCCGCTCTTGGTGCGGGGATGCGAACTCCGCACGCTCGTGTACGGCCTCGTGTACCTGATGCGCACTGGCATAACCGTGCACCACGTATGCTGTCTGCCGGTGAACCCGCAGCTCGAGCAGTACCTGCCCTCGGAAGGCAATCTCGGCCGCTTCTTCGATTTCAAGGCGAAAAATATCACAGACATCGAAAATAGATTCAAGTACATGTTTCGCACGTGCGGGCGTCCCAAAATGCACAGGATGGGCTTCCACGAGTCGGTTTAGTCACTCACGGTCGCTCACACAACACGTCTGTGGTATAGATTTTAATAAAAACCATATTTTATTAAACTCTCAGATCTCTCCACGAGTGTCGGGAAAATCCGGGCGTGGCTCTGCCCCTTCATATTCTTTCAATATCTTTAAACAGTTACTGTATTCTGTCATTTTCCTAAATCCGTCATCAAAATCCGGCTTTTGTCTCGCTCTCCATTCTTCTCGGCCCACCTGCGCACATTTCCCTGCCGTTTCTTGCCAGTAGTTTAGTAGTTTTGGTTCTGCGTGACATTTTGTCAATAAATATTTCACAGTCTCGAATTCTCCCTTCCAGGCTGCTGCATGCAAAGGATAATTTTCTACCACGAATTCCGCTGTGTAATATTTTTGGCCACTCTTAGACCACGTCAGTTTCTTGCTTATTTTGCTTCGCGGGGTGTTTATCTTTCGAGTTATCTCGTCTTCTTCGAGACCCATCATGCAGAATTTGATCATGGGGATACACGCCTGCTGACATGCAAAATACAAAACAGGCTTTCCTAGCGGCCAGCGTTCCAACTGCAATTGCGTTTCATTGCCCAGGTCCAGGCAAAAACCATGGCGGTCAAATTTCATATATGGCGTAAGTGCATAAGCAATGTGATGTTCATCGAAGTTCTGCCTTTCCGTGCTGTGTAATGTTCTCTGCAGCCAGTAACAGTACCAGTCCACGGCCATTTTCAGGCGATGCTTGTCATCGTAGCTGCTGTCAGGGCCAGATCCCGTGCGTATCTCGAGCCAGGTTTGCGGCGGTTCCTTGTTCAAATAAACGCCGGTCTCAGAGCCCGGATTCAAATGCCAGTAGTTATCAACTGAATTCACGCCTTTGACCGGGTCGTAATATTTGTATTGTATGGACGACAGGAACTGCGTGATTTTATCGTAACGCTGGGATAGGTTCGTATCTCCAAAAAACTTTTCAGACGGATTGCTTTCATTATTTCTATAATCTTTCATGTATGAATACGGATTCGTCAAGTTAAAAACCAGTTGAGCGAACAGGTGATTCTCGGGTAGCTCGTCTGTTTGCTTGAAATTTACAATTGCATTTTGGCTGTTACCAAATTGCCATTTGTGTGTAGGTCGCGCGGTAGATTGCAAATTCAAATTCAACATCAAGAGTGTTCCCAACGCCTGCACTGAAACGTCCCAGATCCCTTTGTTGTTCTCGATTAGGTGAGTTTCGTACCGATATAGTACATTGGGGATTCGCAAATATCGGTTAAGTTTCTTGAGTGTCCATCCATCTGCTCTGACTGCTGCTATTGATGCTGTCGCGTGACCCTTTGTGGATCGGCGTAGCTTGTCGACATTGATTTTTGATTCGTGCTTGCGAGATGGTGTTGGTATGGGCCGTTGCTTGGTCTTTTCATCTGTCTCTTTGAACCAGGCCTCAAGATCAAAATTTATAACGGTATACCGTTTGCGTGTGAACGCGTTTGAATTATAGCCATCGGCTTCATATGCCTCAACATACCCTTTTTTCCAGTCGACATACATTTGCCGGATAAATTTGTCTACTGCAAGTCTCTGACGTTCTTGTTTTGCATCGCTGTTGTACCATGCGAATTTCATGTCGTGTATCAGAATACTCCGTCGTGGAAAACCACCAAATATAGCACCGTCCTTCAGATTTGAATTGTGGTATTCCTGGTTATAGTCTATTTCCTCGGTTGCAAATGAGTTCTGGTCACCATACTTCTTGTTGAAGTGCTCTTCTATGCACTGCAGACAGGTGAATTTCCAAAATCCTTCCAGAGCTTGGAGTCCAGACGGAAAGGTCAATGTGAAATCAGTGGCTGTTATATTTGTGCGTGTTTCTGAACTGGCCATGCCCGCAGCGGTTGATAAGAGCTCTGCACCCGGAAAATGGATGTATTTCTCTTTCAAGTTCTTGGCCGTCTGGTAAGGCTCTTTGGTTTTGCTGCTGTATATTGCACACGTTTTTGTGTTCTGTTGTAGTTTGCGGATCCATTGCCATTGGACATAGTTGTCAATTGTTATCTGTCGATCCACTTGCTGAGCTATGTGCCTGTTGTCGGTCATCAGTTGATCTATCACATCACGCTCGTAACTGTTTTCTATAAAACTGTCCTGTAGAGTCGTGTCGGTAGGGTGTTTGTGTACGGCTCTCAGCTTCAGTTGTCTGATTTTGTCCACAACCACATCTCTGGTCGCGTCCATCTCGTTCTTTGCACCAGTCCAGTCACTGCGAATATCGCTGATGAAGATGAGAGCCTTGTGTGTGTATTTGTTGCCGAAAGAAATCCATCGATTCAGGTCAGTTTCTGTGAATATCTTGTGGAACCTCGTGATACGGCCTTCGAGCGCGGGTGGCAACTCTACCTCGAGAGTTCGTATGTCATAGCACACAAAGTGCACGTCCGGGATGGCCTGCAACAACTCGTTGAAGTGATGTGATCCGGCGTGGCATCCAGCAGCACCCACATACAACACGATCGTGCTCTTTAGAATCTCAGGCCACGACAGCTCTGGGTGTTTTTTTTTAACCCGCTTGAGACCGTAGAGGATGGTGTATAGTGAGCTCTGCAGCAGCTTTTTCTCTCCGTTGTGTAAGTCTCTCTCATTGTGCAGGGCACCTGGTACGTACTGTTTCACAAAATGGCTCCTCCAATAATAATGATGGTCCGTTTCGCCTTCGTCTCGTGGAAAACCATTCACAAGCTCAACTGGCTCAGACAGCTTTGGCTCTGCTTCTTCGCCTTCTGCTCGTGGAAATCCATCCACAAGCTCAACTGGCTCAGACAGCTTTGGCTCTGCTTCTTCCCAGAAATTTTGCAAGAACATTGGATGTTCTGCGTTGATCTTGCCCTTCAAGGATGGGAAAAATTCTTCCAGTTGCTGTTGGTGTTGTCGGCATGTCTGAAATTCCGGCATCGTTACCGAAATGTCAGGAACGTAAGCATGTTCTGGCTGACCCTTATGATTCAGGAAGAAGAACCAATAATCGTACTTGTACACCGGCTCGCAAACATAATCATATACGCCTGGGATGTGAGCTGCTGCAAACAACATCGAATTGTCCCATTTCGACGGTGCCTTCACTACCACGACCTTGGTCTCGCCTATTACTGTTTCAGATTCCCTGTTGTGCTCATTCTGTTTTATCAGACGTTTGATGATTTCAGGAATACTCATGTCCAAGTCTTTTTTTTTGGCTTCGTCGTACAGATATAATCCATTTGCCCTGTTCTCAGTCGAGGACTTTCCTCCCCAGGGTGGGTCGAGGAACACTATGTCTTGATATAGAAAAAGAGGGTTTTTCGGTCCTAGATATTTTTTGTAATTTGCGTTGATACACGCGTAAGGAGCCGAAGGATCCGCCTCGGGAACTGACCCTTTTCTTTTGCACAATACAGCAACCTGTTGCATGTTGTTTCTGAGCATATCGACTCTTTCTAGTGAGATCTCGATGCTGTTGACTCTGTCGAACATAAAATCTGTACCAGGCACCCCCGCCCTCGGGGCCTCCACAGCTGCCAAAAAATTCATGCTCTCACCGCCACAGCCGGCACCGGCGTCTGTGATCGTCAGTTGTCGAACTCGCACGCCCTTTTCATCGTGTGTGATATGTGTGAGACAGTCGTGTAGATAACGACACATCACCTTCACGTCCAATCCCTCGCTCAGACTATACGCCCCCTCGACGTCCAATTGCAATGGTTGTAGTTTTGACGCATCTTCTGCTTGATACTGCTCGAATGCTAGCCTGCTTATAAACCCGCCAAACACCTTGCCTGCGTATTGGCCTTGTTGTTCTGCGGTCAAGGGCTTGTTGAGTTCTTCGGCAGTCAGACGCGCAGTATCATTCTTGTCCGGCGGCGCGTCCTTTCGCGTGTCCTTTTTCGGTATCGGTCGTGCAAAAGCTCGTCTCGGTTGTGGTTTTTGTGTTGGCGGTGCTGACGTGACGAAGCCAGCTGACGTGACAAAGTCCAGACCAGATCCACACACGGACGCGACCAAGTACGGATCAGGCACAGACGCATGTGCGACACAGTATTCCTCAGGGATTGTGTCTGGGCTGACTGGTGTACACATGCTTTGTCGCAGAGGACGCATTGTCCGTGTCAGTGTCAGTCTTTAATATCCGGTGAATAAAACAATGGCAGATGATTTGGGGGTATTTATTGAAAACAGAGTGGAAAACATGGCGGCCTTCTGATCTTTAGATCATGCGACCCATCATGGGGGCCTGGGCGGCGTTCAAGATCCCCCGGCCCTCGCGCACGCTGGCAATTCCGACGTAGCTGTGCCCGAGGTGTCCGGAGCCCTTGATGTCCTCGATGCAAGAACCTCCCTGCATGACCCTCATGCTCCCCTGGAACGCCAGGGGCGAGCTGCTCGTCTCGTTCGAGATGCACGCCTCCCCTGCCGGCCGGTTCGACTGGTCCACGTTGGCCCACTGCGTGACCTGCAGCGTGCGCATGTACTCCTGGTACTTCTCCTGCACCGCCAGCGAGCACAGGTCCTTGTTCGCCTGGTGGTTGAAGACCATGTGCTTATCGAGGTCGGGCAGCGAGCCGTTGCTTTTCTCGGGGTCGGGGCTCGCGTTGCCGTGCGCCTGCGCGTGGAAAACGATCGGGTTCGGCCACGCGCACACCTTGTCCGCCGCGGGCAGCGCCATCACGAGCATGCTGGGGCCGTGGAAGGGCTTGCTCCGGTCGTACGTGGCGTTGCGGAAGTCGGTGCACGATTTCGGGTCGTCCCAGCGCACCGCCGTCTGGTCCAGGCCGCCGTTGTAGCCGTCGAACGCGACGTCGTACGTGCGGATGAGGTTGCGCTCGTTCGTCACCATCGCACGCTCGTGGTACTTGTAGCTCATGCCCCAGATTCCGTGCTGCGCGTCGTCATAGCACGAGAGCTCCGTCTGCCCCCAGAACGTGGCCCCCAGCTCCTGCGTGCCGCCCCGGCCCATGATGAGCCCGAGCATCTCGTGCTCGATGTTCGGCCGCAGGACGACGATGTCCACTCTGCTATCCGCGAAATCCTTGCCATCCGACGACATCGTCTTGTAACTAGGAAGCGCGATACCATGCATGATGTGCTGCCCGTTCGGGAAGAATTTGCTGGTGTATGGTTGTGCTTGGGGAACATAAACTGGCATTCCCGTGCCATCACCCACAAAGCGCGTGGTGGGTTTGAAGAAGCGCGACGCGAAAATCAAGACGACATGTTTCCAAAATGCGTCCCAGTTATTGATGTCACGACACCAGTTCGCAGCAAGGGCTGCAGAAGATTGAAGATTGTCATGAATCGATTCACCTGTTGGCTTCCATGTCTTGGGTTTGGTGTCGTTTATACACGACGAGTCAAACGAGAGCATAGAATGCAAGGGACCCCCCATGGACATGGAAGGCATATCACTGCTGTCAACTCCGTTGGTTTTCGTCTTAAGCCATGGTACAATGTCAGCGAGAATCTTGTCACTTGCCTTGGGTTCGTGATTGGCTTTCTGGTTCTCTGGCTGCCAAATCCACTTATCTTCGTATGCATGTTTTTGCCCAGCATCAGGGTCAATCAAAAAATCCTGGTGGATAGGGATATGATCCCAGCCTACCGGCGTCGCCAAACTTTGTATCCATGTTTCAGATTTGTCGGCAGCAATATGACACTTCACTGTTTTCAATTCCTTGCACGCAGAGGCGACACACACTGGTACATGCGGGTCGCTTTCATCAGCTTCAGGCAGTACATCTAGAAGGGCTGTTTCTAAGTCCTGTGTCCATGTCGTATTTGAATCAATGGCCTGCGCAAATGCATTCATCAATTGTCGTCTTGCAGATTCCGGAACACGAGTTAATTGCGAAGCTTCCGCTCCACACGCCTCGCTTGGTTGAAGAAATGTCATGAGCATTTGCATAAGAGTACTTGCATACTTGTCGTGCGATTGTGTCAGTCCTGGTGATGCCTGCATGGATGTGTGGTATTCACTCTCCACAGTTGGGTTAGCAAACTCAGGACCAACCACTCCAACTGCTGTGGGAATGACACCAGTCATAATTTCTGCAGCACCGATAATTCCCAAGTCTGACACCTCGTTTATATGCATCATACTTTTGCATATCTCCTTAGAGAGAGGCATCATAGACGCCAATTGCTGTACAAACCATGTCGAATTTTCCATGCTCGATGCTGATTTGTCTCGGTCTGCTTCCTTCAAAGGACCACACCTGGAAATGTGATAATTTGGGAAACATGCTACATTGGCACCCCCTGACTGGCTGGTGTTCATAATAATGTTGTGTGCTAGTTTCACTGAATGGCCACAAAGCAACATTTCCTCTTTCATTTGATCATGCAAAATCGAATAGTAATTGGTCGGAGGAATTGTCACTACGTCATTATTGTTGTCGCGAAATATAAACCCTGGGTCCGCGCCCCCACCCCGTGCAGCATTGTATCCAAATCTCTTGTTTGTAGCTGGGACTCGAAGAATTTTCTGCAGGGGGTCAATTCTGCTGCCAAATCGCATTCTTTGTGTGGCATCAGACTCTTCCGTATATTCATCTAGTTCCATGAGAGCACGTGAAAGTGGTAGTGAAATCACGTCTGTCAAAACTTTGTTTTTGAGCGTGGTGCTCAAAACATCAACACTTTCCTTGTTCCATTGTATTGAGGTCGTGTCGCTCTTGGCAAATGTACATGTAGATTCTTTGCAATACGTGTCTTGTGACCATGCTTTGATTTTATGCCTATAGTCAATAAATGCAACAGCTGCCATGGTCATATAACCTATCATCTGATCGGAACCAGTCATATTCGAGACATCGCCCATCGCTCCAGTACTGAGATCTGTCACCCCATGTTCATATTCCAAATGCCTTGTAAGTGTCATCACATCCCCCATCCAAATCCGTGAAATTCCGTCGGGGGTCACCATGTCATTAATCTTGCGCATAAAACCCTCATCCAATGAAGCCCTTCCAAGGTGCTCAAAATCGGCAACCGATATAGCGTTTGCCGGAAATACACCCCTAAAAGCTGGCAATGGGGCTCCTTGAGGCGACAATATATATCTTATCATATGTTTGACATTGAATCTTCCCGCATCTGTTACTGCAGCAGCTGAGGCCACGGGATATGGTCCATTAATGACTGCAATTACAGCGGCGGCCGCCGGTCCCGGTGTTGCACCAACCGCGGCGGTATATGCCACATTGACAAGTTCATGAGCTGGGTCGCCTATGTACGTACGTATGTTTTCATGCTTGCATATAAGACCATACACTCTCTCTAGTATTTCATATACTTTAGCCACCACAATATCACCTCCAAAAAGTTTCAGATTGTTGACGCAGTATACCGTGTTGGGATCGAGATTCTGAAGTCCAACAACGCCTGTGGTTGTACGATAATTGTCTCGAAGACCTCTTGATGCAGTACGATATCGGTCTCTTGCTGTTTCTGCAATAAAATAATCATACTCATAGTGATCTGCCAATATGTACGACATGGAATTGGTCTGCAGATTGGTGGTTTCGCAGAACATGGTGCGATTCATCACTGATTGTTTCACACCTTCCTCCTCTGGCCAGGGTGTCCCTGCCAGCGCATATCCTGTCCCATCAACTATACCTTTCAAAAGAAAGCTATTTGACAACCGTGCGTTTTCGAAGTCCTTTTCCAGTTTATGGAAAAAATTGGTAACTATCCACACCTTTGCAAAATCATTGGAGACGCCTGTGTCGAGTAGGCTGTCAAAATTGCGCAGAAATCTGTGCTTGCTTGTCATACTCTCAATTGGATCGCTGAACACTCCCCTGCCGAATGTTTCAGATTGTGTGCATAAATTTTTGACGGGTTCTGTATAGCACATGTCGTCGATATAAGATTTTCCGACACTCATTATACTTTTCTCCTCTATGCCTTTGTCAATCATAGCATCGATCGTCATAGAAGAAGGATAATGCGACTTATTGATGTCTTTGCTTGAAACAATTCCATCTAGTTCCAGCTCGCGATACGTGGTGTTGTCACGATTTAGACGTCCCTTGAGGCGAAGCATATGTTTAGACAATTTCTTCTGACCAGGTGACCATTCTACAGTACCATTCAAAACCTGCGCGGCACCGCCCTGCGTTTTTGCGGGCGTTGGGACCCCACGACCGGGTGCTCCAGTACGGCCAAGTGCAGCAGCATTAACAAATGTGGTCACGACTTTTCGGTCGCTGTCTGGATTCTCTGTTCGCCATTCGCTGCTTTCAGGCAGAATTGTTTGCAAGACATTTGTTCTCTGGACGTTGGACATCCGCAGCAACTCGTCGTACGAGAGGGTGAACATGGTGTCACGACTCTGGTCGTAGAACTCATAGTTTCTATTCCTATTCTCCCTGTTGTAGGGGATCCGGTAGTACTCGGCGACGCGCACCCTGCGTCGGAGCAGGTCCCGCGGGGCGGTGCCGGCGTCCATGCTGAACTTGCGCGAGGGGATGATGCTGAGCCCGCGGTAGGAGGAGAGATCGGGGCCCTGCGCCAGCCGCTTGAGGCCGTCGGGGCCGTTGGTCATGAAGTTGGTCTTCTCGGGGAGCATGGTGAGCTGGGTGGTGAGTGCGGAGTTGCAGAGGACGAAGGTGGGCGGCTGGCTGCCCCACGTCTGGAGGTTGCTCTTGGCGTCCTCGATGAGGATGTCCATGGCGTTGGGGATCTTCTGCAGGATGCCGAAGAGATCGACGTACTGCCTGCAGATCTGAGGGGTGGTTTTCGAGTTGTCGTAGTACTTCTCGTTCATGTGTTTCTGGTGCGAGGGGGCCTGGAGGAGGGCCACGTGCACGTCGAGGTCGTTCGTGAGCTGGATGGAGCCGACGAGCTGGGTGAGCTGGTTCTTGAAGTTTTCGCGGCCCGCGGCCGAGACCATGAAGTTGTGCTCCATGGCGATGGCGAGACCCTGGCGCACGGTGTAGCCGGCGAAGGAGCGCTTGGACTGGGGCAGCACGCGCGCGGCCGCCTCGTAGGGCACGCGCGAGGCGATGCCCTCGTCGAAGCTGTACACGTTCCACTTGAGCTTCTGGTCGGGATTCTCGAGGTACACGTACGGTAGGATGTTCCTCGTGAACGGCGAGTTTGTGGCGTCGGTGATGAGGCCGTCGACCCGGTCGGTGAGGTACTGGTTGTGGCCCTTGAGGGCATCCGGAAGATGCCACCGCTGGTGCCGCTTGTGGCGCTGCTGGTCGAGCTTGATGTCTCGACCCGCAGGCCCGAATATATTTGCATATTGGTCGAGGGTGGCTTCGGTGTTGGTGCCGGTGTACGTGCCCCCGCCCGCAAGACCGGGGTCGCCAGTTTTGAGGTACATCCCCCCTCCCATCTCTCGGCTGGCATGAGTTTGGCCTTCGCCCATTGCGGACATCTGAGCATAATAGCGAGCATCGTATATATGATACACTCTTCAAATTCTCAACTCATGGATACACTCTTCAAATTCTCAACTCATGGCTGCAACGTGACTTGGCGTGAATGGTCGATGATATAATAAGAGAGACCGGACGACATAAGTAGCGCTCGGCAGGATTTGAAGCGTTCGTCTCTGTCCACCACAGCGTGGTAGAAGTCCTTGACCGCGTCGTCTTTTTCTGTGGTGATGTCGTTGCGCTGTTGCTTGGAGGAGTACGCCCCAGCCTTGCCGCATACCTCCTTCTTCTGCAGCACCTTGCCCGCGATGCGGCACATACAGTACCGGGTGTGCTCGTTGCGGAAGAGGAAGCGCACCACAGCCTCGTCGCTCTCGTAAAAACTTTCTTGTGCCGTCCCCACCCGATGGGCCCGCGTAACCTGCTCGTACAGCATTTTGAGCGGAATCACACTTTCCTCGCAGTCGAGGATCTCTTTGATCTCGTAAAATGTGTCGTGCATGATAGCCCTGATCTTGCGGCCGATGTCGTATGTCTTCTGTGTTTCCTGCATGTACGCATTCTCCCACGCCTTCGTGTACCCAATGACCCATTTGCACACGACCTCGTTGTTCTCGAGCTCCGCGAGCATTTCCTTCTTGCTCTCGAGTTGGTTCTTGAGCTGCTCTATCAGCAGTTTGCGCACGTCGTTCGGTTCTATGAGCTTGCAGATGGTAGACCTGTCGACATACTGCGTCCATATGTCGTCGTGTAGAGTGCCGAGCTTGTCCCGCGTCGAAATGCCCGCGGCACTCGCTATACTGAGGGCAATGTCGAGGTCGAGCTCCTTCACTGCATTTCTTTGGCTCGCAGTCATTATCTGTCTCGCCGACGTGCGCTTATATAAAGAGCCGTATTCACATATTTTAACACGCGTATGTATAAGACACGTGCCCCACGAGTCGGAATGGATAGCTTGATCGCGACTATCGAGACCACGCTGGACACCAAGAGGAGCGGGGCGAAGCTGGTCACACGCGACACACACACCGTTGTGCTGTTCCACAACGAGTTCATATCCCAGCATGTGCTGGAACTGATCCGCGAGCAGTTCCCAATGACCGAGGTCTCTGTCCAGACGTCACAGGCCAGTCGTTCCGGCTACGTCGTCGAATTCACCATGCTCGAGCGCAGGAATTTCTGGCTCTCCAGCGACTTCATGTTCATGTGTCTCAGTGTGCTGCTCGTGCTGTGCGTGGGCACGGTCGCCCTCGAGGACTGTGTCTACTCGTCACATATGTAATAGCATATATATTAAAGAGCGAATGGTGTAAATTACCGACCTTTATGTAAACAACAAAAAACAGGGTGCGTGTTCCGCCAGTGATGCGTCCGATGGTACTAGTGCCCGTTAGTGTTGAAGGTGCCGTTGGCCCAGGGCAGTCGTAGGGAGCACACTATGCCCGCCGTGCCCAGGCGCGGATTCGAACCCGGTTCCAGACGGCAGCGGACGAGGCCCTGACGGCTCGACCAAATATCATTTTGAGTTTGGAATTGCAGTACACACCCTGTCCATATCCAATAATCGGCCTATTTATACCGTTTTGTGCCCCAGGACACCTCCGTCGCACGCCGGGCCGTGAGTGCATTGTGACAGGGCGGCGCACGTGGACGGCACAAATTACTGTGATTTGTGTATATAACCAGTTGTACTTGATATGAGAATGCCACAAAGCGCTGGATTGTGTGTATTGTTGTTGGTGAGCGTGATGCCATTCACCGACTGCACTTGCAATGCAGGCTCTGCTGGCCCAAATGGTGGGCCGTGTGTCGAGTGTCCTGTGAACTCAGTCGCGACATCTGATGGCGCCACGGAATGCGGTCCGTGCGCTGCAGGGTTTCTCGAGAACAGATTAAAGCTGTGTGTTCCATGTCCTGCCAACACGTTCAAATCGCATACTGGAACCCTTCCGTGTACAGACATACCACGTACACTTGCGACGACCAATTCAAGCTGGGACTGGCAAAAAAGCTGGGACTGGCTGGACCATGACGGAAGATCTTTTGGGAACGCTGTATTTCGACATCCAAATTTTGCCATGCTTGGGGAATCCAACTTTATACGTTCAAATACATCTGGAGTGCATTGGATAGACACTGGTGGTGATACATGCAGTGAATATAACGATCACGAAGACTGGTGTGGATTTCAATATGAGCCCTCTGTGGTGCACTGTTGTGTCTGTAGATCTCAAATACATTCTACGAATCTATTGATTAAGCGCGACAGCGTGGCCGACTTTGCCGTCGCTGCGTGGACAGTCAGTCAATGCGCCGCGTGTCCAGCGGACACGGAGTCCGTGGCCGGCAGCGCAATCTGCGTGTGTCGAGCGGGCTACTCCGGGCCTGCCGGCGGGCCGTGTGTGGCTACAAGCCCTATACAATTGATTTGTGAGGATCCAGAATATGACACACAAGAAATCCGGATCTTGATGAATATTGTCGACAATAAAGCGTTGACACTCACGGAAAAAACAGAAAAGGCAGGACAATTTGAAACACACTGGGAAATCAAAAGGATAAATGAAGGATCCTTATTTGAAATTTCAACGGAGTGCAGAGAATTGCGGAATTACTTAAAAGATTTTGTGTACGCCGCTAACATAGCAGCAGCCAATACAAAATCGGCGGGGACGCACTACCATACTAGACACAAAACGACTACCTATGCGGCCTTGCTGTCCATCGGCGTATTGTTGCTGGCCGTGAGTGTTGGCAAGATATTGAACCCCCCGAAAGGGGCCGCTGCTTATAATCCAATCACTTGTGTCTGAATCGCTCAATCTGAATCGCTTTTGGCGGGAGAGCTGAACAAGCATTGTCCTGAATCACTTTTGGTTGTGTTTGCGTGGTGTTTTGGCACTGGCATGGGCATGAACTCGACGGCATGGCTGTTGTATGTGCGGGATCCTAACCAGCGCTTGCAGTTACGCCCGGAATTATACCAGCCGCTCGTGCAGAGTGAATTCATTTTTCTGAGAGACGTAACCGGGACGACACCCGGAAGAGCTGGCACGAAACACACTCACGAAGAGAGCAACACCGGAGTTGACAAGAAGGCAAAGTCCGGTAACGAGTCATAAGAGCACGCGATGCTGACGGTATCGCAGGGTTGTCGATAATAAACAAAGAACTTGTTACCTTGTGTCAAACATTTTGCGTATTTTGTGCTTGTCTCCCCCCCCGAGCATTTCCGCGTCGCTCAGTTTCTTGATGTCATCCGTGTTGTTGATGGCAGCCCTGGGCATTCCCTCCATCTCTACATGGACGAGGTGCAGTTCGATTCCGAAACAGTCTGAATATGCCCGTTCTATTACGTTCTGCAGGAAATTGCAAATGTCTCGGATCTGCATATGCTGCTCCATGCTCACAAATTCTGTCGCGTTCTGTGTTGCGAGGGCTCTGGTGTTTGGATTGTGGATGCCGAAGAATGTATACACAGACTCCTTGTAGTTCTGGACGCACGTTTCATACTCCGTGCCATGGGTGATACTCGTCATTTCCACTACATTCATGTTCGGTGGCAGCACATGTGTACGCACACCTGTATTGAGATGTGAGCCCTTGAACTGTTCCTCAATCCACGCAAACTTCGCCTCGACTGTGTTGCTGAGGGGGTCCCCGTTCCTGTTCTTGAGTTTGAGCACACTGTCACGCTTCAAGGGATGCTCGCCCGTGAGCGTATACTTCCTTGTGTCGTCGAGCAGTTGCAAGCCTGAGGTGGTTTGGTCGGTGATTTCCAACTTCTCGGTCACGACAACGTGTTTTTCTCGGTTCCACTTGCTGGACTCGTGTATCCCGCCAGCAACCTCTGTCATCACCACAAACTGTCTCAGCAGACTGAGCATAGGGGTCTTCATGTTTTTGCTGATAATGGGACTCTGAAAATTCATGATACGAAGTTCCTTTTCCTGCACGTCGCCAGCATGCACGTTTATTTTGTAAATCGCGTTGCTACCGTGTTTTTTGGAGCTGACAGATGTCGTGTCCCACGAGAAGGTTCCAATTGCCGGACAGAACGGCATTGATATTTTGTCCACGCGGCGGATGTAGTATGCCACGAAACCGCACAGGTACATCATACGGATACAGTCCCGCACAAACAATTCATAGAAAGGCATCAGGACGTCTTTGAGGCGAGGCTTGAGCTCATTGCCGCTTTCCGTGATGGTGAAGGAGTTGTGTAAGCATGCGGCAGAGAGCTTGTTGAGACACGTGACCACGTCTGGGTCGCTGAAGAACATCTCGTAAAGAGTCTGTTGTAAGTCGAGGTGGTTATCGCTCATCAAAAATACATTTGAATTGTTTATATATGATTTTATATATATATTCCAACTTATGATGTCCACGATGACAAACGCCTTCGACGTCGGTCTCAACAACAAGCGTCTTACGGTCTTCACGACCAGTCACGAAATCAAATCCGTGTCGATCGAGCCACCAGACACATCCAACCAGAAGGGTCGCAGGAAAAAGACGGCGATGGGGGCCTCCGTGTGCGTACTGTATCTGTGCGTGTGTCTGAGCGACATTGTCGTGTTGGCAGACAAACACGGCTTCAAGCTCAACATTGTTGTGATGTCCTGCACCCCGGCCTGCTTGTTGTATATGCACAGATATGCGACGGCCTTTACGCACATGCTCATGCTCGCCGTCCTCCATGCGTTCACATGTGTCGCGTTTTGCACCGACACTCTGCCGCGTGGCCTGCGCCAACCGTACATTTCCACCCTCACGCTGGTCGCTATTGTGGGGATTGTGGTGTACTACATGGTGTGTTCCATCAGACAAAACGCAAAGAAGAACGCGTGTATGCTCACGATCGGTGGTGTGATGTACATAGGCAGCATATGCATCATCTCATCTTTCCGATACATGCTCGTAATCTCACAGTGGTGCCTAGTGCTGATGGAACAGACTTTTGTGTTGATCTCCATCATCATCGTGTCCATCTCGGTGCTGGACGTCTAGTCCAAAGCAATTGCTTCTGCCAACAATTACTCAACTTTGTTAGTACGACTTCCAAAATAAATTCCTCAGACCCCTCTCCAACTTTTCTAGATGCACCCTATATCGTATGGCCAACTCTTGTTGATACGTGACAAGCAATGGCCGTTCTGATGATCGACTCTATTTCGTAGGGGTATGTTGCCCGGAACTTCACGCACGCGTTCTGTATGGAATGGTTGAGAACCGGCAGTACAGACTTCCAGCACTTGTCACGGATGGACTCGTGTTGGAAGCAACACACGTAGAGTTGCAGGATTTGTGCGAGACTCAGAGCTTTCCGCGTGCTGATGTTCAGTCCGTCGAGGCACTGCACGCGGAAGTCGATCAGATGCTGTACATTTTTGAGGTACATTCTGAGGCCACAAATGACAGTTATGACGACGTCAACGTCGATGGTCTCAATGGACTGCAGCGCCATTCTCGATGTGAGCGAACTGGTGAAGTAATCCTCGTATTGACCAATATCGACGGGCACGGTCTGTGCGTTGATAAAGTACAGGAGGCGCTGCACATTGAGCCCCGTGGTGTTGGAGAATTTATTCTGACAACACCAGCTCTCGAACGTCTGCTGATACTCCAGGACGTTGTCGTTGTGTATGGCCTGGACCCTGTCCCGGAGTCTAGGTCTTGTGATTGTCTTGACGTCTTGCTGCTGCCGGTCTACCTCTTTCTGGGACATTAGCAAGTTTCTCACGTCCTCCCCAAAAGATGCACGAAGCCTGACGTGTCTTGCGATGCACAAGAAAGTGCTCGCACTAGCCTCGTCGTCGTTGGTTTGGTCTGTGAAGTGAGCGACCGAACGCAGACACTTGACCTCCAGTTCACGACACTCAGCATTGCGTTGGGCGAGGAACCTCTCGAGCATCTTGCTGGAGGGGGTGTTTGCAGGGGACATGTGTAAGATACACATCATGCTCAATTCTGCTGTAGGGGTGAACACGCCAGCCAGCCCCGCGATGTGTAGACTGTTGATGAAACCGGCAATGTGCGGCTCGCTGCACACACTCTCGCGCTCAGCATCTGCTATCTCTACGAAAGTGTATGCCAGCAGCGTGTTCCAGTCCGAGAGTGTTGAGAATTTTTCTTGCAAAAAGCTGATGTTTGCTGCAAAGTCATAATTTAGCATGATATCCCCGGCTTCGGGAAGCATCTTGATGAAGGATTGTGCGATCAGAATGCGATCTCTGTACCTGGAAAGCAGGATGGTCACTATCAAGACGCTGTGTGGCGAAAGAGGGTCCAAGTTCAGCGCCTCACAGACTGCACAGAATTTCCGTAGCGTGCTGACCTGCAAATCGTGTATGATGTCCTGTTGTTCGTTAACTTGGTTGCGTCTGCGGATGTTCCCCGAGCCGGAGAATGCTGACGTGTTGATGGGCACCTTGCCGTGTCGCGCATGTTTGTTGCTTGTACCTGCCATGTTTATGCCTCCGACGGCCAGCGATAGACTCTCGATAAGATGCGGTTCGATGTGGAGTACTTCGTTCATCCGCGCTGTATTAGAGGTGTCTCAAATACTCGCAGGTATAAAATGTCATATTATACTCGTTTACAGAGCATGCGCACGAATTGCTCGTTGGTCTCGAGTGAGATGTGCGACAAGAACAGAGGAGTTTTTGTGTTCTTAATGCTGGCGTGTGTGGTGTTACTTATGAGCACACCATTCGAGTCATCCCAATACACAGGGGAGGGTGACATACTAATGTTCATTTTATTAGTAGTCGTATATTATACAGCCACGCTGTGGTTTGTAGCATCCTTCTAAGACACCACGGAGTAGGGACGCCAGCTGCTGCCCCACAATTTGGTCAGGTCCACACTGTTGTCGGCATTCTTGGGGAGCCATGCCGGATTGTAGTATTTATTCAAGCCTACCAGTTCAACATACACAACAAGCAACAACAGTATATTGAACAGAACGAACAGTACATAGTCTGCCTTGCCGAGTCGAGCAACACTCGCGTTGTATGATTGCCAGTGGTTCATGTGAGTTTGAGGAGTGCGATTATAATAGATCGCTGAGACTGCCATCAGCTTCACCAACGAAGTGAATACTACCACCAGTACCAAGATCCACCACACATCATCGTGAAATAGTCCCGACAGCATGTAATAGGCGTAAACGGCGACTTGAACCAAAATCACAAGCAAAGTGATCAGGATCAGTTCCTTATATTCCTCGTCGACATTTGCATGATTTTTGGGGCTTGTGGATTTGTGGACATTGAAGGCCCACCACAGTCGGTACAGGAAACAATCCAGAAGTGCGACCGTCAGGGCCATCAAAGCCACAATCTGCGTGGTGGTGTCGAGCCCGTAGTTGTTCTTGTGGATCACGAGAATCACAAACACGAGCGGCATCACAAAGAGCTGTGCATACACGAATTTGGAGTGCTGGGGCTTCGACAGGCAGCCACACCCCTCGACTCCAACGCTCTGCGTAGACAAACTTTCGACACCCTTCAACCTGGCGCCTACCTTCGCGGTACCCGGCAGGCTGATCTTGCTCGAGGGCAGGAAGCCGTGCACCGTCATCTCTGCACTTTGATCTCGCCAGTTATCGTAATCCTGTAATTTTTGAGCATCATCTCTCGACACCAATGGTTTCATTTCAGTGCTGTTTCCGCCACTCTCCGCCACACGCTCTTTGTCGTCCTCAATGACCCCTTGGCCGTTGAAGACAAGCAATGAGGCAATGAGGGCAATGCCTGAATAAAAGAAGGATGCCAAGCCTATAGGTCTGTGTATGCCCTCGTCACTGCCGGTTGAACTGGCCCAGAAATACGATATCGCAAGGTACCCGAACACCAGAACCGTGAGAAACATCTGATTCTGCTCTGTCTCGCCATTGCCTGAGTCACGCGCTGCATGGAGGAACGAAGAAATGGAAATTAACGCCAGTACTGCAAATACACCCGCCACAAGCACAAACACGTTATGGGTGGACCCGAGACTCCAAGATTGCTCGTTGTTTTGCCATAGAACATACCCGCCGATCTTCTCTGCGTAGCAAGTGTCCTGGGGCCTGATGTGTCGCCACTTCTTCCTCATTCCTGAGTGTAGATATGGTTCGTCATCTTTGATGCTTTGCTTGATACCAGCTCTCTCAGTCTTACTCATGTCACAAATTGCTGTCGACTGCCATCTCGACGGATTACAGTCCTTATCCCCGTCTTCACACATGCCGGGCTGAACGACCGACCCGCCTGAGTCGTCTGTTGGATCCAATCTGGGCGTCATCATCCAGTCCATGGTCCAGTAAGACTTCGGGGGAAGGCCAGTTCCGATGTGCTGGCCTGCATGCATCTGGTGGTACACGACACTGCGCTTGTCCACCGCATTCGTGATGGCCATGAAGAGTGTTCCCACTGTCGCCGCCGCGAAGATCATGGAGGAAGTTTTGACGCTCATTTTGTTGAAGTAATATGAGTCGATACGTGCATACATCCCTACTGGTCCACTGGTCGCCATTGTACAATGAAGGCACCCTCATAAATATACAATCCGTGTTACTTTCTTCGTATATTTGCGAGTGTTGCCAGCTTTCAGTGTTCATCACTGCCGCTGTCTGGATTGTTGGTGTGTAGATAGTTGAGCAGCGTCAACAATTTCTCCGCATTTGCATATTCGTCGTGAGATACCGACACTTGGGTCTTCCAATTGGCCACTTTGAGATATTCATTCATCTGACATCTAGCCTTTTGCTTGAGCGTGTGATCCCACGATTCGACCGGGATGTTAGATTCTTGGAGCATCATCTCCATATGTTTGCTGATCATTCCGTAAGCATACTGGTGAGTGCAATCAGGTGCGATTGATAAAACAACTACACGTCCGCGACTGACACGCATTCGACGTGCTCTCGAGAGGCCTCCGTTGGCTGCGACGCCGCTTGTTTGGCTGGTGCACTGGCGGGCAGCACTAGATAGGGACTCTCGTGTGTGTCTGCTACAGAATCTTTCATCGTGTTAGTCTCGCGCGGCAGTGACATTGGGGAAGGGCTGTCGCCGTCTTCGAGTAGCATGTGCATTTCTTGTTCCAGATCTTCCTCTGTGAGCGTGTCGAGCCCCACGGACTGCGAGAGTCCGTCTTGGATGGAGTTCATGTCACTCCTGCTCTCGCTCAAGTCCATCATGACCTCGTCAACGCCATCGAGTTCTTTCTCAAGCCCCATAGATTTCAAGACGTCTGAGGTCTGTCGGACCGAGGACATGACCTGCTGGTTGAGCTGGCTGCTGTTGAGCGTTTCCATGTGACTTTCAAGTGCGAGTCTTTTCTTGGTGGTCTGTTCAAGCCGCGCCCGTTTTTGTTTGCTCTGTTTGAGCATTGCGTTCAGATCCTTTTTGATGTGTGTGGAGCGCATGCTTCGGACCTTCGTGGCAATATGCCGGAGTTCACCTGTGATCTCGTGCTCGGTCTGGGCGGTGGCTTCAATCGATGCCGCGAGTAACATAGTCGCTCTCTTCAGCTCGTCTTCTTTTTTCCTGCCACAAACAAAACCCGCGAGCGACAGCCATGCATCTGACATCGAATTCAATGCTACTGTTTTACACGCGGACATATGTGTGTACGTGTCTGGCGTATTAAATATAAACCCGAGTCTTGCTTTACAAAGTAGCGCAGATATAAAAGCATGTATGTTTTGACAATAGATGTCTGATTTTTTCGGACAGTTACAAGGAGGTAACATACGGTTTCCCGACGCGAACATCAATGGTGGAGGTCCGTTACCGACAAATCTTTCTGGGCCGGCCGGTATCAATGGCGACCCAGACGGCCAGTACAACTTCAATTCGGAGCTGCTCTCTGGAATCACACCCTACGCGTATGGTCAGGGCCGCATGGGCTCCGATCGTAACTACCAACAAATACCACACCGTGTACAGAAGATCATCCCACAACTGTACCTGCCGCATGCTGACACGCACATAGATCAACTCCTGCCAGTATCACACGCGGTAGACCAGGGCGATGTTGCGTTTATCTTGCAATGCGAGAAAGTACAGACAGTGTTATTTGACAACACTGCCCTACAGGACGCACACGTGCATCAGCTGCAGATTCCCAATTCAACTGCATTCGTCAATCTAGCCACAACCAACTATCTATTAGCCGGGCTCCAGCGTGTCGATGCGTCGACCAGACGCACAAGCCCATGGAACAAGCTGGCACAGGATCTGGGCTTCTCAAACACAAACAAACAGGACCGATCACAATTACTGCGCCTAGTATCGACGCGGTTTGTCCCCTTTGGCGTGTGTGCGGGCTCGGAGCACCAAGGGGGCAAACACGAAACGGGGCTGGCCCCCGTGCAGGCTGCTGCAAATCACGTCACCACCATGACTGTGGATGGACAGAACAGAGATCTGGTCAACTTCTGGCGTACAACCGACCTGTCCGCTGGCGACAACCTGATCTACAAGTTGCAGTGGATGCGCACCCAGAATTACACCCTCAACCATTACTACAAGGGCACAATACACCAGGCTTTCAGCACCGAGCAAGCTTGCTGGCAATTAATACCCGACAAGTTTGAGATGGCCATCAAACACGACATTCCCAAGACGCCCGATGTGCCCTTTTACTACGACTACCGAATTCACGGCTACTGGCGTATCGCTCAGACGTTCCAACACAGAGCACAATACGAAGCAAGTTCGTCTTCTGTCTGCAACGACATGAGCTTCATGCGGGGTCAGCTGCTCCATGTAACATTTGCCCCCGTGTGGATACAGATGCAAGACATCAGTGACACAGAAGACGTCCGCGAAGGTCTGTATGTACCGTCTCCGGACATTCTGGCTTCCCATCACAGGCAACCCAAACGCAAACTCGAGGACTGGAAAGACACGAAGGACAGCCAGGAGAGCGACACCAAACTTATGAAATACAAGGACGTCCGACCAGTTCCAGATAGACTCAAGAGGTGGACGCAACCCGTCATTCCACAACTGTCAACTGCTACTGCTTCGTTCGCTCGTGTACTGCCCATGGTATTGGGGAGCAGCGCTTCTGTCCTTACCACAGCGGCTGAAATTGCGCAGCGGCCCAATGACACAGTCACTATCCCCGTCACGCCTCTCTTGCCATCGATTCCTGCCCTTCACGCCAGTCAGGCGGTCGTGAGCATGCAGGAGCTCGCACAGAATCTGGAACTTGTCAACAACCCCGTGACACAGACTGTCCCAGACGTGGTTCCAGCCCAGGACACAGGAGTCAATATTACGGCCAAGCCGGACACGAAAGTCAAGAGAGTGCTAGGCAAAACCAAACACGTCCCTTGAGAATAACTACCACTTGACAATAAAGTAATTGCTCGAGTATATATATGTGAGAATTTCTTGTTCCCAAATGGTGTATGATATCCCTCGGTCGCAGACACCCACACACCACACACAGACCTTTACACATCCGCCCTTTCGTTCAGACACAGATGATCGGCAAACAGCTCTACAAAAACGAATGTTTCAGATACAATCACAGCCGAATAACAGCATATACACACCACCAAGAATACATCCTGGCGGCAGACAGAAAACCCAAACATACAATTCGAAGGTTTCCACAGAACAACAAGACATTGAGGCACGCAACAATCTGCCATTGGCGCTCGAAGGGATATACAGTGAATTGTCGGTGGACACAACACCCAACACAAACCAAATACAAAACGTACATGTAGAGGTGAATGTCCAAGCCGGAGACACCACATCATCTGTCGTGTTGGGATGTACCACCACACTTGATTATGGTTGTAAATTGAAGTACAAGTGTGTAGATATCACCGAAGCAGCAGACATTAACGCCGACGAGGCGACCAGGGACAAGACACACCAACACGTTGAGTTGGTTTTAACGATCCCGGTGATGTCGTGTAACACAGCGAGTGTGATGCTCACTACCACGTGCAATACTGGTATTTCGTCAGAAGAGAACCCATTGTCAGAACCGACGACGACAATTGTCTCCAAACACGATCATATACAAGAAAACGATTACAAGAAGATCTACTTTCTGGTGGACTACAACAACGTAAACTATCACATTTGCATTGAAATTGCCCCTCCAAAGCCAGAACTAGAGCTTCAATATTACATACCGCGTGAGCCTGCACACGAGAAAGCAAAGGCCATCAGCAAGAAACTCAAGTGCATCTGCAGTCTGTTCGAGAAAATTGTGCATACACCGCACTGTGAGCAGTTGTCGAGCACAGGGTGGCTCGATAAACAGCTCTGCTTGAAGGAAGTCACAGACATCAACCAACTGAAGGACTTGGTAACGACCTGGACTAGCCGGGTCCAGGTCCATTTCCAAGAGATATACAACTGCTGCAACATGACAGAAGACAATAAACTACTCACAGCAATGGTGTCGTCCGTCGGCCATAACACTGCTTGGGAAAGCATTGACCACAGCGTGCCATGTCACGCACTCGACAGCCGTGCGAGCAACAAGATACACAAAGCTCGGACCTCTCAAATCGAGGGCTTTGTATGTTTGCTGAATTGTGTAATGGAATTGAGAGACATACAATTCACACCAGCATTTGCAAACGACCTGGGGGGGGCGGGTAAAGACTACGAGAATGTCCGCGCGACCATCAAATATCTAAATTCGAAACGACAAACCCAAATGCAAAAATTGAATGGGATACAGGACAACAAAAATGATAAAGCCGAAGCAATCAAGCAAGTGAAAGACCAAAGGAGCGTGGTGTATTTATATTTGAACTGCATCGACTACTGTCTTGTACGTGCTGTAAACTTTTTGTGCGGTGTATCATCTGATAAGGTACCATCCATACACGCGTTTCAAATGACACGACTCTTGGAGGATATCGCTCCATTGGATGCTGGTGAATATGCAGAATACCAAGACTGTGCCGACCTGGTGCACTTGGTACCAACGCACGACAAACCGTCCGTCGAAGCAGCTTGTATGGCCAATTTCATCATAAAACATAAGTATCTGCAAAACCTCCGAGGAGACAGACTGCCAATAGCATTGTCTCAGAACCAATACTATTCTAGGGCAACACCCGATCGTCTACAACTGGATCCAACCCGTCTCTGTGCACAGTTTGAGGCTGATGAAGATGGCTTGCAGTATTTCAATACGGTATTGTATGGAGAGCTGTTCATGAAGAAAATAACACTAGACCGGTACAATTTCATCAATTCACAGGAGCACACGTGGCTAGATCAGTCAATTCAGTCTGACTCCAAGTTGAAGTTTTTTCTCGACAAGATTCACACTTCATTTTAACCGCGCAAAATTGGTATCAATTTGTTTATTCTCTATAAAAATAAACCATCTCATTGTTTCTGTGCGAGAAGCTGTTTGACGCCGATAAACGCATATATCATCAGGAATAATAGATATGGTTCAATTACAGCCACGTATGTTACTTGTAAATGTATATTCAACGCTTTATGATTGGGCAACAGACAATAATACAAGACATACAAAAACAACACCCTCTTCAAAGTTTGAAGTTGTATCCCTTTTCCAGGGCTTTTTGTTGGCAGTATCATGCACATCACCACGCTTGTAAGCCAAAACGATATCAACTGGCAAAAGAACCACATTATTGGGCGCGCGTTGATACACGGCTGGTTAGCGGGACACTCACACTGATGTAAAACCGCATGTTCGTATGTAAGCGCACTGCTCCAGCCAATCTCATACAAAAATTGCCAAACACAACCCGAAAAAATAGGTTCAACAAACCACCAATCATTTGTGAAAGACATCGATGTCATGAGACCGAGCAAAGAAGCAATACCGAAACAATGTCGCAGATTAGGCGTATATACCATGGGGCGTTCATACCAAAAATGATTGCCACGATTATAAGTCATATCCAAATTTTTGTTTGATCGAAGTACGCCATTACCGTCCTTGTTGGCAATCTCACTTGTTCCATATAAATATAGCATGATATTATAAACAACTATCATTATAACCCATTCGAGTATTCTGCTATCTTCGTGGACTGTTTCCCAATTCATACCACTCCTGGGGAGACAAAAACAAATGCTCGTCAGAAGAGCCGCGGTTGTATTATACGTGGCTTGTATGTCCATGACGTTCTTGATGTTCGATTTTTCCGCACGTTGGCGTGCAATTGAATTACAGCCAGTAGAATCCGCAAAATCTTTGTATTCCTGGTGGAACACATCAGTGTTTAGTCGTGTATCAGGTGCACCGGGAGACCTTCCACGACCATGCGCGGGTGGTGCGACAAGAACCTTCTTTCTCTCCATCATAAGCCAGCCCATTGAAGTATCACGCCATAAGATGAAAGAACCAACTTCAAAAATCACGGCAATCTGAACGTACAACAGGATGCACACCACCATCAATACAATAAAATTCGGCCACCACCACCAATAAAAGGCCAGGTCATCGGTTGTGCTGGAATCAGACATTTCGGAATAGCCCTTGCAGAAATATCTTGTACTACCGTCTCCATATTTTGGAATATCGACGTACGCATATCGAATTTGGATTAATTTCGATTTTAGTAGTATGATGACCTGCAAAGGGCCCTGTTCGTGCATGAACGACTTGTAAATACTCTCCGATGCTTTCATAGTGAACAATAAAACCAATGGCACTTTGCTAGTCCATATGTTGACGTGATACGTCTGCATTGTAGAGTAAAACCATTTAGACCAAATACGGTTAAGATATGGCAACGCTGTAACTGGAACGTCCGGCCGTGTGAGATTAATATGCGAAAACAACACAACAACCGTCAATAGATCATACAAGCTGCTTGAAATTGGAATGCTCAAATGGAAAATAGGCGACGTTTCGGTAGTTGCCATTGTTTCTGAGTATGTTGTCGTTGTCATATGATAAAAGTCGTTGAACACGATGAACCATGTTACAAATGCCATACATTGGTTATGAAACGTCTCGTTCTGCATTAACAATGTGTACGTTACACACACCATCACCACAACAAAAACCAACCCGTATATAAATTCTTCTGAAATGGTGATTGTGGCCCAATCCAAACAGATCACAAACAATAAAAGAAAGAACACCCATATGTACTTCGTGATGAATGGGTATGCTGTGTCACTTATAAACTTCTCGAGGGCGTCCCATAATTTGTTATGCTGCTCGTCCTCTGCTGCAATCTGTTCGGGCGTCTTCTTATCAGCTGACCCGGATTCTCCCTTTTTTTTGCAATCCGCCATGAGTGTCTGTATCCACGCGCCCATACTTCCTGCATTCGCTATTTCATTATTCATGACGTCGGCAGCGGCATTACCAATTGTTTTGTTAATTGCTGCTGTTGAAAGCGCCTTGGCAGAACCGGTGTTTTCTACCATACTTCCGTGAGTCCATTTGTAACCTCGTGGAATTGGCACTGCTTGGGATTTCATCCACTCTTCGACGGCACATCGCGCCAAGTCCTGATCAGGATCAGGAAGCCCCGTCAAATGAGCCCACATGAGCTGCACAAGGAGTGCATACCTATCGCCATAGTGCATTTTCAAATTAGAATTCGGCATGCTTGATTAACGAGCCCCCCAAAGAGGAGACTCGTCAATGTATATGTGTCTGCAGTCACGTCATTCTTAAATACATAACACCAGTCGTCACGGTCCCTTTTCCAGGGTCGCACGTCACGTCCCTCTCTAGATGACACGTGTTTTTTGACAACTCGAAAAAAATACAAATTCGTTGATTCTACGGGTGTTCAGCGGGGAGAGTATATCATGTCCACGGACGAGCCGAACACACAAACCACCACCAACACACACACCACTCCCGCGCATAGTCCTTGGCAGACGCAGTCTGTGTTCGACGACTTTGCTCGAGTATGTGCCCCTGTGAAATACCAACACACTCTAGGCAAGAACATCACCCACAACCAGGCGGATGTCGAGGTGTTGGCTATGATTTTGAAGGACATTCCACTCTCGACCGAGAAGTTTGACGAGATGAGGACTGGTCCTCAAGGGCAGAGAGACTGGGTTGGAATGCCCTTCACGGTGTTGCAGGTGGGACCTGCCGGTTTTTCCAGTGTGCCTTACACTGCCAACAAGAAGGGCGAAGGAAAGGGCAAGATGGTGTACGAAGTGGACGACCTTGGCCGCACGAGGTTCCATCCGTTCGAAAAGGGCAAAACCAACAAGGACAAAGGCGTGCGTGTCTCGGAGTTTCAGTCGGACGACATCCCAGACACGATGGTGGATGCGACTAGCATTTTAGAGCACGGTGTGATGCTTTCAACTTTCTTGCGAGGGGACAATTTCACAAAGACGAGCGACGAACGCTTTCCTAAGATGTTCATGCTGGACAGCTCGTACGACGCTGTTGATGTGCTGCCAGCATATTCCCTGGTGTATCTGCAGATGAGCTCCTCCAACATCGAACAAGCGAAGAAAGGCCAGGGGGTCAAAGTCAGGAAGATCAAGGGGGTAGGGCCGGGCGTCTCCCACGTGAACTCCTGCTTCGCGTCTCTTCCGCAAGGCGAAGGACAGCTAGGGTTGCTGATGGAAAGGGCGGCAAACATACGGGCAATCTCGAAGATGGTGTATCAGGGCAGCCTGAAGACATTTGCCGTGCCTGTGTCTACCGACGCGTTTGCGGTGTCAGACGTAGGGGGTGCCTTTTATGTCATCTGCGAGGCCAGCGAGGAGGTACCGGACATCCGTTTCAGTGAGAAGCAGTTGTTGCGGCTGTTGAATCCCGGGTGTTCAGTAGATACTACGAGGGCTCTCAAGTTTATCAACGTGGCTCTCGCGGTGGGCGCCCTCAATGTAGTGGTCGCGCTCGACACAAACCCCGTCAAGCAGCTCCAGGGTGACCTCAATTTCGAGGTAGCGAGTATGCAGGTGGACGTGAACAAACTCTTGCATCTGCATACGATCGCGTGTTTCCATACATGGCCATGTAGTCATAACAAAGAGGCCACTTACACGTGCACTGACGACCTGCTGCTCAAGACACACGCCGACGAGACTGGAACTGTCATGTGGTGTGATCCCACATACTACTACACCACTCCACGCAACGAGAGAATGAAGATTATCTTCAAGCTCGACATGACCAAACGTGAGGAGGTGGGGACTGGCAACGAAATCGACACGAGCCACTTCCTGTCCTACGCAGCAGACGGGCACTGTCACCAGCTGACCATCTACATCGCACCTGACTGTGACTTTGACAAAGTCAAAAACGGCGTGCTCGTGTCGTCAACACCTATCACCTCGTTGCAAGTCCGACCGGAAAACCGGACGGCCTCTGTCATCAAGAAACGCAGGCGATTTGATCTGGCGATGTGAGCATGCTCTCACACATACACTTTGGCGAACGCCACCCCCAGATGAATATACTGGCAAGGTCTAAAAAGTTGCCAAATTGGCGAAAGTGCATATGCACTTTCGCGTGTAGGAACATCCGCCGGTCGAGGCGAGTGGCTTAGGCCGCGAAGGTCACTGTGATGTTCTCGGCCGAGTAGCACGGCACGCCTGGCAGGCGCAGACAGAGATCCCCCAGAAACGCGTACAGGTGATCAAAGAACAAGGACTCGTTCGTCCTGTCCACGCTGAAATCCGTGTAATATCTGTTGATTATGGCGTTGGCATAGGCCATGTTAAGGACGATTGTGAGTAAACAAAAGATCAAACTGGAACGCATACACCCACCTGCGAGTGTGTCCTTTATATACCACTAGCAGCACATGTGTATCACCGTAAGAGTCAGGCGCGAAAATGTTGGTATTTACAGGACAACATGTGTCAAGCACATGCTTATGTACAAAACAGATGTGGCAGCCATGCAGTGCATGCACACAGAAAAGATCCGACAGATTTTGCAGAGAAACGAGGATATTCTCTCCTCTCAGCAGGTCGCCGACTCTTGTTATGGGGTAATATACCAGTATAACCAGCAGTTGTGTGTCATAGCAGCCGTGAACGTCCGAGAGAACGAGCATCATATTCAGGGCATTTGTACCAAGCACTCTCATCGACACACCGGCATGGGTGCTCAGCTGCTCGACTTTCTTCTCAAAGAGATAGGACCAGCCAATGTGATTGTCGACATCCCCTCTGATTCCACAGCACATAGTCGGCTGGAGGAATTTTACAAATGTCGTGGGTTCCATGTTCTTTCGGCGACCGACACACACACACGCCTCGTGTTGAGAGCGTAGTAACGGCACATTTGTGTATTTATGCTTACGTGGCAGAACAAGAATGCAGCAGATTGCAGTGAACACCAGAGCCAGGTCGTCCCCCATACTCGCAGGAATTGTGTATATCACACTCATGTACACACAGATTGCCATTTTCGCCTTGATGTGGATATTTTTTGTAGAATCTTCAGTGTTGAAAAAGCCCGATCATTTGTAAGATGCCTGTAATATTTAACATGTGTTGATGGATGCTCAATGTCATTTGCTACCAAGGGCATGACGCGAGGTTCTTCGGCAAGCCTCCGACAGACGCAGACAACCCCACACTCCTACTTTAGCAATACTGGTGTCCTTGACTACAAAGCAGGCGTCAGTTTCGGCGCTCCCGCACATTCTGCATACACCACAGCCACTGATAGCAAGTACAGTCTCACTCTTGACAAGACGGGCCATACTGTCAATATGCACATTTCTGGTGCCATAGACAACACACAACTGCATACCAACTGTGAAACGGACAACTGCGCCCGCAGCGAGCTTCAACAAAACACCAGCGCTCCTCCGCGCAACGTGGAGATTTCCGAGCTTGCTTCCCAGATCAGTCGGGAAATGGTGGCTGGAGCGCAGACACCCCACAAGAATGGCAATGCAAAGTCCAAGAAATCCAACATCCAGAAAGATGCCATTGATTCTACAGATTGTATCGCGGACTTGCAAAGTGGTCTGACACACCACACCGGGGTCTTACAGCGCACACAGGCAAGCATCGAGGCCCTGCAAACCGAAATACAGTCGATGCAAACGAACATAACAGACCACTCAGACACGATGGCCGTGATGGATTCCGGGCTAAACAACCACAGACTGGCGCTCTTGCAACAAAGGAACGCATTTGAATCCATCAACGGATCAGTGGAAGAGATGCACACAGGCATCAGCAACCACCAATATGAAATCAGGGAGATCAAAAAGCAACAGGAATCTAATCAAGGCACGGCTCTTCAAGCCAAGGTCGATGGCATGCACAATGGTCTCGTGAGCCACGCCAAGGCCATTACGAGCATCCAGACTCAGATGAACAAGTTCGATGTAGACACGTCACCTATCCCCCGTGTTTCTACCAACGTCGAAACTGCCAGGCTAGGAGCGATGTTGTCTTCACACAAAACACGCCAATGACTTTAGGTTTATATATTAGAATCCCGAGCACCCAATCGATGCCAGAGCTGAAGGTATGGTTTTACGACCCTTCACATGATTCGGAGGGAGTGATCAACAAGCTGGTCGCTTCCCTCGACAGTCCGTTCTGTCATGTCGAGTTGCAGTTCGCAGATGGTTGTGCGTGTTCGATCTACATGGGCTCTGACGTGACCATGAAGATCCGCGGGTTCTCGTCTCCCAACTACACGTGCGTGACCCTGCCATGCTCCCTGATTCAGGAATCACGAGCAAGGTCGTTCGCTGAGACACAGACGAGCAACCGGGTACAATTCAGCACGCTCCAGATGTCGTCGTGTGTGACGTGGTTTCAGACAGCCAATGATTCCTCCAAGACATTCTGCAGCAAGTTGGTTTCTGAAACTCTGCAAGCTGCAGATCTTCTCCCACACACCATCGATAGTCGCCAGATATCACCCAGTGCCCTTTACCGGATAATCCAGCCGATAGCCGAATCACTCCGAATCAAAACCAACAACCAACGTGTGCAAGCAATAGACTTCAAATGCATGGCCTAGTCAACCGATCGTATGTATTTACGCACGATCGGCCACAACATCTGCCATCCGTCATTCACATCCCGCGTGGACTTGCCTCCAGTTATGACAATTTTACCCGACAGGAAGACCAACAACACGACAGGACTATGGTCCGGTCGGAATATGAGTCCCGGAAACATGTTTTTCTGATATGTCGAATAAATGTTGTAATCTTTGTGCATTCTGTCAAGGTCCATCACCGCATCCTGTAGTTTCAGGTCTACGTTGCCGACTATGTTCTGTGTTTTGACATTGCGCAGACGCAGATAAACGCCTGGCAACCCACGTCTGAGTAGTCGCACCACCTCGTGTGCGGCCAGCACACACTGCATCAAGCTACGACACCCCGTGACTACCATCTTACCGCTGGTGAACAAGAGCACCGTACATGCAGGTCGGTGGATGCGGATAGTGATGGCGGCGAACTTCTGCTTGTCATAATTACAGTTGGGTAGAAGTCTGCTTATGTTCAGAAGGTCCAGAGAGGGTATGCTTTTGACGATCATGCCCGTGCCTACAAGGTTGTGTACGTTGGCGACCGGACATGCATCTACCGTCGTGTTGGTCCTGCTGTCAACCTCACCCCGGCCCTCCTCGCGCTCTGTCTGAATGCTTTGGTTGTACGTTATTATATCCTCAATCAACACGTCTTCTATACATGTATTGTCAGTCAGATGCCCGTATGTGCGTTTGCGCATTTGTATGGGCTAGTCTCTCAGTGCTGTATCAGCCACATTTCACTTAAAACGACTATATATGCACACTGATATGAGAGTATGAAATGACTCCTCACGAATATTACCTATATGTATTGACACACGTGGTGTTCATTGTGATGGGACTCTTACTCGTGTGTGGTGCGTGTCCACAACCCATACCATGGACTGCATCAACAGAGACTTTTGTAGGAATGAACTTTATTAGCGAAGAAATCATGATATGCAAGTACACAAAAACACCATGGCAATACTTGCCGCAGATGATTTCCATTGCTCTTTCGCTCGTCTACATTCAAATATACCACACGTACAGGATCCTGACTGCAGCAAATGTTACATCCAGCGGCCCAATCGCGCTGGTGGTGATTCTCGCAACAGGCATCCATGGCTTTCTTGTGATCATATCCTATGACTATAGGACAACCCATCAAATTCGAGAAACCAACGAAAAATACCATTTCTATGGCGTTGGTCTGTTTGGCACTAGCTTCTGGTTCGCACACTTGCTCGTCTGCATATCGTATGCGCGGCGCGGGGCTACCATCAACGGAGTGTACTATGCGAAAGTGCGACGTCGGGCCTACTGGTGTGTAGACATCGTGTACTTCTGTTCGACCATTGCATTCGCGCTCGCAATAATTGGCAACTGGAAAAAGCATGCCATAGCAGCTGAGTATGTGCTGTTGTTCTTGGGCACCTCGATGAATCTATACAGTATGTATATTCTGGGTAGGTTTATATGAAGTAATCTGATTCATGGTATGGGTCAAGACCCGCAGTACCACCTGTAGAGATTTATTGTATGTGCTGATATCATCACTCCCAATCATATACTGACTAGCCTTGTATTCCTCAATCGCATCTGAAATCGACATACAACCCTCCAGATTGCAGAGAAACCGATCAACACGGTTTTTTTCCAATACAGAGACATGTGAAATCATCCACAGCGAAAGAAAAAAACTCTCGTGCTCTGCGTCTACGCACATTTGAGAGTCGTCCATACACATTACTAGGCATGAATTTGTGACGTTTCCTGTCAGCTCGCATATACCCCAGCGCCTGTGCATGGAAAACGCGCACTGCGTGGTATTGAGAACAGCATTGCATATGGTGGATATTCTCTCTTGGCCCATGCTTTTACAAGTCTCCAATATGTCTTGGATTTGCTGTATGAGACCATTGAATTCTGAGATGGCGTTTACTTTGCGCAAGCAATCTGGATCAGTGTGCTTGTTCTTTTGGATGAATTTTTGATAGCTAGTCTCCTCGCCAATATGCTGGTTGATGATCACATCTATCATTTGGCAGATAGTCTCCGCGTGTCCGTCGTCTGCGGTCAGCTGGCTGTCGGTCATGTGCACGTGTGCTCGACTCCGCACAGTCTCACCGGCCTTTTCTTTTTTACATGCCGACATATAACACACGCAAGACAACGCATATAAGACACGCCAAATACGGTCAATGCGCCCGGGTGTGTATATTACTATGGCGTTCCTGTTGGCTACACAGTCGAACTGCCACAACGACACCCATGCTCACATTGGCATCGACTGTTGTTCTCTGATGATCTCGATGCAGCGCTTCATCGCCCTGGAAACCAACCCCGTTCTGGACTGCCACCCGGAGACGTGCATGGCCTCGAGCCTCGTGAAACTTTTCGTGCAAGAGACAGGCACGCAAGTAGAACTGCAGCAACAGCACACACGCGTCGAACTCACAATCCCGGCTCAGGACCACCGTTTCACAGAGATGCTGGTTTGGGCCTTGATAGGCCGACACTACTCTGCCAATCTGGCTGGAGATCACACGCATTTCATTTTCAATACAGCGACACAGACGCTCACCGCCAAAATGCCCAAGTGTGAGTTCCAGAAACCCATCTACACAATACTGCTGCTTGTGAGTATAATTTTATTGATATTCTCACTCGTCTTGCAAAATTTGAAGCAGAAGGAACTCAAGCAATCCGTTCTGCAAGAAACCCTTCCGGGCATCGCGCTCACGCAAAACATGTCTTTCGACTTCACGCCGAGGCGGAGACTGATCCATACAGGTCATTACACGTCGATACCAACCTGCTAGTAATGCAAACCACAGACTGATACATCATAGCATCCAATAAAACTCGTATTCCACTTCATGGCAATGATAAGTCTGCAAAGTGCCCCTGAATAAATGAAAATGCCTGCGTCACGTGTCTACTTTGATGGAAGAACATGCGCCAGGGCCGTCTGTGATCCCGCACCAGCCACTGTGGAAGTAGAACAAGTCCGTGGGAGCCGCCACAGGCGGACTGCCACTAACCTCGAACGCGTAGAACGTCGCGAGCCCCGCGAGATACGGCACCGCCGCGACGGCGAGCACGCGCCGGTCTTTGTCGGTGTAGAAGTAGTGGTACGCCGACACGCCCGCGCCCGCCAGCGCCAGCGCCAGGAAGGCCTGGAGCTGCTCGTGGCGGGGCTTGTCGGCCTGCACCAGTATGAACGGGACACACAACACGCTCAAGCACAACGCCACACCTGCAAACGTCGCGCGGGACCGTGCCTGCATCTCCCACCACACGAAAAAAAGACCGCCGCAGACGATGCACGCCACGAGCCTGCCCACCTCGATTGCGGCACCGCCGACTATCACTCTCTCAGCGCCAAACTTCTTGACGACGGCGTAATAGTTGTTGATCACCCACCACTGGAATAAGGAGAGGCAAACCTTTTTCGCAGAGGCCACGTCTGGCATCAACGCGGCCTCGAAAAGGTCTGGAATGTCCAGCACGTACACCAGATGTATCCCGAGACACACGCACGGCACCCCCGTCAGCAAGACGTCGTTGAGTAGGGAGTCGTACCGCGTCTCAACTGACTCGATCTTGTCGCCCCCGGCCCACTTTCCGAACACGGGCATGGCGATCTCCTCCGCGATCTCATTGAACAGCTTCGCTAGCAGCACCCACTGCCACCGCTGCAGCACGAGATAGCCCAAAAACGGCGTCAGGACATGGCCGCACACGTACTTTTGTCCATACAGCACGCGCTGCCAGTACTGCTCACGATCCCACTGCAGCGTGCACGCGCACGTAGACCCGCCAAGGTCAAAGCCGAAGCTCTGGATGTCCGGCCGGCCCGTGACGGAGCGCGGCGAGCGGAGCGGCGCAACGCGCGCCGCGCCCGCGACGTGCGGAAACAGCAGAGTAGCCGCGTCAATCAACGTTGCTCCTGAAGACTGCTCCGTCGGAAACCAGTCGCCCGTCTGTGTCGCCAGGAGGACGTACGCCACGGCCAGTGCCCCCCACGCCAGCATCTGCCGCCCAAAGCTCCACGGCTCGCGCTGCAATGCAGCCTTTGCTTCCGGGGCGTGTACGGCGCTGTACCCGCCGCGCCACCCGAGGGCCTGCGTCTGCATGTGCTGCGCGGGAGCACACGCGCGAAATACTGCGCATCACGCTATATTTCGTTTCGTGAGAATGTCTGGCCGCCTTCTGTATAAAAGGCCCCTACAGCGTTACGGAGATGGATGTCG
>ENA-ORXF01000215-ORXF01000215.1-marine-metagenome-genome-assembly--contig:-NODE-215-length-44347-cov-10.432347_pt1 | contig 44347 bp, 58 predicted proteins | sample MGYA00237864_ERZ511476 | MGnify/ENA primary metagenome ERZ511476 (study PRJEB26306, sample SAMN06343908) | marine metagenome | isolation source: coastal waters | place: Atlantic Ocean: West Antarctic...
GAGAACGCCGAGCGGAAGAAGTTCGAGCGGCCGCCCGTCGTGCCCGCGAGCGCCGCGCTCATGCGGTGCACGACGCGACGCAGCCCGATCTGGAGATCGGCGCCGATATTGAGGCACGTTTTTTATGTCGCAATACAACTAGCTTTCATCCATGGTGGAATCCGGGTCGCGCACTCTGGCCTCCACCAACCCCGTGTATTCCACAGGCTCGTAGTCCGGACCGGCGGTCTGGAACGCGTGCAAGACGTTATAAGTTAAGGCGTGGTTGAAGATCCCGGGCGAGTTGATCGGGCCGCTGTGCGCGACGATGAAGTTGTCCACTTCGCTCAAAAACTCTGCTTCGATCCCCTTCAGGAAATCCATACACCGCGTATTTCCATGTAAACCACAACACTCTTGCTCCGGTGTTTCCATCACACAATTGTGGTAACCAAACTTAGACTGATACAGTGTGAGCCACTTTTTGAACTCCTCATCCCAGAGTTGCTGCATCTTGAACAGCTCACAGCTGCGGTCGTTCTCCTTCATGTTGGGATATATGACCTGCCGTGTCATAACTTCGTCTATGGCACCGAAAATCTTGGGAACATTTTTAGGCCAGCATGTATAAAAATTGTGCTTCATCATTGGGCTCGTCCAAGGGGACTGCCAATCGTGTGCCCCCTCTCGTTGAAAGAGGTCCTGGAGTAGCTCGATAAGACTCTGTTGCAAGTTAGCGGCAAGCGCACGCGTTGCTCTCCATGTGGACTCATCATCATGGACAGCGTTGATATTTTCAACACTGAAAGGCATCATCAAGTCAATGATTTCATCTTCAATTTTCTTGATTATACTACGCCAATGCGTGTCCTCTTCATAAAATCTTCCATTGTCCCTCTTCACAAGCTCATTCGCCTTATTCTTCAATATTCCACTACGGCAACACGTGTCGTTCATCGTTGCAAAGTCTATCCGCCTCATCTGGAAGAATATGATCAGAAAAATTGCCGGCCAACCACAACCCATCCAGATGGCGTTCGTCAAGTGAACATAATCTATCCCATGATAATCAGACGAAGCGTGGCCCATGCTCATTTTCTTCATTGAAAATTCGAGATCGCGCAGCCTCACGCCTGTAGCGATTATGCCAGAGGCCTCAGTGGCGTGTGCGGCGAGCTGCGCAACATTTTCTTTGTTTCTCTTGGCGCAATCACGTCGCAATTTTTCCTGCTCTTTTTTTTTCACCCCGATGCCAATTTTCACATCAGTGAACGGTACAATGTAGTTGTTGGTGTCATGCATATTCGCTAGTGTGGACGCACGTAAATACTTCGCACGTCAACACCCAACAGAACGTGCAAACTGCACGCGTCGCAGTATTTACAGCTTCTGTAGACACTCCGGAATGGTGTAGTGCGCGCAATGCGCCAGCCGCAGGCTGTCGCCCGTCCACCGACCGCCTCGCGGATACGTGTGCGACCGTCGCTGCGTCTCCCGGCCGTCTACTGCCGCCGCGTCTCCCGGCCGCCCCTCTCGTTCTCGCTGCGCGTCCATGTCCTGTCGCGTTCCTGTCCTTGCGCGCTGCGTATAAAAGACACACACGCTCTGTGCACACAACAGCCTTGAAATGGGCGATCGCATCAACCCTGACGTTTTCAGACACCTCCTGCGCCAGCCTCTCCCTAGCGACGGGCTATTTCGGTGGTACAAAAGGTTGCAGGTAGTGTGCAAAGACTGGCACGCAGCCGTCAACGACGTGCGCTGCGACGAGTACTGGCTCAAGCCCTTCGTAGACGCGTCGATCGTCTGCGCGGACCGCCTCTATGATATCAGCACGCTCAGGACTGAGCTCAATGCAGAAGACGTCGCGTTCGTCGGGACCAGCATGCGGTGCTACGAGACAATACAGGCTGTGCAGTCAGACGCTTGCTATCTGCTGTCGAAGATCAGCAACCCTCAGGAGATGCGGGAGCACCTACAGACAGCGAATGCCACGACACTCGTGCTCACAGCGATGCGCACGCACAACTCTGTAATCGAATACGCCTGCAGCGCGCTCCACGCGTTATGCGACCTCGGACTCGTTGAGGGGCCCGCGGTGGCCGAGAGTCTCGTCCAGATCCGCGGCGTCCTCGCGAGGCGTCACATTGAGTATGCCAGGTCGAGGGCGGTCATCCGCCTGCTCACGGCCATGCGCTCCGACGAAATGCTCGCCGCGATGTCGCAACACGGCCTCGTGGCAGACATCGTGCCCCACATGGAGCTCTGGCAGGACGAAACCGATAGAACGAGCAAGTTCATGCACAACCAAATGATGCTGGACGGGTTGCGCTTTCTGAAGCATGTCTCGGTCGCCTCTATGCACAACCGCGCGCGCGTGTGCGACGAGGGCGGCGCGCGCGTCGCGGTGGCGGCGCTGCACGAATCGCAGGAGCACTTGATACAACAGGCCGGCCTCGAGGTGCTAGACGCTCTGCTGCCGTCGACGGCCACCGACAACCGTGTGGCGGCGAAGCGCATCATCGAATGCGGCGGCGCGTCTGCGCTCTCGTCCGTGGTTGCGGAGGCCGAGACCGACGAGTGGCTCCGACTTGAGTGTCTGGACACCGTCCGGCGCGTGCAGGGCAATTTGTGTCGCCGCGTATTTGTAACAGTGTCATAAGCGAGCCGGCGCCGTGAGCGAGCGACGACAGCTCGTCTAAAGCTCATGCTGCTCGCGCAGCAGCAGCGGCGGCAACGGCTGCCCGGCCCGTCTCGCAGATATGTACTGTTTCCAGCGCTTTAATCGTATTCACAGCTATTAAAACTCAGTCTCATAACAAAACAAAAATCGTCAAATTTGATGTTGTTCGTAATATTAATTTCTTTATCAAAGTGTCCGTAGTACACGCTCACTGTCTTGTGCTTATCCCATCTCGCAAATATGTACTGTTTTCCGCGCTTCAATTGAATATAGTCTTCGTGGCCGGTGAGGGAGAAGCCGTCAACAGGCCTTCCGAAAACCGCCTTTGTCATACATGTCTTGACCATGCGGGTGGGGCAGGTGTCATACATGCAGATTTTATTATGATTCTACAAACTAATGCGACGCCGCGAGCGCCTGTGTCTGCACACTCAGAACTGCGCGTCTGCGCCTGCTAGAACTCGGCCTCGAGGTTACAGCAGTGACAGTCACCGCCGTCGACCACCGCGCCTGCTAGAACTCGGCCTCGAGGTTAAAACTGTGACAGTCACCGCCGTCGACAACAGACATGACGCCCGTCTTCTGGTAGTCGCCGACTCTTCGCTCGAAAAAATTTGCCTTACCTTGCATTGAAATCATCTCCATCCACTCGAACGGGTTGGAGGCGTTGTACACCTTGGGAACACAAAGCGCTGTGAGAAGACGATCCGCGACGAATTCGATATACTGGGACATCAGCTCGTGGTTCATGCCGATCAAGGAAACAGGCAGCGCTTCAGTCACGAACTTCTGTTCTGCGACGACAGCACTGGTGATTATCTCTTGTACGATTTCATTCGAAAGCTTCTCTTCTAGCATAGAATACATCAGACATGCAAAATCGGTGTGTAATCCCTCGTCGCGGCTGATCAGCTCGTTTGAGAAACACAGACCGGGCATCAGCCCTCGCTTCTTCAGCCAGAACACGGCGCAGAAGGACCCCGAAAAAAAGATCCCTTCGACTGCAGCGAACGCAACGATGCGCTTGGCGAACGACGACTTCTCGGTCATCCAGTCCAGCGCCCACTGGGCTTTGTCCATGACGGCCGGGAACGTCTGCATTGCATTGAAGAGACGGTGCTTCTCGTTCGAGTCCTTGACATACGTGTCAATGAGTAAAGAGTACATCTCGGAGTGCACGTTCTCCATGGCAAGCTGGAACCCATAGAAATACCTCGCCTCTGGGATCTGCACCTCATCGATGAAATTGACGGCGATATTTTCATTGACGATCCCATCAGACGCGGCGAAGAAGGCCAGCACGTGCTTCACAAAGAACTGCTCGCCCTCAGTGAGTTTCTCCCAGTGCATCATGTCCTTCGTGAGATCGACTTCCTCGACGGTCCAAAACGAAGCCTTGTGCTTCTTGTACATTTCCCATACCTTGGGGTGCTTGATAGGCAGCAGCGCCGCCCGCCTCGAGCTTACGCTCAGCAGCGGTTCCGTCGAAGTCGTCGGCACGAGCTCCGTCGTCGTGGCACGCGGCCGGGGCGACGTCGCGGCAGACATCGGTGTCTGGTGGCCCGCCGCCGCTTACCAACAGGCGCGCTGTACCACGGCCCGCGGAAAAAAGCGCGGCGCCGGTTCGCGCTCTGTGACACAAACACGCAAATCACCAAAAAAATACACGGCCGCTGCTGGAGAGCACCACCGGCTACATTTGTAACACACGACCATGCTGAAGTATGTCTCGCATAAATGTCCACACAACAAACAGAAGTCTAGGTGTGCCAAATGCGGCGGCAGTTCTATGTGCAAGCACGGACGCATAAAGACGACGTGCCGTCCTTGCGGAGGAAGTGGTTTCTGCACTCACGGACGTCTGAAGAAGACGTGCCGTCCTTGCGGAGGAAGTGGTTTCTGCATTCATGATCGGCGAAAGGCGCAGTGCAAGCAGTGTAACGGCAGTGCTATCTGTCAGCATCGCATACAACGAGCGCAGTGCAAGCTGTGTAATGGCAGTGCTATATGCGAGCACAGTCAACAGAGGCATCAATGTCTGGACTGCAATGGTACATCTATCTGCGAGCACAACCGACAGAGGGCCACGTGCATCCCGTGTCATGGCTCTCAGATCTGCGAACACAACCGACAGAGGGCCACGTGCATCCCGTGTCATGGCTCTCAGATCTGCGAACACAACAAACAGCGTCGATATTGTGAAACCTGCGATCCGCTCGGATACTTGACCGCTAAACTTCGCACAAGTCTGCGAAACGCTCTCAATCGCGTTGGTGAGATCAAAGACAGTGCGAGTCTCGCGTACTTCGGCGTGGAATCGTTTGGTGATCTTGAATCGTTTCTACAATCCAAAATTGACATACACAACGCCACGGCATCGCCTTCCGAACAGATGGAGTTCAAAAACATCGCAATCGATCACATCCGACCCGTCGCGGAGTTCAAGCGCCGGAACATCACCGCTGACAACGAACTCGCTAACCACTACACCAATTTACAGCCTTTGTTCCCGCTCGACAACGGAGCTAAATCTGACAAGTGGAACAGCGACGATGAGATTTTCTGGCGAGAAAACATCATCAAGCAACACGACTTCCGCGTGATATACAACCCGTACCCCCGCGTTGGCGTGTGAAGACTCGACGCAGACGGCTGCTACTGGACAGGGCGACTTACAGCCGTAGCAGGACGCCGTTTATCTGGCGGTCGCATCTCACTGACTGACGCCACACAGTATATACGGTCGCTGGAACCACGGCAATGTCAGTGTCCCACATAGAACGTTTAATAACACAAAATCTTCCTACGTTCGCAGTATACAGGCGTCAGATGCAAGACAATCTCAAAAATCGGCAGCGTGAGAATGATGTTTACATGGAATCTATACGCAAGTTGGAATGCTCTGGAGTAGACCTGGAAGATTTGCTGTTTTTCCAGCAGTCCGACGATTACGACGCCACGAATCCAGACCTTGCATACGAAACACACCACATTGATACACGCGACGGCGAATTGAATAAGTTCAAATGTAGAAACATACGGAATTTTGAACTCTGGATGAGTGTATTTCTAGACGTTAAGAGTGGTTCTAGACTTAAAAGACGTGTAGCAGTGGCTAGATTCAAGAACGACGTAGCTCGGATTTTCATATGCCCGTCCAGTGTATTCAGTGCTGAAATCGATCATCGTGTATGTACAGATATGCGCATTCTCACCTACAAATGTCTGTACAATAAGAAGGCACTGGAAACGGTGCTCGGTATAATTGGTGAACTTGAGGCAAACATTGCCAAATTTATCCCCCCCAATTTTAGTCCAAGTGAACCTGATTACATGGACGAATATGAAGATAACATGGGATATACTGCAGACCCAGACGAACGATATGACCGCTATAAGCGCCGTAAGTGCGGAAAACCAAGGTTTAGCGACAGTGCTTTCGCCTAGTATTCACGAGCGCGTGGCATCAGGGTTGCCAGTGGGTCTCCTCGAGGTAGAAATTGATGAACAGTTGATAGTGTCAACGAGTTGCCGACAATATTGAAGAAATCACAGGCGTGGCCAATGCTGATAGCCGTGTTATGTATGATGTAGTATATATAACCACACATATACTATAAAAGATGAAGAGTGTATATACATTAAATGTTTAAATTGAACCCCTTCAGGGTGAGTCATCCAGAGACAAGTCACAGGCACCATTTGGGTCAGATATATGATCAACTCGTGTCAATTATCAAGACTGAATCAAGATGGAAAACAAGAATCGATAATAAAGAGTTCCTGGGGAAAATGAACATACGCGATGATACATTGCGCACGTCTAATTATCTATCCGAGTTGCGTTTGCATACTCTCGTGGACATGTTGGTGTTGTTCAAGGGAATCCCCAAACCATTACTAACGCAGACGGAAAGACAATCCGAAGATATATTCTACGGCATACCCGACTCGACGATGTCGATTCTTTGTGTAATTTCAAACAGCTTGAATCGCATCGCACAGGAGAACCCAGACGACGCCCCAGTTCGATATCATATTCAAATGTTTGGCTGGAATGACTGGATCACATCTTCTTTTCTACGCGCGTGTGGATTTGAATACCACGACATTGCGCGTTTGATACATTTGCTAGACAGAGTAGGAATCGAAAAAAATGACCAATTCAAGCATCTATTAGACATACCAATCAGCGAGTTAGAGAAAAAGTGTGGTATGAATGTCAATGAAATCACATCTTGTCGCAATATAGCCAATGCACTGGAATCATATAAAAAAAAACAATATCTTTGTGATGCTAAATTGAATTTTGACGAGTCGTCACTAAATCGTAAAATGCATCGGGTTAACCACATCAAAGTTCTGTGAATAAAACACCGTAAAGGTGGCGTTTTTCAGTCAAACACACGATATCTACTGGAAAGACACATACATACTGCAGGTTATTTTTTTGTGTTTATTAATTTCGACGAGCGGGCGCGCGCCACACCCACAGCTATAATCGCCGCATTATTCAATAAAACAACACTGCTGAACCCCACTACTGCGTGTATCGATCATCAGTGCATCGTAACGCTGCCGCGCTTTCTTATTCCGCCATATAGCTGTCGAAGTCGACGTCACAGGCGGCGTCTCCCGCCGCCGCGGCGTCTCCGACCGGGGCGCTGTAGGTGTCTTCCGCCGCCGTGGCGTCTCCGGGCGCCGCCATCGCCGGCAGGTGCACACGCCGCGTCTCTACGCCGCGTGCGAACGTGCTCGTGAAGAATTCGTTTCCAATTTGCAGTAGGACGCTCCCCTCCGGCAAGTCTGCAGCCCATGCGCCTGTCCACGACGAGTCGCCTTCGTCCATGCGTCCCTCGCCATGCCTGCGCCCATGGCGCCACCCTCCCGAGTACACGACGCCGTTTACACTCCGGTACTCGCCCAAACCATCGAACAGCTCATCGCGCAGACCCCCCGTGTAGCTCGAGCCGTCGGTGAAATCGACCCTAGCGTGCACTGGCACGTTATTACTGAACTGTCCCTGTACCGTGTGTCCATTTGAACACTCCAGATGCCCTTCACCGGCTCGCGCGCCGTGCACAAACGCCCCTGTGTACGTCAAGGCAAGCACGGTGCCGCCGCCGGGGTCGTGCCACTCGCCGTGCCCGTGCCACTTGTTATGACAGTAGTCACCTCGGTAGAACACCCCGGACTGTTTGTGGACCACGAACCCATGCCCGTGCCTCTTGCCGTCCTCCCAGTCGCCAGTGTACTCCGTGCCCTGGACCGAGCGCTGCACGCCTTGGCCGTGGCGACAGTCGTCGCGCCACGATCCGAAGTAGGTGGTTCCGCAAGCGTATGTGTAGTGACCCTGTCCATGGCGCTTGCCCTTTACGAAGTCTCCGTTGTATCTCGCACCGCAAGCGTACATGTAGTGGCCAACACCGTCAAATTGTCCGGCCTCGAAGTTTCCCAAGTAGCGCGTCTCGCCCCCAACCGAATACGCGCCGCAGCCGCTAAACACGCCGTGTTTGATCCCACCCTCGTAGATCACTAAGCCGTCGGCGTCGAAGACGGTGCCACAGCCGTGTGGGTGGCAGCGGAACGGAGTAAGCCCGTTGTACTCCGGTCCCACGGCACTGCAGAGCCACTCGCCCTCGTAATACTTGCCCTCGTCGACCGCCGTCTTCGGGAGCGTAAACACGTCTGCGTCGCTCGGTAGCACAAAAACCCTGACTGGCAACGGATTCATGGTATTACAGTATGAGCGAGCAGAGACCAGCTGTACGCGTCTTTATGTGGACGCTACGTAACGGTATTTGGTATACAGGGGCATTTCCGTTACTCCCGATTCGGTATATGCACATTTTATACGCTACGTGGGCAGCCTTGCAGTTATTCGCTGGCATCTGTGTCGACACCATGCCACCCGATGTCGACCCTCTCGTGCGCGTGCGAGGCTCTATGTGTCAGGAAGAGTGCCACGTGTGCGCTGCGGCCGTCGACACGCGCCCGGTCCCGGGCGCCGAGCGCGAGCGGTGTCTGCGCGCGATCCCATGCGCGCGGCGCGTGTCGCAACAGCACGGGTATGGTTGTTGTAAGTGGGAAGCTCGAGACAACGTAGCGGTGGCGATGGAGATCAAGAGCGCTGCGGAGATCGACGTCGTGGCATTCGGACATAGCGCCGAGCTCTTCCGCCGCCTGCGCTGGTGCATCGACCAGGGCCCGAGCCACTGGCCCGCGAACGCGTTCGTTCATCTCGCGCCGGGCGACGACGCGGCATTTCCTCTCGGCATCCCACCGGTTCGTTAGCCCGCGCTCGCATTCACGCCGTTGGTGTAATTTTTGGGTTTCTAACGGTTCGCGTTTCGATTTCAGTGGCACCCCGACGGGACTATGAACCCTGCAGGCATACCGGATGCGGCGTCTTCGGTGCGCTATCTGCTCCCCACTGGCGGCGCGCTCATCGAGGAGATCTCATACGGATGGGAATGCACCAAGTGCGAGAAATGGATCGACCTCCAACCCAGGAAATGGGAGGGTTCCGACGAACCATTCTGGTGGTGGTATTGTGCAGCCTGTCGTAAGACGGGCGCTGTGGGCGAAGCCGCCGGCGCGAAGTCGAAGAAGCAGAAGGAGGCCGAGAAGCTGGCCGCGCAATGTCACAAGATCAGCTTCGGGGTGCAGATTTAGCCCTCTGTCGCTCCGTTGTTTGAGCGATGTGCATTCATTTTGTGTATTCTTATCGCATCTTGTGATTGCAGAAGCCTTTCTTGAAGCGCTGTGCATTCGTTTTGTATACTATACAACGTTTGTCTGTCTTGTTCGTAAACATTTAACTGTGGTGGTACCATATCATTGCTTAGTCTAAAAAGTCTGTAACAATCCAAATCAACTTCTTTTAATCGAGGGTTGCGCTTGAGTTCTTGATCTCTGATAGCTAAGTTTACTTGCACACACAAATTAAAGATTGCGTGTGATTTTAGTTCATTGTCAATAAACAACACGAGTTTTTCTTGGGCTGTGGTTAGTTCTTCTGTCATCTTCGCGTGTTTGCATTTTAGCTTTGTGTATTGAGCAGTTTCACAGAGCGCGGGCATATATATATCGTCCACGAGGTGTGACATTATTGGTGGAATAGCGATCTTATATATACTGTGGCATTATTTCATAGATCACCCAGACACGCGAGGTAGTGTATGAGAACACCGAGATGTGAATCCGTTTTGGGGACACCACCACACCGTACCGTTTGAGATAAAGGCCATAAATACATACTCGTACACGGTGGTATCCCCACTACACCCACGCCCCATTAGCTAAGTTGGTTATAGCGTTCTCCTTATGAGGGAAAGGTCGCGGGTTCAAGTCCCGCATGGGACACTTTAATTCAATTTTACCCGCAATCGGGAGCGGTAACTATTAGACCATTTTATTCATTAGAAGAATAAATGCGCAAAGGGCCGGAAACTCTATAAATCAGTATTTATATTTAGTTTTCGCATTATCATCTACTAGAAACCGGTTATCGAATTTAACTTCACATATAAATTAAAGACTCCGTGCTGCACCGCCGCATGCCACGCGTGGCCAGTATTAAAGTATCTTGTGCGCCGGGCACGCATGGACGCGCTGACGGACCGTCTACAGCACAGCACGCTGCAGAGCCCCGGAGAGGGCGCGCTGTCGGTGTTCTCGGCGTACAGCTCGGTGTCTGAGCATATACAACGCGATATCTGCGCGTTGCGGACGTATGTGCCAGGTGCAGTGCGAACGGAGGACGAGTTCAAGAAGCGACAGGCTGTCATCAGAGAACTCGAACGCGACCTGTGCGCCGCGGCGTACAACAGTCACATACTCGCATTGGTGAGCAAAGACATACGGCGGACGGTGCTGCTGCAGCCGGCCGTCAACGACGCGCTGGATGTACCTGCGCGAATGTGGTTGCACGAAGAAGCCATCAAGACGCAGCTACGACGCCTGATGTGTGCCATGGTAGAGTACGGATGCGGTGACGATAAGATCGATGTGGAGCGCAATGTAACACGCTACCACGAAAAGAGGCAACGTCGGCGGAATCTCGGCGGCGACGAGTCACAAATAGTGATGCCGCAGAAAACGTGTCACGAGTGGAGGTCGTACCAGGCCACAGACAGTCCACGGCAACAGACCCTCGACTTACTCACGACGTTGCAGCAGGGACTGCACATCTACAATGGAGGATTCAACGAGAACGGCGCGTCAATATATCCGAGCAAAATCCATTCTGTGCGTGACTTGCTGGGTATTGTGGATGTCGTACCACACCTCCCACTGCCAAAGGATGACAGCCACAGACGCGAGCTGAGACGGCAATGCGAAGTCATCGCGAAGTTGACACGCGATTACTACGACTCGTTCTTCTCGATTTCTGAATATAAGTTCAAATTCACGTTTGAAAACATGGACAAGTTCATGCACGCCCGCTGCGGAATTAGAATCGACCGCGACGTCTTCAACAAGCAGTTGGACAATTTCTGACGGGGGAGACGTCTTCCGACGATGACGACAGCGATTTACTAGTATATGTTAACACATATGCAGACGACATAGAAGCGGGTGTCAGTGCCCGTGCGCGCCTGTACGAGCATAAAAAGGCGTATAAGGTACAGAAGCCAAAAAATAAGAAATTGTCAAACGGCAGCACACAGAACAGGGCTACAGAGACAGGTGTCGGTGCCCATGCACGCCAGTACGAGCATACAAATCCATATAATGTAGACAGGTCGAGAACGGTGAAATCGTCAGACCATAGCACAGAGACCAGAACTGCAAAAAAGCACGCGAACAAGTGGGAGGTAGCATAGACACACTGTATCGCGTGTCCGAGCAATTTAACATAGACTGATATATATACACTTAAAAAAAAAACACTTTAATGTCGGTGTCTGTTCGTTGAGAGCGGGACACAGCGTGTGTTAATCAAATTTATTACAATTCTATCAAATGTAGGACTTACTGAAGGCCGACAGTCAGCTCGTCGACGAACGCCTTTCGTGATTTTCGAGCTGTCCTGTGCATCCGCAACAAGATCCAAGGAGACTGCGAGGTTGCCGCCGCCAAGTGCGCCTGCTCCGCAGTGGGCGGCGCCCTCGATCCTGCCTTCCAGATCCTCTCTCCATCGGGGGTGGTATCATGGGAACGGTCGGGATCAACCCCCCCCACCGCATTGCGCTTGCCAATCTTCTTGCGGGCTGGGATCCTCCACGCGTCGATGATCGAAATATTCTTCTTGTCCCCCATGATATATCGCGAGCGAGTGTGCATATCAAAAGCGTCTTAAATATCCAGCAGCCGGCTGTGGACGGCGGTGCCCGAGCGCTCGCTGCGTGGAGGCACAGCGCCCGGGCAGAGTCGCTACGCCATCCTCGACACTAAGGGACTGTACACCGAGAAGCTGTAATAACGCACTACGTTCCGGCCGGCCGGCGCGTATATAAGACATTCTTGGCGCATTCCACACATCCAGCAATGGGCCACTCGGTGCGCATGTTTGAAGTGTTCTATATGCTCTTCTTCGCGGCGTTGGCGGGGTTCGCCTGCGGCGGCGTGTATGTGTACACTGTGAACGTATACATGGGCGCTGGAAATATACACGCATACCCCACGGAGAACATGCGGATGAGAGGCGTCAATGCCCGACTCGACAGCGTCTGTAAGGGCGTAGATTACGACTCGCTCCAGCGGGGAGACTTCAAACGACTACACAGTCGCGAAGCGTCGAAGAGCGACGTCACGAGCGTATACGACACCCTGAAAAGCGAGCTGCAGCTCGACAATGAATTCGGACGCATCCCCGCTGACATTTACTTCGAGCAGCTCGCCAGCATCACCGTTGCCTATACTCGTATTGCAACCCGGCTCCAGACAAGACGCAACATGCTGTCTTGTCTCGAGCGGTGCGCATTAGAGAGGGTACGCGGGGACCATCACGCAAGTCCATTCTACCGGAAGTACTGCACGGTCTGAGAGGCATCTGTATCGCGTGCTGGCTGAAGTGTGACCATGGAACAGCAAGAGCGAGTAATATGTTTTCACATTAAACACGCTTGAAACACTGACGCCTAACAAAACGTTTTATTATCTCAAATTTCCATTTACGGGGATTATTGCTGCGACTTAAACCAGTTTCTCACTCCATCCATATTCACTTGTATTTGAGGCAGGTAGAGTAGAAACTCGTTGACATTAGCACATCCCAAGACGTTTGTAATATACACGATGAAGTTTGAATACTCTTCAGAATCGTCAAATCCCAACTGATTCATCACAGCCAACTGGCGGGAACTATGCTGACGAATTTTTTCATGTTCTGTCCATGCTGGAGAATACATTGTGACGTGGAAGTTTCTAAAACACCCAAACTGTGAAAGTGATTGTGTAAACTTGCCCCCTTTGTTATTTATAACATCAAAAAGGTCGAATGTTAGTTTTGGAGCGTTGCGAGCGCCCTTGTGAATTTCGACTTTCCATCCACCATATGTCAGATCCCCATTTGTTTCATTCCCCAGTGTCGTTACCTCTTCCCCTTGCTTAAAAGTTCCACTTCGTTTCGCGAAAAACCATAAGTAAGTGACAAATGCTCTCACGGTCGTGTCTTTATGTACCAAGATATGCATAAAATTTATACACTGATCTTCACCCGCACTATCAAACCCAACAATCTGAAAACTTCCTGACAGGTCGTGATCTTTTTTACTAGTGGTATCCGTAGAAAATAAGTCCTCGGTACGCGTATGAGGGTATACCCATTGTGAGTGTACAGACAACGTCATTGCTCCTGATAACTGTTCTACGATGTATGGATTTTTTTCACGACACGTGGACATTTCTCATATATCGAGATATCTTAAATACTATACAGACACACACGCGTGGCGCAATTTTACATAATAAAATTGTTGTGTTCGTGTTTTAATAAAAATATCAAAATGCAGAATATTACTGTATCAGTTGGATCTACTGCAGTACTCCAGCGCCAATTCTGTGTATTACTTAGCGCCGGAAGGGCGGTATAGCTGTTCAAGCCCGTCCTCGTCGAGGGGGCCCGTCCGACTGTACCCGTCGTGCTCGTCGAGCCAGCGCGCGAGCGCATCGCTCGCGCCGCCGATAACGTCCACCGACACCGGCGACGGGGGCGGTGCCGGGTGCGAAAGCCGGCTGAGCATGAGCTCGTTCGCCACTTCCGCCAAGTCAAACTGCGTGTACACGTCGCTGCCGTCCTCGCTGTCGTCGTCGCTGAGCGGCGTGTTCGGCGGGACGGGCGCGCTGTCGCCGACTTCGGTGCGCGTGTGAGGCTGCGACGGACCGTCGAAGCCGAGGCCGACTGCATTATCGTAGCGCCCGTCCGAAGAGCCCAGATACGTGTTCGCGGCCCTCCGGTATTCCCCGAAGCGCGATGGCTCTGTTGGCACGGGCAGCTCCGCGTCGGTGAGCATCCCTGCCTCGTTGTGCCAGTCGAGAGTCGACGTCTCGCGCTCCGTGCTCGCGGCCGCGGCCGCCGCCGAGTGCGTGTACCGCATGCCAGACAGCCGCGGGAAGAAGGCGGAACCCCCCCCCGGTGCGGGCATCCAAGAAACATGTGCAACCGAGAGCGCAACGGCATGCCTCACCACGCTGGCGGGGACCCCGGCTCGCCCCCGCACCGAGTGTGGCAGGCGCTGCGTATTTGATCGCTTTGGCCTGGAGCCGGCAGCGTCGTCGCCGTGTGACTCGGTGTGTGGCGACTTACCCGAAGCGCGTGACGCTCTGCGCGACTCTTCGAGTGTCGACTTTTGCGACTCTGCTTGCGACCCTTTTGACGCCGCGTGCGAGCCTCCGCGCGACTCTCCAGACGCTGCGTGCGAGCCTCCGCGCGACTCTGCATGTGTCGACCTCCCTGACGCTGCGCGCGAGCCCCCTTGCGACTCTGCATGCGTCGACTCTCCTGACGCTGCGTGCGAGCCTCCGAGCGACTCTGCATGTGTCGGCCTCCCTGACGCTGCGTACGAGCCCCCTTGCGACTCTGTATGTGTCGGCCTCTCCGACGCTGCGTACGAGCCCTCTTGCGACGCTGTATTCGACACGGAGTGTGAGGCTCTGCGCGGGTCTGTGCATATCGACTTGCCCGACGCTGCTGCACGCTTCAGCGACCTGGAGCCGGAAGATGCAGGCCGCACATCTGGCCGGGATGCAGCCGCGCCGCCGGACGCGCTTCTAGCTGCAGCCGACGCCACGCCAGTGTTGGATGCACACACGTCGCGAACCCGTTTCGACGGCTGTAGGTCGGCGCTGGCGGTGGGTGCGCGGTCAGGCGAGGTACCGTCGAGGTAAATTATTGTAGGCGGTGCAGAGCATATTCTGCACTGGATGCGAATGCGGCTGTGGCGACACAGCTGGGCGCTCATCGAGCTTCCGTGGGCCGATAAAAATAAAACGGTCGATTTTTGATTTTGAGAGACAAGCATCCAAGCATCCATGTACCATCCAAGCATCACCAGCATCCAAGCATCCATGTGCCATTTGGGACAGGAATGTCCATGTCAACATTGTACTAAACTGCGGGTGTGTGGTGTATGCGGAGGATAGCAGGCGAGGCGACGGCTGCGACCAAACCAACCAATTTAGTATTAAAGAGACGGTTTCCAGTTACACACTCTGATTATCAGTCATGCTCGCCAGTCTCATCAACGCTTTCTATCCTTTCCAAACTCTCGTCGGCGTGGAGAAACCCACGCCTGTCAAGGGCAAAAGGGGCCGCCCGGCCGGCTCCAAGAACAAGAAGCCTACGAATCGGGCGCTCGCGGCTGCCGCAGCGCTCGTACCGGGTGCCGCGCTCGCAGCGGCGGCCGGGAAGGCTGCGGCACATGCAGCGCTCGCAGCGGCGGCCGGTACATCTACCGCATCGGGTGCGGCGGCGACCGCAGCGCCCGCGACGAAGTATACCGTCTCGTACGAAGACGGCAGCAGTGCCGTGCTCACAGTCTCAGAGGTCGAGCTGGAACCAGCATGGCTGGTGTGGAATCACGCCGGTCTCGGGGTGTCTACTTACGCGATGCAGTATTAGAATAAACATTTCGAACACACTGATTGATATCAATGGCTCAAACGAACGTTAGTAGAGAGACATAGAGCCGCGCATAGTCGGAGCACCGCGAGAGACGAGGGCGTGTGGTGGGAACCGTTTATTAAAACGCGCGCTGTCGGGTGTTAGTAGTCCACGACCGCCTTGTAGTATCGCGTCCGTCCCCTGTGCGCGTGTGCTTCGACCAACCAGGCGCTAGGGTCCGGCGGTTCGAGGCGGCCCGTATGGACGATACGCTCCGAGTCGGTCTTGGAGCCGCACACGAGACACTTCTTGCAAGGCGCCCGCATGCGCATCGCGAGAGAGTCGCACACGTCGCTGAAGAATGTGTAATCTGAAATGCGAGACGACCACTCGAATCCCGAGACGGAGCCGGTGTGACACGAGTCGCAGTGCTCGTGGATACAAAGCGTTTTGTTTTCGAACACCTCTATGCGTCTCTTGCGCGTCTCGGCCTTGTGCCGGTCCTCTGCGGCGAACTTGGCGTCTATCGCGTCCTCGCGGTCCCGAGCCTCCTTCGCGCGGCGTGACACGAATTTGTACACGCTATCGCCGCAGACCACGATGAAAAAACCGAGAAGCATGGGCCCGACGAACAGCGAGCATACCGCGCTGCACACGGGACCTGTGCACACCAGACAAAACACGAGCAGAGCGCCGGCGAGCTGCGCACGATTCGAGGGCGACTCGAGGTCCGACAGCATGCGCGGCACGGGTGCTGTGTATTGCGTTGACTGTGGCGAAAAGCGCTCGCGGTGCAGTGGCGGCGATCGCGAGCGGCCCATACAGAGTGTCTGCGGCAGACACCGTCTTTAATATGACACACGGGCTTATGCGAGGCGGAGACTCCTGCTATGGCAGCAGCAGCGCTACGATTGAGAAGACGTATAGTTTATTATCGAAAATGATGATTGTTTTTATATACGTCGGATGAAGACGCCGGTAATGTTTACCACCGCCATAGGGAGCGCGCAAGTATTTCCGGTGCAGACAGATCTAACATGTCTGTACGGTGCACAGCTCGCTTACGATACACCGCCCTGGCTCCACAACATGCCGCGCTTCCTGGTGATACCACCAGCATCAGCATTGCATGCGTCTCGTATGTCGCTATCACTTCATTACACCATTTTTCTTAGCGAGTACATCGATAGATACGAACGCGAACGCATCGAGCGCGAACGCGAAGAACAGCAAGAACGCGACGATCTTCGTCACATATATTATGCATACACAACCGTGTTTATTCTGGGGGCGGCGATGTATGTCACAATATTGTTTCGACAGAGGCTGGAATGATCAACGCCGCGCTAGCACCGCCCGCGGTTGGCCTCTGGCTCCACGTACTGCTCCGGCCGCGCCACTGTGAGCTGCTCCTTCGAAGCGGCCAATGTGGCCCGAACGAGTTTTTCCGTTTCGCGCAGCTCGACCTGGAGCGTGTCGGGGCCGTGCTTATTGGCGAGCACGCGCGCCAACTCGAACTGGAGTTTAATATCATCGCCCACTTCGTTGTGAATGGTTATTGCACGGTCCTCCTCGAAGTCACGCATTGCGCCGTGGCGGTGCTCGCACGGGATGTCGGCAATACTACACTGCAACGTCGCGATTTTGGCGTACGATTTGACGATGAGAATTCTCGCGGCCGCGGCGCTTTTGAAGTCGCCCATGTCCCGCCACATGCTTTCTTCCTGCACGATGTTGCCCACCAGCACGCGCACGCAGCGCGCCTGCGCGTATCCGACAGGGGCTGTCACGGCGCCGAACTCTGCGAGGTTGAGGTCTCTGAGGACGGCGACGCGATCCCCGTCACTCCCATACTTCACCAGCGCCAGCTGGGTGCAGAGCGGCTGATGCACGGCGAGATGTGTGCGCTGACACTCCCTTCCGCAGTAGCGCATGACGCGGCATTTACCGCAACGCTCCGTTTTCTTGGCCTCGCGGCGCACGCCGCAGCACGCGCAGTGGAACCCGGTTTCTTCCAGCTCGGCAACGAGCTGCGGGAAGTTCGCAATCGCCCTGCACACGCGCATTCGTCAGCCGGCGCGCATCGATCCGGTGTCACACAGTCAACGAGAGCGTACCTGCAATGCGTCTTGTGCGCCTTGTAGTGCTTCTTCTGACACACAGCGTTGCAGTAGTATGCAGTCTTGCACCGCTGGCAGAACTTCGAGGAACCGGGGGCGTGGCAGTTGCAACAGAGCTCTGTCGTGTGCGGAGCAGACATCATACGCTGTATGACGAACGTCGTTCGTTCGTCACTTTTTATTTTAAGGTCGACTTGCGAAAATCGACCTTAAAACAGGAGTTTTTTTGTATTTTATTTATATTAAAAAAAAAGTGTCATTCATGGCAAATCCACCCGTAGCGCCCATTTGATGAAAACGCAGCCGAGTTAAACGGATCACAGTATAAAAGACAAGGTGTATTTCCAACACAAGCAACACGTTTCGTATGTCGTACAAATACAAAAAGGGAATGTCGGTCACATTCAGCCCAGCGTTGTCTACGAAAGTATGGTATCATGGAACCAATGCAGATGCGTGTATCGCTATCTGCGACCCCGCCGCTAACCCGAATGGGTTCCGTCATGTGCCTGGCGTCAGAAAAAATGGCGGCAACATGACCCCCCACCCAGAGGACAGGGGGTCCCACACTTTCGTTTACTTGACTCTTGCAGACTTAAAGGCTAAAAGATACGGCAGCATTCTCATCGTATGCAGCATTCGCGCAAAACTTGTAGGTCTTTGCGTGACACAGGGAGATCCCAACGCGAAACTCTGGGCAAAGAAGGGGTATGATTTTGGGTTCGCCATAGACGGTACGAACGGCGACCCGTGGGAAGAGGGGTGTTTTCGCGCTTCAGACATTATCGTCGAGGGTGTAGTCCTTCCGAATGCGCGTTTGACGGCCGAAGCCGGCTGGGTTAGCAAAATCACACGCCCATGGCTGGAGAAGGTGGACAATGTCTCGGAAGTGAGTACAGTGTCCTGGGCCAAACCCGTGGTTGAATCTGCCTCGGGCGGGTCTGCCTCAGCGGCCTCGGGCGGCTCGGCGGTTGTTTCTGCCGCATCGGCCGGAAATGCGGGTGGGAAGATGCCGGCGGTCGTCTCCGTCGTATCGGGCGGGAATGCGGGTGGGAAGATGCCGAAGCCCGTGGACTTTTTGCAGACACTTGCGCAGTTCGAGCAAGATCTCAAGAACGCCGGTTTCAGCGTGGATCTTCTTGCGTTTTGCAAGAGAAACCGGATGGAAAGCTGGTTCGACTTTCGTATTACCGACCCAACTGCGTTGCATGAAATGGTAATGAGAGAGCGTCGCTTGTCCCCGACCCCGACTCCGTTGTCGGATGACGACATCGCAGCGTTCTTGCGCTACCGCAAGACCCGTACCGCCAAATTGCGCGCCGCAGTCGCGAAGAGCGGTCCGTACCCGTACAGCGGAGGCCCCTCGTGTCTGAAGACCGTCGCGGCGCTTCAAGCGGCGGCACAGTCGGTCTACCTGTCCACCTTTGTGCCCGCTGCGGCGGCTGGGCCCAGTTCGAGCACTGCGGGGAAAGCACCGCTCAGTGTAGCCACCGCGCCCGCTGCGGCCGCCGCGGTGAAGACACCGCCGAGTGTGGAGATGCAAGCGGCGATTGAAAAGGCAGCATCGTCTGTATATCTCATACACCACCCCAATTACGTCGCCAGTCAGAGTGTCTCTCTGGCGGCAGTTGCGGCCACTGCCGTGGTCGTTTCTGCGCAGGCCGCAGCAGCAGCGGTGGCGGCGCCGGGAGCGACCACTGCGTCGGTAGCGGCAGCGGCGGCGACGGTGGCCGGGGCGGCGGCGGTGGCAGTGGCCGCGACAGCGGCGGCTTCGAAGGCGGCTGGAGACGCGACAGCGGCGGCTTCGAAGGCGGCTGGAGACGCGACTGCGGCTGCGGCGGCTTCGAAGGCGGCTGCGGATGCGGCTGCGGCGGCTGCGACTGCGGCGGCTTCGAAGGCGGCTGTGGATGCGGCTGCAGCGGCTGCGGCTGCGCCGGATGCCGGTATGTGTGGCGTCAGCGGTTGCGTTCGCGCTTCCTGGAGCGCTGCCCACCCGGGCAGTGCTTGCTGCCGCAAGTGCAGCCCTGGAAAGCCCGGAAACTCTGACCACGGGCCGAGTTGCAACGACATGCACAACACGATGCAGTTGTCCATGGGTGGTGCGTAGACACGGTGTACAGTGCACTCTATATATGTATATATACGATTCAATAAACGAAACGATACACACGCTGGCTACGCCCAAACATGCTTTAGACACGCCAGACACATAGAACGACACTGCAGTGAAAATATGTTTATAAGACGCGATGCGTTGCCTGCACATGCTGCGACTTGCTCTGTGGTCGTGTATGTTGGTCTGCGTGTGCGCCTTCATGCCTATGTTACGCAGTGACATGCAGCTCCGAACGCCACTGCGGTGTCTCCCGCAAAATGCTAGTCTGTACAGCGGACTGTTGCCCATTGCGATGCAAATGTCGAGCATGCAGATGGAAGTGTTACTGGCATTGGTCATACAAGCCCCTCTGCAGCCACAGCACACCATCAACACCTCGTCTGTATTTGAATATTGGCGCCGACCCTGGCTCTGAAGTAGCTTCTAACACTAGCGCGACACGGGGCATCGAGAACCAGCCGGACGGCGGAGCATACACAGTAAAGTAGTCCAACGTCTGCGGCTACACTGCGTCGTCGCTTGCGCCGGGCGCCGGGCGCCAAGCGCGCATGGGCGGCACCGCGACGAGCCCCCGGTTCGCGAGGACGACCTCGACGGCCTTTCTAGCGAAAACCGGGCGCCGCTGGGCGGTAAACGTTGCATCCCGGTAGATCGGGCCGAGCGCGGAGGTCGTGCGTTCGAGCAGTGCGACGTCGTCGGAATACACCAACGCCCCGCAGAGCTCGAGCACGAGGCACTCGAGACGTATCACGTCGCCCCGGAGACGCTCGACGTCGCCGTCTATCTGGCCATACACCGGCCGGGCTCGACCCTCTGACTCGGGACGCGGGCAGAGGGGCACCGGGTGGTTATACCCCGGCCACGGCGGAGGGTCGGGACTGCACATGCGGAGCGCGGGAGAGCTGCGCGAACGATGCAGCCCCGCGGGCGGCACTGCGAAGGCCAGCGTCGCGAGCGGGAGAATGAACGCGACGGCGGCGAACGTGTTCAGCATTTACAGGCCGGACTGCTGGCTTTATATACGCGAGCGCGTCCATAATGCAGATACCGCATGCGCATCGTCGTCTTCGGGCTGATGTTTCTGATGCGCTCCGGGTCACCACCCACGAGTCTGCCCGAACTCCAACGAGTCGAACCTTCTCAAGTACTGTTCATCGCCACTCTCGGCTCGGGACATCGGTAACGTCTGTACACCGGGCGGTCGTTACTAACGCGCATCTGGTATACCCGAATTAACACGGGCATTATTTAAGGCTGCAAATACTCACACGCAGACACCCACGCTGAACATGGACGTGAAGCGCGACGGCCAGACACGCACTTTTGACGTGCGCACCGTACTCTCTCTCCTCGCCAGCAAACACGCGATCCCCCCGTGGATGACGAAAGGATGCGTCGAGGAACCGGCGGACGTGGGCCCGCTCGTCGAGGCTACGGACCGCTGGCTGCAGCGCTCCTTCGTGAGACCGATCGACGGAGTTGGTACCAACGACTTTAACGCACTTGCACGTGTCGTGTCAGGATCCGTGCGCGTGACGGCTGTAGTGCCAGCGTCGTCTGGCGAACGCGAGTACCTCCTCATCACGCACGAAATCCACTGCCCGGGGAAGGGGGCCAAGTGGACCGGCTTCGAGGGCTCAGTGAATCTGAACAGTCTGGAGGAATGGAGGCATATCGTGGGCCGGAAGGCCTGGCGCGCCAAGCAGATGCAGGCCGTGTTCCCCGACGTGTACATTCGACGCCTCGGTCTGACCGCCGTTGTCCAGGCTGACACCCAAGAGACCGTTGACACGGTCGTGCGCGGTATGCGGGCCACGCTCAGACGCACCACGCAGGGGTGCCAGATGACGACGGTCGCAGGTCGCTTATCAAAAGAGCATTCGCATGCGCCATGCGCCAGCGACCTCGTTGTGTACGCCCGTCGACACCAATCAGAGGAGTGGAACGAGCTGCGGCTGGCACTACTCGAGGAGAGCGTCAAATTGTGTCAATAGACCAAGTAATATTTGAATTGTAGCAGAACAAAGCGAGGATTATTTGTAAACACATCCACGCTCTCCACGCTCTCCACGCTCTCTGCGCTCTCCACGCTCTCCGCGCTCTCCGCGCTCTCCGCGCTCGCCGCTCTCTCAGCGCTCTCCGCGCTCTCCGCGCTCTCCGCACTCTCCGCGAATCAGACGAAGTATATAAAAGACACCGCGTGTGTATTCCACAATGGTCAGCGCATCGCAGATGCACGAAATGCACATGCAAGAACGTGTAGCAGAAGCGCCCCGCAGCGTGTGGGGACAGACGTTCAATGCCCCCATGTCGTCGTATCAAGAAAACGACGCGGAACGAAGAAAGCGCATCCTGAAAGAACTCCGGAAGCTGCACCGCGCCTACGGGCACCATTCCAACGTCGACCAAGACCCGCAGCCACACACTGTAGACCTTGAAATTATGCGCAGGGGTTTGCCGAATCACACCGCAACATGCGCCGCGATGCCCCGCACGCCGTCGCTGGCGCCCGGGCCAAATCCGTTTGTGGTGGTGTAGTTGCATGCAGTATGTGTACTTGTGTGTATTCCGTGGTTTCGTTTGAACGCTGCCACTCGACACGGAGGCGAGCGTCAAATCGTGTCAATACGTTGAGTAATAAACTACACGTAACATCTGCACACACAATATTAAACGACACTTCTACACACGTCGTTTCGCATTTACACACCACAAATGGACTGTATATGATATATCCCACAGCATGTCGCTCTCTACATGCAGTCGCCGCCACAACCCCCCGTGGATGTGCACATCGAGGACATGACACCAAACGCCAAAGTCGAAATATGCGTCAACGGCGTTTGGTCTAGAGGCATCGTCATACACACCAAATGTAAATGGTCATCCAAAGGATTGATTTTAATTGGAGTAGAACAAAGCGACGATTGTGTGTTTATTACACCTCCCTTTACCGGCAAGATACGAAATATTTCAGAAGACATGTACGAGCATTACACACGTGTACCCGAGGTTATGACTGGGGAGAAGGCGCCGCAAATTACATACAATGCGTACATCGTGTCATTTTCAGAGTAGATGCAGTGTTACACATATGTTATCATATCACTGTCTTCGAGAGGCAGGTCTTCCGGAAGCATATTATCGGGCTGTGTATCCTCGGGCGGATTGTGTCTGGGAGACACACGATGCGACAGTGGGTGGTGCCGCCGACCACTGTCATACCGCTCGACAAATTCGACGTCAGAGTCACTCAGACTCACGATGCGGCGTGTGTATTCATACAAAGCGACGCACATGTCACGCCTATGCGAGTCGTCTACTATAATGCACATGTCCCGCTTCACATACATCTTATACTTGATGTACTGGAAGCAGCTTGAAAGTGTGAGGTGTGATTCTCGTGTCATTTCATGTTCTCCTGGGACCTGTTCAGTGATCGACGACCTCCACTCATTAGAAAGTGAATGTATATAATCTTGAGTGAGAACGTCGTTCATATTGCGTCGTGATGCCAATCATATATATAAATATGTCCGCCCGGACATACTCACTTACTATTACTAATTGAGTCATAAATTTTATTTGTAATCAACCCATGTGTAAACAACGTGTATGTCATATTAAAGACAGTGCATTACATTGTATAAATCTACAGACAAGATGAATTACAAGACCAGAACTATCCTGTGTTTGATTTTTGACGTGACAGCTGTTATGTTGTGGTTCGTTATGAACTGTGACTATTCCACTTGGAGCATTGTCTGTTCTAACGCCTCCGGTGAAACGTTTGATGACACCCCCCCAGGGGACAATACATCCTCCGGTGAACCGTTTGGTGACACCCCCCCAGGGGACAATACATTCTCCAGTGAACCGTTTGGTGACTCACCCCCGCCTGAAGACGTCGGAAACACCTCGTATTTTTCAAATGGAATATGGAATTATGATCTCTTTGTCATCACTCATGGCACCGTGGTTTCTTCAGTTTTGCTTCATGCGACGAACTACATTTTTGTGAAAGTATTTCCATATACTTGATCAAGTGTATGCAAGAGTGGGTGCGCCCAGAGCGCCCGGAGCGAGAGTGGGTGCGCCCGGAATGAGTTGTATCGTTGTAATAAAAATTGAAGACAACATGTGACAGAGACTTGGTGTTAATTTGACGTGTATTCAAACAATATAAAGATATAAAGGTGTCCGTGTGATTGCGCGGCGGATATACAGTGACGTATTTCGCGCTAATAAACACCATTCTTCATGGAAATGAGAAGGTCTACGCCCTCAATTGCATCGGCGACTCCCACGAACACGTTAGGTTCGTACTCATGCTTCAGTTCCGGAAACGTACGCACATGTTTAGGTTCGTACTCATGCTTCAGTTCCGGAAACGTACGCACATGTTTGATCGCATCGATACATACAGGCGTTGCGACATGAACGGATGCACTACCGGCGTCGCCAATGTCAACGCCGTCGTGAAGCACATAGAACGAATTATCAGTCTTCTTATAAGACACGAATTTTTCAACACGGACAATCTTGCGCTTGCCCACACCACGAAAGTCTAATTGGTTCTTCAATGCTTGGATTTCCCCGTCCACACTGTCGTAAAAACTCCCGTATCGGAAGTGATCATAGAATTTACTATCCGGTTCTGTGGACATGCTCACGAGTTGAGTGCTTGTATATGAGTGGTGCTTTATAACAAATGTTTGCCAATTTTCACGATATATAGAAGTTATTTTATATTTAAGAACGTTGGCGAGAACCGCACATGTACTCCTTCATATACACTAATAAGAACACACGCGCCCTAGTTGTCGCATGTATTGGCCTGACAGCGGCAGCGATATCAATAATGGTAATAATACTGTCCGACGCGTGTGGGCCCGGACGAACAAAACACCGTCTACAATATATATCGGAAGATGTGCTAACATGCAAACACAGCAACAACGGCTTATCACAGGCGGTACCGTGGATTGTTGTGGTCGGTTACGCGTTACTATTACCTACTATATGGTATACATGGCTGCGTATATCTATGGAGACGGAATTCATACGACGAGATGGTAGTGTAAATGAAGTAGTCGGAAACGACCAAACAGAGTCGGGATGGAGCTCACGAAACGAGATCGCACGGTTCTCGTTCGCGTTGCTGCTCACAGCGTCGTTGGCGGGGTTGATAATGGGTATACATTTTGAACTCAGGGGAGGATGGCCGAATGGTACGGAAACTACCATCCCGCATCAGGTCGGATTGATTGTATGGGCGGGATCGTTCTTCATAGTACATGCAATGACTCTGATCGCGTACGGGCGCTTGAACACACATCAATCACTTTGGTATAAGACCTTCGAAATACTGTACGGTATACTGTTGATCTCCTTCGCTATTACGTTTGCGCTAGACGAGCAATCTGCACCATTTTTACAGCTTGTAATGCTTGATTCTATATTTTTCGTGAGCGTGGGTAATATTGCACTCGGGTATCGGCTCGAGTTTCAGGACAACCCCTCGTTCGGTTTGTTGATGCCTGATACACCACATGTTTGAATTTGAAAGTAAATACGAACTCGCGAGTGTTCTATTGTTATGCGTTTTAATGTATACGAAATACTACCGCGCTTTCGTCACAAGCCGGTGTCACACACACCTCGGAGATGGCGATGACGAGGGTTTCGTCGCCGTGTGTCTCGCTCGTGGCGCCCACGTTCCGACTATCAGCGCCTACGGGCTTATGCTCGTAGACTTCAGCGTCTCCTCGAGTTTCACCGTCCCCGGGAGCGTCTGGTACACTCAGCGACGCTGTTTCAAGTGCTGTGGGTCGTGGTTCGAGTATATCAACGTGCAGATCTGTTGATGTACTCCCAAGCACAAGCATCGTATATTGCGCATCTGCTGCTCTCGCGCCAACAGGAGCGGTCTCGTCTGCGTGCTCAGGGTCGCGCTCCATGCCGTCGGGTTCGCGGGTGTGTTCTGTGCTGTCGGCCTCGCAGTCATCGATATCGAGCAGCGCCTGGCGCTCGCCGTGCGCATGCAGAGCCGTCAGCACCGACCTCGACGACACGTACACCGTCGAGAGAGTGGGCAGCAAAGTCGAGAAAGCGAGCACTGCCGTGAGCACCACCAGCTGCTGCGCGCTCGGGGACGACGCGAGCAACGCCCCACACAGCACGTTTTTCATCGACATCACTGCGGTGACGATGCCATTGGCCATCATGAACTCGCTGCGCGTGACGTCGCCAAACTGTACGAGCGACGCGCTAGCCTGCAGCGGTAGTGACGACATGGCAAATAAAACGTTCTCGCGGAAGAGCGTGCCGTCTCTGCGCGCGCTGGTGGTATACTCTAACACGAATTTGCTGTGTTCCTTACGAACGACACAAATATAAATGTAAAATAGGGACAGCTCCCACGCACAGCACACGCACCAGCCCAGACCCACTCCGAGCCAGAATCCGTAGAGCACCTTGGTGATGTGTAACATCGGCAGACACATGTAGATATGCATTGCGTGCATACACAGGAGCAAGGCGACACGCGTCGGCGTGTCGGTGGCACGCACGCGCACCGAGACACCCGACGCGAAATCGGTCCACTGCGAGCTGTTGCCCATGTCGCGCGGCACGGACGAGGACATAGTGAGCGATGCGAGTATAGACAGCACTATTGTCGCTGTGAGGGGTAACACCACCACACATATCAACCTGCGCATTAGTGGTACGTGAACGATGCGAAATAGCAATGGGCGTATAATTTGCAGATGCACGCCGCCGCGAACATGAGCACACATTGAAAGTGTATCAAAGTGCACTGCTCTCGGACACCGCGCGCGAGGACGTGGCACTCGAGCGCGGCCACCACGCGACGAAGATCGGGCATGCCGTGCAGCGCGCACCGAAAACCGCTACAAGTTCCATCTGCGGCACGTGTCGCAGGCCCATATATGCACACGATGGGCTTTCACCTGGTGCGGTGACGGTCGCATGCACACGACGGGCTTCCACCTGATGCGGCGCGTGTGCACGGTCATAACGTGTACGGGTTTCCAGGGCCTTGGGGGAATCCCGAGTCTGAAAAGTCCGTGCTTGGAACCATGAACAATGCGGTAGTTGCCACCTTATGGCCTCTGTTCCTCCTCCTGGCCGACTTCGTGTGACCGACTTCGAGTTCTTGTTTATGAGCCGGACGAATCTGTATCTGGCTCGGACGTATCTGCAACTGGAATATCGCCATGCGTTCGCCGGGCACACATTCTACAGTTTCACTCAATTTGATGAAATCGCCGTTTTCTATCAAGTGTGTGGGCATTGCCGGACACCAGCCTTCCAGTTTGTCCGACGTGCAGCTGTATTTACGGACGAACAGACCATTCGTTTTGGACAACAACTCTACCATAAACGTGTTCTCTGGCGTAAGACGCACAGAGAATGCATCTCTGGAAAAAACATTTAGTGGTAGATAATCGTAATGTCTCCCCACCACGCACGGCGTATCTCGAGATATCTGGATACGGTCCAAACCCTGCCAGGGAGACGTTTGGCATCCGACCGGTTGAACTTCGGAGCAGAAATCGACCCGTTGCATATACGCCACGATTTTGTCGTTTTCCATGTGAACGTGAGATCACAGGTCTTTAATATACCCTTGCGGGTTATATAGAATATCGTCCTCGGAACTTCGTCGCACTCCTCGCTTGTTTGCAACGTTCGTCCTCGCAATTTCTATTGTAAATTCGTATCAACGCACGCCCACTATATGAAGGGGCGCTGGAAAGCGGCCACATTCAAACACCACAATGCTGGCACGACATGCATACCAATTGGGTGTATAATCCGATACATGTGCTTGTATCTACTAACAAACGACAACGCAAATGTCGTCACAGATAACATCGCCATTGAAGAATTTGCAAACAGAATCGTCATGCTGGGCGACGCGAACAATTGGCAGACACCGTATAGCGCGAGCACGGACGCGGCGGCATTATCCATATATGCAATACCACCGACGCGCTCGCGGTTCCGGTGATACCGCACCGAGCAACCAACGACAAGGGTAGTCAACAACGCGAGTTCGTAAAAACGCATATAGACAGAGTACGCGATGGACACGACAAACAATGCATGTGATGTTATCTGGAAGTCGAGCCATGCTCTCTGTCGGCGACTCAATGCGGCGGGTACGTTGCATACAGCGTCGTCGAGACTGCCAACTATAGCTACACACATCTGGTATATGTACGTGTTTCTTAAATAACGCACAGCAAACACTCTATAATAACACGGTATGGAGACACGATACAATTGGTATATATAAGGTGATTACGATACGTGCACATGTTCGACATACCACAGAAGTATGTGGACGTCTCTGCGAGTTCGTATTTCGACCATTGGTTGTCGTCTGGAACTGACATTTGGAGCTATCATTTTGTCGACTGTGATTCTGACTATGACGACTGGGTCGATGTGTGTGCGCCAATACCGACACTCGACTGTGTACACAGCACAAAAAAAGGAATGATGTGCGTGACACGGACGTCGTATACATAACCAATCTCACAAAAGAAGATGTGTATTTATATATAAGACATTCTGACATAATACACAATCTATTACTGTGATGCGCGTTGTCGTTGATGGCCTCATAATTAACTCGAAGAATAAAAAAAAGGTGCGGGTCGTGCGTCGGTCCATCGTATACGATAGGAACATATCGAACATCGAAGTGTGTGTTTATGTCGTTATCGTTCTCGGGTTCTATGCGTACACAACACCCTCCGTCATCCGATATTTCAGCGTGCCGTGATGTGATACATTGATAGCTTCACGACGCGTTTATGCATCGGATCGGTCGAGTAAATTTTATAATAAATTTTATACCACTACGAACGAGTTGGTTTAGCGCGCGCGCTTGTTCACTCTGATAACTTCGAGCTCGGTGAAGCGGACCAGATTCGTCTCGTTGCATATCGAGACGCACAGCTCGAACGTGTCCTTCTCGTGTATCACACACACGTCAGAGACGCGCGCGGGAGCATACGACTGGATGCCGCGCATGTCGGCGAGCGACACGCGGCTGCTCTCTGCGGTGATGGGAATCCGGAGCTCGTACGTGTCGTCGCGCTTGAGCAGCGTGGCCATCGGCAGATTTAAAAGAGGCACGTACTCAAGCGCCACCAGCGCGACGTTGTCCACCACAACACGGTCCGCCTCTATGCACGCCCGCAACACGCCATCCGGTAGTCTGGGCCGCAACGTGTGGGACAGCGCCTGCGCGAGGCTCATTGCTCTGACACGGCGGGTCGTATATACCACGGGGTGTGCGCTGCCCGATTATTTCTACACCAGATATTATTCCATCTGATCAAAATACTATATATAACGCGCTTTCCCGCATCACCATGGATGAAATTGATATTCGCTCTCATCATAGGCGCGTGTATTTCATTTTGTGTCGGCTTGTCTTGCAATGCCGGCTCGGCTGGACCCGACGGCGGGGCGTGCTCTCTGTGCGTCGCCGGAAAATACAAGACATCAACGGGAACGCAAACGTGCACTGACTGTGGAATCGGCACATATTCTGCATCTGTGGGAGCAAACGAATCCTCCACATGCTTGCCATGTCCTCTAGACTCGACCTCGTCACAGGGAAGCACTACCTGCGTTTGCAGTTCCGCAAACATGGGAATACGCAGAGACTCCGACACGTGTACGTGCAACGGTGGCTACGAGCGCGATTGGTCGACGACGCCAAACGAGTGTCTCGAGTGCCGGCCCGGAACATATTCATTCGGTGGACACGCAAACCATGATTGCAAACAATGTCCACGAGGAACCACATCAGCTGCGGGCAGCAACTCTCCGATGGACTGTGAGTGTATTACTGGGTCGGAATCGTCTGTGGATAATAATGGGTGGGCAAATAGTGTCTGCGACACAATATATGAACTTTTAACGACAGGATATTTCATGTGTAGATTTGAGGACAACTGGGTACGCGTGAACGAGACATATGACAATATCGAGTCGGTATGCAGTATTGGTAGTAGACAAGAATGTGATAGATTACGAGATAAAGATTATGAGCGCAGCAGTGATAATATTAATATGGATATTGTATGGGAGTATACACACAATGACATAGACGCTTCAAACATCGTGTTGGATGACATGCAATATACAGAATCAACAAACTATATTTGTTTAAGGGTGTCAGAGTCTTCCATTACTTCACGTATATTATCCGACGACAGTGGGACGTGTAATAGAATTGGCACACAAAACAATGTCAATATACAAGTAGTATATGACACTCCGACGTGCAGATATATAGAACTAGAATCTTGCGAACTAACGTCGATATACCAGACGACTAAAACGGCTGATGGTGTGTCGATTAGAGAATGTGCAGATACATGCTATACAAACACATCGTGTGATTTTTTTAAATGGGACGCTTCAAGTTGCTGGGCGATTTCAACCCTACCTCATATAGACTCGGAAATACCTATAGTTGGACATAATTGTATGCCAGTAGCACCTCAAAGTTCGCCGACTGTGTATATTCCCAGATACGCGAGAGACGCTAATCGTCATCACTATCAAAGTCTAGAATTGGAATATTACGGGCTACAATGCGAACACACTGGTCGGATCGTGTCAGAGACCAATCTAAACCCACTTTGTTCTGTCGAGATGTACAGACATCAACAGTCATATTCCTGTGTTTTCGAGTGTGCTGGATATTACGAAAACGAGGAATATGACTTTATGACGATTAGGCGTCCGTTCGGGTTAGGAGACAATAATATCACATGCGAAATACATGCATATAGCAACACAACCCTAGAATGTGGTCCTGACTGGGGCGAGACATCGACGTCAATTACATATGAGAGAGTAAAAAAATGTATTATGGACGGACATTACATCTCAGAAGACGGTCAGTGTCAGCAATGTCCGGTCAACACTTATAATAGTCTCTCAGGCTATGAAGAGAACTTTCGTGAATACACTGGTATTGATGCATGTATATGCATTTCAGGATATATGGGTTCAGTTCGAGACGGCTGTGTCATGTGCGCGGAAAACCACTATTCCAATGGAGGCAACACAAACTGTACAAAATGTCCACACGGTAGTACGTCGATACCCGGCAGCAAAAGTCTCGACGACTGTACTTGTACGCATGGACAGACAGACACGTCCACGGTTATACACAGCGATGGTATATGCATGAACGTCCTTCAAAAATTGATATTTGAGCGGAAAATCAAATGCTGGGCTGGTGGAGAATGGATTGATCTTATGCCCAACGGTCGGGTAAGTGACCAATGTGATATAGTCGATGAAGCCAACTGTTCTATGTCAACCGTAGTTACAAAAAGTAATACGTTGTTGCAAATAACAATTACGGATAATGGTTTAAATGTATGCCTGGCATTAAAAGATGTACGAGATTTTGTTTCAATTACATCAGGCGAACATCCGAACAACGACATATCGTGTAGTTTGATGCAACATACATACGAGTCTATATCTACCGAGAATGGGCATGAAGAAATTCATTATATATATACAGTCATGCGTCGCTGGTACGGTTGCCGCACATTATGTACGGGGTGGACTGCCAGCGTGGTAGCGGCTGCCCAGGCGGCGTTGCAGAAAGACGAACAGACACGTGTCGAAACCGACACAAACGCGCTGCAACTCTTTGTCGGACACCAGGTTCATGTCACCACAACGCTCGATGCGCAGTGTCTCGCCCTCGTCAAATCTGCAAGTAAAGCACTCGTCGCCAGCTCTGCCGGCACTGTCCAGACCCCGGGGTTATCAACCGTTGTAAAACTAGTGATTGACGTTCCGCTCACAGTGGTAGAATTCACAGAAGATAAACAAACCTCATTCACGAAATCAATTGCCGCTACAGCAGGTGTAGCGAAAGAGTTCGTCGAGATCACAGAGATCACAGAGATCAACTCGATTGTTCGTCGTCGTCGCATTCTATCAGCAAGTATAAGCGTCGCGACGAAGATCACAGTGCAAAACACAGCCAACGCGAATGCAGTCTCTGGCAAAATGACACCAGACAATATAAACAGACAAATGACATCTAATGGCATGCCTGCCGTCACGGTTTCTGTGGGTGCTACCGTCGAAACAGTAGCAATCACAACAATCGCCAGCACGCCGTCTCCGACGCCAATATTGTGTACGGGGTGGCCTGCCAGCGTGGTATCGGCTGCCCAGGCGGCGTTACAGAAAGACGAGCAGACACGTGTCGAAACAGACACAAGCGCGCTGCAACTCTTTATCGGACACCAGGTTCATGTCACCACAACGCTCGATGCGCAGTGTCTCGCCCTCGTCGAATCTGCAAAGAAAGCACTGCTCACCAGCTCTGCTGGCCGGTGTGTTGTGGGACTGGTAGTACCAGTGCTAGTACTTTCACTGCATCTGGCGTCGCCACTATAGAATAATTTGGCTTGCACGGAAAATAAACACAAGTGGTACAGCTCCTCACCTTAAAATCAAAGGCGAGAAAAAAATTCGAAATAGACGTGATATATAAGACGCATGCAAGACAAACAGAGATGCCCGTGCGCTACGATCCCCTTATCGTGGACTCCTCGGCCCAACACGTGCTGCACGTTTACGTCTCGGCTTGTCCGTGTCCTTCTCCTCGACGCCCGCTACCCACAAGCGGTGCAATGTACACGCCCGAACCTGGCGGCCTGCTCGTGGCCAGCGCCAACCAGGTCAATCTACTGGACATGTACATGCAACAGAATAACATGTCGGTAGAACAAGCGGCCTATTTGCTGCATGAAGAGTATCTTAATTATAAGCCGTATCGGCATACCTTCGGAGACCGGGAATACGAAGTGGGAATACGGGACGGTCGGGATTCGGACCGTGCAGAATTTTACATCAAAAACTGCTTCACTGGCACAGTGCGGCTACTAGAAGTAGTGTTGAAGGAGATCGCAGCGTCCGGTGTGTCCGGCGACGGTCGCCGCCACGACCGCCGCGGGTCCACTCACGGCGCGTCCGCCGGCCGCGGCTCGCGTGGGATCCACTGCGCGTTCAATAGCGGGCGCGGCGGCGCAGCAGCGCCGCGCGGCGGCGGCGGTGACACACTCTCGCATCAAGCGGCGGCCGTGGCCGCAGGCGACCCCGAAGCCCTGTTCGACGCATATGGATTCCACAGCCGAGTCACAACGCCACGTCAACACCCGCATTACTCGGGGGTGGCGGCCGCTGGAGGCGGCGGCCACACTAGCAGAACGCAACGCGAGAGGGCAGCGGCCGCTGGAGGCGGCGGCCACACTAGCAGAACGCAGCGCGAGGGGGCAGCGGCCGCTGGCGGCGGCGACAAAACTAGTAGACATAGCGACAATAGTAGACGCGGCGACACTAGCAGACGCGGAGACGCCAGCAGAACGCAGCACGCGGGAGCGGCGGCCGCTGGCGCTGGACGCAGCGGCGGCGGATATTGCGTGCCGTTGCACTCACGCTGAGACAGTTGGTTGTAGCACTTGGGCGAAATTGGGCCCTACGTGTATAGTAACGACCGTAGTCCGTTTATGTATTCGGAACCCCGCTTTCTGAAGGACGTCGAAAATCCGAGGCCTTCCACGGACAACTTTTCGTGTCCAATCGCCCTTCTGCAAGCGGCGTCGCCGGCCCCATCGGCCGCCTCCACCGCCGGCATTGCCACAAGCTACTGCCAATAGCTGCCGGCCGACGCGAGCCACAGCGCTCTTGCACATGGCATACACAAAGAGGTATGCATTTATCCTTGAAGCCGACCCGTTGTCTTATCCTCCCGGGGAGGATAAAATTTATGATGACAGGGCCCTGCTCGAAGAAACCAAGTCGTATGCAAACAACGTAGAAGAGGCAGAAGCGAATCTCGTTGCGGCCAAGCTCGAGCAGACACGCCACGTGTTTTTGTTGCGGGTGGCCGCCGCAGTAAACGATATCTCTGCAATCGATATGGCAAATGAATGGCTCTGCCAGATTCGTAAAAAGCCCGTCATCGCAGCGGTAAAACACGCGATTGTGAAGTGTCAGAAAGATTTCAAGGGCCGCATCAACATCATTTTCCACCCAAGTGACACACGTGTGGAAGAGTGGCGCGTCTGCGCCCAAGACCCCTCGAAACTGTCATGGAATGTCCAGCTAGAGGCTCATGTGTCTCAAGAGTTCAATACGTTCAAGGACGAGGTGTTGAAACTCGCACCCGACTTTGACGAGCCCGATGCAAAATTTGTAACCAAGCATATTCGATATTTCAATGGCTGCCAGCATTGGGTAGATAGTGCGCGAAAGAGGCTGGTATTGTGGGAAAAGAACAAAAAACACAAGACTGGAGAGGTGTATGTCCCGTAATACGGTCGCGCTGTCCTCGCTCGGCTTCCCGACTGTTCAAATATATATAAGACGGGTCAAAAATCGAACAAACAAAAACGGTTTAGACCGTTTTAAAAACGGTTTTTTTTTAAATCGATTTTTGACAGGGGAACACATTTGTAAATCGAATTGACGAAATGAGCGACGCAGTGCCGCTGATCGAGCTCGGCGCTCAGGAGTACCGCGAGTTGCTGTGGCTGGACGCCCATAAGTTCCAGGAGCTCGGCACGCAGTCGTTGTTCTGGTCCCCCTGTACGCAGTGGGACTCGGAAATGCAGCGCATGATGATGCTGGACGGAGAAGACACTGAGTCTGAGATGGGGGCGATTTCGCCTGTCGTGCTAACTGCCATTTTCATGCGCCAGAAGTCACTCGCACCGGCCACGCTCGTTGAAAATACTCTCGAGCACACGCTGTGGACCCGCGTGGATGCGCGTTTGGCCGAAGCCAACAAGGAATTCGAGGAGCTCCTCGCGGGCCCCGGAACATGGACGGTGTCGCACGCGCCCGTTTTCTAGACACCCCGGCAGCGCTGTGGGGCTGGCGAACACGACAATTTATCCGGGAGAATACATACGCATATTCATGTTTATGCAGCACAATTTGCAGAGACATTTACAATAAATCACGAAACACTGTATACGCTCTCTCTGACTCACGCTTTCTCAGACACACACACACACACATCGACAGCTCAAGCTCGCTCTCATCCACACACACCTCCCTCGCTCTATTCTCGCATGCCAGCACTCTGCCCTGCCGCAATCGTTCCTCTCTCTTCCGCCCTCGCTCTCCCCCACGTGCTAACACTCCTCTCTGTCGCCTCGCTCATCGAGCTTGTGCAGACCGACACACACCGCCCATGATTTCTCCGACGTGTACACGTCGACCGCTCGCCCGCTGTCCACGCTTTCGCCGACACACACATGCTGCTTGCTCGCTCTCTCTCCGACACACACACACTGCCTGAAGTCGATAAATTTATTATTGCATAAACCACGAGAACCGCCGCAGCGAGCCGCGACAGCACGTCCATAGACGCCAAATATTATGAAGGAGAAGAAGGGGCCGCGACCAAGCCGGGAGCACGTCAATAAGATGCCAGCAGCGTGCTCAACCGAGCACGATGCCCTCCTCCCTTTCACGGCACATGGGACACGGCTTGCCACGCAGGCGACGGTAGCATGCACGGCATAGACAAACATGACCACATGCCGCGTTCGCGTGATCACTCTCTTCTGACAGACACGCCACACACAGGCTGTCCGAGAAGACCATACGCTGTCCCTCTGGCAGCCTGATGCGGAACATGATCACCTCAAGCACGCCCTCCGCGACGCGGGGCAGCTGCCCGAACTCGCTGGTGTAGACACACGGGGCCGTCTCCTCTGACGAGGATGCCCCGGTCGGCAGAGCGAGTCCATTCCTACCAGCACCTACTGCCCCAGAGACGCTGGCAATCCGGATGCAGGTACGGGTTTGATTTGCGTCGGCGTCGTACGTCTTCATGGTCTTCTGGAAAGGTGCGCGCAGCAAGCCGTGGGGGTCGCCGCCGAGGTTGTCCACGTCGTCGTTCCAGTACCAGCCCATATCTTTGGCCCAGTGCATCATCTCCAGGGATAGGTCGTCCATGCTCTGAAGCACAACAAAGGGGCCGTGGGTGTTATCCTTTTCGACTCCGGACGACATGAGCGACGGAACATACAAGCCCTCTTTGAAATCAGAGCCGAGCTCGAGGTCGTACACACCCAGCACCTTTGTGTCGATGCGCAGCCGATTTCCGAGTTCAGACACGCGATTGTCGACGCCTGCAGGGGTACCGACCAGGCGGAAGTCATGCAGGCGCCTTCCAGAGAGGTCTGCTCCGGAGAGCGCCCAGCGCATCGTCTTTTCAACGGTCGGGCGTGCTGGCACGGGATCTGGCTCAGAACTGCCGCGGGTCTGTTCCTTGTACTCGCTGCACCCATTCGCAAGCGCTTCTGCGAGTTCGGCTGCACGCATGGCTGCATGTTTTTCCACGACTTTGTTCTGCTTAGCAGACGGCGCCCAGAAGAAGCTGCAAAACTCAAACACTCCCGTCTCCTCGCACACGCCGGGCTCCACACACGCGCCGGGCTCCGCGCACACGCCGGGCTCCGCGCACACGCCGGGCTCGTCGCAAGTAGCCTCTTCCCACACATCACGATGCGTAACGCCCAGTTCTCGGCGGATGGCCGTGTCATCCTCGGTCTCCTCTGCGGCAGTCGCTTGCACGGCCTCGAGGCCTCCCTTCGTCTGGCATTTGATGTGCGCACGGGGTACAGACATCGGGCCGTGTGGATCGAGAGCAACACGCAGTGTATTTGTGGACACAGTTGCGTGCTTTCTTAAATATACACATGCGTAACGACGGTGACTCCCCGGCGCGGATGAATGTAGCAGGAAGGCATTTAAAAAACCGTCGAGGCCTTCCACACGAAATAACGTTTATTCGAAACGCATTATTGTAGACATATCATTCATTACAACTCACAAATTTGTTTCGTGAACTTGGTTTATTGCTTCTCTTTCTGCATGTGGCGCTAGATACGCTTGACTGCCATGTCCCTCTGTACTCGTTTCTCGGCTTCAATCGCAATATATGGGTCGGGATAGGCTGTGCATAAGAGGTGGTATAAACAGAATGCCTCAAGAGCGCACACAGCTAATGGAGAAACGCCTTCCAGATATCTTATCAGGGTGGCGTCCGTGTCGTTTGTGTTTATGACGTCGATTACGGAAAGCAGCCAAACAAACCAGACAGCCGCACCCAAACGAAAACCGAAGTTAATATTGTCATGCGTGCAAGGCCTCATGGTAGCGTAGTATGTTATGCGTATACATGCTGTTCTTTAATACTGCAATACAACGAATCAAATCTGTTTAGGAGCACATGTGTTTTACAAGTCGAGAATGTGGTGTTTCAAAGTTTATTATGTAAGCCGCTCAGTATGTCACCGTGACGCGACGAGGCCCACGCCGACGCGGCGCGACACCACGCGATTCCATCGTGTCTGCCGCGATGAACAACCAGCGACCGAGAGACTTCAATAGCCCGGCGGCAAACTGGTGGCGACGCGGCACTTCTGCTGCGCGGCGGCGTCTGTCTACGCGAACGTGATACGAAGACACCACCATTACTATGATCATGCAGTGCATGAATTCCACGGATTGCGGTACATAGCCATACACGGACAGTCTATCTTTGAGTGACTCCAAGACAGTCTCTCCTGGTACGATCCCCAGCGTGTGAAACGCGAAGACGACGAATGTAACACCCAAGTGGACACTGACAACGTAGCAAGAGTATGCCAGAGACACCGCGCATAGATACGAGAAAACACCCATGTTTGTTGGACACAAGTCACTGAGTGTCGACACACCCATTACCCTAAATACCCGCCTTGTGTGCCAAGTCACTGCAGTACCGCCGATTTCTCGCACGTTATGCACGTACGTGGAGAGGGGCGCCACCTTGATGTTAAGGTGTCCCGCGCAGTTTCGTGTAGGGAGAGAGCCGGTTCGTGCGTAAAATTTTACTCAAAATGACATCGAAATGTGTTTACACGCGCGCGTATTACGGGTCGTTGGCGCCGGTTTCTTTGTACCGTCGCAGCGCGGCGCTCGCGGCCGCAATCGTTTTGAAACCCGCCCTGGACTCTACCTGCACCTTGCGCCGCACGAGCTTCCACCGGAACAACTTGTTCCTAAACAAAACGTTCCGCGGAAGCTCGGGGTGCGCGTTTTTTGTCCAATACGGCGTCGTCCTCGTCCGCAGCGCGTTCAGCTCCTCTGAGACCCTGCGCATCGCCGCCAGCAGCTCGGTCGGGACGCTCGACTCGCCCGGGGCGGGCTCGGGCGGCGCGGGTGCTGGTGCGGGCGCGGGCGCGGGCGCGGATTGTTGCGTCGCGCGCGCTCTGCTGTGCCTCTCGACGTACAGAGAAGCGTCCGCCATGCTCACGACGAAGACAGAGCGGCCCGTATTGCCGCCGCCAAGAAGCGAGGCGTCTTGCTCGAGACTGTCGAGCCCGTGCAGGCGTGCGTCGTTGCTGTGAAACTGTCGCAGCAACTCCGTGTTCGCCGAGCCCCGCGTGCTGTATCTACCCAGCGCTGCGAGCAGATCGGCGAGCAGCACCTTGTCGTCGCGCCAGCGAAAGCGCACGACGTCCGCGCGGTTCGGACGCCACCACGCGACGTGCTTTATCTCAACGGCGTACAGGCTGTTGCCGGCCGAGAGCGCGGGCATGCGGTGCGCGGCGGGCGTTGCTACGGCGGACACATAGTGCGCGGCCGCAGCGGAACCGTCGCACATGTATGCTCGCTGCGACGACACCAGTTCCGAGCAGGCGTCGCGATGTTTTTTTGCGCTGCCGGCGCGCCTGCTGGCGCATACGCCGCCGTTGCGCCTACCCTAGTTGCCGTCGACGATTCTGCACAACTCCGGAACGCCGAACCCGAATGTATCGATGGATTCCCTGTCAGACCAGTCGCGGACATGTGCCGCCTTCAGGCCCAGCGCCACCCATCCGCTGAGAGGAAAGCGATAAAAACTCATGATCGCAGGCGTCATCCCGTACTCCTTCATCTGCTCATATGTGACACCCATCGACGTGAGGGTCTCGTGATCCCATTGCTGTACACAGAGTTCGCCGATGTCGACTCGCAAGTCGCTCAGAGGATTTATTGGGAATATTGACATCTCAGGTAAATCGCTCGTTCTCAGACTGCCCCGTAAAATCCACTCCTGTTTGTCTGCCTGCAGCGAGTAGAGTTGCTGTGGCGTGAACTCGAATTCCTCTCGCAGTCGGTGCCACGTCAGGTTAAGAGCTTTGACGTCCGACCACATCAGCACGGAATGAGGCTGGTTAAACCAGCCAAATATCTGAATCGAAGCGCGGGGTGTGATGTGCATTGAGGCGACACGCCCGCGGTTTAAATACTCTACTCGATCCAAACGCGCATTTGTCGGCCTGCAAGCCCATACGGCCCGTGCCGGCGCGCGGAGTGGTACACTAACAAATATTTCTTATGACAGCCCTGGGCGAATTTTGATATTCGTAAAGGGACGGTGTCGTTCACACCTCCCTGACGGTATATTTTTATCAAATGATGACTCCCTCACAATGCAGAACCGAGGTCTTGATTTTTCTGAAGTCTGATCTTTTTCGTTTGTACGTAAGACGATTATTGTGTGCTTCAATTCTAGACTCGTGGGAGTCCTCAAGTGCATCCAGGCGACGGGTAATGTCGAGTGCTGACGTGTGTGGCGTGTCTAGCAGTTTTGCTCTTCGTTGGCGAAACGAGTCTTCCATGTGTGCACGCATTCGTTCCGACTCTGTTTGAATCTGACGAAGCTTGTATTCTGAAAGCGGCATCGGCGTCGCAACGTAAACGCTATATACAAATGTTCGCACCCAAAACTGGATGTTGTGAACGCGCGCTCGCACTGCAAAGGCGTGCGCGAGTAGTTGCAGACACGCGCCTATTTCGCGAGTGCATATGTGTGTTTATTCAAATCCACAGTCGGCGACGCTTCGTATGGTGTCTGGCCGTCTGCGGCGCCCGCGCCGCGAGCGGCGCCCGCGTCCCGGAAGCGGCGTCCGCGTTCTCCGCCCGCGCCGCAAGCTGCGCCACGCCGGCGCGCTCGCACTGCGCGGAGCAGAAATGCATCGGTATTCCGTGCTGCGTGCACGGCAGGCGCACCCACGGACTGCCGGCGAAGTGCTGCATGCGCACCGCAGCGTCGCAATGCCCGCACTGCTCGCAGGCCACTTGTCGCTCGAGCGCGGCGAAGAGAACGACTCGCATCACACAGCAGTCCTCAATCTTATATCTGCCAGAGATGCGCTGATGCGCACTTTCGTTTCAGTGTTTTCATTTACACACAATTTATAAAAGTAATAAAAGTCCGCTACAGCGCGTGTGTAAAAAGTGTATAAAAAATACACGCCGACTGCATGTTGCGGTATGCGCGGGAGTCGTAGCATGCCCCAGCGGGCGAAATACCACGTCCATCGAGCAACGTCCAAATTAATGATGCTATGGATTTTCACAGTGGTTGTATTGTGCGTATTATACAACGTCTACTGCGAGCAATCCGACTTTTTTCGCTTTGGGCCTAGTTCGCGTCTGGAGTTCTTTGGGATCAAAATTCACACCTGGGGTCGATACACGTGCTGCGTTGGGTTCCTGGTGTTAACACAAGCCCTCAAGGTGTTTGCTGACGAGACGATATCTCCGTTCATTATCAATGAGATAATGCAAAATTCACCAGGGGAAACCACAATTGCCGACAACTTCACCTATATGGAATTGCAGCGTCTCTGTCAGTCGTATTACGTGTTCTCTGGTATAGCCAAACTGGTCACAGTTTTCGTATCTCTCACACGGATCGACTTGATAATGTCCATCTTGATTACAGACGTTTTCATCTCGGTTTACACCACGGACCGCTTCTTGAAGACCAAGGGGCTGGAGTTCGCCACCACAGAGCGCGTTGACAGGTTTGTATACCAGACCATTTAGCAGACGGCTAAATGGCAACCGCGACGGTGTCTGCACGCCGCACCAGCAGCGACGCCGTCGCTGTCATACACACTATAAAGGAGCTTCCGGGTACACGCAATGCCGCCAGTGTCTCGGCCGTGTCTGCAAGTGCGGGCATCATGCGTTGTTTCTCTCGCCACTTTTGAATAATAAATCGTTTACACACTTACGTCGACGACGGTCAGTACTGCGACTGCAGCGACACCAGACCATTTAGACGGCCCCCCTCGGCGCGCTTCTGAGCCATGCCTTGTATGCGGCGTGGCGCGTGTCGTTGCACCCCCCCGTCAACAGCATCTCAAGACCGCGTATCACCGTCTCGATGGGACAGAACACGTCCGCGCGCATGAAGCGGTCCCTGGCCGTGGACGAGAGCGCAAAGTTGTAAAACCACGTCCCCACCACGTGACAATGCAGCGTGTCCTCTGAGGTGTGCGGGGGCAGGTGGAATCCGACGTACGAGCTCGACGCAGGCTGCCCGTTCTGTGCCAGGATAGCGGCGGCGGCCGCTTGCATCATGCGGAGCAGCGGCAAGTCGGTTGGCATCAAATTATCGACATTAATCCCCGTGCATTGCTTCGGTATCAGGAGCACGTGCAGTGCACTGACGGGCTTGTGATCCAAAACGGCGGCCACGGCCCGCGCAGTGCGATCGTCGGCACCGAAATGCACCGTCGCGTGCGTTGTTCCGGCCGGTTCGCGGGCGATTTTCATCAGCGTCGAGTCGTGTCTCGATCTTACAATACACGGTCCTGGGACATAAGAGTTTTGTATTGTGACACGAACCTCCGGTGCTATATACGGTTGGTGTCGCCCGGAGCGTTCCCGTCGATTGAGCCGCGCGCCGTGCGCTTGAAAAAAAAACACCGCGCCTGCTGGGCCGGCGCCGCGGCCGCTTGGACCATCATGCAGCTCGAGCACTATCATCGCCACCGTGCGAACATGTTTTCGGTCGAATGCAAGGACTGCTGCTTGTTCGGTATGCTCGTCAAGAATTTCGACACTGGCAGCAAGCAAACCCGTTCAGCTCTCGACCCCAACGCAGCTGTGCGTTTCTGTGTCGCCGACGGACGCGTGTTTGTTATGGACCTAATTCTTGCATCATACAGCACAAAACACCGCAAAAGCGCCACTGCCAAGGTTCTCAAATTCTTCGAAGACGATCGAGACACCGTCATTGCGCTCGGACTGCAACGCAGCAACCAGCTGGATGTACTGGTATGTGTCCCGACCGCCCGCTCTGTTTTGCGGTGGGAATGCATTGCGCAGCACTGTATACGCACGCGTGTCCTTACGTCTGTATCGCGCAGAAAACGAACTTCCATATCGCAGCACTCAAAGACGGCTTCAAGATACTGGACCGCTTCTTTGCTTACAAACGACTCATCGGCAAGACTACCGCCGCCGGCAAGACTGCCGCCGCCGGCGAGACCACCGCCGCCGGCGAGACCACCGACGCCGCCGCCGACCCCGACGCTGCCGCCGGCTCCGACGCTAGCGCCGTCTCGATTGTCGAAACGGGAAAACGCAAGAAACCAGAAACGTTGGTTGTCCCGTTCGACGCGTCCCAGCAAAACATCTCGTATGGCTTCAATTGCTTTGCTGTCGTTTGCAGAGACAACAGAATGAGCGGTAAACTCATGAAGCACATAGATTTCGCCGGCATACGGTCTGTCTACGAGTCCAACGACGAACACACAGTGCGTTTCCGCAACGACGGAATGGTGCTGTTGGGAGACCTTCTGGTCGGAATGAAAAAACACCTATCGTTCGACAGCGCCCAGAAGGCGATCAAGAATTTGGTGGACACAAACCACCACATCGTGCGCGGTCTCGAAGTGATGACCGACAACACGCTGACTAAACTGGTGCGAATCGCCCGAACAGTCACTGCGCCGCTTGCGTGTGTTGTGCGTGTCTGACGCTCGTCTCTACACAGGGTGGCAAGATGTTCCTTGTACGATTCGACGTGGCACTGGATATACTGAACCGTTTCATGTACCACAAACGCGTAACGGCTCCCGCCACCGCCGCCAGGCCCGCCGCGAACACGGTGCCCCGCATCGAGACTGCGCCGGTGTAATGTTGGGCGTGACAGCGGCGACAGACACACTACAGTGGCGTGCATGCACGCGCCCTAAGCATGTTATGTCAATTGCGAGACCCGAGCGCTGAGGGCGCAGAACTAGAGTCGTGTCCAGTCTCGCGCGTGGTATTATAATAATAAATTCATATTCTGTAACCCACGAGCGTGCGTCGCCACTGAAATCCACACTCGGTGCATTTACAAACGACCTTTTGGAGAGCAGATTCCGAGGACAAGCATCTGCGCTTGTATACGACGTCTCACGGCTCGAAATCCACACTCGGTGTATTTACAAACGTCGTTCTAGAGAGCAAATTCCGGGCGTGTATCTGCGCGTATATACGACGTCTCACGGCTCGAAATCCACACTCGGTGCATTTACAAACGACCTTTTGGAGAGCAAATTCCGGGCGTGTATTTGCGCGTGTATACGACGTCTCACGGCTCGAAATACACACTCGGTGCATTTACAAACGACGTTTTGGAGAGCAAATTCCGGGCGTGTTTTTGCGCGTGTATACGACGTCTCACGGCTCAAAATCCACACTCAGTGCATTTACAAACGACGTTTTGGAGAGCAAATTCCGGGCGTGTATTTGCGCGTGTATACGACGTCTCACGGCTCAAAATTCACACTCAGTGCATTTACAAACGACGTTTTGGAGAACAAATTCCGATGACGTGTATCGAATTGCGCGTGTATATGTCGTCTCAGAGCTCAAATCGACACGCGTGACGTGCGTCTCGAGCTCTAGGACATGAATTACAGGCTTATATTTCAGAGTGTTCATTTGCGCGTGTATACGACGTCTCAGAGCTCAACGCATGAATTTAAATGTTTATAATTTGTACCAGCTAATTTCGGGAGTACCAATAACGCTCTCCATAACGGTCTCCTCCGTTAGTGGTACTAAATGGACCAAAAAAATTGTAACAGCCCGTTATTGGTCGAAATTACAGCCACCGTTTTCGTTTTTGGTACTAAAGTTTGTACCACAAACGAACCAAAACGAAAATGGGTGTACCACTAAACGAAAATAGACCGTTAGTGGTACTAATATTTGGGTGGGACCGTTACTGGTACAAACTTTAGTACCACGAAATAAAAAAGAGACCGTTATTGGTACTTAAGGTTTTCGTTTACTGGTACTAGAATATTAACTGGTACTAAGTTAGTATGAAAATTGACGAAATTCAAAAAATCGCACATATACGACGTATATGTTAACAAATCGCTGGATTTACTAACGGTTGCCTGTTTTTGGAACGCTGGCACCTAAACTCCCACCCACCCCCCGGGAAAATTTCCCCTCCCCCTCCCCCT
>ENA-ORXF01000216-ORXF01000216.1-marine-metagenome-genome-assembly--contig:-NODE-216-length-44255-cov-6.565395_pt1 | contig 44255 bp, 35 predicted proteins | sample MGYA00237864_ERZ511476 | MGnify/ENA primary metagenome ERZ511476 (study PRJEB26306, sample SAMN06343908) | marine metagenome | isolation source: coastal waters | place: Atlantic Ocean: West Antarctic...
TTGTCCACGATGTACAGTGGTTTGCGACATACGATATAAACACGCACCAGAAGCGTGTTCACCACACAAAAACGACAACGCGCGCGTCTCGTATCGCCGGGGTCGCTCGAGAATTGGATTTTCGGAGTGAGGGGGGTTTGGCGGAGCGATTGAATCTTGTATGGTGTATTAGACTATCAAGCAAACAAACAAACACGACTCTAGATGATTGTGAAGTATTATAATGATATGAAGTCAGATACGGCGGAAAGCCAAACTGTATATAGGTGGTCTAGGGCTTGTACTTGAAGACAAGGCGGTACATGCTGTACTACAACAGCTTCTCTGTGAACGCACTTTTGTTGGCGCAGGTGCTGGCTGTTGGTGTCTGTGGCACGTACTTTAATTTCTGTATTGTCGGGTTCGTGTGTATTGGTTATTACTTTCGAGACACAATAGCGCGCACGCGGCGGGTGTATGACAACCTACACACTACATATGTGCTATTCATTGTCATGTGCTGTGGGGTTTCTTTTGTGCTCCAAAGCTTTGCTTTTGGCGGGTCGTCGCGGAATTTGGCATTTGCTAAGCGCCCTGAGCTCGCCAATGCATGCCATGTGGCAGCGTTTGATAGTATTGACCAGCTCGTGACACACAACAGCAACGATGTATGTGGGATCTCCGCGTACGACCGAGTGCTCCTCGAGGACCAGTACACGTTGCCCACACATGACAGTGCACCTATCCTTTTCGCACAGGATGCGCCGCGGTTTTATAGTACATCGTGCAACCACACCTCCTTGCGCTGTTTCCGCTGGTGTGTGCATTTGGAGGGTGGGGGGGACAATGAGTGTTTTCGCCCCGCATGGAGTATGGTGTACAACGTGTTTGCTACCAATGCGCGCGCAGTGTATGTGGTGGTTGACACTTCCAAGCCACGCGTGCACTCATGGCGGCTTCATTCTCACACCCTAGCGGGAGGGGCCCGCCTCCGCTCACGCGCTCCAGGGGGCGCGCTTCTCCTCTTCGAGACGGCAGTCGAGGGAGTTCACGAGGTCGACCGTATGCCTGAGCCATACACCGACGAGTATTTCGTGCTTGAACCACAGGACCCGTTGCTAGCAAGTTCCATATCAGTGAGGCTGCGCCCTAGGTGTGTGACAGGGAACCGGGTGTGTACAGGTGACCGTGATTCTGTCTCTGCGTCAATTACACGCTTGTCGCAAAGCGCGGCCGTGGCCCCTTACACTATCATCCCAGTGGCTGCCAAGTGCAGCACTGCCCCCGACGCCCCGTGTGATTTATCACTATGGGTCATTGTACTCGCACATGTGATCAACACCCTCGTGCTCATTGGCAGTGTCTATGTAGCGCTGCTCACACACGCCATGGACGGGGAGTGTAACCCAGTGGTAGTGATCTTGGCCACAGGCAGCGTTTTTACCCTGAATTGGGTCTGTCTGATAAGCCTCGCCTCAATCTCCGAGCGCCGTCCACATATCCTCAGCGTGCGTGGTCTTCTGTTGGCCAGTGTCCAGATCGCGCAGGTCTCAGTGCTATTGTACGAGGTGTATTCTATCAACTATGCTCCCGGTGGACAATCTGTATCTTTCAGAGAGAGTGAAGCGCACTGGACTTTCTGGGTGTTGGCACCCGCCACGTTGTTGCAGGGGCCAGTGTATGTGTTAAGCTGTGTGCTTGGCGTTGCGGGCACTGTGGTTGTATTCCTCGACAGTCTCCGTTTACTCCGTCTCTATGAGAGACCCAGCGATACAGGGTAGTGTCTGCCTGGCTCTTTGACAGCCAGGTCACACATCGTATTGACATGAATAAAACTTATTTATTTTGTTCGTATTGTGGCAACCACGCTGAAAGCATGTGTACTAGTAGACCCTGTAACTCACTGGGATCGTGAGGCACGTTTGCCTCGTCATGCAGAGCTGCTGTTATCATCGGCAAACTGACAGCCACTGATATATTGGCTTCTGGAATATGTGTGATAATGTCAATCATCAACCTCAGAGCCACTTGTGTGAATTCATGTGAATTTTCATCACGACCCCTGCAAATAATATCATGGGCAAGTTGCATGCCCCCTGCTTTGAATACAAGCATGTGTCCCACGTCGCCACCTTGGCACCATCTTCTCAGCAATACACAGCCGACACCAGCCAGGGCAGGGAGCTCACGCACTGCCGCTATCACCAAGTGCATTGCTGCGTTCTTATACTTTTCATACTGGGGGCTAAATTCTGTTGTCATCAACACCAAACACACAGCTTTGCAAACGTGTACATTCGCTGCATGAGCCCGCATGGCTGCCAAGAGCAATGGTATACATGCTTCTGTGTCCATTTGGGTTACCACGTCAGTGCATAGAATTTGACAGCATTGGGTTTGGACTTCCACTGACATTGGATGTTCGCGCATGAGGGGGCTTATTACATTTGCAAACGCAGCTCGAAGGACAGACATGCGTAGTGGGTAGTAGGCAGACCCTTGTGTAATTTGCAGAAGCAGCTTACATGAAGCTACCTGTGCATTGACACGCATAGTTATCTTCTCTGTCTGTGTAGGCTGCCGTTGAACTCGGCGTGCTAGTTCCTTGCATTGTGTCGTATATTCCTTTGTATTTTCGAGTAACTGGAATATAATTTTCCTCGTTTTTTTCGACACGTCAGTTATCTTTTGATGTTGCAAAAAATGTAGCAGGGTCGTGCATGTGCGAGTGTGAACAGTGACAATACTAGAGAAGGTATACAGACCGTCTGCAATTTCTGTCCACTTTGAATTTTCACAGAGATTGGGAACCGTGCTAACAAACGTCTCTCCAGCAGCCAAGTATGCTGTATTTTTGACCCAATCTGATTTATTCAGATTTGTGGCTGCTTGTTCCTGGAAACTCCTGCTTACTGAACACATCCTCATCATGTGAAGTACATTCTCGTGTTTGGCCTCTTCCTGCCAGAGGATGGATTTTATATTGTCTATGTCAAAGTGAACAGTACTCGGGGTGGGCTCGCGTGATAAGACCAATGTGATTGTTCTAGAAGCATCCCCACTGCCTATCACGAGGTTTGCTGTCATTTTTGTAGGCTCTCCGTACACGGCTTCCACATTCTGTCCCCCCAGTGACATACATTCCGAGAGTTTCGAACAGAATGTATACATGCCCAGAGCTGGTATTAGCGCAGAGCTAGCATCTGTCATTGCCTTCTCGTCCCAACAGACGCTGTAATTCACGTTTAGGTCAGCCACTACATGAAAATTTACAACGGGCTGGCTTACAAGTGTGTCGTCAATCTGTACGTAGTACAACCATGCCTTGTTATTTTTACAACGTCCTCGCAGGTGGTGTAGTTGTGCCACACAACCCACAAATCCATAGTGATTGTCCAAATATTTTGCATTCGTTGACATTCACCACTCGTTTCACCATAGACATACCATGTGTGTTTATATATATAAAGTACGGCATATGCTCGGATGGATTGATGAGTGTTTCTTTTATTTACTGTCAAGACCTATTCTGAGTCATTTTCTAGCTCTGGTATTAACTCTGTAAGTACCATGACCAGAGAATTCAACAACTTAGACACTTTATTGTCGTCGAGAGGCACGACACTCTGGGCTTTCTTGACAAAGACAGTCGCGCACTTCTGCAACTGCACAGACTTGGCTCTGTATGTATCGCTAACCATCTCGACAAGCTGAGGTGAGGTGTTGTTGGCTTCACCCGACTCTTTGCCAGACTCTTTGCCCGACTCTTTGCCAGACTCTTTGCCCGACTCTTCATGTGAGAGGAGCCGCAGTGTAGCAATTATGTTTTGGATGTCATCAGCAACTTCACAGTAAAATTGCTGGAGCTTCATACACCGGGCGGGCGTTGTGATGTCTGTCAATGTACGGACAACCTTCCTCATGCATTCCAATGTTGCAGGGTCTGTTTCATTTTCTCTTGACAGCGCACCTGCTGCACCAATTACAGCATAAAGTGCATGTGTTGCATGTATCGGTTTGCATCGTGTTAGTTCGTCTGTATCATGACGCCACACCATGTGCTGTAATGCGGAGCTGCCAAATTTTATTGTTAACACGGTGTCAAAGCTGTCAAAAGGACCCCCACGACCACTGTCGTCGCAAAATAAAAATTCCATGCTCTTCAATATTACGGGTATTGCCCCCTTTTCTTCCACTTGCAGGGCACCATCCCTTTCCACTGACAACGCGTCTAGCAGCTTACATCCAGTGGCTATCAATTTTTGAGCATATTCAAAAAAATTAGAAGAAACTTGTTCCAACAAGGCTGATTCCATACAGGTTATCACAATATGGGCTGTTGTCGACACGAAACGCTCGAGGCACCCCGAGAAACCCATATGGCACAGTAAAACCATCGCATTCATAACTAAACAACATGCCCTCTTGTATTCATTGATACGTTCTTCGTGTGTGGAATCTGTATTTATAGGCACACACCAATCGTGTAAGTTGTTCTCTTCTACACTATTATTCTGTGAATGCATCGAGGGTAAGAATACATCCAAGAAAGGGCTATCGGTAAGAGCGCGCTTGTTTTTTGGATTTTCATGTATTATATCGAGCAATACCATCATGGCAGAAATGCTATCTCTGTATTTGTTACCATTTTTCAAGTCACCACGGATGACAGTGAGGTATAGTTCTTTTATCAGATCGGCGTTATTGAGCTCAATTTCTTGTTCTTGGCCAGATTTTACAATCATTGCAATTGTCTCGAACACGTATATTTTGTCATAACTGTTGGCCACTTCAAACACAAAAGTACACAGTTCTTGTATCGTGTCAATGTCCGGGTGTCTGGCGATCGCCAGCTGTGCAGGCTTGTTATCTATGCACGCCTCCTTGATTAATCTAAGACACTTGTGTGTGTGTATATTCTGGCGAATGAGCATTAGTATCTGATGTAGGCTCTCTGCCACTGCTATCTTGGCCTCTGGATTATATAGTATAATATAGTACATCAAATTGATTGCATCTGACAAATCCAATGACTTGTCCGTGCGTGCTTTGTAAAAAATATCCTGCGCCAGCCCCATCCCCCCGGCATGGAATATGATCCTGCTTCCCTCTTCGTGTCTCGCACTCAATCCTACCAATACATGACAGCCGCTGTTTGACATGTCAGGGTGGGTACGCATTGCCATTATTGTCGAATGCACTGCCGTGTCCGTGTACAGTTGAGCATCGTCACAACAAAGCGCATTGCTCAACATCATACAAGCAGCATGGCATAAGTCGACGTTGTGAGCACCATGAACGCGCATGGCCGTCAAGGCCAGAGGTATACACGCTTCTTGTTCCCCTTCTGGTATGTCGATCATGTGAATGAATTCTAGAATCTGACAGCAGTGCATTTGGACTTGAGCTGACGTGGATTGTTCGCGCATCAGAGCCAATATTACATCTGAAATTTCTGCGATAAAGTCGTGTGTCATGGGGCCAAAGAAGTCCTTCTGATTTATTTTAATTAGTAAATTACACGAGACTATCTGCGCGTTAACGCGGATTGTAATCCTTTCTGCCATCGAGGGTTCTTTTGTCAGACGGAGTTTTAGTGTTTGGCACTCTGTTGTGTAGTGCTTGATGTTGTCAAGTATTGCTGTCACGATCAAATCCATGTTTATACTTGTCCCATTATACTGCTCCAAGAATTGGAGAACAGCCGAGCATGTGCTGGTGTAAACAGATGGAATGTCATGAAATTGTGTCATTCTGTTGTTAACATCGAACAAAATTTCAGCATTTTGAGATGTACATAGCGTGGGAAGTGTGAGGATAAATTCCTCGCCAGACACCACAAGGGACTTTTTTTCCGCCCAACCATGTGTGTTGAGGATCATTCGTCCTTGTTCCTGAAAGTGTTTGCTGATGCAACACATCTTCATCATGTGAATTACATCCTCATGACTGGGAACGTCTGGATTCATGACATTCTGTGAGAAAAGAACTTTGACCATGTCTGGATGTTTGAAAGGAGTACTCTGGGTGATTTCGCGTACCAGGACAAATTTAATGCTTCCAGAGGCGTTGCCACCACCTGCAACCATCTCCACTGTTACTTGAGCATTTTCGCCGTATTTTGCCTCCACACCTTGTGCCCCGGGGGCCATGAAGGAGGCGAGCTTCTCACAGAATTTGAATAATCCCAATGCTGGGGTCATGAACGCGCGAGCATCTGTAAATGCCTTTTCGTCCCAACGAACACTAAATTTCACGTTATTGTCAGTCACCACCATGATTTTCACGACGGGGGGAGGAAGCCTAGTGTCAACCATCACTCGATACGTCCACGCGCTGTTGTTTTCACATTGTCCTCGCGCATGCCGCAGTTGTGCCACAGAATTATCAAAATTATAGTAATTGTCCAGATTCACGTCTGTTGGCATTTTGTGTGTGTCTGCCAACACACGTGGTGTTGTGCTTATATATACATTTTGGAATACTATGTAAATGTGTCAGTTTTTGCGCTTGGGGTGGGACGACATGCGAACCGGTATGTGCTGTCCTTGTGTTACAATAGCACCAATACAAACCCACATCACCACAATCAACATGATCCCAAAGACATACATGGCAGACAACAAGTGAACACAAAGGGAGTGTAACAGTAGTCAGTATTTGTGTTTTTGAGAACTGCCTTTTACACATGACTACACTTTTTGTATTCAGGGTCTATGTCATTTGGAAGCTCTGGCTCGCCAGGGCACTTTACAGCGCAGCACGGGTCTTCTCGCACCTCCAATTTGACTTGTCGGGTCCATTTGACACCATGGAAAGGGTTATTGCGAGGAGTACTGATGTTCAACTTGTTACCTTCGTTCTCCTCTTCCGGAATGGGCATGCCTTGCCCTGTATGCAGTGTAAAGTCTCGTGCAATTCGCTCTAGATGTCGTATCTGAATTGTTTGCTCTAAGAGTTGCTGAGTGTGCGTGAGCGCCGCGTGTATGTGCGCTATGGCTTCTTCGAGCTCGTGTACTCGGGCTTCCAAACCTTGCATTGAAGATGTTTGTGATTTCCTGTATGATTATGTACAGGGAGAACACAATAAGCATGGTACATATATATAGAGGTGTGCGCGCCATGTCCCATGGGGTTTCTCTCAGTGATAACAGCTCGTGAAATTCATATATATGTACAACCCCAAGTCTTTATAGTATCAACGTGAAAATTTCCGGGGCATTTATCGTGTGGAAGCCATTGAAATTGTATGTGGCAGCAATGGTACGTAAGAGTAGAGAAGTTGCCAATGAAAACAAAAGAAAACGAAAAATTCAAATACCGAACACAGCAGGAATCTGCTTTCCGCAGGCGCATTGTGCACCCTGTATACCCCTAACCCCTTGCAAGCAGAGTGCAGAGCAATTATGTCTGCTGCGCCTGTTGACGGGTTCTACTCAATGAATCCCAGTATGGCATTTGAATACCATCACGTGGATATCATGCGAATCGCGCATACTCTCATTGTGACGAATGCGCGTTGTAAGTTCGCAGTTGGGCGTTTTGATGCAGGAACGCTGTTCCCCCGCGTTGAGTATAAACTACAATCTCGCCAGATTTGGGTTCTGTGTGATGGAGCCATGGAGCCACTTCATCTCATCTTCAAGCATCATGACCTTCATGTCACGCATAGACAGCTTGAGACAGAGGTGTTGTCGCTGATGCTTCGCGGACACTCTCTCCACGCGCACGCATGTGGCTGCTCGTGCAGCATGGGCACAGCGCGTATGCTTGACCTTGGCATCGTGCCGTCTCAAGGTGTGGAGTGTGCTGCGCGGTATGTGTCTCGCTTCACCAGCCAGGAAATCCAGCGTGAGCTCGGCATCTCCGACTTGGACGCTGTGTATATCGGGAAGAATACTATAGCAGAGCTACTGCTGATGGGCGTATTTTTCGAGCGCGTAGGTCGCGAGTGGCAGCTTTCTGACGCGTGTCGTGTGTTGGACCGGCAGTCATTGCGTATTTACCTGCAACTGTCGCCATATGGTGTTGATGCAGCAACGGAGAGCATCCAGTACTCGGGGCTCCGTAATGATATTGATTCAATGTTGCTTGATGGAGACATATTGTGGCTCTGCCCGGGGAGCGGTACATCGGCTCCTGTGTTGTCCGGACGACTTTATTTGAGCCGCATGGCTGGGGGAAAGTGTGATGCTGACGTCGCTGCTATGTGGCACGCGGCTGGCAGGGACATCTGATCAATGATATGTATGTGTTATGAATAAATCAGTCCTTCTGTATTCGTCTATTTCAAATGCCCAATACAAGCAGTTTGCCCCACTGTGGTATTGTATATAAGAAATCAACAGACTCGTGCAAGCACAAACGCAAGGGTTCCTGCTGTCTTGGTCATGATACGAAGACTACTTACAACCAGCACTGTGCCTTGTTTATATGTGTGTGTGTTGACAATACTTGTACAGAGCGCATTGTGTTTAGAGAGCAAGGCCAGCCTGCAAGTACAACTACAACTTACGATTCCAAACTCTCCTGTGTACGTGGTGGACACAACTGTGCGGCAGGCCCTTGCGGCACAGATTGCTACGCATGCCAACACAGCGTGCGGGCCAACGTGCTCGATACTTGCGGGAGATGTGCTAATTGACACCTGGGATGTGACGCAGGCCCCCGTTCATGCAGTGGGAGTGCGCATCATGGTACGAGACATGGCGGAGGCTCTCATGATTCTTCCGAATTCCGCGACCGTGTCCTCGCAAAATGATATCCGCTGGTTGTTAAGCACGACACATTCTGGCGGCGCGCTAGGGGATTCTACGATGTCGGTGGTTGTGAGCGCACTAGCCACGAACACAGACAGTTCAAGGCCAGTGCAGTGTGGCGACAGTGTGTTGGGGGGATCTGAACAATGTGATGATGGCAACGTGGCAATAGGTGATGGATGTGATGCAGTGTGTCAGTTCGAGACAGGTTTCATGTGTCACCACCACTGGCGTGACCCGCTCACTCCTCAGACTCCTGGACAGTATCTGAGCGCGTTTTCCAACGGCAGTTTCGCGCTGAGCAGTGCCGTGGAAGCGTGTAGCGGGTACGATGCCATGTGTGTAGCGGGTGCTCTCTGGCGGCCAGAAAACTGGGTGGCCAAGTACGAGCCTGGTGTTGTTCTGCCGCCGCGGGGCTTCTATTGTGGGTCTTTCTGTACTTCATTCCCCGCGCCAGCCGGGTATGTATTTGACCAACACTGTGGGCTCTTAGACATCAATGAATGCATGACAGGTGCCGCGGTGTGTGACTACAACGCGTACTGCAAGAACGAGCTCCCAGAGAATTCGCCGGGCGCACGTGGATACTCGTGCCGTTGTGACAGCACATTTTTCGCCACCGCGATTGAGGGTCTCGGATGTGCTGCTGCAGGTGTCGAGATTGTTTTGGTAGTCGCAGGGCAGAAGATGTTCGATGCAAATGAAGAGCCGCCTCCAGACCGCGCCGTCATGGAGGCCCTTCGTCTCTCGTTTTTTGACACCATAATCGCCGCTGGGTATACATCGTCAGCGGTAAACGCACAGATTCTCGCGGAGGCAGTGTTAGATTATCCCGTAGAACTCATTGGTGTCAGTGTGGAGCCAGAGTTTTCTGGGCGTGCGCTCTGGGAGCTGCGTGTGCGTGTGTCCAGTTTGCACACCAACTATGCCACCATGAGTGATGCCACACTCTTCCGAAACTTCACGCGCATGGCATCGGCTTTCAGTGATTTAGATTCTCCAGACAATGCTGCACACAAGTTGCATACAATAGCGCGCTGTTCCAACGACTACAGCCGCACTTGCACGGCGGACACTGACTGTCTTGCGCTGCAAGCTTGTCTGTATGATGTGCCCGACGTGCTATGGGCGGCTGTAGAAGGCAGTCATGCATCCTCATCTGTGAAAGTTGCCTCGTCTGGCTTCAGTCTGATCTCTGTCGACTATGACAGCGCGCAGAGCGCTTGGAAGGCCCGTGTGCGCTACGATAACTCTGTTCCGGGGGTGATGGACGTGTTATATGTACCCCACGTCTCTGCACCCGTAAGTGCAAGCGAGCGTGCAACATTTCGCCCGGACGAATTTCCGTGCCTGCCCGTGGGCACCGGGGAGTTCCAACAACGCCGTGAGGATTCGCTGTGCTGTCTCTACACTGTAGACTCTGCGTACACCACAGTCGTTAATTTCGGAACATACTTGGGCGACACGGGACAAGCCTTGGGTGCAGCCGTGGATGCGCAGGGCTCGTGTGTGACATACGACTCGCCACCAGTCAATACCTCCAAACTCCTCTTGGAGACAAGCGTGGATTTTGTGGCTGGGCCTTTTGCCCGGACAACGAGGTCGCACTCTTCACTAGACACTGTTGTCACCAGCGGATACCAAGACCTCCTCTTGTACTTGGCTGAAGAGGATATGCGCAACATGGGGGGTATTGAGACAACCATCGACGGTGGATACAACCTGCGCTTTTTCATTGGCATGGCGCATATCAAAGCTCTCGACAGCACGCGCATCCACACCTCATTCTCGCACGTGGAAATCACGGCTGACGTCAGTCAGGCATACGTATTCACGTCTAGTGCTGCCACAGATTTCACTTTCATACGCGATGTCAATGTGGACCTTGTGCAGGTGAAAGATCAAGGAGGCGGCCCTGCCCTTAAGTTTGCGCGAGTGCAGCTGACTGTACCTCTTGATGTCTCAGCTGACGAGGCAACTGGTGTAATTCCTGTGACATCAGCGCGCGTGTCTGTAGGATACTCGCCCAGCACAGCGGCTGTGCCTGTGTATCCTTGTGTGGTGAGTACACACGAATGTGCACACCATATACCCTCTCGCATTCTATCTTGCTTCTTTGGCATGCGTACATACTCGCCCCTGATACACACTGACAAGTTTTACTTTCTGCCTCTGACAGGACACGTATAAGTCAGACCAGCGTGTGGCAGTGGACACCGTGCTTTCTGCGCAAACGTGGTGTGCACTAGCTGATGATATTTGCAGTCCCATTGGGCCCCGCGCAGTCGGGGCTGGGGGGCAGGTGTATTTCATTTTCCCACTTGAAAACGACATTTGGTCAGCACAAGACCTCGACCCGAGCAACAATTTTCCAAAAAGCCTTTATCTAGACTTTATGGTGAACGTACGTGCCGCCGACGGGCAGCGATCCATGACGCGTGTACAAACTAGTACAGAGATCGACTCGCTGAGTATCTCACGGCAGTGCGAGGAAGAGCAAGTGTCCTCTAGCATAGGAGACATTATAGAAGTTGACATGTTCCTTGGGCTCACTGAAGACGAGGCGAGCTTTGACGCCTCGCTGGTTCAGGGCTTGGATATCACGCGCAATCCTGCCGCTGCGCACATGAGCCGTGACGTGTCCAGCAGGGCCGCCAACATGCTCACAATGTTGGTCAAGGGTACAAGTTCTGTTTTCACGCCGGGGTACGCTGCCGAGTACGCGCTCGAGATTGAGGACATGTTTAGCATGCACTTTCTGAGCAAGGAGAAAAAGAACATAGTTGACCAGATGATTGCCAGCGATCTAGCTTTCTCGATGCAGCCCGTGCCAGGCTCGACAAACAGGTTGAGGCTAGTCCCGTCTGATATGCTCTTGCAGATCTGTCCCATACATGCCACACGAGGAGAGTTTGGGTGCGTCACTCGGCGGGAAATCCAAGAGCGTCTACATGACTCTGTAACACATCCGATTGTCGAGATCTCGCCTGCGGAGTTTGATGCAGATGACTCGTCCTATAACCGCTCCTCTGAATGGCTACAGACTCAACTCGGGGGAAGCGAGTATGTCAAGGACCTAGGCTACCAGCACAGCCGTGTCATGGCCGAAAAGTTTAGTCTCAACTCGCGGTACAGGCGTGGTTTTATGGTGTCCCCGACAATTCCGTGGCGGCAAGCCGAAATGGAAAACGAAGGAATTAGCACAAGCATTGACTTGGCGCAGCAGTCTATAACTGTGGTGATGGTCGCGCTTGACCAGAACATTGGAGGTGTGTTTGAACCAGTAGTTCAGGTCGCCATTCCCGGCATTGTGCTTCCACTGAGTTCATCAGAATTCTCCGCCACCGTGCAGGCAGACCTCGAGAGTGCGCTGGCAGACGAGGCTGGTACTTCTGCAGAAAGTGTTGGAGTTGACGGCGCGAGTATAGAACCAGCCCCGGGCGGCGGTGGACGTAGGCGAGTTCTTCTTGCTGTTGCTGGGGAGTGGGTGCGTTTTAATGTCACAGTTGGATTTCCAGTCACAGACAGCGCCAGTGCGCGGGAATTAGCCGACAATTTCGTAGCTCGTCTCCGCAACAAACAAGCAGAGGTGCTGGAAAGTGTGATGCGTCGCTATCACTACCACGCGCGTGCGCACGTTCGCACGAACCCACCCCCTGCGCGCATGCTAGCCCTGGAACGTATACCACCGCTCGAAGATCCAGATCTCCTCAGGTCAACAGAGGTACAAACTTGCCGTGATGATGCACTTTTTTCCATGGACTTGTCTTCCCTCATCCCTGCCACGGCATCACGCAATGGCAAGTTCACGCCAATGGCAACCTGCTCGAGCAGGTGGCTCCGACACGACGCAATGAATCCAGTGTTGACATACGATTCGCATATGACTCCTGTGCACGCGCGCGGTCCGCAGGGAGATGCTGATTGGGCACTTTACACTGCCGTCAATGAACAGAGCAGTGGCACCACGCGTGGGTACTCATTTGCAATGGATAGTGGACAACAGCACATGCACTGGCTATGGTGGGACATGTGTGGTGATGCTCCACACACGGGGAATGTGGATGCTGATGCGTGGACGCGGGCGACTGACCAGTTTGCGCAGGCCTGCTGTCTTTGTCGGCGCGACTACCCTGTACATTCGGGTAACCGAAAGCGATACCAACACCAATACTCGTGGCCTGTGATGCTTGATGGTACACTAAATTTGCAACATTTTGACCTCACGAGATTCTGGCTTGTGAACCCACAGCTCCCTAGTTTTCGGCAGGTCCCGGCTGTGGCAGCTTTTTCATCAGCCCACGCCCCCCCAGCGGGGTGGGGCGTTTCTGCAAGTGGTAATACACGATACATGTCATGTGGACCGGGGTTCTTCCTTGCCACATTTGAGAGGTGTGCCCCATGCCAGCGGGGATCCTTCCAGCCAGCAAACAGCGCTCTTGAGTGCACGGCTTGTCCAATATACACTACATCGCTCGGCGGCGCCGCAACGCACGGAGCGTGTGTGTGCGTGCCAGGTTACACGTCTTTTGGCGCGGGCTGTGTGCCGTGCGCGCCGGGTTTATTCAAGACTTTACATGGCAATGGCGCATGCAGCACATGCGCTGCAGGATTAACTTCACGAGCTGGCTCGCCGGCGGCCAGCAACTGTCAGCCTCCGCCTGCCTCGTCTGGCGGCACTGAAGTGCATATGTTCGACCCTGCACTTGGTGTACTGGCATATGTGAGTCCCTTGTCTGCTACGAGCATCCACAATCGACGCTGTGCTGTGGTAGATGGAGGTCTCTCACTGAGCTGCCCAGGCGAACTGTATTCTCTTCTGTACAAGACTCCACTGCTTGGACAAGTTTGTTTCGCGTCGCATGACGCGCCTTCTAGGGGATATGTAGTCCCGCCAGGAACAGCGGCGGGGGGGGGGGGTGTGTTGTACAGTATCAGATGCTCCGCTTTGCGAGCACAGACGACGCCAGTACGGATGCACTCTTCCCAGAGAATTTTGACGCCGACCAACAACCTGCCGTATCAGAGGTGGTCTTATACCCCAGACGCGGATATATGGGACCTGCACCTCTCGGTTGGCGCCAGGAAATAGGACAGCAGCGTGCGTGGTCTGCTGGGACAACTGTGCACATTGTCGCCAAATTGCGAATGGACGGGACAGATTTGCGTACTAATATGGCCAGAACTACCAATGCGGTCCGCCTGGTTGCTGTTGTCACTAGTCAGGAACTTGATCAGACAGTCGGTTCCTCCGCATGGGAGTGGATCGTGTGTGGTCAGACGTCTGTATCAGCTGGGCACAGCACATACAAGGCATGCCAGAATGAGGCAGACCCTGATAACCAGCACGCAGTAAACATCAGGAATCCCGCTGTCCTTGACGCACATGTGTTTGAAATTGGAGGTCCTGGGTGTTGCGAGCAGTCACAGGTCCCCGGCGCGGAGTTTGGACGGACACTACATTGGAAGCCACAGATCTCGCAGGACCTCGAGAGTACTCATCCGATGTGGTTGTATGTGTACTTCATGGTTGGAGATTCGCGCGCGTGCGCGACTTACAACTGCGATGAGTCTGCTGTGTACTCGGAAATGGGGGCGCACATGCGCTCGTATGATGTTGTTAGCCAACCAGCGCGCTTGGTCATGCTACCGGGCACTTCCATCACATATACATTACCAGGACACGTGGCTGCCTCCACTGTGCCTCACAGCAGTGCCAGCCGGCGCCGCGCTGTGCGCATACCACTGTTACGCGCGACGCATGTAGTAGTACCCCAACGGGTTGCGCCCGTACGCGTTGGACGGAAGCTCTTGGTTGCTGGCAGCAACAACCCTCCCCCCACCAATGCCAACACCACTGCCGCACACCGTGTCATTACTAGCCTTAATAACGACGCGCAAGTTATTCAGGCTGTATGTTCCGGTAGGACTCATAACTGTTCAATGCTCAATGTGGAAATGTCAATACCCGTGAAGGACTATTGTCTATCAGAAGCAGTGCTAATGAGCCAATATGCTCCTGGCCTTGTTAATGCAATTGCAGATATGTCCATCGGCGAGTCTGTCAAATTTTTCTCAGTGGTATCTATTCTGCGGCCGCGTTTTGCAAGCGCATGTGCACCAAGTGCGCAAGACGGGCGCCGTCTGCTACAACAAACAGACGATATTGCAACAGACTTCGAGGCCGTATTCGTCTCTGTCAGCAATGACGACATGTATCTCATGCTTTCTGAGGAAAACCAGGCCAAGTATAACATCAAGGCCATACAACTTCGCCTGACAGGCAATGGTGAAATCAACAGCGATGCTACTGTCATATCAGTCTGCAAGACAGATGAGTGTCGCAATCAAATACTGACTGACAAAAACTTCAAACAAACTGATGCCGGGGAGACAATGCAATCACTTGACACTTTAGAAGACCTCATGCAGGCGTCAATGGCGCTGGGTACAGACATGACAATGGAAGAGGACAGTAGCGATGACAACAACACCACTGTGTTGATAGCGGGGATAGCGCTGGCAGCAGTGGTACTCATTGCAGTAGTTGCCGTGCTAGTGTACAGCAAGACTCGTGCACCGACTGGTGATCAAGAGTACATGCAGGCCCCAATGCATCCAATGATGCCGCAACATATCATGCCAGACATGGGGCAGAACCCGAGCATAATGAACAACCAAAATTTGACACAAAATCCCCTACCAAATATAATACAGAACCCGGGGCAAAACATGATGCAAAACTTGGGGCAAAACATGATGCAAACCCCGGGGCAAAACATGATGCAAAACCCAGCGCAAAACATGATGCAAAGCCGGGGGCAAAACATGATGCAAAACCCAGGGCAAGACCCGATGCAAAACCCGGGGCAAAACATGATGCAACCCCCCGGGCAAAACATGATGCAACCCCCCGGGCAAAATATGATGCCAAATATGACGCAAAATCCAACATTTGGGCAAATGCCTTCATACAACAACGGCATGCGGTTTTACAATAACACTTCTCACATTCCGCAGCATGGATATTCTTTTGGCCAGCAAAGCACATACAATTACTAGTTAGAGAACACCTTGTTTATTCTTGAACAAGATAACAAAAAATCACGTACTGGGAAAACTCTCTGTGTTGACAAAGCAGTTATCCATTGAAAATATTGTGCGCACATCTCCGCAAATAAACACCAGATAGTCAATCATCGCGGCGCGTTGAGAACACGATTCAAATTCAGTACAAATCTTGTCGAGCTGGGTCTCGCTGGTAGCAACGCTGAATTGTTGCATCATGTTACGCAGCACTAGAATGTGATTTTGCACGGCCCAGAGAGTCTGGCATGAGTCAAGAAGGGCGTGGTGTACGTGTATGTTCTGGTGCGACGCGCGCATGGACACTACCTCAAAGCAGGGGCGCCCCTTCTGTCCAGTTACGGCGCAATCACGCACTGCGTGTACTATATGCTTTTTGGAAATGGGCAGCGCCACTGGGATAATCTGACAAAGTACACTGAGGCCACCAGACTTGCGGTTTGAAGCCATGTCCATGTACTCAATCCAGAATTTTAGATAGGCGTCAACAATACCCGCACTCTTCAACATGAGTGAGGCCCAATCCCGTTTCGCGGCCGCCTCCGCAGAAACCCATGTGGAATATGACCCGTTAGATAGCGAGTTGATACACGCCAGGTCTACGAACGCTGCAAAATCTGCCTTTTCCGGTAAACACTTCATGGGAATCCGTGATTTTTACAGACGTGTACTCCTCTATATATGTTGAGTGGTTTTGTTTTTTTACACACGTAGTCGCACACCCCCCCAGTGTAACTGAGTATATCTGTCACGGCTGATGTACTCGCGCGCTTGCGCTGCAAGGGTCTCTGTTTTGCTATTGCTTGTCTGTATTGTATGGGTCTTTTTCATTCTGGTGTATCTACACCTCTCATGCCGCTTTTGTCGGAAGGATGCCAGGGTTTCAGAAACTGACACATAGGCGCGTATGAGTCATACTATTATCGTCCTTGAATGACAAAATTTCAGCAAATTCTAAATTCCAGAATTTGTATACTGATATGTGGGAGTGTTGTACTATTGGTGATGCTTTTAGACAGAGGCCGAGTGTTTGTGACTGATCTGACATCTGAACCCATTCGCCCGTGTATAATATACGGATGCCAGACATTGTGATCATCATCCCTTATTTCACTACATTGCCCCAGCGGATGTGGTGTTGCATGTTGCTGTGGTGTATTGTGTTCTAGTCACGCCTGTAGAAAAGCATACACACTTTCTTCGCACTTACAAACATATTACTGTTATCAGTATTTTCTTCATTCTCAAAGTTTACGATTTTTATTTTTGATTCTTGTGTTTGGTCGATGGTCTTCCAAATATGATCGTATTTATAATAAACATGAATTTGAGAACCTCTTGCGTTAGAAATTTTGTTTCTCTGAATGAGACTACACAAACTGTACGATGCATCGTGAAATTTGATTTGTTCTGTGTCCATGTTAACAACAATTGACGGTTCGTCCACAGACACTGCCAATATTTTAGGTGCAGGGGAAGTTGTACATGTTGTCTGACAATTGTGTTTTATCCTTGTGTTCACGCATTTTTCAATATATGTTTTGATGTCAGGGGAATTGCCCAGCTCTTTTAGTGTTTCAGTTTGTTCCGGTGAAACACAAAGGGGGAGCATGGGACACGTGCATGTCTTGGTTTCGGCGAACATAGAGAGTATATTGCTAGTGTCAAAGTCAGTGTCTTCAATCCTCAATTCCTTGGCGTGTTCTGTGTGAATGGTATTTACAAACCAATTGTATTTTTTACCTGTTGTCGTACCAGGCATGTGTTTCAAAATTTTAAGTACATTATTCAAAATGTCCAATCCAATGAATTGTTTTGATTTGCTATTTTTCCTCAACTGTGACACAAACGCAGCCACTGCGTGCACAACGCTTCCAGGGTTTGGTGTGATATCATCACGCTTGAGAGTTTTCATATACCCATCACACACTATCAAAAAAGGTGGGACAAATGCTAGACATTGTAGGACAGCCAGAAATTCAAGGTCTTCGTCTTTCAGTTTCGCCTTAGTGACATCCAAGAGTGGGCGTCCTTCATGACGTTCTAAATGATTACTTGGCATTATCCCTTGACTTGCACTATAGACCATAGGAGGTGCTGCCTGTCTCCATTTCTTCATCCGTATGTCCGTCTCGCGTTTTGTGATCTCGTCTTTGGTGTCTAAATAGCGAAAGAAGGACAGTGGGTGGAGGTTAAGGCCCACACGTATTACGCTCCCCTCGCCAGCTGAGAAAGGGACTGTTTGACACAGTTTGAGATACACGGCAGAGCTCGTGTATACAGAATGCAAACTCCCCTCATCCTCCTGAGTTGTACAGTCTGGTGGCAGAAGGAACCAGTTTGTGTCAACCCCGGCATACCGCACCCATACCTGTGTATTTGTTGTGAGGGGTAGCAACTTCACACTCACAAGAATGTAATCCATTTCCACACACTTGTGCTTGTATTCGGGTCCCAACACAATGTTAGTAAGAGTTGTGTTCACGTATTGAATAGAGAGGGATGCCATATGCTTATCTTCCACTTTCAAATGGAACTCTTCTACATCAGAGCACTGAAATTGACTTTCAGTGCAATCCTTGAGTAACATAGTATTTGATTCCAGGAGACTGACTGTGCAAATTGGGGAAGTTGGTATTGAGGTACTTGTCGGAATAGCACGCGACACACCTAGTGAAGCATGATGATATTTCACGTTATCTGACATGATGTTGTAACTGACAGGCAATGCTGTGTGTATCCATATATAGCATCATATACATAACATTAAAGATATTTGCATCCTCGACTCGAGAACATGAATCATGCGCACATTTTACGGGTTGTAAACAACTTTATTACAATCCTGATAAAAAATACATGTTTGAAGCCATTGATATGCACATGCACTATCCGTGTAATTCCATGAATGCTGCCAGCGCCTCCTCAAAGAGGTCTGAGGGCGACTGCATGTATGGAGAGATGGTGAGGCGCCTGCGCCTAGAGAACGCGCGAACAAACTTGTGCAGCGCCGCCGGTGACTTGCCGTCCCACTGTCCTGTGTATTTGACAGGTTGGAAGTAGTGGCCAGCCACGCGGACGTGACAGTCTGTTGGTAATACGTAACCCGCAGGCACAGGGCAAGGATGTGACGCCTCGATTTTGCACCATGTCTCTCGCGTCAAGGAGACACGGACAATCTGCCGGGGGTTGCTTGTGTTCGTGCCAAAAATAATCTTGTGCAAGAGAATGCTTGCCAGCTTCGGACTTTTCAAGAATGTACCAGTCAAAGGAGCATTCATCCCAACATCCATCCAAGTCAAACAGGACTTTTCTGCGCGCCACATACGCTCCAGAATTTTCCACACAGTCGTATGCTCGCGAGCGGTGACGTTAAACTCGAGGACAGAAGCCTCCCACAGTCGCTCTTGGACAGCGCAAATGTCAATCTCACTCACCACCATCACGTCCAATTTCAGCGAGGACAGTATCACACGCTGAGCAGTGATCAACCCATCGTAAGAACACACGGCTGGCTTGAGGATAGGTTCATCACAGATGCCATCAACATCACTGAGTGCAGATACACCACCCGATAACCATGCCACAATATGATTCCAGTACCGTGAGTAATTATTCTGAGTATCACATGTGTCCCGCGCTAAGCACAAACACGCCAGCGCAAAGATAACTGTTTTGTCAGGGGTTTGTGTCATGGTGTTCTTCCCCCTAATTGAGCACAGATATTTGTCAAATAGAAGACATCCTTGTTCCTGTGATTGGACAGAAATTTCCTTGTCAATCTTGTTGAATTTATCTGCTTTCTCCCAGAAGGTGATGATTGATTTGGCACGGGCCTCCTGCACGACAGCAGCAACACGCTTCAATGTGAAGCAAATTTTGTCAATTGCACCAATACCGTCTGCGCGTGACTCGATATGCCTGGTCGGCAGGACCACTGGTTGCAGAGGGGCGGTATAGACCCAAATCACAGGTTCTTCTCCTTCCTGAGTAGTCCATTGTTTTTTGGAGTCCTTGATGATATTCGAAAGTTCGCGCCTTGTCTTGTCTACGATAGTGCTTGGCACAAACGCCACGCCAAACTCACGTTTGCGAGACATGCACGTGGCGTGTTTGCTGGGATACTGTGTACGTGATTATTTGTGCGCAAAGTGTTTGTAATGACCAATGGTACGTAATGGTGACAGTTCGCGGTACGTACATTTGTTCGTGATGTTTTGGACAGTTCGCGGTACGTACATTTGTTCGTGATGTTTGGACAGTTCGCGGTACGTACATTTGTTCGTGATGTTTTGCGGTCCGTATTTGTATGACAATTTAAGGTACGTACACTTGATGATCATTTTAAATGATGGGAATGGAGTTTGTTTCGAAATGTGGGTTTTTGTGGTATAGTTTATGAAAGGTGTATAGACACTAGAGAACACGTTTTTATAAATGATTTTTTTGACAAACACACAAAACATCATATTGTCAAGGTTGCGCGTATAATCACTTGTCGAGATCGTGTGTTTGGATTATTTCCTCTTCGTAATGAAAAGAGCAACGTCTGAAACATTCACATTTCCTTTACATAAATACATGTACAGTTTAGTTCCACATGTTTTACATTCCGCATGTGGTTACATTCAATTGAAGTATACCGCACATGACGCCATCTGAGAAGTAAAGTCCAGATGGTATATGGCAAAAACATTGGACAGTTCAATCCCTGATGCAGTGGTGTCGCTTCCGTCCCAATCATACAGTGCACAGGGCCCAAGAGTTTCCTCAGCAAGTTCAGGGAAATAACTCTGAGCTGTACATGTAGGACATGCACAATATTGTTTCGGCATCACATAATACGACTCGCGGGTGACATGTGCCATAACCTTTCCTTTCACAGGGGGTGTGTTTGATTTCCCAATGTATATTTGCAACTTTGAGTTTGTTAAATGTGAATCTTGAGTTGGTCAATTGGGGGTTGGTATGTTTAGAATAGTGGTATGAAACACATTGTGGGAATATTGGGATACTGGTATGGCAAACTGGTGTTTGGCACATGGAGAAACGTGGCGATTATTTGGGGGGGGGGGGTGTATTAGATAATTGGCTAGGTACCCATCTCCTGGGCCGTGAATCTGTATTCAAGTGAAATTTTGATGTCTAGTACATAGGGTTTCTGCATGATAATGTTGGCATATTTGCTTTTTTTTTGGTTAAGCGACTCTATGTCTTCGTCACCAACAAACTCCATTTCCGTGAAACAGGAGGCAGGAATTTCATTGAAATTTGTCTTGTCAGTCTTGCCAAAATGAATTGTCATTTGTGAAAGATCAAATGTCTTGCTGGACTTGGCCAGGATATTCTCACGAAGCCACGAGCACGCGGTGTGGAATACTGAGCCCTGGACCTGTCGCCAGTTTGGCGTGGTGGTGGGCTGGCTGCTGGGGGGGAGCGTGCCAAACTCTTCACTCTTCTTGTCCAAGAGCTGAACAACAGGATGTTGCAGGTGCACCATTACAATGTCGCTTTCTGGCACAATCATGGCACATAGTGTTTCTAAATTATCATTGTTCCACTTAGCAAAATCTTCCTCCCAGGTTGACATAAGCTCCTCGTCGCCATGTGACTCAAATATACATTTGGGTGTCTGTACACTATGTCGTCCGGGCAGAATATATGTAAAGCACTCGCCGCTTGTGGTGTACTCTGTGCCTCGTATGCCACTGATGTGTATGCCAAGGGGGAATGGGAATGTGTTTGTTGTTCCAGGCTCAATCACCACGCGTTGTAAGTGTATCCGACGCAATAGGTTATTGCTCTCTTGTATGGCGTGTTGGTTCCGACTGGAGTACTCTGGTAAGAGGATATTACGCATCACGCTCTCTGGCATGTGAAACTTGCGCCCATTCACGCCCTGTAACTCGAGGAATGCTATGGACGCTGTTTTGCTCGCGAAAATACTACTAGTGCGGATACTCTTGTCCAAGGCAGCTTGGGGCTCACCACCTTGCATGGTGGGCGGATTTTCATTCCTGTGCGCAGTTGCTAAGTTTTGCGTCATCTCATTCGTGAGTTTACACACACACAACCACCACACAACACAAGTCTGTCGCTTTTTATACATGTATACCCGACTTTAATAAAAAACACGCTATACTATGCGGATTATCTCGAACACTGCTTGTACTTCATAGTTGCTGCAGTTGGAACTTGCCAGTACATGCACCAGGGCGCGATATTGGAGAAGTGGGTTCTGTGCAGTGGCAGGGTCATGTTGTTCTGTTACCTTCTGAAACAGTTGACACATGGCTTCGCACTGTTGAGGTTGCATGCGTGTACCCTTTTGTATGCGCTTGTAGTGCGCCTTCGCCACAGCCGCAGGCAGGCTCGCAAATACAACAAATGTACTACCGTCTTTTGTACTCAGACACGCGCTCGCAGTCTCGCATGCAAGCGCGCTTATACAGCTACTCATAGGATGGTAGTGCACAATTCTCACCAGCTGATGCACAATAGCTGAGTCTAGAGAAGATGCACCGGGAGTAGGTGGATGCTCGCTTGTAAGCACCCGTATGAGTTTAAGTATTTCCATCTGCACGTAGCGGCGCGAGAGATACATACTGGAGTACACCAGCAAGGTCTGTTTTGTCAACGCTCGTACATACCCACTGTCAAGGGCAGTTTTGTTTTTGGAAAGTATATACCGAATGGTACGAAGACAGTTGAACACAATACTGACGCCTTTCGTCCCGTGATGCTGCAGAGCACCTATCACCAACAGCAAGTCGTCATTCTGTATGGTTGTGGTACACTTCTGATACACTGGCAGACATTCCATTACGCACGCAGTGATACTGCTTAGATTGCTAATCACTTCACCCCCAGCATGTTCTTTCAACAAAAAGACCAACTTTGAAACAACTCCTTCCTTCAGACATATCATTTTGTACTGGTAGCTCTTGTACACAAGGTTCTTTAGAAACTGCGTCGCTGCCAGATACGTTTCTGCTGATGTGCCGTTGCACTCTAAGAGCCGTATGCACGTATCCGCTGCCTTCAGCCATGGCTCGATGACACTAAAATCCTGACAGTTCTTGACCATTTGTTTTAAGACACACAGTGCAGAAAGAGTGCCCGAGTGGTTGTTAGCCCACCCTGGCATGCGTATGGTGCTTACTATATCATAAATCACAGAATCTGTCATGAGACAACGGCGTGCTGGGTACTTCTGCTCTTGTAGGGTACGCCTGGTCTTGAGCTTTTCTGTTTATAAATTTACGAAATGCCAACCCACCAACCCGTAGTTGGCAATGGCCAAAGGTCCAGTCCCGAACACAGGGTTGGAAACTGAGCTATGACCTACTCCAGATCACTAACCCCGAACATTGGATTTGACAACTGACCCGTGACGAGTTAACCAACCCCGAACAATGGGGTTGGGTTATGTCATTTTTATTGTGTGCTTCAGTGATCTGTTATGAAGTGGCTGTATGGAGAATGTACGTCAGAATTCAATGAGATCTTTGATTGGAATATTTGAGGAGACCAGGGGAAGGGGTGCTGTCTTGACGGCTTGCGCCAGTGGAGTAATCTGTATGTTAAAAATCGGGGGGTCTCTGTGTGGTGGTGATACGGGAGGTGCACCGGTCATCTTCTCTTCTTGTGGTGTGGTGGGTGAGGTGGTTTCATACGGGGACGAGGCGCGTAGAAGTTTTCTTGTCACTTCGCGACAAAACCTACCGTTCTCATTCATCCACTCATCAAGGCACACAGCGTTGCGGTCCAACATTGCAGACTTGGTGGAAGTGGCCCCGAGATGCCACAAACACGGCATGACAAAATGCAGCCACAGACAGTCGTGTATGTATGTGAGAAAGCTTTTTTGTGTGTTCCGTATGTACAATACCGAAATTTCGAAGTCCAGGTCCTCTGTAATGGGTCGTGTGCATATGATTATATTTTTCACGCTCACAATCTTGTATTTTTTGGCTGTTTTGATATACGGTTCTATCTCGTCTTTGGACATGTTCTCAATGCTGATTCCCACCTGCAACGCAGCTCCCTCGTGTAGTTCCACAATACTCATTTTCACAAACGCCACCAATGTCCCGTACATGCTCACAATTCCTGGATTCATGTGCACCATCACGTATCGCGACATGCTGTCAATTTCGTGCAGTAAGTATGCTTTTGTCACTGCTGGACACCACTCGTGCATGAACTCAACAGCCCACATGAGGCATATGGCGTATTTGATGGGGGCGCATATTTTTGCACGTATATACACACTGCTGCAAAGAGACAAACTCTGCCTGAAACTGTCCACGCCACGGACGAGTCCTCCATCGTAAGGGTCGTTGTTTTGGTATAACCGAGACCAAGATGCTGTCTCGAGTACAATTTTATCAAAAAGCTGTACTATTCGATAATCATGCCGTATTGCTGTAAATATTGCGACGTCTTCCCCCGTGTGTCGACTGTTCCCTACTTCTTTCATCTCCTCCAACATTGCTGCATACGCGAACCCAGTGCGGCGGAAAGCATGCATGGCCCTTGCTCTCGTGACTTTCTTTTCTTCTGGTTTCAAACAATCGGACATACCCGCGTCACGTGAATCCGCGCTCTAAACACATCCAAACTTATATACAATCCATTCACACATCTCCTCTACACCCCACACGTGAGGGAATACTGTCAAGAAAATACGATGCACACTCATACTTGTTGTGTGTTTGAGATTTATTAGTACACTAATAAACGCACATGTTTTGTGACTCTATACGGAATTCTCGGTCATGTCAAGCTTCATGACCTCTGCCTCGTTGCGCTTGATGGTAGCGAGCACGGCTGCGGCACGTGCCTCAATGGTCTTGGCCTTGTGTAAAAGTTTCACCCCGTCACTCTTCAGCTTGAGGCGCTTTTCTGCACACTCCTGTGCGGTCGGAACCACTGGCTTCTTGGAAGTCTTGGCCTTCTGAAACAGGAATAGAATGGTGTCACAAACACAAACACACGCAAAACACAAACATTCTCAAATCATCACACTCTTGCAAATATCATACACAATCAGCACACCCAGCATAAAAAGGCATGCCCAGCGTGGGACTTGTAGGTAGGGTCAAACACATCATTCGTCCCGCTTCGTACCTTGGAGGGTCTGGCTTCCTTCTGATCTTCTTCCATGTTGAACTCGTCATCCTCGTTGGAGTTGTAGGGGTCAGACATGATCTTGGGGTCTTTGGATTTGGAGGACATGTGTGTGTCTGAGGATGTATTAATCCCTGTTATGGCTACAAACAGTATTAATGTTTCTTTTTTTTGAAGCAAGACAGTGGCTATTTTCTGGGTCTGGATGACGAAAACACGCCACGTAATAACGCAACGTTTGGATCTGAGTCAGGAAGAGGGAACACATTGTAATGGTGTTTATATAACCAAGACACTGGGCATCGAGATTAAGGTAATAGATTGTCCCAGGAATCGATGTGTGTAGTCGTTATTCATTCGCCGTTCCCCGCAACGGTGGTGCCGGGGTCAACGCGCATACAAAGCGCACTCGCGGTGGAAAAGAAGAGGGTGTTGTCTCGAGACACGCCGAGAGAGGTTCCGTGCTCACGGACATGGACGTCTTTGCATACGATTCCTGGGACCTCATGTTGGAAGTGCACAGGTAATTACGTACCAAGTTCGGAATCTGTAAAAAAACATTGGGAAGAATATTGTCAAATTCCAAACTGTAGTTCCCCAACTCACTGTTGGCAATCAATGCAAACATGGTCTGAGTTTCGTACACCAAAAAAGAGAAACAAGTCAACACACTCACTCCTCACAACCGAGCGCGTCACATTGAGGGGAGAAAAGTGAGGAAACAATAAATATTGACCCGCTTCATCATGACCACGGGATCATCACGTGTGGTCCGTGCTGTAGATTATGAGTACATGCGACGGGTGGCGTCCAACGTATTTCATGCCCTGGGATCAGGGCATGTAGAGAACATATATCACAAAGCAATTGTTCTTGATGTCATGTCTGATGGCATCAAGTGTGAATGCGAAAAGGTGTTGCCAATATGGTACAAAAACACACAAATTGGCGTCGTGCGCGCAGATATTTTTCTCAATGACGAAATTATTGTGGAGCTGAAGGCAGTGGCCTTGGTACAGCCGGCTCACTACCAACAGGTCCGCAGGTACGGAGTGTTGCTGGGGACTACCAAAATGATGCTGATCAATTTCCCCACTACTCCCGGCAAGTGTATGGAGATCTTTGCGCATATGGAGAATGGAGAGTTCATGCGCCTGGCATCTCCACTCAAACGTGATCACGAGGATAACTAGACAAACCTTAACACCACTATATTACATGGGGCATGAGATCCATGTATGGTTTTCACTTCACATGCGCGTACAGAGCATGTTCATGCAACATTCACATGCCTTACTTACACGACCTCATTTGATTTTGATGAAATAAAAAGAATTTCCACTCCACCCACTTCACATTTCAAGAATTCTTGTATTTTATTGTTCCATAATTTCCTACAAAAAACTGTTAGGGCACTGACAGATTGTGCAATTTTCCCAACCTCTATCTATAACTCAATCCCCAACATCAACAATCTCCAAACAAGAAAGGTGATCTAATCAACCAAACCATGCTCCACAAGAACCACAAACAAGCGTTCAACTTGTCCTTTCTCACCAAACACATACTCTGTGGAGTAGTGAGGCTCAGAGTTGGTCCGCGCTGAGAACCCAATCGCACCGCCAATGGTTGCATACCCCGCTGGTACGTACTGCGAAGAGGCAGAATCATACCACTTGCCATTCCTACTGGTGTATACCATATGGAGGTCATCCTTCAATACAAAGGAACCATTGGTGTCTTGCAGCGTGAGCGAGTTTTCCTCCTCACTCACGTGAACTGTAAGCTCGTGCGGTACAGGTGCTGTTTTGGCCTTGAACACGATCACAGGCTCAGGAACATCTTCCATCTCCTCTTGACGCCTGCCATTCAACATCAAGACAGTGGGCGCACCAGGGCGCTGTAAAGACACAGTCACTTTCATTGTGCGCGGGCCCTCCACAGTTGCCACATCGCGAAGAGAGAATATGGAGGCCATGCTGATGCTCACAGAGTGTTTGAATGCTGTCAAAAAACAAACTGGGTTCTCATTGCCAAAACCAGTACGTTACCTCTCGCGCGAACTGTAATATTTACGGTACGTTATTTGTCCCTGCGAACTGACATTTTTATGGTACGTTATTTGTCCCTGCGAACTGACATTTTTATGGTACGTTACCTCCGCGAACTCACAATTTTAATGTACGTTATTGCCCGCGAACTCTCAATTTCAAAGTACGTTATTCCCGCAAATTGTCAAATTTTAGGTACGTTATTTTCCCACGAACCATCCCCACGAACTATAAAATTAAGGTAGGGTTTCGTCATTTAGGGTGCGTCTGTTGTGAGTTGTGCAACTGTGTGTTGGGAGATTGCATTCTGACATGGGTAATTGTGTGTTGGAGATTGCATACATATATTAAATCGCATGTTCTGACAGTACACAATTCTGTTGTCTGTATATTGAATTGGCTGTCTGCTTCATACCAACCCATATATAAACACGTATTGTTGTATTTGTACAAATATGTCATCAATGGCATCTCAAGAAATACAAAAAGAACATAAATTGATAGAATTGTTGTCAACACGAGCAGCACAACGAAAAGCAGCATTACAGCAATCGCCACCACAGTTCCCTGCTCTGCTTGTATCTGATTTTTTCGGGTTAAGGTTTTGTGTGCCATTTTTGAAGTTGACACTTGATTATGATTGCTGGCATCGTGACGAACAGTTAGCAATCTATGCTTATGTTTCGGGGCAGGACCTGGCACAATCATACGATAATTACATTATGCAAGGAGGTAATGGTGTACAGGCTCGGTGGCAGATGTTGCATGACATGTGCATGAATATGTTTGTCAGGATCGAGGATCTGAAGACTTCAAATCAAACAATTATGCACCAAATACGCAAGTATAGTGAACTGGAAGTACATCGAATTTTAGAATTCCTTAAAATTGCCCCATCCGATTTTGGACGGTGGCTTGTTATGGAAGCTCCTGCGAAGCAAACACGAAAAGACGCATACATTGGGTGTCTATACATCACCATGCGTTTGTCTTTGTTTTTCAAGAATATTCTGAGGAATACAGACATGTGGCATCGTTTTGAAAATTCAGTTGTCACTGCGATTTGTGTCCAGTTTCCCGGTCATGGGGGGCAGTGGATTGAAAACTCAAGAAGCAAAGTTCATGAAATCATCAAAAATTATCCTGCACGCATGACGATACCTCGTATAGCATATTATTGCAAGATAAGCCGTGGATGTTTCGATTCTTGGCTGCAATACCCATCTTGGAACCCCAGTACTCAAAGCAATTTGGCAGAATGCGAAAACTTTTTACGAGTCACTATACGCCTTGTGGCGTTATTTATAAACGCCCAACAAATAGCAACATCAATAGAAACGTACTTGGACACATTCCCGGAGAAATTGGAATTCTGCAACAGAATTGAGCACTTTCTGAATGAACGCGCAGAACACGTTTATCATGTGTCACTGAAAAAATCCCCGCACGACTCTGTGTATAGAGAGTCGTCATACAAACCTGTATGACAAGGCCCCAAAGACTTAGTATATAGATGCATAGATATAGACCAACTGTTTTTCGTGATTATATGGGAGATGTCACAATTTAAATACACACGAACACCAGTACTTGATGTGGTCAACTTCTCGTTTTATTATCTTGCATGTATCATATCAGAATAAAATAAAATACAGCTGGAACACGTGTCGTCAAATTTCCGGGCATGTACACTGGTGTGTGAGGTCTTCGAATGGACAATGTGTCTTCTTTGATCTTGCTGCCACCATCCCGTGGTTGCGTATTTGTGAAGGCGTTAAATTTTTGATGCACATTTTTACTACGTTTTCACCTTCTGTTATAATTTTTGGTTGTAGTTTGAATATAGGCCATAGCAACAGTTGCAGAGGGAGAAGTGGTTTCAGGTGTAAACATTGCGACAGGAATACGTGTCTGTTCGCAGTTATGCCATCAATTGCAATGTAATACAGCGCAATGACAAGGTTCAACATCTTGTCGTTGTTGGTCTTTGGTTGGTATGGTTTTGGCAGTTCAAGGCACATGACCAGTTCGACGATTTCGCGCATCATGGGTGCGAGGTGTTGCATTGGCGGGTATGTTATGATTTGTGGAGGGGGTCTCGTGCTTTTCACACAGTTCATAGTAGATTCTAGAGCATCCAGTAAGTTGTATTGTACAAACGCATTCCTGTTCCTCTTTAGATGGCGGGCAAAGCACGTGGAAACCTTTTTCACGTATGATTTTTGTTCAGTTTCCCGAGCCATACGTGCGCTTTCTGATGTCATCAGTAGATTTCCCACATCCACGCACAGTTTCCACATGTGTTCTACTTCATCAGTCAATATAGTTCGTGTGTGATTCACATGCGAGCCACCATGTGATGCGCCTCTATTTTTCGCGAAGTCCGAGTATGTCACGTTGCTGTCAAACAGTGAATTTTGTAAAAGGACGACTCCAGTGAGAGTACACACGATGCTGCTGTCTGATTGTTGTTCTTGTTGACATGGGATAATGTTGCGGGGATGTCCGCAAATGTGGACTACCCCACACACGGCGCAACCCACACATTCCACGTCAATGTGTTCCCAGACATGGACATGGCTGGCATACAATGGTGGTAGCACAAATGAGCGCCGCCTGTCGTGCCACCATGTGTTACGTTTGGCTTGCAATTCTGCACTGATGTTGCCAATCAATACCATAGTGGTGTGTACATGGTATCGTGACTGGAATTGCTGGTTACTGTACTCTTGTTTTTGATTGTATCATTTATCATGGCTAATATGTGTTTGAAAAAAAAATTTCGACACCACAGATGGGTTGAATTGGTACTGTCAGTGCGTGGCTATTTGTGAAATGTTGTATGACTATGGGTCGTACAATGATCAGGAGCAAGAGCAGGAGCAGGAGCAGGAGCAGGAGCAGGAGCAGGAGCAGGAGCAGGAGCAGGAGCAGGAGCAGGAGCAGGAGCAGGAGGAAGAGCTGGGGATTGTGGATATGTTGGACTGTGCGGAAGAGCAGTATGATAACGGGGATAAAGCGGGGGGTAGAGTGTGTACGAAATTGCCGGACAGGGCAAGGGGGGGGGGTGTGGTGGGTGTACACAGGCATGGAAAGCGGACTTTGTCTCAGACTCCGGAGTACAGTAGCAAATTTAAAAAAACTCAGAACTCCCGTGGCTCTCGTAAAGTTGGTGGTAGGGGTGGTTTTGGTACAAATCGATCCAGCACAAACAAGGAGCATAGTGTACAGCCCCGGCGTCGTCCAGAAAGGGAACGTCCAGTGCAGCGCCGTCGTGAGCGGAGGGGAGAGGGTGAGGGGGGTGTATTTGAAGGAATTGACAGGATGGATGAGATTGGTCAGATGAATATGATGGATAGGATTGATGGGATTGGCAGGGAGCAGGATTTTGATGGTATGTGTGAAATGGAAGGCATGCGCGTATACAGGGACTTAGGATCTCCCATCTCGAGGAGGGGGGGCTATGCCAATAATTTCCATTGGCCTGCATGCAGATCGGACTACAGACGTGATCATTTTCACCGTGACGGAAATAACATGTCTCCAAATAATTTGCGCAAGGTTGAAGTTCCCGCTTTCTCTAGGTACACTAGCCAGTACAGGACCAAAATGTGTATGGACAGACAATGTTCTTCATCATCGTGTGAGTTTGCCCACGACAGGCGGCAGATGCGATGTTCATTCTACTGGGGGTCAAAGGGGTGTCAAAAGGCAGGAAGATGCGCCTTCGCGCATGGGTAGACAGAGATGGTGTCTTGTGTTTGCGTTTTATTTGAAATTTCATAAAATTATGACTCATGGCCGAGGAATTTTCAATCTGTTTTCTCTCGCAACATCTATGTTTTGATACTGTTTTGGTCATATTCTGGTCTCAGAAGCCTGGGGTGGTGTAAGTGCGCACAATAAATTGGTGTCCTTGCGTACATGACTTTTGCTGCTCACCCTCGCACAGGGCTTCACCGTCATTGAATTTGATACGCTCTGTGAAGTTGCTTTCGAGTTTCTCACAGACAGGGCAGTGCACCGAGTATGATTTTCCAATAAACGGACATATCACTGCTACCGGGAGGGTGTTTGTCTCGGATTGTGTGTCTGTGACAAAGGAAGGCTTGCACGAATCATCTAGTAATGGTAGGGGGGGCATGTACTCTTCGAGGGTGGTGGCAACTGGAATAAAGCACCATTGCTCTACTGGAAGTATGCGGTTCCACGCTATGAAGAATTCTTCTTTCTCTAGATACTTGTGTCGGGTTTCTAATGGCACATCAAACAGTTTGATGATGTCTTTGCGCTCCTTTGTGTCTTTGACATTGTTAATGCCCCAAATAGTCTCTAGCACTGTTTTCACAACGCCTGCAATTTTTGGCATCTCTTTCGTGGAGAGAGATGGACGGTATATCTCGCTCAGTCGCGGCTTGCAGGCGCAGAAGCACTTGACGTAAACGTCATTGTCTTGTGGGCCGTGGTATTGCACAATAACTGCGACTGCGTTGTTGCTGTGGTGTGTATGGACCTTGCCGGTGATGAGGTCTGCTGGGCATTGTTTTGGGTTCTCAATGTAAATGAGTAGAATGTCCCCAGTTCCGATAAGACGGTGTTGGAGCTGATACCGCACAGCAGGGGGGATGTGTGCGTCGGGTGTCGCAGAAGTCATCACAATCTGCTTGAGTGTAGTATTCGGGCCCACAAAAAAACGTACAAAGTTTGTTGGCAGAGTCTGGATGGTGGTGTCCATCATTGCTGGTGTGTTTGGGGTGTGTGGGTTTGTGGCCTCTGATTCCCCATGGCCATCAGTAGATGGTGGTGGTTGTGTCTTTTTACGCTTCGTTCCAGAGGGCATGTTCTTGGCAGCGGGGGTTAACTTGAAATCTCCCACATCGCAAAAGTAGGGGGTCTTTTGTGTGTCAATATAGACGTATGGGTCTGAAACACCAAGAGTGACAAGGCTATTCAGCCAAGCAGTGCGCTCTTCGCCCTGCAGCAATACGAAGGCCGTACTGGACCCGAGTTTGCTGCACATGAGCGTGCGCAGACAGCGGTTTTTGGTGTAAACCTTGCTGTCTATTTTGGTACTCCAGGACTTGAGAAGACTCACAAACCACTTCATGCGCCCGTCGTGATTGTTGGCAAACACAATGTCCGGAAAAACCAAGTGGTAGCTGTTTTTTGTAACACCATTGTCAATCTCCCGGGTCGAGCACATGACCACCGTGTCCTCCAGAGTCGTCTTGACAGGAGGGGGTCTGTTTTTGTTGACCAATACAGTGACATCCTGGCATATCTGACGTACCACCTCATGCTCGTGGTCAGGCTCGCCTATCCACTCAACATCAAGGTAAAGCTTTGCGGGAGTGTCTGTTCTGATGAATTCATACCCGTTCCGGGTCCCAACCTGTCGGTCGCATAAATCCTTGAAGTAGGCCTCGTAGGACTTGTAGTATGCGTATGACTTGACAGTGGCATTATCTTTTCCTCTTTTTCTGTCCCATGCCACAAGTAGACTGTCCGGTTCACGCACGCCGTTGTTCTTGGCAGTCGTGGTGTCACAGTGTTCGAGCATGTGCTTTTGGGCCTTGAACCACATTCCCCCTCCGCTCGTGGGAAGCGTCTCCAGCCAGTCACACATTTTCTTGGCACCCTCGCGCCACGGCGAGTGTGTGTCGTGTGTACGGGTGTTTGTTTTTTTTGTCGTTCTGGATTTGAATGCTTTTGAGGTGTTGTGTATTGTTTGCCATTCTGGGGTTGGGTGGTTATGATGTATTGTGTTCCTAGACGGAATTTAATTACGTACTAACCAAGCCGGATTTGGACACCTGAGATTTACACAGGTACGTGCGTACGCAATTGTGTATATATTTGGTACGTATTATTTTTGGGGGGGGGCGTGACCCCAATGCCATAATAAGAGCCATGAGTCGTCGTCGTATTGGAAATGTCGCAAAAGATCCAATGTAAGTTTTGGTGTGTGATTGATTGCATCCAACAACACTTTGCATATGCGTTCACAAAATCCATGCGGGCGAGCTGCGTGAGCTCAATCAATGAAGGCAGTGCGAAAATGCTGGTGTTGTATTGAGGTGGGTTGTATATATGCTGGTGTGTTGTCTGCGTGGGATCAGGGGATGCAGTGGCCATTGAAGTGGTGTGTTGTATGTGTTTCATGGATGTTGTATGTTGAATGCGGGGCAGTTGAAGTCGGCACTGTGCGGAGCAAGGCATGTGAGTGGCAACACAATGTAGACACAACAGTGCAGACGTGCGTTTCACAGAAGGACAGAATCTCGTGCTACCCAGACACAAATTGCGCGGGGGGGGTATTTTACGGTGTATTTTTGCAGGACTGGCTCGCAAAGTGCCCTGGGTTATCTGTTGTTGAGTACAACAAGGAGTGTGGTACGTATCTTAAATCAGGTGGTATGTCAACTGGTACCATTACCATGGTCATAACTGTATCTGTGCTTGGCGGGGTAGTTGTGATTGGTCTTGGAATCCTGTTGGTTTTGTTTGTCACACGCTCTAAACGTACTGGCGTATCTGGTGCCAACAATCCATACACTCAATCTTGTTTTGCTCCTGGTTACCGTATGGGTGGATGTGGACCTGGTGTGTATGGTGCAGGTGGAGCAGGATATGGTCCAGGTATGTACGTAACTCCAGGGGGGGGGGGATGGATGGGTGCATGAAATCATATAGGCGGTTGTGGTAGTTTCTGGAGATATGTTGGTATTTGTGTTGGAGAGGAGCGGACAAAAAGAAAATGTATACTAAAGAAAGAGTGGTGATGGGTTTCAAAGTTGTCACATTGTGGTGTCATGTCACAGAAGCGTGCAATTCAGCGCACTGGTGAAGCAGAAGATGAACAACAGGCAAAACGTGCCAAAGTGGTTGGAAAGGGGGGGGGTGAGAGTAAGTTTGTTGTTGTGAGTATGAATCCAGAACAAGTTTCCCAGGAAAATAGTGTCGTACAACATCGCAGTGATAGGAAGTGTGGAATCAAAAGTGGTGGCGGTGGGGATGTCAATAGTGTTGGTGGTTTGTATGTTGATAGTGGTGGCAGTGAGGATATCAGTAGTAGTGATGACAGTGAAGATTCAGACTGGATTGTAGATGACAACACTGTTGAGGATAAAGACTCGTCAACTGAAAGTGAGGAAGGTGGGGATGATGATACGTCTTGGAAACGTGGTGAGGAATCTGTAGAAGTGGGTGAGACTGGTGTAGTGTGTGATGAAGTTGGAGGGAGTGAGGAGGAGAGTCAAGAAGAGAGCGAGGAAGAGAGTCAAGAAGAGAGCGAGGAAGAGAGCGAGGAAGAGAGCGAGGAAGAGAGCGAGGAAGAGAGCGAGGAAGTGGGTGAGGAAGTGAGAGAGGAAGAGAGTGAGGGTCACAACGTGAAGGAAATTTTCGTGGACGGAGATACCTCTGTGTAAAAGAAATCGTAGTGGGCAGTATAAACGTACATTATGTCATAAGTTTGGAGGACATTCAAAATTGTCAAGTACAAAGCTCTGGTGGTCCAGTCATGTGTGTTGGTGTTTGTAACTCGCATTACAGATATGTTTGACGAAAAGATTCAAAATCGAATCTGCAAGCCTGATATGCTTGGAAACATCTGGTGATATTATGTTGTAGTTCTTCGTAATTTATATAACGGAATGGGCCGTGTGTCCGCGTTTTATGCTCAAAAATCTCCATGTCTTTATTTTCAAACATCACAAAATCGTATGGTGAATGAAAATGAAGCAAATCACAAAATAAATTGCAATCTGTTGTATTGATACCAAATGCTCCAAACATGGCTCGCATACCATATATATTTTGTAGACTTTCTTGTTCGCGAAGTTTTTCATTCTGTATACAACGTTCGTAGTTCATTCCTGAAGCTTCCCAACAAAATTTACAATTGTTCGCAATACGAGCGGGGTCACATTGACAACATGATCCTTGCACTTGCATTTTGTGTTTTATTGGTGTTGGTGTCGCGCCCGACGTGAATATATATAGATAATGCGAATGTGCATTGTATTTTTCCACCACACAAATGCCCAGCGGCAAGTATGATTTTATTGGTTATTTTAATAAAGTTTTGTGACATTTGCAAGATCAGTGGTAAAGTTTTTGGATATGCAGTGTATTCAGCCATATTACAGTATAAATCACAACAAATGACAATGTTCAGACGCAAGACATAAGTGTGTATGTTTTCAAGTTGTCATTGTATATTTAAGATACAAGTTTATGATGGTGATTGAGGGGTGTGGAACTGAATTTACTTGGATGGTTGTTTGTGGTGAAAACTGTGGTGGAATGTTGGAAGAGTCGCGGATGGGGCTGTCAATAGATGGTGGTAAAGCTCCAGGGGCACGGGCGCGTGTTGTAGAATCTCTCTTGGTGTACATGCTGCAAATGGAAGTGTGCGGTGCGGAAGTGGATGCACCAGGACAGTGTAACAGTTGCGCAGAGCATGTACATTTGTTGCACTCCACTGATCCGAAGGAAAGAATCAATATCACACTTCTGTGGGATTTCTGTGAGAAACGCATAGCGCGGCGGAAAAAGTTCGCAAGCTGGTTGCATGAGGAATACAAGTGTGTTACCACATATGGTGTCCCTGATTGGTTGTCATTCAGTGACTTGGAAAATGAATGTCCGTGGTTCAGCCTGAACTTGTGTTGTCTGCTTTGGAAATTTTTTGAGGTCCCGAGGGACAACTGGCGTGTTATTTTCTCGCACAGGAATAAGTCAGAATATGCAGATATCATGGTTGTGTTGGGAGCGTGGATGTCAATTGCGATGCATGTGTACACGAATCTGCGAGGCTTACTACAGAAGAAGTCGAATGCCAGCGGTCGACAAGCACAGAAGTGGAGAAGACAACGTCAGTTCCTGGACAGAAGTGTTACCAGTATCACACAAGCTTCTATTTTCAAGAGATATATTTTGTCTCAAAATTCGTACGAACTCGTAAAAGACAGAATGCCATTGTGTGCTGCGTGTGACGGGGCAGGGATCATGTGTTGTCCGCAGTGCAGAATCCCGTATTTTTGTTCCAAGGAATGCCTCGCGGCGGGGCACACAAAAGCAGATTGCGTGGACATGAGGGGACAAGCATTGGACTACACGATGCGTTTGAGGCTTGCTAGTCATTCTGGACATCAGACTGTGTCGTATTTCGCAAGCATGGCGCGTCGTTTGGGTGCGCAGCATCCTGAAATTCTTGCTGCACCAGCAGCAGCAACTGCTGCTTCTACAGAGGTGGGAAACGGGGAGGCAGTACCTGAGTCAGAGACAGGCGAAGCACCTGCTGATGGCGAGCGTGTGCTGGAGAATCAGACAGAGATGGAGACACGATGTAGGTTGGTGTACCAGGAATTGCAAATGCTCCTAGCGGAAGTGAGTCGGACAGCCCCGGAAACCCTGGGCACCTCACCACCAACCCCCACTCAAATGAGCAAAATTATGACAGTGGCGGATATTATCATGAAGCATGGTTTTGGCAGAGTTATACAAGAAGTTCAATGGTCAACTTTGGATGAGATGGAAACAGAACTGGGTGAGGAGGAGTCGGCACGTGTATTGGTGATTTTTAGGAGCAAGTGCCTCAAATCTTTATCAAAACATGGAATGGAGAAGGCAATAATGGATCTGGACAAGTTTGGCATGGAAGCAGCATATGTAGAGAAATTGCTGATCTTACCATATGTTGATGAATGTTATCTTGAAGATGCTGGGGTCGCTGCTACTGCTCGAGCAAGAGTAGCAGTAATTGTTTCTAAGCGAGATGAAGAAATTCAGCGGTTGTGTCAGGTGTTGGGAATCGTCACTTGGATTTTCGGCTTTCCAATTGCAATTGATGTTGCAAAAAATCTCCGTATGCCCGAATCACACATTGCGTTATTTAAACGAGGACTTCTCACAAAAATTCATAAATTTATTTGTGAGCAAGGGGCCCAAAGTGGACGTGACATTGGCCGGAAAATCCTCTTACCAGAAGAGTTTATTGTGGAATGTGTGAGAGCGTCCCGCTGACATATGTAAATGGGAGCGGGCTGGGGCATCATTTCTGCGGTTGGTTGTGTGACGGCTTCGTCATCTGTATGCATCAGTACCATCGTGGGGACACATATACAAAGACATAGTATGTATCTGGAATGACATTACTATCTTCGTGATGACAACAACATAGAATGTGTCTGCAATGACATTACTATAGTGGGGATGACAACAACATAGAATGTGTCTGCAATGACATTACTATAGTGGGGTTGACAGAGACATAGATGGTATATAAATAGAGAAGATGAGTGCATATAAATGGAAAAACAGATACTGGCCAGAGATCTAGAGGATGGGTCGTACTTTGTGGGGAGGCAAAGAGTGGGCATGTCTCCACAGAGACCCATCACGCCAGACTACCCGCGGTCTCCTGAACCATTGCGCACGCCGCGACTTATGGACACGGACAGTTGTGAAGATATAAAGTATTTTGGTAGTGCTTTATCTGACGGAAACGTGAGCGGCGCACCCATCACACTTGAGAAGCATCATGCCGAGGTGCACAGACACATTGAGGATGGGGTGGCGGAGCTCGAAGATGGCATTCGCACTGCCCTGCGCACACAGCGCGTTGAGGTTCAAGAGAAGTTTGCAGAAACCAATACAATGATGGAGCGCAGGTTCCAAGAGACAAATGAGATGATAGCGAACAAATTTGACGACACAAATGCCATAATACACGTAGACAACAAATGCGAATATGCCCTTGAAGCGATTGCGGCAGTTTCAGGTGAACAGAAAGAGGCGGAGAGTATGCTTTTGTCGGTCCAGAATACAATTTTGCCTCTAGAGACCATGCTCCAAACGACCCGGGCCTCGGAAATGGATTTTATTGTCAAGACGAACCAACAAATAATGAAACTTTTGAACACAATCGTCAATAATACCGAGGGGAACAAGCAGGAGTTTGAAGAAATGAAGAAACAATTGAGTATATGCCAGACAAACATACAGACATTGTTGGGATGAGACAGGACCTTGCATGTAGCAGTTAGTTACACAGCGAAATGTGGGCACAAATAAATTAGAGATTTTGATACCATCATTTTTGAAAACTCGACACATGCACGACATTCTGGTGTGTATATACATATATATAGAGTTTCCAGCATAGCTACTAGACCGTTTTTTCTAAGTAATAAAAGCAACATCAATCAAAACTGACCAAATCGAACTCATGTTGATCATACAAAATAATACAATACGTTGTTGATTTCGGAAATTTCGTTTTGGGAGTTTTTGTGTACCTACGCCAGTACGGTACAAGCTGTGAAAAGTATATGTCAAAACAGCACTGCGCGGGATAGTACGCATGAGAGAGCATGTGGGTATATATGTCGACGCTTGTGTGTGCTTCCACACGGACCAAGCCATGCGTCAGGCCTTTGGCTTGGACCTGAGCGCGTCACGTAGCGTGGTTCATGTGAACACAGAATCCATGAGCAGAAATGTGTACGATCTGAATAATAGTGGCAATGCAATCGCGAACAATTTAGCGGTGAGTTCATGTCCTAGTGTCCTTATCGAATTTGTCGGTGTGTTTCTTGGTGTGTCATTTGAAGTGTACAGTGTGTGTGTGTGTGCGCAGGAACTCGACAATACGGTGCTAATGCAGCGGATGTTATGCACTGAGGCGAGTGTGCAGGAGGCCATGGGTCAGGTACAAAAACAGATGCACGAGTCGCATATCACAATGACAGGGGGTGGTGGGACACAAATCTGGTCTGGAGAACGACAGCAGTGGTTCGAGAAGCTGGCGCGGGATAGCATTGTGTATCTGAAGTGTTTTGGGTTTGTGCCTGTCAAAATGGTCAAGACGCCAGGAGAGGGAGGGGAGATCGTTCCTGTTGTCGTGCCACTGTCTCAGATCGAATGGGACTTTGATGCTGACATTGACAGTTTGTTTGCATGCCCTCGAGTGACATTCAAGGACGTTTCCTCGAACAAGCAACAAGCCCACGCGCGCCCGCGCATCTATGTGTATGCTGTTCAAGACCACACGATCGACCTGTGTAAATTGGGGCCAATGTGTAGTGTGCTCGAGAGTTACAGACAACTCTTAAATGCTCGGGAGTACAACACCCGCTGCAACAGCGAAAATCTGAAGCATGTGGCGTATATTGAGTCTCGCCCGCGAGAGCGGGAGCAGAAAGACATAAAGAACGTGGATATGTCTTCGGTGCTGGAGCACACTATGCGAGCGTTGCCAAGAGACACAAGTGAGAAACATCAACATCTCGACCATGATTCACATGATGTCGAGCGCAAGCGAGATGTAATTTACTCACAGATGTCGGAGGACCAAGCAGCCAGTAGCCAAAACACGGCGTATGTGCTGCCCATGGACACTACTGTGCGCAACATACAAACACTTATCCCGCAGATTGACTTGCGTCCGTACACGGCTGAGTTCGAGCAATGTGTGTATATGGCTATGGGCGTGCAGAACAACAACAATGGTCTGCAACGCACATCACGCGAGGGAGACCGGCAACAAAATCCACCAGGTGGACAGGAGGTTGACAACCACTTGTCTGGTGGCATTCCTACTGTTTTCATTTGCGAGCTGGAGAACGTCATCTCAATTTTTGCGTCTGCAATCAGTGACAAGGACTTTGTCAAGAAGATTGAAAAGTACGAGGCCAGTGAAAAAGAGAAAACACTTCATTCTAACAATCAAGGGAAAAGAAAGAGAGGGAGGAAGTCTGCTCGTTCTGGAGATCGGGTCGAGAGTATCAACATACAAAGTCTGGGAGTGGATGGTATAGTGAAATGTAAGATACAGCCACATATCTGCAACAGCATGCAGACAGCAATACAATTGTATAATGAACACATCATCACACCAGAGTCTTTTGGCGTGTATCTTGAGAAAGCCACTGGATTCAAGTTTGCCAACATCGCGCGTCCATCTTTAGTGAAGCCTACTTCTGGCAGTTCGTAGCCAAGTATTTCATGCCAGTCAGTGTCATTACAATCACGACAATGAGTATGTGTGGACGTATATGTATAATGATTCAATAAACCCACGAAATTATCGACGTTTGCCATTATATATGCCATTTGGGAGTATACCCGACCCAGACCCAGACCCAGATTTCTTTGGGGCATTGTGTGTCAAACTCGCGTGAGGTGTCAGTGAAGAGGGGATGGGGTTCGTCTTGAACTTTGGTTCCTGAGCAATGCTCTTGAACCTGCTAGCGCTCACTCCTTTGTTTGCTTTGGGGGCATTTTTTGCTGGACATGAGGGCATGGTCGTCAGCAAAGCATGACTGGACCTGCTCTTATATAGTGCTGTGTGTTGTCGTGTATATTTCACGATAGTCGTGTGTGTTATATAAGGCGTACGGTGATTGCGGTGCGTCTAGAAGCATGCAACGCGCCTCGTTATTTGCGTTCTTCCTGACTTCTGTGTTCTGTTGATGTACATTTCTTTATTGCAGGTATCCACGACTAAAGGCACTGGGGGTGACGTGATCATTCTTGGTGCGTATGTGTTTTGAGTGTGATTGGTGCGTATGTGCGTTCAATGTGTTTTGACCAAAGGAGGATAGAGCTGGTCATGTGTGCTTTTGTGAATGGATGGGAGATATAGAGCTGGCTATGTGTGCTGATGCGTGTGTTGTCTTGATGCAGAGGAGGCGGCCTACGTGAATTCTGGGTTCTTTTATGAGGTGTGATCCCCGCTCCCCCTCCTTCCTCACACACGCACAAGTTTCTGTGTGTGCATCATGTGTACTGACGATGTATTGTTTTGTGGATTTTCACACAGACAATCGCGCCTCTGCTGTGTATCGGGTGAGTACTTTGTCCAGTATCATGCTTTTGCGAATCTGTGTGTTTGTTGTGCTGACCGTGTTCGTGTGTAAACCTGCAGTAATACAAGTTTCATTGCGATCTCTACGTTGACGTCCGAGATGAATTTTTACACAAAATTAATTAGCAAAATTGACCCGCTCACGACTCAGCCAGTTTTCAAGAGTGTGCAAATACAGTTGGCATGTCAACAGTGTATTGACAATGAAAAGGTGTGTTTCGGGGCGTTCATGCATTTGTGAGCATGTAAGTTGGTGTGTTCTGTGAGAGAGTAAATTTACCGTTTTTGATTTATTTTGAACTCATGTAGGGTTATGAATGTCTTCATTTACAACATCTGATCCCGAGATGGCAAGACGGAGACAAGCACCGTCGCCTGAAGACCATTATGTCGGACAGACCGGATCTCATTGTGAGCGAAATGGGGGGTGTCGCGTTCTCGTCAGTAGATCAGTGTTTTCGGTATTGCGACCTGAAGCGCATGTTTGAATCGAACGTCCCAATGCACATTGAATGCAATACGCCGTTTTTTGTGTGTGTAGACCCGTGCGCGGGTGGCGAGCACAGTGACTTTGCCATTGTCTCCTTTGTGTACGTTTATGGGGCTTATCAGGTGCGTGTGTATGTGAGATTCATGCAAACATGACCAGCAGCTTCAGTTGTCTGTATATCTTGTCAATGGAGTCAGTGTCCTGGCTCGTGAATATGGGTTGGAAGAAGCTTTCCTTCATGATAGTTGTCAGGATAGGGACTGCCACATGTGGGTCTAGTGCCTGGAAAGAAACGGATTGCCCGAGGAATGGGTTGTTGAGTTCCGTCTTCAGATGCATGCTCCCACCAGGCACGAGATCTACATTCTTGCGTATGAGTGCGTTTCGCACTGAATTGTCATGCGTAGATAACTGCGAATTGAGGATCCAGTGCCGCATCTTCGGGTCGATTGTGAGGAAGAAGAAGAAGATTACAACGCAGTGCATTTGAGAGATGAGTGAGTTTTTGAGCATCTTCTCCAGCTGACAGAGGGCTTCATGAGTATTTGAAAAATCCATGTACTCTGCCTTGATGTTATGGAGCATCTCCTGCACCAGGAAGGAGACAAATTCCACGTGGTTAGAGTATATGATGTAAAACAGAATATTGTTCATCTGTAAGGACTGGTTTCGCTGCATGGTTGTGTGATGCCATTCACACGTGTCCACGTTCATACCCTTTGTGTCTATTTTTATTTTTTTGCCCTGAATTTGATTGATTCAATTATTCTATTGACTTAATTTGTGTGTATACGTAGGTCCTGGGGGCAGACGTCTTGCAGACAAAGGAGCCAGAGAAGACTTTTCAGTTGTTGCGCGACCACATACACAGTGTACGCAATTCATACGGCATGTTACAGCAGAGCACTGTCAGAATTATTGTAGAGAGAAATCTAGGCTTTGAGGCAGAGCATCTGTTCCGTGAATGCAAGACCATAGAAAATAGTCGATTCGTGTGCGAGCCTAATAAGACCATGCGCATTGGGGTATTGACCACACAGGAACGAAAGTTGGGGTTTGTCACATATACAAATGTACTTTTGCGTGAGAATCGTGTATTTGCACATGATCAGGATTGGGTCGATGTACATAACAACGACACCCGAAAAATACTCCTCGACCAGCTCAGTTTCTTTGGGTTTACATTTATGCGTCCTGACAACAGTTTCCAGAAGGAAAAATTTGCCATTTCTGGAAAAAGTGCTGGCGGCAAGGACGATCTTTGTAAGTTCGTTCCTTGTACACACCTCAATTTGTCAAAACTCTGATTTTTGGTGCTAACATATGGCATCACCCCTCCACGCCTCCCATATCACTATCCATCTCACAGGCATGGCTCTTCTTATTGGCATATATTTCGCAATTGACGACCGCTTTGTCCTAATATGATGTCCCAGAATGTGAAGAGACAAACAGTGTGTCCAAACAATTTATTAATAATAAACACGAGTTCACATTCAACGATACCAGTCCACTTCTGGTCATTTCTATACAATACAATAAATTAGAGCTCAATGCTATGGGCACGTCTGTTTATTATCACTGTGACTGTGCATCGTCATCCTCTTGGGTCAGCAACTTGCTCATGGCCTCCAACTTCCGTTTCATAGATCTCTTGTTTTTTTCGTTCTCTTCTTTGATGGTCTGGTCCTTGTCTTGGATGGTCTGGTCCTTATCTTTGATGGCCTGGTCCCTGTCTTGGATGGCCTGGTCCTTATCTTTGATGGCCTGGTCCTTATCTTTGATGGCCTGGTCCCTGTCTTGGATGGCCTGGTCCTTGTCTTGGATGGCCTTAGTCTTTTCTTCGATGGCCTTGTCCTTGTCATCGATGGCCTTGTCCTTGTCTTTGGTGGCCTGAGCAAGATGTTCAATGGCCTTATCTTTTTCTTGGATGGCAGCGTCCTTTTGTTCGATGACAGTTTGGTATTGCTGTTGCATGTTAGTCAATGTTTGCTGATATTGTTTCTCGGTTGTTTCGTTTTTGATTGCTTGCTCTTTCCTGATGATATCTTCAAGCTGGTTTTTCATGCCTTTCATAAAAGAAGTGAAGCACTCTCGGTGGCAATCGGACATTTCCTTGATCGAACTCTCGGCCACAGTCATAATTTGATCTACATTTGGGAATTCCGATGCTTCTTGGATGTTGGATGTGGGAACCATTTGGTCTTTACCACCTTGCTCATGCGTCGATTGCTCTTCACTCGACATTCTGTTGGTGTTGATTCATGGCAAAAGACAAACGAAGAAAACGTCAGATGGGTGTGTTGATGACGGACAAGCAACGCATGGTGTTTTGTACAGAAGTAATGACAATGTTTTGTCTGTTTGTGAGTTCGCGGACCGTATAACAAGTCTAATTTGAGTTCTGTTGTCTGTTTGTTTGGACATTCAAGCACATTGGTTTGCAAGTCATATTCCAATCAAGAGGAGTGGATGTCGGCAATGTGGGACTTCAAATGAAAAGATGTATTGGGGACTGGTATACTTACATGTGGTCAGCGTGCGTGCGTGGAGTGAGCGTATGTTTTGTGTATACGTGATATTTGTTTAGATGTCCTTTCAAGACAATTGGTACGTAATTTTAAAGGAGCAAACAGTACGTAAACAATGCAAAAGGTACGTACGTAATTTTAAAGGAGCAAAAAGTACGTAAATAATGCAAAAGGTACGTAGTATCAAAAGTATCACGGTGTTCCTAACTATGCATTGTGCAAAAGGTACGTAGTATCAAAAGTATCACGGTGTTCCTAACTATGCATTGTGCAAAAGGTACGTAGTATCAAAAGTATCACGGTGTTCCTAACTATGCATTGTGCAAAAGGTACGTAGTATCAAAAGTATCACGGTGT